>ERZ651776.612-NODE-612-length-48763-cov-6.967362_pt1 | contig 48763 bp, 48 predicted proteins | sample MGYA00514761_ERZ651776 | MGnify/ENA metagenome assembly ERZ651776
CATCGGCCATCATCGCGCTTGGGCATCAGTTCACCGGGCAACGCGCCACCTTACAAGCTGCTGCTGGCCATCAGCACCAGCGCGATGGCGGGGCGTGGTTTGCCGAATGGATGGCGGTGCCGCAACTGGCACTTTCCCTTGCCGCGGCCTTGCAACATACCAAGACCCTCGTGGCGGGTGTGACGCCGCATCCGGTCCAGATGCACCATGCGCTGACCGCAAGCCTTGGGCTGATCCACGCCGAAGCGCTTAGCTTTGCCTTGGCAGAGACAATGTCGCGGCCCGAAGCACAGAAAGTGACCAAACAGCTATGCCGCGACGCGCAAGAAAAGCAGGTGCCGTTGGCTGATCTGGCCCGCGCCGATTACCCCGATCTGCCGGAAGGTCTGTTCGAGCCGATGCATCAGATGGGCCACGCCGCAAAAGACGCCGAAACCTTCATCGCCCGCGCGCACGCGCTTTAGCACGGATGCGTCCGGCGGTATTGTTCATTGTCCTGACCGTGATGATCGACGCGATGGGCATCGGTCTGATCATCCCTGTGATGCCCGATCTGATTGCGCAGGTCCAAGGCGCAAACCTGTCGCGCGCAGCCCTGTGGGGCGGTGTGTTGGCGACGACATTCGCGGTGATGCAGTTTCTGTTCAGCCCCTTGGTCGGCAGCTTGTCGGACCGCTTTGGCCGCCGCCCAGTCTTGCTGATGTCCTTGACCGTGATGGCGTTGGATTACGTGGTGATGGCCGTCGCCGGATCAATCTGGCTGCTGTTGCTGGGCCGTGTTGTGGGCGGCATTTCCGCCGCCACGGGGGCCACGGCGAGTGCGTATATGGCCGATATTTCCGCCCCCAAAGACCGCGCGGCCAATTTTGGGTTGATCGGGGCCGCCTTTGGGGCGGGCTTTGTTTTGGGCCCTGTGGCGGGGGGCATGCTGGCTGAGTTCGGCACCCGTGCGCCATTCTGGGCCGCAGCGGCACTGGCCGCAGGCAACGTGGCTTTTGGCTGGTTTGTGCTGAAAGAAACTGTCAGCCTTGAAATCCGCCGCGCGATGTCGTGGCGGCGCGCCAACCCGTTCGGCGCGGTCAAGCATTTGGGGCAATTGCCCGGCATCAGGCGGCTGTTGCTGGTCTATTTCCTCTATCATCTGGCCTTCGCGGTTTATCCGTCGGTCTGGAGCTTTTTTGGCAAGGCGCAGTTTGACTGGTCCCCGGCCATGATCGGCGGATCGCTGGCGCTGTTCGGCGTGGCGATGGCGCTGGTTCAAGGGGTGCTGATCCGGCCCGTTTTGGCACGGTTTGGCGAACGTGGCACCGTGCTGTTTGGCTATGTCTTTAGCGTCGCCACATATTTCCTGATCGCCACTATCACGTCCAGTATGACAATTCTGATTTTGACGCCCATGGCAGCGCTGGCCGGTGTCATCCCCGCCGCGTTGCAGGGGGTCATGTCGCAGGCTGTAGCGCAAAATGCCCAAGGCGAATTACAAGGCGTGCTGACATCGGCATCTGCACTTGCGATGGTGGTGGGACCCTTGGTGATGACGGGAACCTTTGCGGTCTTTACCGCGCCTGAGGCTGCGATCTACTTTCCGGGGGCACCGTTCTTGTTATCCATGGTGCTGACGATTGTGGCGGTTTCGGTTTTTCTGCGCTGGCGGGTGCCGACAGGGGGCGCGACCTAAGATGGGGGCAAGCCCCATACATGCAATAAATTGGGGGCGAGCCCCCAAACCCCCCGGGTTTTTTACCATTTGGAAGAAAGGAACGCACGATGAAACTACAAGATCTTGAGGTGATTGTGACGGCACCACCTGCACCTGGATGGGGCGGGCGTTACTGGATCTTGGTCAAGATAACGACGGATACCGGCATTGTGGGCTGGGGGGAATGCTATGCTTCCTCAGTTGGGCCGGATGCCATGCGCGCCGTTATCGCGGATGTTTTCGAGCGTCACATGCAGGGCGAGAACCCCGAAAATGTCGAATTAATGTTCCGGCGGGCCTATTCCTCGGGGTTTACCCAGCGGCCTGATCTCACTGTGATGGGTGCGTTTTCGGGGCTTGAGATCGCCTGCTGGGATATCTTGGGCAAGGACCGCGACCGCCCGGTTTATGCGCTGATCGGGGGGCGCATGAATGAACGAGTGCGCGCCTATACCTATCTGTATCCCTTGCCGCATCATGACATCAGCGCCTTTTGGACCTCGCCCGAGATGGCGGCGGAATCGGCGGCGGATTGCGTGGCGCGCGGGTTTACTGCGATCAAGTTTGACCCTGCCGGCCCCTACACGTTGCGCGGGGGGCACATGCCCGCGATGTCCGACATCAGCCAATCTGTCGCGTTTTGCAAAGCGATCCGCGAGGCCGTTGGCGACAAGGCCGATTTACTGTTTGGCACCCATGGGCAGTTTACCACGGCAGGGGCCATCCGCTTGGGTCAAGCGATCGAGCCCTACGGCCCGCTGTGGTACGAGGAACCTATTCCACCTGACGCCGTGGAGCAGATGGCGGCTGTGGCCCGCGCCGTGCGCATTCCGATCGCGACCGGAGAGCGGTTGACCACGAAGGCGGAATTCGCACCCGTGTTGCGCGCAGGTGCTGCGGCGATTTTACAACCTGCTTTGGGTCGGTCTGGCGGCATTTGGGAAACCAAGAAAATCGCGGCCATGGCAGAAGTGTACAACGCGCAAATCGCACCGCATCTTTATGCGGGGCCTATCGAGTGGGCCGCCAATATCCATATGGCTGTCTCAATCCCCAATATCTTGATGTGCGAATGTATTGAGACACCGTTTCACGACCGGCTGATCAAAGGGGCAATCCGGGTCGAAGACGGCTTTATTTCCGCCCCCACCGCAGCAGGTCTCGGAATAGAGGTCGACGAGGCTTTGGCGCGTGCGCACCCCTACGAGGGGCCCGACCTGCATTTGCAGATGCAAGAAGCCCCTTGCGACTATGTGAATGGCAACGCCTTTGAGGGGGGTGCGACATCGGTCAAAGACTAGGTCTTTAGCACATCCAGTGCCGCGGCCACGATCCCCTCGCGGGATGGCAAGGTCGCGGCATAGGCGGGACCCGTCGCAATAAAGCTGTCTTCGGCGGTAAGGCGTGCGGCGCGGGCAACGCCACGCTCGGCCATCAGGGCCATGAGCCCTTCGGCCTGCCCGCCCGTGCGGCGACATTCATCAACGATCAAAACAGGGCGGTCACCGATGGCGTCGATGATTGCGTCTTCGGCCAGCGGGGCCAGCCAGCGCAGATCAATCACGCGCGCGACGATGCCTTGGCCTGCCAGATCGGCCTGCGCTTGCCTGCTAAGGTAATGCCCATTGCCATAGGTCAAGATCGCCAGATCGGTGCCGTCGCCATGGACGCCGATGTCCTGCATGGAAATCCGCCGATCCGGGTCAGGATAGGTCGTCATCCAACCACCATCGCCCGCCTCAAGCAAGTCGCGCATCGGGTAAAGTGCGATGGGTTCCACAAAAACCACCACGCGTTGCTCTTCGAGTGCGAGGCGATGCGCCTCGCGCAGCATCATCGCGGCATCTGCACCGGTCGACGGGCAGGCAATAATCAGCCCCGGGATATCACGCAGAACGGCAAGGGAATTGTCGTTGTGAAAATGCCCGCCAAAGCCTTTTTGATAGCCAAGCCCGGCGATGCGCAGCACCATGGGGTTGGTCCATTGGCCATTGCTGAAAAACGGCAAGGTCGCCGCTTCTCCGCGCAACTGGTCTTCGGCATTGTGCAAATAGGCAAGGAACTGGATTTCCGGCATCGGGATAAAGCCATTATGCGCAGCACCGATGGCAAAGCCAAGAATGCTTTGTTCATCCAGCAGCGTGTCGATGACCCGTGCGGGGCCAAAGCGCGATTGCAGCTTTTGCGTGACCCCGTAAACGCCGCCTTTGCGACCGACGTCTTCGCCCATCAGCAATGTCTCGGGGTGGGCAAGCATCACGTCATGCAGCGTCCAGTTGATGATCTTGGACAGAGGTTGCGGCGTGTCCATCTGGCCAATCTCGTTGCCCAAGATGTCGCGCCGATCCTGCGCGCTTGGCCCGTTCGTCGCGGCACAGGCCCGCTTTGGAGGAATGATACTGGCCATCACATCATGGGCCGTTTTCAGGCGCGGTCGGGTCACGATATCTTGCGCAACCTCAGCCACCTTTTCCAACGTTTGTGTGTAGATGGATAAAGCCTCATCCGCACTCAAGGCACCGGCAGCAACCAGCAGACGGGCGCTATGCAGCAAGGGATCATTGGCCTCGTCTGCCTCGACCTCGGCCTTGGGCAAATAAGAGGTCGCAACATCCGCCCCCGCATGGCCATAGAGGCGCACAGTCCGAAGATGTAGAAATGCAGGTTTGCGGTGGATGCGGACAAAATCAGCTGCCTCTTTGGCAGAGGCATAGGCCGCAAACAGATCCAGCCCGTCGGCCTCGAAATAGGTCAACCCGGGGCGCGCGGACATCGACGCCTTGATCCACCCGGAAGGTGTCTTGGTCGAAATACCGATACCGTTATCCTCACAGACGAACAAAAGCGGCATTGGAACGCCCTGAACGGCCGTCCAGCATGCTGCATTGATCGCACCTTGTGAGGTCGAATGATTGGCCGAGGCATCGCCAAAGCTGCACATCGCGATACCGTCACGTGGCAGTACGCCATGCTCTGGTGGGTTGCGTCGGGCAAGGCCAATTGCATGGGCCGCCCCAACCGCCTTGGGTAAATGGCTGGCAATGGTCGATGTCTGCGGCGGAATCATCAGCGCACGGCTGCCCAACACCTTGTGCCGCCCCCCGCTGGTTGGGTCGTCGGCAGAGCAGGCAAATGACAGCAGCATGTCGCGCAGCATATCTTGGCCATCAACCTGATCCGCTCGCGCAATCTGAAAAGCCGCGTCCCGGTAATGCAGAAATGCGATATCATCAGGGCGCAGCGCATGGGCAACTGCCGCCATGCCTTCGTGCCCGCTGGAGCCGATGGTATAAAACCCCTGCCCCTGCTTTTGCATCACCCTGCTTTGCAGATCCAGTGCCCGTGAAAGAACCTGCGCCCGGAAAAGACCGGTAGCCTCTTCAATATCCAAACCCGGGGTAATACCACCCCCATCTGGAAAATCCTGCGCGCCAACGCGCCGCAGAAAATTTTCGTGGACGATCTGTACGCGGTCCATCACTACCTTCCTAGTTCATTTCGGGAAGTACCAAAAGGTGCCTCCGGCAGGGATATTTAAGAGCCAGAGAAGAACAGTGCTGTTTCTGTCTTCTCTGGCTCTTAAATATCCTCGGGGGAGTTTGAGGGGGCAGAAAGCCCCCTCATTCCAGTTTTAGAAAAATGCCTGCAATCCAGTCTGCGCGCGTCCCAAGATCAGGGCATGCACGTCATGGGTGCCTTCATATGTATTGACGGTTTCAAGGTTCATCATGTGGCGGATCACCTGATATTCGCCACTGATGCCGTTGCCGCCGTGCATGTCGCGCGACATCCGTGCGATGTCCAGCGCCTTGCCACAATTGTTGCGCTTTACGATCGAGATCATTTCAGGCGCGGCTTTTGCCTCATCCATCAACCGGCCAACCTGAAGAGACGCTTGCAGGCCAAGCGCGATCTCAGTTTGCATGTCCGCCAGCTTTTTCTGGAACAACTGTGTCTGCGCAAGTGGCTTGTTGAATTGCTTGCGATCCAGACCATACTGACGAGACGCATGCCAGCAGAATTCTGCGGCACCCAACGCGCCCCAGCTGATGCCATACCGCGCACGGTTCAGGCAGCCGAACGGACCTTTCAGGCCCTGAACATGCGGCAGCAATGCGTCCTCGCCGACTTCCACGTTGTCCATCACGATTTCGCCAGTCACGGATGCGCGCAACGACAGCTTGTTGCCGACCTTTGGCGCGGACAGACCTTTCATGCCTTTTTCAAGGATGAAGCCGCGGATCTTGCCGCCATGCTCTTCGGACTTGGCCCAGACGACGAACACGTCGGCGATTGGCGCGTTCGAGATCCACATTTTAGAGCCGATCAGCTTGTAGCCCGTCGCGGTTTTAATCGCACGTGTCTTCATGCCAGCCGGGTCGGAGCCCGCGTCAGGTTCGGTCAGACCAAAGCAACCAATGAAATCGCCGCTGGCCAGTTTGGGCAGGTATTTCTTGCGCTGCTCTTCAGAGCCATAGGCGTAAATCGGGTACATCACGAGACTGGATTGCACGGACATCATCGACCGGTAACCACTGTCCACGCGCTCGACCTCGCGGGCGACCAGGCCATAGGACACATAGTTGCCGCCAAGGCCGCCGTATTCTTCGGGGGTTGTGACACCCAGCAAACCCATGTCGCCCATTTCCTTGAAAATGCCGGCATCTGTCGTCTCATTGGCATAAGCGTCGATCACGCGCGGCTGCAGCTTTTCTTGCGCGTATGCGCGGGCGCTGTCCTGAATCATCCGCTCGTCTTCAGTCAACTGATCGGTCAGGCGGAAAGGGTCCGCCCAGTCAAAGCTCCCCAGATCAGGGGCGTCTTTGGCTTTCAGAATGGGTGCTTCGGCGTTCATAGAAATTTCCTCCGGGGTGTTACTTTGGCCAAAGTATTGCAAAATCGCGCGCAGAATACTATCGCTGGTTTATCCTGAACCTATGAGTTTTAGTCATATGATTGCCCCGCGAAGGTTTCTGCCCTCGATCAACGCATTACTGGCATTCGAGGCCGTTGCCCGCCTTGGCAGCGCCACGCAAGCCGCACAGGAATTGTCCCTGACGCAAAGCGCAATCAGCAGGCAACTCAAGACCTTGGAGGCACAATTGAACGTGCCCTTACTTGCCCGACAAGGGCGGCAGTTGGTCCTGACCGAGGCGGGAGAAAGCTATGTTCTACAGGTGCGTGACGTGCTGAACCGGCTGGCGCAGGCATCGATTTCGGCGCGCACGAACCCGATGGCGGGGGCGTTGAACCTTGCTATTCTGCCGGGCTTTGGGATGCATTGGCTGGCACCGCGTCTGCGCGACTTTGCCCAGACCCATCCCGAGGTCACCGTAAACCTCAGCACGCGTTTGCACCCCTTTGCGTTTCAAAACAGTGCATTCGACGCTGCGATACATTTTGGCAAGGAAGACTGGCCCGGCGTCAGCTATCTGCATCTGATGCCGGAAACCGTTGTGCCCGTCTGCGCCCCCGATTTACTGGACGCCCCACTTGAAGACGCCAGCGAAATTCTGTCCTATCCGCTGCTGCACCTCGATACCCGTCCGCGCGGCTGGGCCAGGTGGCTGGCAGCGCTTGGGGTCGCACGTGAACCACCTTCGGGGATGATGTTCGATCAGTTTTCCACCATGGCGCATGCCGCCGTGCACGGGTTGGGCGTGGCCCTGTTGCCGACCTTTTCTGCTGACCCGTATCTTCGCGACGGGCAACTGGTACTGGCGTCAACGCAAACCACCCAAAGCATCGGGAATTACTATCTGGTCTGGCCCGAGGACCGCGCCGAGACAGCCGCGCTCAGGTCTTTCAAGACATGGCTTGCGGGTCAAACCGATCACATTCTCTAGTTGCCGCGTCAAATTTCCGCCGCAATCGCCTGTTAACAATATCCTCTGTAACCCGATGGGGCCGTTGCTAGGAGCATAGACATGCCAATTTCGTTTCGCAAAGGTGCTTTGGCCTTTGTCATATTTGCCACCGCCAGCAGTGCTACCAGTGCGTTGGCCGAAACCTATCAAATTCTCATTTTGGACGAGGCATTTTTTCCAGACATCTCTTATGTCACTGAAGGGGATAAGCTGGAGTTCATCAATCAATCGTCTTCGACGCGCGCCGTGGTTGGCCAAGATCAGGCATGGCAGTCCGGCAATTTGGAAGCAGGCCACAGTTACACTTATGTAATCGGAGCCGGCTCGCCCCTCATCTTTACCAGTTCGGTCGGCGAGACAAGTTTTGATGGCGCGATAAGTTTCGACATGGCTCCTTTGGAAAGCGATCCGTCAGCCAGTAACTAGGGTGATTAACGCCAATTTGCGTGCCGTCCAAGAACATCGCTTATTCGGCATGCGCGTCCCCGAGCGGGGCAATCAACGCAGGGCCAGACGCCCGGTTTGAATTCACGGCCCGCCCAACGCGGTGCCAGCCCAGAACGCCATCGGCCGCTGCCCGCATCAGGGGGGCGGCCCCTTTGCCTTTTTCCCCAAGCCAAAGCGCCCAGTCTGACGGGTCTATCACCACAGGGGCGCGGTGGTGTATATCGGTCATGGACCCTTTGGCCGCTGTGGTGACAATGGCGCAGCTGCGCAAGCGGGATTGATCCACATCCGCCCACTCTTGCCAGATCGCGGCAAACGCCAAGGGGTGCCCGTCGGTGCGGGTAAAGTACCAAGGATCCCTGCCACCGTCCGCGTCTTTGGTCCATTCATAGAAACCCGACGCAATCACCAGCCCACGCCGCAAGCGCACCGCGTCGCGAAACGCGGGCTTGTCCGCAACGGTTTCAGCGCGGGCATTGATCAACAGCGGGCCATCATCCGGTTTTTTGTACCACTGCGGCACCAGCCCCCACCGCATCGCGGACAAGCTGCGCGGCCCATCATCGGCGCGGGTTACGATATGTACGCTGTCAGTCGGGCAAATGTTAAAGTCGGGCACCGGCGGCAAATCATTAGCTGGGCGAGCATTGAATAACTGCGCCATCGCATCTTGCGGCAGGCTTAGCGCCATACGTCCACACATCAGCGGCATCCTTTGGTCAACCTTTGGCGACGGGCACCAAAGGGCGTTTTATAGCAGCAAATATAGGGTGTGCCACCGCCCAAGTCGAGAACGGCCGAGCCTGACATGACGATCCCGGTTTTATCGAACATTCGATAGGCTCGACAGCAGCGGCCTTTGGTTTGAGATCGGCAAGGCAAAGCACATTGAACGGAAAAAGGCGCGCCACCAGATGGGGCGCGCCTTTCGTTTCGTGAAAATCCGCTTACTTCAGCGTGATGCGGCCATCGGTGTAGGGCGTGTAGGCCCCGTTCATCGCGATGTATTCAGCCGTGACATCGGCCACGTCGGGGCCGTAATCATAGGCGTTTTCAGCTGTTTTGAACATCGCATAGCCGTCGCCGCCGTTGCGAACATAGTTGTTGGACACAACGCCATAAATCTTGGCAGGGTCAATCGGTTCGCCCGATACCAAAACGTCACTGATCCGGCTGCCAACTTCGGCGGCAGGGTCTACGGCATAGGTCATACCCGCCACCTGCGGAAAGCGGCCTGCGACTTCTTCGATCTGGCTGACACCGTTTTCAAGCGCCTCAAGAATCGTGGCACCAGAAACCTGGAACGTGGACAGCGTGTTCTGGAACGGCAGCACGCTCAGCACTTCACCCATGGTGATTTCGCCTGCATCAATTGATGACCGGATCCCGCCACTGTTCTGGATCGCAATATCAACGCCCTGATCGGCCACACGGGCCAGCATCGCGTCCGCAATCAGGTTACCCATCGGGCATTCCATCACGCGGCACACGGCACGGTCGCCGTCGATCATCTCGGCGGTTTCGGCCACGACCTTGTTGCGGATTTCGTCCAGCGGCTGTGCCATTTCAGCAATGCGCGCCAAGGTGCCTTCGTCTTCGACAACGCCTGCGTCGATCAGCACAGGCTCGCCCGAGGCTTCCTTGACGTTGCCTTCGTCATCGAAGGTCACGTTTAATTCACCCAGATATTTACCATAAGCATAGGCCTGCACGATGGCGGTTTCCTTGACCATCGTGGGGTATGCCCCTTCGGCGCGGTCGTTGGTATTCGACAACAGCGTGTTCGAATGCCCGCCCACGATCACATCAACACCGGTGGTGTTTTCAGCAACCATCTGGTCAACTTTATAGCCCGAGTGGCTGAGCACGATAATCTTGTTCACGCCCTGTGAGGTCAGCAAATCAACCTCGCCCTGAACGGCAGCAACGGAATCGGTAAAGACCACGTTTTCACCCGGGCTGGCCAATTCATCCGTGTCTTCGGACGTCAGACCGATCAAGCCGATCTTTTCACCGCCCCGTTCGATCACCGCAGATTTCGCCAACTTGCCCGCCAGCAGCGGCTCAGCCGAGATATCGGCATTCGACATCAGGATCGGGAATTCCAGCGCGGCCATAAAACCGGCAAGTACTTCGGGGCCGTCGTCGAATTCGTGGTTGCCCACGGTCATGCCATCATAACCCAGCATGTTCATCATTTCGGCGGCCATCTGGCCCTTGTAATATGTATAGAACAACGACCCTTGGAATTGGTCGCCGCCATCCACCAGAATGTAGTTGTTGGTGCGTGCCTTGGCATCCTTGATCGCGTTCACCAGACGGGCGGTGCCGCCAAAACATTCGCCAGCGGTGTTGTCTTCGGCAGAACAAGGGCCGTCATATTTGCTGATTGGCTCAAACCGGGCGTGGAAATCGTTGGTGTGCAGAATGGTCAGGCTATAATCAGCTTGCGCCATGCCCGTTGTCAGGGCCAGCGCCGCCGTGGCGGTCAGGAATCGTTTCATGGTGGTATCCCCCAGAGTTGAAATTCTGCCGTATCGTGGCCGTAGCCCTGCAATCTGTCAAAGACCATTTGCACCGATTTCACCCTGCCCCTAGGTCAGGCGGCGAAACATCCGTCAGACTGCACAGGTCTTGACCGTTTGGCCCCGCCAAGGCATCACGGGATCCATGTTGATTTACAAAATATTTCGCGCCGACGAATGGCAAGCGCTGCGCAGCGCGGGGACAACCCAAGGTGCGCCTATTGATGTGGCTGACGGCTATGTCCATTTTTCAACCGCGACCCAAGCTGCCGAAACGGCTGCCAAACATTTCGCAAACGAAGATGGTTTGTTCCTTCTCGCAGTGGAAACCGACCGGCTGGGCGATGACATCAAATGGGAGGTGTCGCGCGGCGGTGCCGAGTTTCCCCATCTCTACCGTGATCTAAAGATCGAAGACGTAGCTTGGGCGCAGCCGTTACCGCTTGAAAACGGGGCGCATCAGTTTCCGGCAGGGTTTGAAAACGAATGACCCAATATGTCGATCCCGACCGGGCACAGTTTGACGCCTTCAAAGGGTTGGACCGCGACACGCCCTTGCACATGCTCAACCTTGTGCGGCTTCGCGATCTTGCGGCCTATCCTGCCGATCACGCGCTTGCCTCTGACGGCCTGACCGGTGCCGAGGCCTACAAGAACTATGGTGCCGCAAGCGGGCCAGTGCTGGCCGATGTTGGCGGGTCCATCGCGTGGCGCGGCCAGTTCGAGGCGACCTTGATCGGACCCGGCGACGAGGCATGGGACATCATGTTCATCGCCGCCTACCCCAATGCACATGCGTTTTTGCAGATGATCTCGGACCCACGGTACAAACTGGCGGTTGTCCACCGTCAGGCTGCTGTCACCACATCGCGGTTGATCCGCACCGGCCCCCTGCCCATCACGGATGAATTTGCATGAAACGATTTGCTGAACAAATCGGCCTGCGCGCCCTGCGCAAGATCGATCCGGAAGCTGCTCACGGGCTGGCAATTTCTGCCTTGCAGGCGGGGCTTGCGGTCTCTCCCGGCCCGGTCACCTCGGCGCGGCTGAAGACGACACTGGCCGGGCTGGACCTGCCCAACCCCGTTGGCCTTGCCGCTGGGTTTGACAAAAACGCGACAGCAATTGCGCCACTTTCAAAGGCCGGCTTCGGCTTTATCGAAGTGGGTGCCGCCACGCCCCTACCCCAGCCGGGTAACGACAAACCCCGTCTGTTCCGCCTTACCGAGGACCGCGCTGCCATCAACCGTTTCGGCTTTAACAACGAAGGGATGGAGGCGATCTGCACGCGTCTGCGGGACCGCACACCCGGCATTCCGGTTGGCCTGAACCTTGGGGCCAACAAAACCAGCAATGACCGCGCCGCCGATTTCGCCCAAGTAATGGAAGCCGCCCGCGACCACGTCGATTTTGCCACGGTGAATGTGTCGTCGCCGAATACCGAAAAGTTGCGCGATTTGCAGGGCAAGGCCGCGCTGTCAGCGCTGCTGGCAGGCGTGATGGCGGTGCGCGGGACCACGCCCGTGTTCCTAAAGATCGCGCCCGATCTGACAGAGGCCGAGATTGCAGATGTCGCAGACGTCGCCAATCAGTCCGGCGTGGCCGCGATCATTGCAACGAATACGACGTTGGACCGGACGGGCCTGAACAGCCGGCACCGCGACCAGATGGGCGGGCTGTCCGGCGCGCCCTTGTTTGAGAAATCCACCCGCGTACTGGCGCGCCTGTCAACGTTCACGGATATCCCCTTGGTCGGGGTCGGCGGGATCAGTAGTGCCGAAGACGCCTATGCCAAGATTTGTGCGGGGGCATCTGCCGTTCAGCTTTACACGGCGCTTGTCTATGGTGGGTTGTCGCTGGTGGGCGATATCGTTCACGGGCTGGATGCCTTGTTGGCCCGTGACGGGTTTGCATCGGTGGCGCAGGCCGTGGGCACCAAGAAAGGCGACTGGCTATGATCACGCTGTGGCACAACCCGCGCTGCTCAAAATCGCGCCAGACCTTGGCGATCCTTGAGGTCTCCGGGACTGCGGTAACCGTCAGGCGTTACCTTGAAGACCCCCCATCGCTGGCCGAACTTGAGGCGGCGCGGTCCGCTTTGGGGTGCCGCCCGATCGAGATGATGCGCAGCAATGACGGTCAGTTGATGCAAGCGATGGCCGACGCGCCGATTCTGATCGAACGCCCCATTGCGTTCAAAGGCACCAAGGCCATCATCGGTCGCCCCCCTGAAGCGGTGGACGATTTGCTCTCGGAGTGAGCCGGAATTTTACAAGATTCCGAACCGCTTTTTTCGATAAAAACGGATCACCCCACGGCCCGTTCCAGCGCAGGATAGCGCAGGCCCAGCGTGATCCCTCGGGCGACAAAGCTGACCAAAAGTGAAATCCAAAGCCCGTGATTGCCCAAGCTTGGCACCAAAAGCGCAGCGCTCGCACAATAGACCAAGAACGAGAGCGCCATCATGTTACGCATATCCCGGGACCGTGTCGCCCCGATAAAAATACCGTCCAACATCCACGACGCGCAGCCAAGCAGCGGTGCTGCAATCATATAGGGCAGGAAAACGCGCGCCTCTTCACGTACCATCGGCGCGGTCGTCATCAAATCAATGATGGCCCCGCCACCAAGGGCAAACCCGACGGTCATCAGCGCACAAGACAGCAGACCCCAGCCGCTGGTCAACAGCGCCCCGCGGCGCAAGATATCACGCTGCTTGGCCCCCATGGCGCGCCCGACCAAGGCTTCGGCTGCAAAGGCAAACCCGTCCAGCGCGTAAGCCGTGATCATCAAGAACTGCAACAATACCTGATTGGCCGCCAGCTTTACGTCCCCCAAGCCAGATCCCAAAAACAAGAACGACACAAAGATCGCCTGCAACAGCAACGAACGGATCAGAATATCGCCGTTCACCTTCATCATGTTGATCCAACGCGGCCCGTCAAAGACCTGTGCCCAGTCGCGCCACGCAGGCACGCGGAAGGCCGCGCGGCAAAACCACAGACCCAAGGCCGCGCCGGTCCATTCTGCCAAGAACGTTGCAAAGGCCACGCCTTCGACACCCCATCCAAGCCCCAGCACGAACCAAAGATCGAGCAGGATGTTCAGCCCGTTCATCCAGACCTGAATAACCAGCACAGCGCGGGTGCGCTCCAGCGCAATCAGCCAGCCGGTGATCGCATAAAGCGCAATTGCAGCAGGCGCGGACCACACCCGGATGCGCATGTAGGCCTGTGCCAGGCCCTCGACCTCGGCGCTGGCCGGAGACACCTGAAACGACGCCCAGAACAGCGGGATTTGCAGCAGAACCATCCCCAGTCCGGCAAGCCCACCGATCAACAACCCGCGCGTCAGCAAGGCGGCCACTTCGGCCTGATCCTCGTTGCCAGCGGCCTGTGCGGTCAGCCCGACTGTCCCCATCCGCAGGAAACCGAACACCCAATACAGCGCCGACAGGATGATGGCCCCGATGCCCACAGCCCCGATCGGTGCGGCCAGCCCCAACTGGCCCACGACGCCGGTATCAACCGCCCCCAAAATCGGCACGGTCGCATTTGAGATCACAATCGGAATCGCGATATTCAGCACCCGCCGGTGGGTCACCACATCGCGGGGCGCGGCATTGCCCTTGGCCACGGCAGCGACTTCGGCATTGGAAATCGGATCAGTCACGGGGTTGCGGCATCAAGAAATGCCCCGTTGCCTGTGCGAATAGCTTGGCGCGGTTGTCTTGCCAAGCCTCGACATGGACCGACGCATAGCGCCGCCCTGACCGGTTGATTGTGGCACGGGCATACGCATCACGTGGCAGGCCAGAACGCAGATAATCAACGGTAAAGTCGATTGTCTTGGGCAGACGTGGCATGTGTTCGCCGTCCATCTTGTCAACCTCGATGGCACCGGATTCAAGATCCTCCCACAGGGTGCCCCAGCTTAGGGTGATGATCGATGTAACCTCGAGAAATGACGCCGTCACACCGCCATGCAGCGCCGAGATGATTGGATTGCCGATCAACTTGTTTGAAAACGGCAAAATCGCGGTCAGTTCATCGCCGCGGCGTTCAAATTCGATTCCCAAAAACTGGATATACGGCACACCGCCGACCAGCGCATGCAACGCCCCGTCGCGGCGTTTTTTGATGACCTGCACGGCCTCGGGTTTCATGCGTCCGCTCATCTGTGCCCCTCCACCACAAAGCTGCCCGTTGCCGTGGCGACCGGGCTGCCATCTTCTTCGTCTTGTGCGGTTGCGCGCACAAAGGCGACCGACCGTGTCACATGATAACATTCTGCACGCGCGGTAATGCGCTGTCCGGGTTTCGCCGCACGCAGATATTCGATGCGCAGATCAATCGTCGCGGTACCGCCGGGGTTGCTGGGATGGCTCATCACCGCCGCCCCGCAGCATGTATCCATCAACGCCGACACGGCCCCCCCGTGAATCACACCTGTGCGTGGGTCGCCCACAAGTTTTGCATCATAGGGCATACCGATCGCCGCCACCCCGTCTGCAAGATCTTCCAGCACCATCCCAAGCGCTTCGCTATAGGGCAGCGCGGAAATGAACTGACCGGCGATGCGCAATTTTTCTGTATCCGTCATTTTGACCCTCTTGGCGATCTGTTGCCCCATATCAACCCTGCGCGCCACCAAGAGCAACCCCGCCTGTTGCGCTCGGAAAAACTTAGGCATAGTTTCTGCAATTGAGGAGACACCAATGCCCGACAAACGCCTGAGCTTTAAGGAAATGTGCGCTGAATTCGACGTGACGCCTAGAACGTTGCGGTATTACGAATACATTGAATTGCTGCATCCAGAACGGGACGGACGCGCCCGTTCCTATGGCCCCCGCGAGATTGCGCGGATGAAGTTGATCATGCGCGGACGGAAATTCGGCTATACGCTGGAAGGAATCCGGCAGTGGCTGTTGATCTATGAAAACGAGGGCACCGAAGCGCAGATGCACGCATGGGTCAAAAGCGCAGACCGGCAATTGATCGAACTTGCAGAACAGCGCGCCCAATTGGCCGAAGCCATGGAAGAACTGCAACGTCTGCGCGACGACACGGCGCGGACCTTGGAGAAGATGTCCTAATTCCGGTTTTTAACGTTCCGGCTTTCGGCTTCCAAGCGCTTGTCGACCTGCCCCGCAAGGCGCTCAAGCTCGGCTGCGATGATAATCATTTGGGCGACCAATTCGGATTCGACCATCGCCGCCAGATCAAATGCGGCGTCTTCCACATGCCTCGCCGCGATGCGGAGCGCATCTGAGCCTACAGGTTGTTCCATTTTGAAAAAGTCACTTTGTTGATCGTGAAATCGAGCCCAGAATTGGGCCGGCACGGGTTTGAGAATTGGGTGGGGGTTGCTGCGTCCAAGCGGTGACTGACGCCTTATAGCGGTCACAAAAAAAATTCATGTCACGCAGGTGCGTCACATAATGTTGTCGACAGATTGCCTCAGCAGTCCCGAGCTGATGCCGCGCACAGCAGCGCGGGTTCGGTCGGTGACCTCCAGTTTCTCGAACATACGCCGCGTGATTGTATCCACGGTATGGCGCGAAATGCCCATGATATCGGCCATGACCGAATTACTTTTGCCCTGCGCGATCCAGCGCAAAACCTCCAGTTCTCGGGGGGAAAGCCGCGCATAAGGTGATTTAGGCCCGTCCGTCAGGGCGCAAAACCGCTGGTGCGCGGATTGGCTGGCCAGTTGAAATTCTGCCAAGGCATCAGGCGACAGCCGTGGCGCATCAGGTTCAAAACACATCCCTACTGCTGCATTCCGTGCCTCGGGGCCGAATACCTGAAATGCAATGCCCGGCCAGACGCCCGCGTCTTTCAGCTTATCAAGATAGGCGATTTCAGCGGGTCGCAGCGCGTCGAGTGCCTGCGCATCCGACCAGTAAAACGGTTCGACTCGGGACAGGGCAAGACGGGGCAAAGGGTTGTTCAGAAACAACTTTTCGTGGATATACATTTCTCTAAACGCCGTCGGCATCCCAAATTCAATTGCGGGATAATTCGTATCCCCATAGGTTTGGACATCAATGCTGCGATACGTAACGATGCGAATTTTATGCGCCTGAGCATACCGCTGAACAAGCGCCCAAATCGCGCCCGGACTGTCCGCTTGCCTTGATAATTTCGTAAATGCTTGAAAATTCATGTCAAAGCTCATCGATGCCCCACAATACTGAATCGAACTCGCGCCGGTTGTAGAACTTATGTCATAAGTTGTGACCTAATGCACCCTCAAAAGAGGCGACCGCGTTTGATAAATTTAACATCAAAGTGACGCAACGTCTAACTTACGTTAACGTCAACTTGTGTTGTAAGTTGCAGGGCAGATGGCCACATCACTGTCATAACGTCCACTGCAACAGCGAGCTTTGACGATGAGCAACACAAAAATGACGATCCGCGAGATGTGTGATGCATTCGATGTGACCCCCCGCACCTTGCGTTTTTATGAAGCCAAAGAACTGCTATTCCCCGAACGCCAAGGCCAGAAACGCCTGTTTGGAAAACGGGATCGTGCGCGGTTGAAACTGATCTTGCGCGGCAAGCGTTTCGGATTCAGCCTCGAAGAAATCCGGCAGCTGCTGGACCTTTATCATATGGACGACCAGCAACAGACCCAGCTGGCCCGTACCTACGAGATTGCCCGCGAACGGCTGGCCGATCTTGAAGCGCGGCGTGACGAAATGACAGAGGCCATTGATGATCTGCGTGCCCAGTTGAAATGGGGGGAAAACATGATCGCCTCGGCCAGCACCACGCGCAACGCAGCAGAGTAAAACCCACATACCGACCAGATAAATGGCCAACCGGCCAAGGGAGATAGACCAATGCCCAGCTACACAGCCCCCGTAAAAGACATTCAATTCGTTCTGCATGATGTGTTGAACGTCACATCGTCGTCCATTCCGGGATATGACGACCTCGAAGCGGATTTCACATCGGCCATTTTCGAGGAAGCCGGCAAGCTGACCTCAGAGGTTCTTGCCCCGCTCAACATCGTTGGCGACAAAGAAGGCTGCCGCTTGGAAAATGGTGTCGTCTACACGCCGACTGGCTTCAAGGACGCCTTTGCCAAGGTCAAGGAAGGCGGCTGGCCCGGTCTGGATATGCCCGAAGAATATGGCGGCCAGAACATGCCCTATGTCGTTGGCACCGCCGTCGGCGAGATGTTCTCGGCCTCGAACCAAGCGTTCACCATGTATCAAGGCCTGACCCACGGGGCGGCGTCGGCCATTCTGGCCCACGGCACGCAGGCGCAAAAAGACACCTACCTGCCGAATATGGTATCGTGTGAATGGACCGGCACGATGAACCTGACCGAACCGCATTGCGGGACCGATCTGGGGCTGATGCGCACCAAAGCGGCCCCTCAAGACGACGGCAGTTACAAGATCACAGGCCAAAAGATTTTCATCTCGTCGGGTGAACATGACATGGCCGACAACATCATCCATCTGGTGCTGGCCAAGATCGAAGGCGGTCCGGAAGGCATCAAAGGTGTCTCGCTGTTCATCGTGCCCAAGTTCATCGTCAAGGAAGACGGGTCTTTGGGCGAACGTAACGGCGTCACAGTCGGATCCATCGAAGAAAAAATGGGCATCCACGGAAATTCGACCTGCGTGATGAACTATGACGGTGCTGTGGGATATCTTTTGGGCGAAGAACACAAAGGCATGCGTGCCATGTTCACCATGATGAACGAAGCCCGCGTCGGCGTCGGCATGCAGGGTTTGGCACAGGCCGATGCGGCTTATCAAAACGCGCTGATCTATGCCAAGGATCGTCTGCAAGGTCGTGCCGTCACGGGCACCGAAAACCCCAACGGCCCAGCCGATCCGCTGATAGTCCACCCCGACATCCGCCGCAGTCTGATGGATCAGAAGTCTTTTATCGAAGGCGCGCGTGCCTTCATTCTTTGGGGGGCCAGCCTGATTGATGCCGCGCATCGCTCCGGTGACAAGGACGCCGATGGGCTGGTGTCGCTGATGACACCCGTAATCAAAGGTTTCCTGACGGACGTCGGCTATGACATGACGGTCAAGGCGCAACAGGTCTATGGCGGCCACGGCTATATCGAAGAATGGGGCATGTCCCAATTCACCCGCGATGCCCGTATTGCGATGATCTACGAAGGTGCGAACGGCGTTCAAGCGCTTGACCTTGTGGGGCGCAAGTTGGCGCAAGACGGCGGCAAACATGTGATGGCGTTCTTTGACATGCTCAAAACCTTCATCAAAGAAAGCGCCGGACAGGATGCGGAATTCGACGCGGAATTCCTTGAGCCGCTGAAAGCCGCAAGCAAAGACCTGCAAGCCGCTGGCATGTATTTCATGCAAAACGGCATGAAGAATCCGAATAATGCCTTGGCCGGATCAACCGACTTCATGCATATGTTCGGGCATGTGTGCCTTGGCTTCATGTGGGCAAAAATGGGCCTCGCCGCCAAGAAAGCGCTTGCTGATGGTACCGCTGACCCGGTCTTCTACGAAACGAAACTGGCGACCGGTCGCTATTATATGGCGCGTCAACTGCCTGCCACCGCGCTGCACCTGACGCGTATCCAGACCGGTGCGGATACAGTGATGGCGCTGGAAGCCGCAAACTTCTAAACTACCTGTGGGTGGTGAAGATCCCCACCCCACTGCAAGACGCGAGGACACCATGCCAAAACGCTTTCGCCTGACCCGCCGCTTTCCTGTTGCCATGACCGAAGACGGCTATCGGCAGCTCAAGAAGTTTTCAGCCCAAGCGGGGCTGGACGAAGGCGAGGCCTTGTCATTCCTGTTTGAGAATTTCAACAGCGTGATGAACGAGGAAAACCTGACCGCGCGATTGCGGCTTTTCAATTCGGAACTGGATGAGCGTAAAAAATAGCAGTGCATGACGATGCAAAGCAGCCCTTCGGGGAGATTTTATTTGGCAAAATGAAGCTATGCGATCGCCCTGCCTTAACCGCGATGAACAAAATCAAGGCAGGGCTTCACTTTGCACGCCGCTCAGCTCTCCAGCCTGCTGCGCAACAACAAGGGTATGGTTAGAATACTACTGAAAAATGAACCGCAGAACGTCCATCTTCATTTTGCCAAATAAACTCCACGGGGGTGTGGGGGTGTGAAACCCCCGCTCCGGCCGATGCAGATAGAAATCACCTAAGGGAGGCTCACATGACCATCAAACTATATTGCTTCGGCGAAAGCGGGAACGCCTATAAGGCAGCACTTGCCTTGCAACTTTCAGGTCTTGAGTGGGAGCCGGTCAAGGTCGACTTTTTCGGCGGACAGACCCGCTCAGCTGAATACCGGGCCGACGTGAACGCCATGGGCGAAGCGCCTGTTATGATTGATGGCGACCTTCGCCTGACTCAGTCCGGCGTGATCCAAGACTATGTTTCGGAAAAATCTGGCAAGTTTGGCGGCAAGGATGCAACCGAGCGCCGCGAGGTTTTGCGTTGGGTGCTTTGGGACAATCACAAGCTCAGCTCGAATGCGGGGATGACCCGGTTTTTGATGAATTTCCTGCCCGAAGATAAACGCCCGCAGGAAGTTATCGGCTTCATGCAAGGGCGTCTTTCGGCGGCTTATGCCGTGCTGAACGATCACCTGAGTGGCCGCGACTGGATCGTGGGCGACGGGATCACCAACGCCGATCTTAGCTGCTGCGGCTATCTTTATTACCCCGAACCTTTTGGTTTCAACCGCAAGGATTGGACCCATATCGACGCGTGGTTGACGCGTCTAAGCGACACACCGGGCTGGAAAGCCCCGTATGACCTGATGCCCGGCAGCCCCGCTGACCGCGCCTGAATTTAAGGGAGACACCACATGACCGAAGCATACATCTATGACGCATTGCGCACCCCGCGCGGCAAGGGCCGCAAAGACGGCGCGCTGCACGAACTTACATCCTTGCGCCTTTCCGCGCTGACGCTGAATGCACTCAAAGAACGCAACAACCTTGAAGGCCACGCCGTCGAGGACGTGATTTGGGGCAACGTGACGCAAGTCATGGAACAGGGCGGCTGCCTTGCGCGCTCTGCCGTGTTGGCGTCCGATCTGGATGAACGCATCCCGGGCCTTGCGATCAACCGTTTCTGCGCCTCTGGCATGGAAGCTGTGAACCTGGCCGCAAACCAGGTCAAAGGTGGCGCGGGCATGGCCTATATCGCAGGTGGCGTTGAAATGATGGGCCGCGTTGCAATGGGCAGTGACGGTGCCGCAATTGCGGTCGATCCGACGTTGGCGATGGAAAAATATTTTGTGCCGCAGGGTATTTCAGCGGACATTATCGCCACCGAATATGGCTTTACCCGCGAAGAAGCCGACCAGTTGGCCGTCAAATCCCAGCAGCGCGCGAAAATGGCATGGGACGAAGGCCGCTTTGCCAAATCCGTCATCGACATCAAGGATCAGAACGGTTTGTCGATCCTCAGCCATGACGAATACATGCGCCCCCAAACCGACATGCAGTCGCTTGGTGCGTTGAACCCTGCGTTCCAGCAGATGGGCGAGGTCATGCCCGGTTTCGACAAGATCGCGCTGATGAAGTACCCACATCTTGAGAAAATCAACCACATCCACCACGCAGGCAACTCCTCCGGTATCGTGGACGGTGCCGCGGCTGTGCTGATCGGCAACAAGGAATTCGGCGAAAAATACGGCCTCAAACCTCGTGCCCGCATCCGTGCAACCGCCAAGATCGGCACCGATCCAACGATCATGCTGACCGGCCCCGTGCCCGTGACCGAAAAGATTTTGGCCGACAACGGCATGAAAATCGGCGACATCGACCTGTTCGAAGTCAACGAAGCCTTTGCCGCCGTGGTCATGCGTTTCATGCAAGCGTTTGATGTGGACGACAGTAAGGTCAACGTCAACGGCGGGTCCATCGCAATGGGTCACCCCCTGGGTGCGACCGGTGCCATGATCATCGGCACGTTGCTGGACGAGCTTGAGCGGTCCGATAAGGAAGTCGGCATGGCCACGCTGTGCATCGCATCCGGCATGGGTGCCGCCACAATAATCGAGCGTGTATAATGACCGATCAACCACATCCCTTTCTTGCCATCGCCGAACTGGCCCCCAAGAAGGGCCTCAAGGATCTCAAGGTCAAAGTCGAGCGGGGCGGTGCGTATGTACGCTTGTACCAAGATGCCCCGCCACTGTTCTTTAAGCACCGCAATGATCCAAGCGACAGTTTTGATCGCGAGAGTTTCAACAACTCAAAGCGCATCCTGCTGAGCGACGAAGATTGCCAGGATGGCCCGAAAGCCACGATCGAATTGATCAGATCGCTGCTTGAGAAATTTGCTGATTACACGCCTCAGCGCTCGTAACACACTCCAGATTAGGGAGAGAGAAATGACCGATTTTACAATGAAGACAGACGCTGACGGCGTCGCCATCATCACCTGGGACGTCCCCGGTAAATCCATGAACGTCATGTCCATTGAAGGGTTGTCCGAATTGGACGCCATCATCGACACTGTTTTGTCCGACGACAGCATCAAGGGTGCTGTTATCACATCCGGCAAGGACGGATCGTTCGCAGGCGGCATGGACCTGAACCTGCTGGCCAAGATGAAAGAAGACGCCGGCGATGATCCAGCCAAGGGGCTGTTCGAGGGCACGATGCAAATGCACGCCCTGCTGCGCAAGATTGAACGCGCTGGCATGGACGCCAAGACCAACAAGGGCGGCAAGCCGATTGCGTCGGCCCTGCCCGGCACTGCTGCTGGAATTGGTCTGGAACTGCCACTGGCCACGCACCGCATTTTCGTCGCGGACAACCCCAAGGCACGCATCGGTCTGCCCGAAATTCTGGTTGGTATCTTCCCCGGCGCGGGCGGCACAACCCGTCTGACGCGCAAGCTGGGCGCGATGGGGGCTTCGCCGTTCCTGCTTGAGGGCAAGATGGTTGCCCCTGCTGCCGCGAAATCTGCGGGCCTGATCGACGAGGTTGTTGCCGATCCGGTCGCCGCCGCGAAAGAATGGGTTTTGAATGCCAAAGATGCCGACATCCTGAAACCGTGGGACGCCAAGGGGTATAAAATGCCCGGCGGCGCGCCCTATCACCCTGCGGGTTTCATGACCTTTGTCGGGGCCAACGCGATGGTCAACGGCAAGACCCAAGGCGCGTTTCCTGCGGCCAAAGCGCTGTTGAGTGCCGTCTATGAAGGGGCCCTTGTGCCTTTCGATACCGCGCTGAAAATCGAGGCGCGCTGGTTCACCAACATCCTGATGAACCCGTCGTCCTCGGCGATGATCCGGTCGCTGTTCCTGAACAAGGAAGCCTTGGAAAAAGGCGCTGTGCGCCCCGAAGGTGTGCCCGACCAGCGCGTCAAAAAGCTGGGCGTATTGGGCGCGGGCATGATGGGTGCGGGCATCACGCTGGTGTCGGTTCAGGCCGGTATCGAAGTTGTGCTGATCGACCAGACCCAAGAAGCCGCGGACAAGGGCAAAGCCTATTCTGCCAGCTTCTTTGACAAGAGCATCGCGCGCCGCAAGTCCACTGAAGAGAAGAAGCAGGCCGCGTTGAACCTGATCACCGCGACCACCGATCTGGACGCGTTGAAAGGCTGCGATCTGATCATCGAGGCGGTCTTTGAGGACCCCAAGGTGAAAGCCGAGATGACCAAGAAAGTCGAAGCGGTCATCCCCGACGATTGCATCTTTGCCTCCAACACTTCGACTTTGCCGATCACCGAACTGGCCAAGGCGTCTTCACGTCCAGATCAGTTCATCGGCATTCACTTCTTTTCGCCCGTCGAAAAGATGCTGCTGGTCGAGATCATCAAAGGCAAGGAAACCGGTGATCGTGCCGTGGCCAAATCGCTGGATTACGTGCGCCAAATCCGCAAGACACCCATCGTGGTTAACGATGCGCGGTTCTTCTATGCCAACCGCTGCATCATCCCTTATGCCAATGAAGGCGCGCGGATGATCACCGAAGGCGTTGCACCACAACTGGTTGATCACGCAGCACAATTGCTGGGTTTCCCTGTGGGTCCCGTACAATTGACCGACGAAACATCCATTGATCTGGGGGCCAAGATTGCTCGCGCGACCAAGGCCGCAATGGGCAACGCCTATCCTGCAAGTCAAGCGGATGATCTGATTTTCTGGATGGAAGATCTGGGCCGTCTGGGTCGGAAAGCCAACGCCGGTTTCTTTGACTATGACGAAAAGGGCAAGCGCCAAGGCTATTGGAAAGGCATGCACGACAAGTTCCCACTGGCCGATGAACAACCCGATCTGCGCGATGTGCAGGACCGTCTGATGTTCGTTCAGGTGCTTGAAGCCGTGCGCGCACTGGAAGAAGGCGTGTTGGAAGACATCCGCGAAGGTGACGTGGGCGCGATTCTGGGCTGGGGTTTTGCGCCTTGGTCCGGTGGTCCGTTCAGCTGGCTTGATATCCTAGGTGCACCCTATGCGGCCGAACGTTGTGACCAGTTGACCGAGCAGTTTGGCGACCGGTTCAAATGTCCGGATCTGCTGCGTGAAATGGCGGACAAGGGGCAGACGTTCTATGGTCGGTTCGGACCGGATGCCAAAGCCGCGTAAGCCGCTGCATCGCTAAAGAACATCTTACGGCCAGCGGGAGACTGCTGGCCGTTTGACCATCCCGCATCGAATATATATCGCGCTGCTCCGGCACGGTCGATTAGGGGCGACGGGGTGGTCATACGGCCACCGCTTGACGACCACAAACCCCAAGAAGGCGGCGTGGCATCAGGACCCGGTCAAGGGTGGGGATTAGTAATTAGCGCTTTGGCGCGCAAAGCCCGCTGTTCAGCCAGCAGATGCCATCATAGGATAGCCGGTTTCCGCCGCGCTTTGGCTTTCAAGCTCGAAACATTCCACCAGTTGCTCCGCCTCCTTCGCCCCCAAAACTTCGTATTGCGAAACGTTGCCCTCAATCATGCGGTCCAGCGTCGTGGTGGTCGAGGGGCACAAGATCAGTGCACCGCCTTCGGCATAGATCACCTGATCTTCCTTGAACGAGATCGAGATCAGTTCAATTCGGGATTTCGGTGGGGCGCGGTGGATACCATTCACGTTTTCCAACGCTTGAACCACGACAACGGCAAACGGGTCGCCGTAAAGATCGCTTGCCGCTTCGCATTCCAGCATCACACCTTGATCCGGCAGCAAGGTCAGCTGTTCTTTGTTGCCCAAAGCATCGGCAGGCACAATGACCGGCCACAAGGCTGGCTGTGTCTGGGCTGCATCAAGGCAGATGGTGACCCTGCGGATGTCCGTGATTTCTTTCATGCCGTTGTCGAAGGTCAGAACCATGTCGCCCTTTGCCAGCGATTCAACGCCGCGCCAGCCCATCATGGATGCAACCCGCGTGCCGGACATCAACCCGTGCGATGCGACCTCGAGGCCGCCATCGAAAGCGCCTGATAATTCAGTCGTCCGATAATTCATTTTCTTCGTCTTAAATGTCCAACCAAACACTATGTTCCATCCCCATGGCCACCACTGTTCACAACAGCACCTCAACTACTTGGTTAATAAGGCGCGATTCGAGTGGCCCAAGATTGCCAAAAAAACGGTATCTTTGGGGCATTGATCAAAGATCTCGGGGCAATCACGGCGAACGCGCGTGGATTGAAGCAAAACCCGCTACAGTTTCGCTACCTCTGGTTAATGACTGTGCGAAAATTAAGATGCAGAATCGAAGCGATAGCCAAAGCGCGCGATGTCGTCGGCGCAGGCCACATCGACCAGTTTGCGCAGCGTTGGCGTATAAAAGGGTCGATAGTCGCGCGCCCGGTCAGAGACATTTTCGTGCGGCAACTCCAACTCGAACCCTAAATGGTCAAACAAGGGCACGGCATCCTGTGCGAAATGCTCTAGCCGGATGAACAGGTTGCTTTGATCCAGCCCTGCGCCATCGCGCATATAAGAGGCATATGGCGACTGCTGCAGGCTTCTTTGCACAGACGGCGTTTCCAAAAAACCGGCAAAGTCAGTCTGTCCGGCAAGGGCCACAACCGGATGATCGAAACTTTGGCTGCGCAGCCAGTGGTAGTAGCTGACGATGCGGTCCCAAGGATTGCGCACCAACGCAAAGGTGAACATCTTGGCGATCTCGTCGCGGGTCACTAGCCCTTCGATGTCTGCCAAGGTCGAATGTTTCCATAGTCGCCCGGCGGACGGCACATCCTTCAGGCGCTTGCGACGGTTCCGCGCTTTTGGCGTGTCACCCAGCATCATGTCATCTTTCATTGCGCGGTCTTCCAGCGCCAGCGCCAGCGACGTGCCGCCGGTTTTGGGGATATGCACAAAGATATAGTCGCGCCCCTTGCTGATGATCATTTCCGCCCCCTCACTCTGGTATTCTTGGGCCGCGCAACGGCAACGGCGCGTCCGAGCGCAGGGCGATGATCATCCCCGCCCCCGCGATCAGGGCCATCCCGACCAGCGCGGTACCCGTGATCATTTGCCCCCACAACACCCACGCCCAAAAGCTGGCGAAAACCAGCAGCGAATATTCAAACACCGCGACCTGCCCCGCATCACCCAACTGATACCCGCGAAATATCAGCGCGATTCCCACCAGCGATCCAATTGCTTGTATCGCTGTCCAAAAGATCAGCCCGCCGTCAAGCGGCACCCAGCCACGCAGAACAAAATCCTCGGGACCCAGCGGCCCACCGGCAGGCAGTATCAAGAGGCCAATTGCTCCGAACAGCGTCAGCATCGCAAAAAACCCCGCCGTCAGGGTCATCGTACTTTCCCCCTCGCACCAAGCGCGGGTGGCCACAGCCCCGATCGCATAAAGCACCGCCGCCATAATTGGCAAAAACGCCACCAAATCAAGGGCAGCAGGATCAGGCCGGATCACCAACAGCGCGCCGATAAACCCCGTCACGACGGCAGCAATCCGCGTCACGCCGACCCTTTTGCCCTGAAAAACCACGCCAATCAGCAGCACAAACAGCGGTGACGTGAACAACCCCGCGACGACCACCCCGATGGGCAGCACCGCAAGGCAGCCGAAATAGATCAGCATCGCACCCGACGTAAACACACTGCGCCCCAGCACAGCGCCGATACGACGCGGCGTCAGACGGCCGAAACCTATCGCCACAATCGCGGCCATCAACGCCAGCGCCATGATCCCGCGCACCATGTGAAACTGCCACAGTGATCCGCGATCCGTCAGAAACGGGACGAAATTATCGGTCAGCCCCAGACATGCCATCCCCGCCAACACACAAAGCGCGGCCATTCCGGGTCGTTCCGCCATCTGTGTCACTGGATGTTCCTTGGCATTGGTTTGTTTATTCCTTTCAACTTCAACAACGCAGGGCAATACTCTAGCTAAAAAAGATTCTTAACGAAAAAGGAAACGCTATGGGATGGATGTCAAACGAAGAAGGGCTTGAGAAATGCCGCGCAAACCATGTGCCGCTTAGCCCCCTGTCGCATCTGCAACGTGCCGCCAAAGTATTCCCCGACGTTTTGGCCGTGTCCTATGGCGCGCATCGGATCAGTTATGCGCAGTACCACGCGCGGTGCAGCAGGCTGGCCGCCGCCCTAAACGCGATGGGTGTCGCCCCGGGCGAGGTTGTCGCGACGGTATTGCCAAACATCCCCGCACAGGCCGAGGCGCATTTCGGCGTGCCCGCCTGCGGTGCGGTGCTGAACACCATCAACACACGCCTTGATGTCGATACGGTCGCCTATATTCTGGACCACGACGAAGCGAAGATCGTGCTGGCCGATACCCAGTTCCTTGACATGGTCGAGGCCGCTTGCGCCGCATTGGCCACACCGCCCCGGATCATCGAAGTCCCTGACCCCGACGCCGGTTTTCCTGCGACAGGGCGGCATATGGTATATGACGACCTGCTGGCCACAGGCGACCCTGACTTTGCCTGGATCATGCCACAGGACGAATGGGAAAGCCTTGCGCTGAACTATACCTCGGGCACAACGGGGCGTCCCAAAGGCGTGGTTTATCACCACCGCGGGGCCTATCTGATGACGATGGGGACAGTGATCAGCTGGCGCATGGTGCTGCGTCCCGTCTTTATGCAAATTGTACCGCTGTTTCACTGCAACGGCTGGAACCACACATGGATGATGCCACTGCTTGGCGGGACGTTGGTGTGTTGTCGCGATATCACCGCCGCCGCAATCTACAACGCGATTGCAGACGAAGGGGTGACCCATTTTGGCGGGGCACCGATTGTGTTGAACATGATGGTAAATGCCTCGGAAACCGAACGCCGCAGTTTTGACCATCAGGTCGAAGTCTTTACCGCAGGGGCCCCACCGGCCCCCGCGACCCTGTCAAAAATCGAAGCCTTGGGGTTCAACGTCACACAGGTTTACGGGCTCACCGAAACCTATGGCCATGTCACGGAATGTCTATGGACCAGCGGCTGGGACAGCTTGCAAGGGGCTGACCGCGCCGCAATCAAGGCGCGCCAGGGTGTGGCCATGCCGATGATGGAAGACATCACCGTTCTGGACGCCGACATGATGCAGGTCCCGATGGACGGCGCAACCCAAGGCGAGATCATGATCCGCGGCAATTCGGTGATGAAAGGCTATTTCAAGAACCCAAAGGCCACAGCAGAAGCATTCGAGGGTGGCTATTTCCATTCGGGCGATTTGGCGATCCAGCATCCTGACGGCTATATGCAGATCGCCGACCGCGCCAAGGACATCATCATCTCGGGCGGTGAAAACATCTCGTCGGTCGAGGTTGAAGGCGTGTTGATGGGCCATCCGGATGTGAACCTTGCTGCCGTCGTCGCCAAACCGGATGAGAAATGGGGCGAGGTCCCTTGTGCCTTTGTGGAACTGAAGCCGGGGCTGACAGGCAATGAGGCCGCGATGATCGCCTTCACCCGCGAGACATTGGCCGGGTTCAAGACCCCCAAGAAAGTAGTGTTTCAGGAGTTGCCAAAGACCTCGACCGGGAAAATCCAGAAGTTCGAACTGCGTAAATTGGCGGCAACCCTTTAGGAAGGCGACATAAACCGGTGTGCCCAAGCGGTTTCTACCCCGCCAAGGCGCAGGTTGCCACAAACCAACATGCGCTTATATCGCATGGAAAGTCCTGCGAAACTTTCGTAAGGGTGAAACGCTTTATTGAACCGCGCGGGTCCGACGCTGCGGCAAACGCAGCCAAAGGAAAGAGGCAGATGATTAAACCTGTAGACAAATCCGGCACCCATGATGTGCCAGGCGCAGTAGAGAACAGTCTGCGTCATGCTATTTCGCCGATCGAAGACATCATCGAAGAGGCCCGTAGTGGCCGTATGGTCATTCTGGTCGATCATGAAGACCGCGAAAACGAAGGTGATCTTTATATTCCGGCTGAAAAATGCACGCCCGAAGCGGTGAATTTCATGGCCACCTACGGGCGCGGCCTGATCTGCCTGACGCTGACCTCTGACCGGATCGCAGCGCTTGACCTGCCCCAGATGGCCCGTGCCAATTCGATGCGCCATGAAACCGCCTTTACTGTGTCGATCGAGGCGCGCGAAGGCATCACCACAGGCATTTCCGCCTATGACCGCGCCAAGACCGTAGCGGATGCGATTAACCCCAACAAAGGCCCCCAGGACCTTGCGTCACCGGGGCATGTGTTTCCGCTGCGCGCCCGCGACGGGGGCGTTCTGGTGCGTGCAGGCCACACCGAAGCGTCGGTTGATGTGTCGCGGCTTGCCGGATTTGGGCCATCCGGTGTGATCTGCGAAATTATGCAAGACGACGGCCATATGGCACATCTGCCCGAACTGATCGAGTTTGGCAAAAAGCACGGTCTGAAAATCGGCGCGATCTCGGATCTGATCGCCTATCGCCGCCGCCACGATAATCTGGTGCGCGAAACCATGTCCCAGACCGTAACCTCGGCTTTTGGTGGCGAATGGATGATGCGCGTCTTTACCGATCAGGCTGAAGGGATCGAACATGTGGTGCTGACCAAAGGCGACATCACAACGCCCGAACCGGTTCTGGTGCGCACCCATTCGTTGACCTTGCTCAGCGATGTTTTAGGCATCAGCAACGGAACGTCAGGCGAATTGAACCGTGCAATGGAAATCATCGCCGAAGAGGGTCGTGGCGCTGTGTGTCTGTTCCGCGATCCCCATGTCAAATTGATCCGGGGCGAAGACACAGGCACCCGCACCATCAAACAGACCGGTCTGGGCGCGCAGATTCTATCGTCGATGGGGATCCACGAACTGGTTTTGCTGACAGATCATCCGCGCACGCGCTACGTCGGGCTGGATGACTACGATCTTAACATTGTCGGCACCCGCCCAATCAACACGCCAGCCTGAAAAGGCCGGATTTGTGGGGCACAGACCGCAGCGTCGATAAGATGCGTTGCGGTCTGAAGCCGCGTAGCATTGGAGCCTACGCCAGCACCACATTCTTTTCATAGCGCCAGACTTTGACCACAAGCGGGCCTTCTGCGGTCTCGACCTCGTAGGGAATGACGCCCGCGCGCACCCAGCCGGTTTTCTCGTAGAACCGAGCAGCGCGGTCGTTGCCCACGGAACAGGCCAACCATTTCGGCCCCTCGCCCAACGCCGTCTCGGCCTCGTGCATCAGTTGGGTTGCAGTGCCCGCACCTTGAAACGCAGTGCTGACGTAGAACTGATAGACCTCGTCGCGATCCAGCATAAAGAACCCGACGATCTGCCCGTCGATCCACGCAACATGGGTCTGGTCCAGATGCGCGCCGGTGCGGGTGGCGAATTCTTCGGGCGTGCGCAGGGCGGTCAGGGCGGCAGGCACAATCGCGGCATGGGCCTGATGCCAGCCTTCGTGCCAGAGCGTGGCAATCATGGCGGCGTCAGCGGGCTGTGCGGGCGTGATCTTCATGCAAAAGGCTCCCTTGTCGGCTTGGGCGATGCTGTCGCAATCCAACCCATTGCTCAAGGGCTAACAGATGGTAAAGTAGGCAAAACAATTTGGCAGTACATCACACCTTATGACGGCCCTCAAGAAATACGCGCGCCTCGAAGCGACGGCCCTGTGGCGTGCTGGCCCAGACGTTCAGCGCCGCGAAGTCATCGTGTCCATTGGCGATGCGACCCTGGTGATTTCCGACCTCAAGGATCAGGCGCTGACCCATTGGTCTTTGGCCGCTGTGGACCGTGCCAACCCCGGAACCCGCCCTGCGATTTTCCACCCCGACGGCGATCCGTCCGAAACGCTCGAGATTTCGGACGCCGAAGCGGAAATGATCGACGCCATCGAAACCCTGCGCCGCGTGGTTGAACGTGGCCGCCCCAAACCCGGCCGCCTGCGTTTGGTCGGGGTCATGACATCCATGTTGCTGGTGGTAGCGCTGGCCGTGTTCTGGCTGCCCGGTGCCTTGCAGGATCACACCTTGCGTGTTGTACCCGTGGTCAAACGTGTATCAATCGGCGCGGCCCTGCTGCGGCAGATCGAACGGGTATCGGGTCTTACCTGTACCAATCCGCGCGGCACCGTGGCGCTTGCCAAACTTGGCACGCGCCTGTCCGCAGGGCCGCTGGTGGTCTTGCCTGCGATGACCCGCGCCAGCCTGCACCTGCCCGGCGGCATCATCGTGTTGAACAAGACCTTGTTTGAAGACTATGAATCCCCTGACGTTGCGGGCGGCTATATCCTGTCCGAGCTGGTGCAGCGCACCAACAGCGACCCGCTGCGCGAGATGCTGACCGTCATCAGCCTGCGCGAGAATTTCCGCTTGATCACCACGGGCGAAGTCTCGGACGAGGCGCTTGAAAGCTATGCGGAACATATCATGAGCCTTGGCAATCAAAGGGCAGCACTTGCCCCGTTGATCGCGCGGTTCGCGGCTGAGAACCTGCACAGCACCCCCTATGCGCAGGCGCTTGATATCACAGGGGAAACCACGCTGGACTTGATCGAAGGCGATCCGATGGCAGGCAAGGATACCGCGCCGCTGATCTCGGATGCGGATTGGTTGCGCGTCCAGAATATCTGTGGCGGCTAGCCCAAGGTCATGCTGAATTTTGCCACGCGCCTTGCCCTGTCCCCGCTGTTGCTGGCACAAGGCCTGTCGGTGCGCGCAAACGCGGTGCGCCTGCCCGAAGCCGCTGGCCCCCGGACAGGTCGTCTTGGGTCTGGCCCGAAACTGTCACTGCTGATCCTGGGCGATTCATCTGCGGCAGGAGTTGGTGTCGATCACCAAAACGATGCGCTTGCCGGGCAATTGGCAGTGCTTCTAGCCAATCATTTCACGCTGGACTGGCAGCTTGTCGCCAGAACCGGTGCCACCACCCGCACCGCCTTGCAGTGGCTTGAGACACATCCCCCTGCCCCCATCGACATCGTCGTGACGGCCCTTGGCGTCAACGATGTGACCCATGCCGTGCCGTACCCGCTGTGGCTGCGCCAGCAAAACCGCATGTTCGCGCGGATCAACACGCTGTTTGCACCGCGCAGGGTCTATGTCTCGGGCATGCCCCCATTGGGCGATTTTCCGATACTGCCGCAGCCGCTGCGCTGGTCGTTAGGGACCCAAGCCCGACGGTTTGACGCCGGTCTGGCGCGCTTGACTGAAATGTCGGCCCGCCTCAGCCATATCCCTTTCAACAGTCCGCTTGTCCCGTCGCAAATGGCGCAAGACGGCTTTCACCCCGGCCCAGAAATATACACCCTCTGGGCCAAAGAAATGGCCAGCCGGATACTCTCCGACTGGCCATTGGACCTTGAAACTTAACGAAAACACTAGCGGATATAGGCATCCTTGAAACCGACGCCGCGCAGCTTGCCCAGCGCCTTTGGCGCGCGTGCCGCGTCAAAGGGGCCGGCTTGTACCGACAGATAGGTCTTGCCGCTGCGGGTCGATTTCCCGATCCGTGCGCCCATCCCCATCTTTGCGATCCGCTGCGCCGTCTTTTGCGCATTGCTGCTGTCGGCGAACACACCGATTTGAACATAGGTGCTGCCGGTCGCTTGGGCCTTGGCGGCAGGCGCTGCAACAGCCGCCTTGGGCGCAGAGCGCGTCGAATAGACAGGCTTGCGCGCAATCGGGGCCGCATTGGCGTTGCGCACGATCTTTTTCACCAGCTGACCGTCGCGTGTTGCAAAAGTCACCTGCCCCAGCTCGCGCTGTTGCTGCTGGATCGAGGTATAGGGGTAAACCAGCGGCACTTGCGCAGTCATGTCCGCGCCATCTGCAGGGTTGATCAACCGGCGCGGCACTGTGTTTGTCCAGATCAGCAACATCTGCTCACGGCCCGCCAATGTCTGTTCCGCGCGCTTTGCGTTCAGACGGTCGTCCGTCCAGACCGTTTTATATCCCTTCGGAACCGACACATTGCCATTGTTATGCACGTTCGCCTGCGCCACGTGCTTAGGCAAGATCCGCGTGTGTGGTCCGACGCCCGAAGCCGCTTGGCCTGCTGTGCTCGCCCGCACCCCGGTGCCGCGCACTGCGGATACCCCGGATGGCAAGATCTTTGCCGCCTGCGGCCCGCAGCGGACAGCCAGTTTGGCACTGGGCGATCCTGAATAACGCTGGCTCAAGGCAGAGCGACCGGCACAAACGCCCGCCGCTTGCACCGGCGCAGACGGGGCCACGACGACCTTGGGTGCAGACACAACAACAGGGGCCGCCTGACGCACCGGTTTCGGGGCGGTCTGACGCATAACAACGGGCGCTGCGCGCTTTTTGGGGACAGGACGGGGGGCGACCTTGGCGACGGGGACAGCTTGGGTAGGTGCAGAATTAAGCGTGATCTGAACAGGCGCAGCGGCTGCCGCACTTGGGGCAGTCGTCACTGCCGTGCCGACATTCGTGGGCTTGAAACCACAGACCCCCTCGCGTTTGCGAGAAACGCGAGGGATCCATGTGACGTTGCCATCAATGCCTGCGCGGATGAACACACAGCCTTTGCTGTCGACGTATTGCTTGCCCTTATAGGATAGGGGGGGGAACTCTGACGGCTGCCGGTCAAAGGCTTGCGCCTGCAAAGCACCGATCCCAAGCGACCCCATGATGACCGCGACTGCAACTATTCTAGTAAATTTCATCTGCGTCCCCACACGATATAGTATGGAAACAATGCGCCATCACTGTATCAGAGTAAAGCACCCCTGACACAATCCTGCCATTTTTCGGCCATTATTTCGTCCCAAACATCCGATCGCCCGCGTCGCCCAATCCTGGCACGATGTAGCCTGCTTCGTTCAGCTTCTCATCCACGGCAGCCGTTACAATTGGCACGTCGGGATGCGCCTCCTGCATGCGTTTGATACCCTCAGGGGCCGCCAGCAAGCACAAGAACCGGATATTGGTCGCCCCGGCTTCTTTCAGCATATCGATCGCCGCAACTGACGAATTTCCGGTTGCCAACATCGGGTCCACGGCAATGACCAACCGGTCATCCAGACCTTCTGGTACTTTGAAATAATACTTTACCGGCTGCAGGGTCTTTTCATCGCGGTACAGCCCGACAAACCCGACCCGTGCCGAGGGGATCAGTTCCAGAACCCCGTCCAGCAACCCGTTGCCAGCCCGCAGGATCGAAATCAACGCAAGCTTCTTGCCATCCAAGGTCGGGGCATCCATCGGCTGCATTGGCGTCTCAATGCGCTTGGTGGTCATCGGCAAACCGCGCGTCACCTCATAGGCCAAAAGCTGGCTGATCTCGCGCAGCAACTGCCGGAACACCGCCGTCGGCGTGTCCTTGTCGCGCATAATGGTCAGTTTGTGCTGTACCAGCGGGTGATCCACAACGGTCAGATAGTCGGACATAAGCGCACTCTCCATTTTGCTTGCCCAACGGTTTGCCCCGAAATGGCCATGCCCGCAACCTCCGCTCCGGATCCCGTCTTCATTTTGCCAAATAAACTCCGGGGGAATCGCGGCCTGCCGCGATGGGGGCAGGCCCCCGGCACGACCTTACCCCGGAACGGCGACGCCCAAATGCCCGGCAACCAAAGTGGCCACATCCCGAAATCCGATTGCGCCCAATTTGCCCGCCCCGAGACCGGCCACCAAAACAGGCACCTGTTCGCGGGTGTGATCGGTCCCGACCCACGTCGGATCATTCCCATGATCCGCTGTCAGCACCATAATATCGCCCGCACGCAACTTGCCAACCAGCTTGCCGATTTCAACGTCAAACCACTCCAGCGCGCGCGCATAGCCGGACACATCACGCCGGTGTCCGTATAAACTGTCGAACTCAACGAAATTCGCAAATGTCAGACTGCCGTCTTTGGCGGTCTCAACCAGATCACCAAGATCATCCATCAGTTTGCTGTCAGGGCCTTTGCGCAGCTCGTCAAATCCGGACATCGAAAAAATATCGCCGATTTTCCCCACCGCATACACATGACCGCCCGAATCCTGGACCCAATTGCTCAGCACCGGTGCAGGCGGCGCAATCGCAAAATCGCGTCGGTTCGGGGTGCGGATAAACCCTGCCACTTCATCCCCTACGAAAGGCCGCGCGATCACCCGCCCCACCTTCATCTCATGGGCAATCGGGGCCATCCGCGCGCAGAGATCCAGCAACCGGTCCAATCCGAAATGCTCCTCATGGGCCGCGATTTGCAGCACACTATCCGCAGAAGTATAACATATCGGAAAGCCCGTCTTGATATGCTGGGCACCAAGGGCCTCGATGATGGCAGTGCCGGGGGCATGGCAATTACCCAAGATGCCGTCTGTCCCTGCAAATGCCGCAAGCTGCGCGACCAGTTCAGGCGGAAACGAATTGGTCACGTCGGGAAAGTAATGCCAGTCCCACGGCACGGGAAGTCCGGCCAATTCCCAATGACCCGATGGCGTATCCTTGCCGCGCGACACCTCTGACGCGGCCCCCCAGGTGCCCGTCACAGGGCCGTCCAATCCTTCAATCCGCAACCCGCTTGACTGCTCGACTGCCGCCCCCAGCCCCAAAGCGACCAAATTCGGGATGTTCAATGGCCCTGAGCGACCGTCTTCTGCGAGACCCTGTGCGCAGGCCTGCGCGATGTGGCCAACCGTATTGGACCCTGTGTCGGGAACCTCTCCGTTAAAGAATGTATCCGCATCAGCGGCACCACCAATGCCAACAGAATCCATGACCACCAAAAACGCCCGTGCCATCAGCCGACCCGCTCTATGATCAACTCAGGGGTCTTAACCGGTTTGTCAGAAATCTTGATCGCCTGCCGAACCGTCTGGGCCGCCCGCTCTGCATCATTCGCGCGCACAGCGTGAATAACCGCCAACGGCGCGCCCTTGGCGACCTTTGCCCCCAGACGCACCACGTCCGACAGGCCAACGGCGCTGTTGATCTGGTCGCTTTCAACCACGCGCCCGCCCCCAAGGTCGACGACCGCCATCCCAAGGGCCTCGCCGTCGATCGCCGTCACATATCCAGATGCCTCCGAGGACACTTCGCCAATGATCGTCGCCTCCGGCAAGAACCGGTTATAATCTTCCACAAACCTGACCGGCCCCCCCATGGCAGCAATCATCATGCCAAACCGCTCTGCGGCGTGACCCTCGCGGATCGCGCGGACAATCAGATCGGCACCGGCCTGCACGCCATGGGTCAAGCCGGCATTGGCCAGCAAAACGCCGCCCAAAGCGGCACAAACCGACACGATTGGCCCCTTGGTCTGGCCGGTCAGCACCCGCATCACCTCTGCCACCTCAAGCGCGTTGCCAAGGCTTGACACAAGCGGTTGGCTCATATCGCTGATCACCGCCGTGGTGCGACATCCGCTGGCATTCGCGGTCTTGGTCAGCGCATTGGCCAGCGCCTGCGCTTGGGGCAAATCCTTCATAAAGGCACCGCTGCCGACTTTGACATCCAGCACCAGCCCCTGCAAACCCGCCGCAAGTTTCTTGGACAGGATCGACGCTGTGATCAGATCCATACTATCCACGGTCGAAGACACATCACGCACCGCATAAAGCCGCTTGTCCGCGGGGGCCACATCCGCCGTTGCCCCTACGATTGCACATCCCACCTTGCCAACAACACGGCGAAACTGCGCCTCGTCCAACTGCGTACTAACACCGGGAATGGCCTCGATTTTATCTAGCGTGCCGCCTGTATGGCCCAACCCGCGGCCCGAAATCATCGGCACATATGCACCGCAAGCGGCCAAGGCAGGGGCCAAAACCAGACTAACACAATCGCCGACACCGCCCGTCGAATGTTTATCCAGAACCGGCCCGTTCATATCCCATTTCAGAACCCGCCCGCTGTCGCGCATCGCCATGGTCAACGCGACCCTGGCAACGTCACTGAGCCCCACATGACACACACCCATGGCAAATGCCCCGGCCTGCGCGTCACTGACTGTACCATCGGCCAAGGCTTGGGCGAACCAGACCAATTCATCACGATTTGGGGACTGCTTGTGGCGCAGCTTGGCTAGGATGGTGCGGGCGTTCATCATCTACCCTTCCATATGGCCGCGTCCGAACGCCCCCGGCAAAAGCTCGGACAGCTGCATCACGTCTTCTACACCAGACACCGTGGCCATCGTGACCTTGACATCGGCCTTGCCAAATTCGGCCAGCTTTTGCCGACACCCGCCACAAGGTGTCACCGGCATAGGACTGCCCGCAATCACATATGCCTCGACAATCTCGGTCTCGCCCGCGGCCACCATCGCGGCAATCGCCCCCGCCTCGGCACAGGTGCCTTCGGGATATGCCACATTTTCAACATTGCACCCGACATATATCGCGCCCGACCGCGCCCTCAGCGCTGCGCCAACCTTGAAATTCGAATAGGGGGCATAGGCATTGCCCCAAACATCACTGGCCTTTTGTCGTAAATCGTCGCTCATAAATCCCCCAATTAAAAAAACTATAAAAACCTTTGAACAAAGTTGCGATGGCAAAAGAATAAAAACCTGCGCCCTTCATTTTGCCAGATAAACTCCGGGGGAATCGCGGCATGCCGCGATGGGGGCTGGCCCCCATACCCCGCTTCGAACAAACAATCCGGTCAAATGCCATATTGGCGCGGCAGAAAATTTAGTTTAGCACTAAACCATTCTAAAAAGGCCACCCTAGAACAGGCCAATCTTACAAAGGAATGCCTCCTATGACCGAAGCGCCGAACCTGCGCCAAGCCGCGCTCGATTACCACGCATTCCCGAAACCCGGCAAGCTCGAGATACGGGCCACCAAACCACTGGCCAACGGCCGCGATCTGGCCCGCGCCTATTCCCCCGGCGTCGCCGAGGCCTGTCTCGAGATCAAGGCGGATCCGTCCACTGCCGCCCTATACACCACCCGTGCCAATCTGGTCGGTGTCGTCACCAATGGCACAGCCGTGCTGGGGCTGGGTAATATTGGTGCGCTGGCCTCCAAACCGGTGATGGAGGGCAAGGCCGTCCTGTTCAAGAAATTCGCCAATATCGACTGCTTTGACATCGAGCTGAACGAGAATGACCCCGAAAAGCTGGCTGAACTGGTATGCGCCCTCGAACCCACCTTTGGCGCGATCAATCTGGAAGACATCAAGGCACCCGATTGCTTTACGGTCGAACGCATCTGCCGCGAACGGATGAACATTCCGGTCTTTCATGACGACCAGCACGGCACTGCAATCGTGGTGGGGGCTGCGGTGAAAAACGCGCTGTTCGTGGCCAAAAAGAAATTCGAGGATATCAAGATCGTCTCGACCGGTGGCGGTGCTGCGGGCATTGCCTGCCTGAACATGCTGCTGAAACTCGGCGTCAAACGCGAGAATGTCTGGCTGTGCGATATTCATGGCCTTGTCTACGAGGGCCGCGAGATCGACATGAACCCGATCAAATCCGAATATGCCCAAGCGTCTGATCTGCGCAATCTTGATGACGTGATCAATGACGCCGACCTGTTCCTTGGCCTGTCTGGCCCCGGCGTTCTAAGCCCCGAAATGGTGCAGAAAATGGCCCCCCGTCCGATCATTTTTGCATTGGCCAACCCGACCCCCGAAATCATGCCAGACCTTGCCCGCGCGGTGGCACCGGATGCCATCATCGCAACAGGCCGGTCGGATTTTCCCAATCAGGTCAACAACGTACTGTGTTTCCCATTCATCTTCCGTGGCGCACTTGATGTCGGTGCGACCACCATCAATGACGAGATGAAGATCGCCTGTATCGACGGCATTGCCGCCCTTGCGCGCGCCACAACATCCGCCGAAGCCGCCGCAGCCTATCAGGGCGAACAACTGACCTTTGGCGCGGATTATCTGATCCCCAAACCCTTTGATCCGCGCCTGATTGGCGTCGTTTCATCAGCCGTGGCCAAGGCCGCGATGGAAACCGGTGTGGCCACGCGCCCGATCGACGATCTGGCCGCATATCGCCACAAGCTTGATAGTTCGGTGTTCAAATCTTCCATGCTGATGCGCCCTGTTTTCGAAGCCGCACGCGCCGCCCCCCGCCGCATCGTCTTTGCCGAGGGAGAGGACGAGCGCGTGCTGCGCGCCGCACAGGCCATGGTCGAAGAAACCAGCGAACGCCCGATCCTGATCGGCCGCCCCGAGGTGATCGAGCGGCGCATCGAAAAGGCTGGATTGACCATCAAACTTGGCGAAACTGTCGATCTGGTGAACCCCGAAAACGATCCGCGGTATCGCGATTATTGGGAAACATATCACAACCTTATGGCCCGTCGTGGTGTGTCGCCCGACATTGCCCGCGCGATCATGCGCACCAACACCACCGCCATCGGGGCCGTCATGGTGCACCGCGAAGAAGCGGACAGCCTGATATGCGGGACTTTCGGTGAATTCCGCTGGCACATGAACTATATCGAACAGGTCTTGGGCCGCGATGGCAAGCGCCCGCATGGCGCGCTGTCGCTAATGATTCTTGAAGACGGGCCGCTGTTTATCGCAGACACGCAGGTGCATTTGCACCCGACCCCAGAACAGATCGCCGAAATCGCTATCGGGGCAGCCCGCCATGTGCGGCGCTTCGGGATAGAACCCAAAATTGCACTTTGTTCGCAAAGCCAGTTCGGCAATCAGGGCGAAGGCAGCGGCAAACGTCTGCGCGCCGCCATGCGCCTGCTGGATGCGGGCAATCACGACTTTTGCTATGAGGGCGAGATGAACATCGACACCGCCCTGGATGCGGAATTGCGCAACCGTCTGCTGCCCTCAAACCGGATGGAGGGGGCTGCAAACGTGCTGGTTTTCGCCCATGCCGATGCTGCGTCGGGCGTCCGGAACATCCTGAAAATAAAGGGTGGCGGCCTTGAGGTCGGGCCGATCCTGATGGGCATGGGCAACCGCGCGCATATCGTATCGCCGTCCATTACCGCGCGGGGTTTGCTGAACGTCGGGGCCATCGCAGGCACCCCTGTGGCCGAATACGGCTAAGTCTGAAATGACAAATGCCGCCCCCGTTGATGGGGGCGGCGTTTGCGTCAAAACCGGATTTACCTGTCGTGGCCTATCGGGCGGATTTACCCCCTTTGGGCGCGAAAACCGGCTTGATATCCGCCGCAACGCTGACCGGTTTTTTGGCGGGCCGTGCATCGGCCTTGGCCTTTTTCTTTTTGTTGGCGATCTTGTCACCCATGGCATGAAACCTTTTGGACTGTTGGCAGGCCGGTATCGGCATGGCCTGTGTTTGTGATACTAGCTTGCCCCACAGCTATCGCTGATCCAGATTCGACAGCTCTGCATATATTCGACATTAATATCTGTTCCGATTTGTAAATTTCTCGGACTGTTTGTCGCCACCGGCAGTAAATTTTCTTTCCGGATCATTTAAGACACGGCCCAATAACCTTGCCCTGCCCCGTATCTGTAGCCTACCAACGGATAAACGCGATCACGGGAGGGAGCCGCACATGGGATACCAAGAGGTTTACAAAAGCTGGCAGGACAATCCTGAAGCTTATTGGCTGGATCAGGCTAACGCCATCGACTGGGTCGAAGCCCCCACCCAAGCATTGTTTGAAAAGGGCAATGGGCTTTATGAATGGTTTGCCGATGCCAAGGTGAACGGGTGTTACAACGCCGTCGACCGCCACGTTGAAAATGGCCGCGCCGATCAGGTTGCGATTATCCACGACAGCCCCATTACAGGCACCCAGACCAAGATCACCTTTGCCGAACTACAGACCCGCGTCGCCGCAGTTGCGGGCGTGTTGCGCGCCAATGGCATCGGCAAGGGCGACCGCGTCATCATCTATATGCCCATGGTCCCCGAAGCCCTTGAGGCCATGCTTGCCTGCGCACGCATCGGTGCAGTCCATTCGGTCGTATTTGGTGGATTTGCCGCCAATGAACTGGCCGTGCGGATCAATGATTGCACCCCCAAGGCGATCATCGCTGCGTCCTGCGGATTGGAACCCAACCGCATTGTGAAATACAAACCCTTGCTGGACGGCGCGATCGAAATGGCCGATCACAAGCCTGATTTCTGTCTGATCCTGCAGCGCGACCAGTCCCCCTGCGATCTGATCGAAGGGCGCGATCTGGATTGGCACGATGCGCAAAACGGTGTCACCCCTGCCGAATGCGTCGCGGTCGACGGTAACCATCCGGCGTATATTCTTTATACATCCGGCACCACTGGGGCGCCCAAGGGCGTAGTGCGGCACACGGCTGGCCATCTGGTGGCGTTGAACTGGACGATGAAAAACATCTATCACGTCGATCCCGGCGATGTATTCTGGGCCGCGTCCGATGTGGGTTGGGTCGTGGGGCACAGCTATATCTGCTATGGCCCATTGATCCACGGCAACACCACGATTGTATTCGAGGGCAAGCCCGTCGGCACCCCAGATGCGGGTACTTTCTGGCGTGTAATCCAAGAACATAACGTGCGCAGCTTTTTTACCGCGCCCACCGCCATCCGCGCCGTCAAACGCGAAGACCCCAAGGGCGAGGAAATCGGCAAATACGATATCTCGTGCTTGCGGGCTTTGTATCTGGCCGGTGAACGCGCCGATCCAGACACCGTTGTCTGGGCGCAGGAAAAGCTGGGCGTGCCCGTCTATGACCATTGGTGGCAGACCGAAACCGGCTTTACCATTGCGGGAAACCCCGCGGGCCTAGAGGCGCTGCCGGTCAAAGTCGGGTCGCCAACGGTCCCCATGCCCGGCTATGACGTGCAAATCCTGGACGAGGCAGGCCACGCGCAACCCGCAGGCACGTTGGGATCTATCGCCATTAAACTGCCACTGCCCCCCGGCACCCTGCCCACGCTTTGGAATGCCGAAGACCGTTTTCGCAAAAGCTATCTCACCACCTATCCCGGCTATTACGAGACGGGCGATGCGGGCATGATCGACGAAGATGGTTATCTTTATATCATGGCGCGCACCGATGACGTGATCAACGTCGCCGGTCACCGCCTGTCTACGGGCGCGATGGAGGAAGTTCTTGCCGCCCACCCCGACGTTGCCGAATGTGCCGTCATCGGGGTCAGCGATGCGCTGAAAGGCCAAGCCCCCATGGGCTTTGTCTGTCTGTCCAAAGGCGTAAACCGCCCCCATACAGAGATCACCGCCGAATGCGTGCAGATGGTGCGGGATCAGATCGGCCCCGTTGCGGCCTATAAAATGACGCTGGTGGTGGACCGCCTGCCCAAGACACGGTCGGGCAAAATTCTGCGCGCCACGATGGTCAAGCTTGCGGATGGGGAACCGTTCAAACTGCCCGCAACGATCGACGATCCGGCCATTCTGGACGAATTGAAATCCGCACTACAAACGATCGGATATGCAAAGGAAGAGTAGCCAAAAGACGTCTGGATACTTGACCACACACAGAACGGGGCGCAGATGAAAAACCTTTTGTCAGGTCTATTCCAAAGAGATAGATTTGCGCCCCCGCCCCCCAAGATTGCAAGCTGCTCGTTCTATGCTGCCTACGACCTGGGGATTGCCTATGCCCTTCACGGGATCGTGGCAGTTTGGCCGCACGGGCCGTTGGCCGATCATCTTGTCGATTTGAAAGATCATGATGCGCTAGGCACGCATATTCTGGGCCGGCTCAAGCTGTCCATGGACAAGCCCGACGGTGGCAAACCAGACCATCTGGCCCAATCGGCAAATTTCCAGTCACAAATGGACCAGTTCCGAAAGGTCACAGGCCGCGGGCCACGTAGCTTTGAAAGCGCGCTAAGCCTGATCAATATCACCCGACAAGCAGATCACCTGCTGTTTGATCTGCACCAGCAAGTGCGCGGCCGCTTTGCGTTTGAAAGCCACCCACCTGCCGATGAACTGCCGCGCCTTGCGGCCCCTTACATCGCGGCTGAGGTCGGTAAAGTAGTCGCAAACCTGCTGAAAGATCCGAAATAGACGGTTTCATCGGCCAAGCCTGCTTTTGAACATTCCGCGCAAACGCTTCGTGAAACGAAAAAAGCGGCCCCGAAGGACCGCTTTTCCAAATCATATATCGATTTAGCCGTGCTTGGACACAAAGTTATCGACCTGCTTTTCGGCTTCCTCTTTGGCGATGCCGTATTTGGCTTGAATTTTGCCGACCAGCTGATCACGCTCTCCTGCGGCTTCGGTCAGATCGTCGTCTGTCAGATCGCCCCATTCTTCTTTGACTTTACCGGTCATCTGCTTCCAGTTGCCTTTGACTGTATCCCAATTCATGGCGTATCTCCTTTATGTTTCTGATCGCGCTGAGACCAGTAACGGTCCTTTGTGCGTCTCATAGAAATAACGTCCAGAGGGCCGCAAGGTTCCACAAAATCGACCTCAGTTGAACTGCTCGCTGATCAGGCGTTCTTCCAGACCGTGACCGGGGTCAAACAAGATCCGGTGCTTGATCGACGGATCAGAACTGATTTCGACCGCAATCACGTCGCGATAAGATGTGCCATCCGCATCCGCCATCACCGGGCGCTTTTCCGGTTCCAGCACATCGAACCGAACGGTCGCGGTATTGGGCAACAAGGCACCGCGCCAGCGCCGGGGCCGGAACGCGGCCATCGCCGTTAGCGCCAAAACATCCGCACCAATCGGCAGGATCGGGCCATGCGCCGAATAATTATAGGCCGTTGATCCCGCAGGGGTGGCGACCAGTGCCCCATCGCAGACCAATTCCTCCATCCGCACGCGGCCATCCACGCTGATCCGCAGCTTTGCCGCTTGCGGACCCTCGCGCAGCAATGCGACCTCGTTCAGGGCCAGCGCCTTTGACGTGCCGCCATCCGCATGGGTGGCCTGCATGACCAGCGGATTGATCACCGCTTCTTCTGCTGTGCTCAGCCGCTCTACCAGATCATCGGGGGCGTATTCATTCATCAAAAAACCGATAGTCCCCCTGTTCATGCCATAGACCGGCACCCCAAGGGACTGCGTGGTGTGCAGCGTCTGCAACATAAACCCGTCGCCGCCCAAGGCCACGATAACATCCGCCTGCGCGGCAGGGACGTTGCCGTACCGCGCGCTCAGCACGGCAAGGGCGGTCTGGGCCACATCGGCGCGGCTGGCGGTAAAGGCGATCTTCATCGGCGCAAGTTTCCAATCGGGGTTATTCAGACCCGAAAGAACCACATTATCTTCGCCACTACCAGCTTTGCCGTTTATGTGGGCGGTTGCGGCGGATTACGACCTTCACGCCGCCAACGCTTTGGGTTAGACATCGCGCAATTCACCCCCTTTTTCAAAGGAAAACCCAATGTCCGGCTTCTTCACCAAATCCCTTTCGCAAGCTGATCCCGAGATCTTCGGTGCCATCACAAAAGAACTTGGCCGCCAGCGCAACGAGATCGAATTGATCGCGTCGGAAAACATCGTCTCTGCCGCCGTGATGGAAGCCCAAGGGTCAGTAATGACCAACAAATACGCCGAAGGCTATCCGGGCCGTCGCTATTACGGTGGCTGCGAATTCGTCGATGTGGCTGAAAACCTCGCTATTGAACGGGCATGCCAGCTGTTTGATTGCGCCTATGCCAATGTTCAGCCGAATTCCGGTTCGCAAGCGAACCAAGGCGTGTTCACAGCACTGTTGCAACCCGGCGATACGATCCTTGGCATGTCCCTGGACGCAGGCGGCCACCTGACGCACGGTGCCAAGCCGAACCAGTCCGGCAAATGGTTCAACGCGATCCAGTACGGCGTGCGCAAAGAAGACAACCTGCTTGACTACGATCAGGTCGAGGCCCTCGCCAAAGAACACCAGCCCAAGATGATCATCGCCGGCGGATCTGCTGTGCCGCGCCAGATCGATTTCAAGCGCATGCGCGAAATTGCCGATATGGTCGGGGCCTATCTGCACGTTGACATGGCCCACTTTGCGGGTCTGGTGGCAGCTGGCGAACACCCCTCGCCCTTCCCCCATGCGCATGTTGCCACGACAACAACCCACAAAACACTGCGCGGCCCGCGCGGCGGCATGATCCTGACCAATGACGAAGCGCTGGCCAAGAAATTCAACTCCGCGATCTTCCCCGGCATCCAAGGCGGCCCGCTGATGCATGTCATCGCAGCCAAAGCCGTGGCCTTCGGCGAAGCGCTCCAGCCTGAGTTCAAGACCTACATCAAGCAGGTCGTGAAAAACGCCCAAGCCCTCAGCGATCAGTTGATCAAAGGTGGTCTTGATACCGTGACACATGGCACCGACACGCACCTGTTGCTGGTCGATCTGCGCCCCAAAGGCGTCAAAGGCAACGAGACCGAACAGGCATTGGGCCGCGCCCACATCACCTGCAACAAAAACGGCGTGCCCTTCGACCCGGAAAAGCCCACTGTGACCTCCGGCATCCGCTTGGGCTCCCCCGCGGCCACGACCCGTGGCTTTGGCGAGGCCGAGTTCCGCCAAATTGCAGACTGGATCATCGAAGTCGTCGATGGCCTTGCTGCCAACGGTGCCGATGGCAACGCTGCGGTCGAGGCGAAAGTAAAAGCCGAAGTCGAAGCGCTCTGCGCCCGCTTCCCCATCTATCCCGACCTCTAACCCCAAAGAAACCGTCCCCCGACGATTTCCAAATGGAAAAAATCGCGGGGGGCCCTTCAGGGCGGGGGCAGCGCCCCCTTTACCGCAAATAAAAAGGCCCCGGCAGCATCCGCACCGGGGCCTTTTATTCCGCGGACACCCTGCGACCGACAACACCCTACGTCACACCCGGCCCCGCAACGCCTGATCACTCCCGAAACGCGATGAACCCTTGCCATCCGCCTATGGCTCATGGTCCAGTCCTGCAAAAGACTTACACAAAAGGACAACAAGCATGGACATCAAATCCGCAGGCACCCGCCCGTCCGAAACCGGATCGCCCGACTATTTCACCGGCAGCGTGCGCCTTGATCCCGTTGTCTCGGCTCCCGATCCCGCCCGCATCCGCGCAGCGACGGTTACCTTCGAACCCGGCGCACGCACGGCGTGGCACACGCATCCGCTGGGCCAGACGCTGGTGGTTCTCTCGGGTGCCGGCCTTGCTCAAACCGATGGTGGCCCCGTCACCCCACTGCGCCCCGGCGATACCGTCTGGTTCGCGCCCGGCGAAAAACACTGGCACGGCGCGGCCCCTGATTGCGCCATGAGCCACCTTGCCCTCCAAGAAGCCCTAGATGGCAAAGCCGTCGACTGGCTCGAACATGTCAGCGACGCCCAATATGGCGGCTAGACGAAACCACGCCACCATAGATAGCAAATAAACGCCACCACAACGAAAAGCAGATTGAACGCAATGCTACCGGCGATGCCCAGCAGCCGGTCCTTGCGATTCTCTTTCACGTTTACAGTTTTAAGATGGGCCATGACCGCATCATAGGCAGCCTGTACAGCCGAACGATCCAGCCTGCGCGCCATCTTCGGGTTTCTTGCGAAAAAATCGGCCTGCGCCAAGGCATCGCCCTTCAGGCGCACAGCTTTGGGCAGCCGGCGCCCCGCCCGCCGCATTGCATGGGGCAGATCGCGCCCCCTGACACCCAGCCGGGCCTGCAGCTCACGCCGCACGGCCAGTGCCTTGTGTTGAATATCTTTTTGATCCAGCATCACGTTACCCTAAACCCTCTGGCACATTTGCCGCAATGGGCCTAAATCTACAACCATGCTCAACTATACCGAATATGGCACCGCAACAGATGCCCCCGCCCTCCTGATCGTTCACGGCCTCTTCGGCTCTGGCCGCAACTGGGGCGTGATCGCAAAACGCCTGTCCGACACCCGCCGTGTCATCACCGTGGACATGCGCAACCACGGCGACAGCCCGCGCGCTGACACGCAAACCTACCCTGAAATGGCCGAAGACCTCGCTGAGGTCATCCGCCACATCGGCGCACCGATGGATGTCTGCGGGCACTCGATGGGTGGCAAAAGCTCAATGGCATTGGCGCTCTTGCACCCCGATCTGGTCCGCCGCCTCATCATCGCAGACATCGCGCCCGTCACCTATGATCACAGCCAGCAAGACTTCATTGACGCCATGCGCGCCGTTGACCTGTCCACCCTGACCCGCCGCTCCGACGCTCTGGAACAGCTCGCCGCCGCCGGGGTCGATCCCGCCTTGCAAAGCTTCTTTACCCAATCGCTGGATATTGCGACCAAAAGCTGGAAACTCAACCTAGACGTACTCGAAGCTGAAATGCCCAATATCGTCGGCTGGCCCTCGGACATCACAGGCTCCTTCGACGGCCCGACATTCTTTCTGTCCGGCGCGAAATCGCATTACGTCTTGCCCGAATACCGCCCCGCGATCAAAACACTCTTTCCTAACGCCTATTTTGCCAAACTCCCCGGCGTCGGCCACTGGCTCCATGCCGAAAACCCCCGCGATTTCGAAGCGTCCGTGCGCGCATTCCTCGACCCCGCCTGACGTCAAACACCCCGCTTCTCTGGCTCAAAAATATCCCGGGGTTTGGGGCAGCGCCCCAATCCGGTCGCCCCAAAAGTAAAACCCGCCCCGATACCGCCCTTCCCCCCTTGCACCTCTCCCCCCAAGGCCTATAACGCGGAGAATTTGCAAATATCCGGGGGCCTGAACCATGCCAAAAAGAACCGACATCAAATCAATTATGATCATTGGTGCGGGGCCTATCGTGATTGGTCAGGCCTGCGAATTTGACTATTCCGGCGCACAAGCCTGTAAAGCCCTGAAAGAGGAAGGCTACCGCGTCATCCTCGTCAACTCCAACCCTGCGACGATCATGACCGATCCGGGTCTTGCCGATGCCACCTACATCGAACCCATCACCCCCGAAATCGTCGCCAAGATCATCGAAAAAGAACGCCCCGACGCGCTGTTGCCCACCATGGGCGGCCAGACCGGGCTGAACACCTCCCTTGCGCTAGAAGAAATGGGCGTGTTGGAAAAATATGGCGTCGAGATGATCGGGGCCAAGCGGGAAGCCATTGAAATGGCTGAAGATCGCCAGCTTTTCCGCGAAGCAATGGACCGCCTCGGTATCGAAAACCCCAAAGCCACAATCGTCACCGCCCCCAAGAACGCCGCCGGCAAAAAGGATCTTGCCGCAGGTGTGGCCATCGCTCTCGAAGCGCTTGAATATGTCGGCCTGCCCGCCATCATCCGTCCCGCCTTTACCATGGGTGGCACCGGCGGTGGTGTGGCTTACAACCGCGACGATTACGAATTCTTCTGCCGCTCCGGCATGGACGCCTCACCCGTGGGGCAAATCCTGATCGACGAATCCCTGCTGGGCTGGAAAGAATTCGAGATGGAAGTCGTGCGCGACACGGCCGACAACGCCATCATCGTCTGCTCCATCGAAAACATTGACCCGATGGGTGTGCACACCGGCGATTCGATCACCGTCGCCCCGGCACTGACGCTGACCGACAAAGAATACCAGATCATGCGGAATCACTCGATTGCGGTCCTGCGCGAAATCGGCGTGGAAACCGGCGGATCGAACGTGCAGTGGGCCGTGAACCCTGCCGATGGCCGCATGGTTGTGATCGAAATGAACCCCCGCGTGTCGCGCTCCTCCGCGCTGGCCTCCAAGGCGACAGGTTTCCCGATTGCCAAGATCGCGGCGAAACTGGCCGTCGGCTTTACGCTGGACGAACTCGACAATGACATTACCGGTGTCACACCTGCCAGCTTTGAGCCGACAATCGACTATGTCGTCACCAAGATCCCGAAATTTGCGTTCGAAAAATTCCCCGGCTCCGAACCCTACCTGACCACCGCGATGAAATCTGTGGGCGAGGCGATGGCGATTGGCCGCACGATCCACGAATCCCTGCAAAAGGCGCTCGCGTCGATGGAATCCGGCCTGACCGGCTTTGACGAAATCGACATCCCCGGTGTCCCCGAA
>ERZ651776.614-NODE-614-length-48585-cov-4.727653_pt1 | contig 48585 bp, 41 predicted proteins | sample MGYA00514761_ERZ651776 | MGnify/ENA metagenome assembly ERZ651776
TTCTATGTCTATTAAGCTATATACCTTTTTTTGGGTATATGCATATAGATATGTATGTCTAAAAGTGAAAACGTTTAACTATCTAATACAATCATTATGATTAAAAATCAATTAATTCTATCTGTCAATTTTACCTCTTCTGCGAATCTAATTTTGTTAAAAAACAACCTTTGTAAGAATTAAATTTGTCGATTTTACATTAGTTAAAATTTTCTTAAACAAAAACTGTAACAAAGTTAGCTTCTTAGCAACTTATGTACTTGTTAATCAACACAACATAAGGATTTGAAAATTTAAACTTTAACACTCTTAAAAATTAATTAATCAATTATTGAATTATGAAAAAAACATTTGGTTTACTATTTGTTGCCTTATTAATTTCATCTTGTATTCTGGGGCAAAACAGCCCAGTTTTAGACAAAACAGTTTATGAAACTGGAGCTATTGATAATACAGGAGTAAGAATTCCTTTATATGAAATAGAACTTGAAGGAATCAATCTACCTATATTTTTACAGTATGACAATACAGGTATTAGAGTAAATAGCGCTCCTTCTTCTGTAGGAATGAATTGGAATTTGAGTGCAGGAGGTATTATAGAACGTGAAGTTAGAGGAATCCCTGATGAATTTAAAGGTCCTGGAAGAGAATCAGAAATTCATGGTGTAGATACTATTACAGGTTGGTTTCACGATAAAAGAGTTATTGAAAGACATGATGGTACATATATGAATGATAATTGGAGTCCAGGTGCAACTACTCCAAATGTAGTTCAAGGTTATGCATTATCTATTTTCAATGATAATTCTCCTGATATTTATAACTTTTATAATTCAAATGGAGATTACTCAATATTTACCTTTAAAAAACATTTTGATGACATTGATAGCCCTATTTCAGAATTTGATTTAGAAGCGATTTCTTTAGATGAAAATCAAAGATATCAAGTAATACCTAATTACAATGTTTTAGAAGATATAAGTTGTACAGATTGTGAAGACTTTATTATTAAGAGTAATGAAGGTATAACATATTCTTTTAGAAAAGGAATCGAAAAAGAATCACCTTATTTTGACGGTTCCTTACAAGGAGGATTACCTAGTGAACAGTACTATTTTAGTTTATATGATTTTAATTTAAAAGAGATTCGTTCTGAGATCACGTCTGAAACAATTAATTTAAGTTATGGTGTTAGTACATATCTTAATGAATACTCTTTATATTCTCAAGCAGGTTTTTTAAATCCAAACACAGAAAATTCGTCAGGTAGCTCTGAAAACATCTTAATTTCAAATGTTCACAGAAGAGAAGTTTCTGAAATTTCAAGCACAAAGGAGCGTATTGTTTTTAATTACACACCAGCCACTTATAGTGTTGTATCAAGTGAAGACCCCAACAATACTGAATATTTCCAACAAAATATTAATCTATTAGAGAGTGTATATATATTTGATCACAATCAAAACTTTATTGGAGGATATAGATTCGAATACCAGCAATATCAAGGACCAGATGGAAAGCCCTTTTTAGAAACCATATATAAAATCAATCCTTCAAATGAAGCCGAAATATATAGAGAGTTTGAATATTACAACCCTGATTACGTTGCAGGTTCTTTAAATTTAGCGCAAGATGCACTTGGGTATTCCAATGGAGCTTGGGCTAATTCTACACATGATATTAATGGAGAACGAAATTTCACTGTTAAACGATACAGGTATTCACAAGATTTTGCAGTTGAGGCTGCAGATAGAGGAATAAGTGAAGAATATCTAAAATATGGGATGTTATATTCTATGTCAAATCGATTTGGCGGTAAAACAGTTTATGATTATCAAGCTAACCAAACTAACGCAGATATTCTAGGGGGATCTGGCATTATTTACTTTGGTGGTGTTTTAGTGAAAAGCGTAAAAGTTTTTGATCAAAACAATGCTTTACTAACCAACAAAGAATATGCCTATGAGAATGGAAATGGTTTTGGAGTTTATATTGATCAAGAAAATAAACCATATTTAGGTCATTTTGTAGAAAATGACCCTAGTGAAAATCAAGATTCACCTACTAGTGGTTCATCAATTTTTTCTAATAATAACCCTTTAGGAAATTCAGGTTTCTTAGTTGTTTACGGGAATATTTTTGATGATAATCTCTTCAATACGGATTTAACGATTGATCCAATAGTAAATAACCAGACAAGAGGTGCTTTTTTTGAAAAAGTTACAGAAACAATTTTAAGCAATGCAAATAACTCTAATACTTTAGGTAAAACTGTAAGATATTATCAACCTAATTATAATCTAGAAAACAGAACAAGTATATTAACTAAAGTTGAGAATTTTGACAACCAAAATAATATCTTAAGAAGCAATGAATATATTTATCAAGCTTTTACTCAAAATCAAATAAACGTAATTGAACTAGATAGTTGGAGTTTTAACAGTAATGAAAATTGTTATGCAAATGAGGATGACCCTAGAATTGTAGAACATCCTGTAATTGGAACAATATGTTTAGTCGGAACTAGCTTTAGTTTAGAAGAAGATTTCATATATGATATTGATTATAGTTTACAAGAAGAAATAAATAGAACGTATGACCTAACTGATAATAGTTTCACATCTAATTCTATTGAATATACTTACTTAAATGATGTGGGTAGTAATCTATATTTAAAAGAAGCAATATATAAGAATAATCAATCTGAGATTTTCCAAAGAGAAAAATATTTATATCTATCTGAAATTAATAATATTCCAGTGATATATAATCAATTGTTAGAATATTCAAATCCAATTATTGATATTACGAACTGGAAAACTGAAAATAATGAAGAGTATTTAAATAATTCTCAAGTTTATGAATATCTTCCAGATGGTAAATTAAAAAACAGGTATTTCTTATCTGTTAATAATAATGGAACAAAGTATACTTCAAACACTTATGTATTACCTTCATATGACTCAAACTCTGAGTTTAGCACAATAGCAGAACAACAAGAAAAGTATATTTATAATCAAGATGATAAAGTTGAATCAAAAATAGATTACCTCACAGGTATAAAAGAATCTTATCAGCGAAGTAATGATTATTTAGGAAATTATATAAATGCAATTTTATACGAAAATTCTTCTTCTGAGTCTAACACAATTAGCCACTTCAAACATATAAGTTTTGAAAGTGGAAATGAAGTTAATACTGTAAGTTTTAACAATGCTTTTTCAGGTGATTATGTTTTTAGTGGAACAACGATTAGTTTAGGAACATTTGATCAAGGAACAGTGATATCATATTGGGAATATCAAGGTGGTAATTGGAATTATAAAAGGTCTATTCATTCTGGAGGAAATATTGTAATAAATAAAACACCTGGAGCTCAATATATTGATGAGATTAGGGTACTCCCTCCTAATTCTCAAATGCGTTCATTCACTTTCAAGCCTCTTATAGGAGCTGAAACTATTGTAGATGAAAATTCCGAAGCTACTAAACAAGAATATGATTCTTTCAATAGATTAATTCGTTTACGAGATCAGTTTGGCAATATTATAGAAGAATATAATTACAATTCAATTGGGGATAATAACTAATCAATAACTTTTACTAAAAATGAAAAACTTACTATTATTTATAGTCTTATTATTTCCAGTACTAGCTATTGGTCAGACAGAATCAGAGAATTATGTAAAAACTACTCGATACCAAGTAGAAACCACAACAGGAGATGTATCTTCTGATAAAAAATTAGAAATTATAACTTACCATGATGTTTTAGGCAGACCCAAACAACAAATTCAAATTGGAATAACAGGAAATTATGAAAATGATTTTAATAATTCTTCTAATTCCAATACAAGATCCTCGATTGTAGAAGGCTGGCAAATGGATTGGACAGAAGGAGAAGGAGGTACACAATTTTTTAACAACATTAGTAATGCCAATGAAAACTTACGACTCTTTGGAACTGCTCCTAATGGAAAAAGTGAATTACTTTGGAGAGCTGGAAATGATAGTTCTGCTGATCATGAAATAGGATGGGCAACAAATGATTTCACAGTGGATAAAACCTCTAAATATATCTATACTACTTGGGTAAAAAATAGTGGTAATATAAATGACGGAAAAATCTATCATACAGCTTGGCAAGTAAATAACTTAGATGGAAGTACAAATGATAAAGCATATTTTTTCGATGGATATCTTCCTGAATCAGACACCTGGTATTTGTTGGTAGGAGTAATACATCCTTACAACTATAAAGGAGTTAATACAGGTTTAGCAGGAGTATATGATATAGAAGGTAATAAAGTAGTGAATGGAAACGAATTAAAATGGAAAGCGGATCAAACTACCACGCGTATGCGTAATTTTTATCAACCTACAGTTAATTCAAATTCTCGTGCTTTTTTCTGGAGTCCCGAAATACAGAAAATTAAAAATAAACCTACTTCATGGGAAAGTGATTGGTTTGCTGGTGTAGGTGGAACTGCTTTTTTTAATAAAAATGGTTCAGAAAGTGAAAATTTCAGAACTTATGGAGAAGCTCCAAATGGAGAAGATGAACTTTTATGGAAATGTGTTAATGATAGTACAAATGATGCAGATGGAGGATGGAATACTGATTATATTCCTGTTTACAAAGAGCGTTCTTATCGTTATACAACTTGGGTAAAAAAAACAGGAAACGTATCAGACGGACTTACATACCACGGAATACAGCTTGTAAATGATTTAAATGGCAAAGAAGTAAACAACCCTTATTTCTGGCAAGGGACATTACCAACTACTGATGATTGGTATTTGTTAGTAGGAGTTGTACATCCTTATGATTATAATGGTGGAGATACTGGACAAAGTGGAGTTTATGATATTAATGGAAATAAAGTAGCAGATGGACAAGAATTTATTTGGAGAAAAGAATCTTCTAAAACACAGTTAAGAAATTATCTTTATTATGCAACAGATGTAAATACAAAGCAATACTTCTGGAACCCTCAATTTGAATTGTTGAGTGCAGAAAATGAAGATTTAGCCCTTCAGATAAGAGCGATGCTTGAAGCGGGAGGGGATATTATCTCACACTTTGAATATGATGAATTTGGAAGACAATCGAAATCATACCTTCCTTACTCAACACAAATATCTAGTGGAGGTGAAATATATCTTAATGCCAAAGAAGAACAATTAGAATTTTATAGTACAGATAAATATGAAAACACACTAAATCCATATAGAGAAACTCATTTTGAAAATTCTCCTTTGAGCAGAGTATTAGAAGTTGCAGGATCAGGTAATGATTGGATTTTAGATGCAAATAGCGATCTTGATCATACAACCAAAAGGAGTTACACAAACAATAAGGCTTCTGATAATATTAGAAAATTTAGGGTACATTATGTAGGCGACAACATAAACTCTCCCGATTTAGTTCAAGATGGTTTTTATTTAGCCAATGATTTAACAAAAATCGTAATCAAAGATGAAAATTGGCAACCATCTTCAGGAAAGAATCATACGATTGAACAATATAGAGATGAAAAAAATCATTTAATACTAAGGCGTACTTTTAATGATGATGTTCCTCACGACACATATTACATTTATAATGATTTTGGTAATGTTTCTTACATAGTTACTCCTGAAGGAGTAGATGTATTTAATAGTAATCCTTCTAGTACTTTAAATAATTATACTTATCAATACATTTATGATAGAAAAGCTAGATTAATAGAGAGAAAAATGCCTGGAGTTGGCTGGGAATATATTGTTTATAACAAATTAAATTTACCTGTACTGATCCAAGATCAAAATTTACGAAATTTAAATAAGTGGGTATTCATAAAATATGATGCTTTTGGGAAAATGGCATATAAAGGGATTGCTTCTATTAATCAATCAAGATTATGGTGTCAGGAACAAGTTGATTCAAATAGTCAAAATTTTGAGTCAAGAATTTCTAATCCAATATTCATTGACAATACTGAGGTATATTACTCAAACACCATATTTCCTAGTAGTGAGATTACAGAAATGCATGTTATTAACTATTATGACGATTATAATTTTAATTGGAACCCAAATAACGAGTTTAATACTCATCCTTCTGAAATTATTTCTTTTGATCAAACGCTTACTACAAATACAAGTAACCTTATTACAGGTTCAAAAATAAGGATTCTTGATTCAGACCAATGGATTCATGAATTTATAAGCTATGATAAATTCAGAAGACCAATATATGCTACAAGTTATCGTGAAGGTGTAAAAGAAGAGGTCTTTTTAAACAGAGATTTTCAGGGTTTAATATTGAATACAAAGAAAGTCCATTACAAAGTTGGGTTTAATATAGTTGAAGTAAAAAATAATTTTAGTTACGATAAAACTAATAGATTAATTGAAATTACTCACCAAATTGATAATCAAGAAGAACAGGTAATTACTAAAAATAATTATGATGAGTTAGGGGTTTTAACCAGAAAAGATATAGGGGGAACTTCTAATTCCAGTTCATTGCAACAAGTAGATTTTAAATATAATATTAGAGGCTGGCTCACAGATATAAATGATGTCTATGATCCGGAAGCTGGCTCATTTGATTTATTTAATTTAAAGATAAACTATAATGAATTAGATTATGATAGGTTATTACCAAAACAATATAATGGTAATGTAGCGCAAATAACTTGGAGGACAGTAAATGAAGATAGAAACACTAAATCTTATAGTTTTGATTACGATGATCTAAATCGTATGACCCGAGCTTTATTCTCTACAAAAGATGATATAAGTAACTCTTGGCTTTTTGAAAGACAACTTGAGGAAAGCGTAAATGCTTATGACAAAAACGGAAACATTCTTTCTTTAAATAGAACAGGACCATCAATACAAGGAGAAGGAAAAACTGAGTATTGGGATTTCTTAACATATACATATGAAGGAAATCAATTAAAATCAGTGACTGAATCTCAATTACAAGAAACTCGTGATTATGTTCCTGTACCTAATGAAGGATTTATAGATGGGAATACAGTTGGAGATGATTATTCTTATGATGCTAATGGGAATATGCTTGTAGATAAGAATAAAGGAATCACTAGTAATATAGAGTATAACTATCTCAATCTCCCAACAAGAGTAAATGTAGATGGAGCCAATGGAGGTGAAATATTATATACATATACTGCCACTGGTGAGAAAATTGAAAAACGTTGGAGAGCTTCTGGAGATCAAAATTATAGTACTTTGTCATATATCAATGGTCTTATATATGAAAAAACACCTTCTGGTACTGAAAGTATTAAGCAAATAACACATCAAGAAGGATATGTGGTAGCTGATGAAAATAATTCATTCAAATATATATATACCTATAAAGATCATCTTGGAAATGTTCGTATGTCGTATTCTGATGTTAATGGTGATGGTTCTATTGATCAAACTGAAATACTTCAGGAGAATAATTATTACCCATTTGGACTACAACATAAAGGTTACAATAATAATATTACACTAGAAAATTTATATAAATTTAATGGTGTTGAACATTCTCAAGTATTCAATACAGATTTATATGAGATGTCTTATAGAAATTATAATCCTTCGATAGGAAGGTTTATGAATTTTGATCCTTTGGCTAATTCGCCAATTCAAGTTGATAAATCACCTTATGCATTTGCTTGGAATAACCCTCTAATGTTTGCCGACCCTAGTGGTCTATGTCCTGATGGATGCCCTGATCCTGAGGATTATGGTGATGATGATCAATACTTTAATGAACAAGACAATGGATTTTATGTTTCGAGAGAAAATGCTCAGGGAGAAAGAGAATGGGAATTAGTTCCTTCACTTGATGAAGTAGTAGTTACGGCACCTTATGAAGTAAACGATAGTGATGAAGAAGATTATGATGTTTATGAAGCTGGTCTTTTAGGTTTTGATGTATTCTTAGATCCTTTTGCTGATAGACATGAGTATACTGATAAATTTGTAAATATTGGTATTGGAGCAACAGCATCTTCATTATCTCCTTTTGAGCATGCTCTCCATAAGGAAAGAGTTCTTTTAGAAGGGAAAAACACAAAAACAGCCAAGAGAAAACTTCTAAAACTTAATAAGGATATTGATAAACTAGGAAAAGTTACTAAAAAGCTTGGAGTGGCTGGAGCAGTTTACAATGGAGGGACGTTAGTTGTTGATGCTATTTCTGGTAAAGAAATCACCACTGCTCGAGCAGTAGACACAACAATAAATGTTGTTCTTGCAGTAGTCGCAGTATCTAATCCAGTTACTTTAGGTATTTTAGCAGTCTATTCTTTAGCTGATTTGGTTGTTTCATATAGTACTGGAAAATCAATAGTTGAACACGGATTAGATGCAGTTGGAGCTAATGGTGTTATATTAAATGGTAATTAAATTATGGCTCGTTATAAAATCAAAGTAGTTAATAAATTAAATGTAAATATAGGTTTGATTCTAATACTTCCTATATCGCTTTTAATTCCCTCATTCCTATTGTTTTTGAAGGTAAATTGGATTATTTATATAGTAAGTGCCATATTAATTGCTTTTTTTCTATTTAATTTATTAGAAAAAAAATCCTCATACCTTTTAAATATTATTCTTTCTAAAGATTCTATAAGCTTTCGTAAAGATAAAAATGAAGAGATGCTCTTTGAGTGTAAATTAGATGAAATCAAGAGTTTTAAAATAAAATATATTAATAATAATTTTCCTTCATTTAAAATAATTACTCACAGTAATAATAAATTTAAATTCAATTGCAAGAATAAAGGAGATAATGATTATCACAAATTCATTAAGAATTTTGAAAAGGCTTTTGATTCAGTTTGATAAATGACTAAATTTTTAATAAAGAAGCTATCTAAATAAAACAGATAGCTTCTTTTATAGCTAAGCTCAGATTATTGCTTATAAAAGTTATAATTTAAAAATGAATAAACTTTTTAAGGAATACGTAAAAATTAATTTTTCAGGACAAACTATAGGAAACCCTTATTCTGCGGAAGTAGGAACTCTTAATATCATTACTTTTGAAGTTTCCCTCGTAACTGGAGGATTTTTAATGGGTCTTTTGTTTGGAATTGGGATGAACGAAGCATTTATTATTATCGGTATAATGTTCGTCTACATCTTTTTAATATGGAAATATTTAAAAAGAAAATTATCTCAAATGATTGATTTTGATCTAATAAAAAGAGAAACAGACAAATATTCAAGATTAAAAACAATTACAAATTTTATTTTAACGATTTTGTTTTTAGCATTGTGTAGTTTCTCGCAATTTATATCAATAAAACTAATAATATCATTATTGAGTTAGATATAGAATAATTCCGAATGGTTACAGATGGTGCTTGAAGTCTAAATTTTACCATTTGGTTATTAGAAGGGTGGAATTATCTCCACCCTTTTTATTTTTAAATATAACTTACCAATAAAAAATATCATTTAGAATTGTTTATAACACTAACCGCTAGAAACCTAAGAAAAGTATTTCTAAAATAGTAGGCGATTTAAATATGGTAAAAACTATCTTATTATGTTGTTTCATCTAAGCTTTTTTAAGCTTAATTATCTCTAGTATCACCATTAATATATTGAGTCAAATAAGTAAGCTTGATATGGTATACATAAAAGTGGCAAAAACTTCCAAATGCCTATTTCTCTAGAAAACGAGGATGTTCATTAAAGAAAAATCCTCTTAAATGAGGAGAATATCATAATAGATCGGTTTTTTGATGAAAATCAAGCTTGCTTCTGCATTTCCTTATAAAAGTGGAAAAAACTTCCAAATGTCTATTTCTATAGAAAATTAAGGTGTTCATTAAAGAGCAATCATCTTAAACGAGAGAACATTTTAATTAAGGTAGTATTTTAATGAAAATTAGCTCCTCTTCTGGAATTTCTTATAAGAGTAGCAAAAACTTCCATAAAACCCATTTTGTTCAGCAAAAGAGCTCCGTTGATATCAATGGAGCATTTTGCAAAACTTTTTTATTCAGAAAAAAAACGCTGTTGTTCAGAAAAAAAGCAAAACCCACTTTGTTCAGAAAAAGAGCTCCGTTGATATAAATAGAACATTTTGCAAAACTTTTTCATTCAGAAAAAAACGCTGCTGTTTAGAAAAAAAGCAAAACCCACTTTGTTCAGAAAAAGAGCTCCGTTGATATCAATAGATCATTTTGCAAAACTTTTTTATTCAGAAAAAAAACGCTGTTGTTCAGAAAAAAAGTAAAACCCATTTTGTTCAGAAAAAGAGCTCCGTTGATATAAATAGAACATTTTGCAAAACTTTTTTATTCAGAAAAAAAACAATTTACTCCTTAAAAATAGGGTGTAACGATAACACTTTATTAGAGTTTGGTACTTCTTAAATATTACAATTTATTAATAATCAATGATTTAAACATTCAAAAAACAACTGTTTTGTCACTTTACCAAAGTCGCGCCAATGATTTTTCAACCTTTTAATCAAACTTTGCCATCAGTATGAACAAAGAAGGTTAGAGAGTGCATCCTTCTTTTTAAAAAAACCTAAAAAAATGTGCTAATCATAAACTGTTTAAAAAAGAAAAATGAAGAAAAAGAGAAAGAAAAAACAAACACTTTACATTTTTGATCGGCAAAAATTAAAACTAGCTATAAAACAAAAAAACAGAGAACAGACCGAATATAAGCGTGAGATAAAAAAAGGGAAACTTTTAACGCTCTATAGTCTCTTTGAAAACTATCAAAATTTATTAAATGAAAAAACTACTGAGTATAGGTATGAGTACCCTAATGTTCGTAATGACATTTCCAAAGTCGACATTGGTTCAGATACTATGCCAATGCTTTTTATTCATGCTCGCAAAATAGCTTGGGAGACTGGACATGATATAAAAACTATTAAAAATCATATTCGTCAGCTCAGACATAAATCAAATGAATTAATCACCATTGTTGATGTTCATTCAGGTTCTAGCTTCGGAGTAAAAATTCCATATCACTATTTCATCAAAGTTTTAAAATTTAAAAGTAACGGATCATTCCAACGAAACTATCAGTAAATTACTTAAATGTAATTTACTTTAATTATATTCGTATTTGAATAATTAATAGGATTCTTTAAAGAATGAAAGAGGACACATCTTTATCCAAAGAGCAAATCATACAGGCTTGCGTAGAAAAACGCTTTAAAACGCTTCATTTGCCTTTTGTGACCAATAGACAATTACATCATTGGAAAGCGACAGGACTTTTAAATGAACATCGTGAATTGGCTTCTAGTGGAAAAAAGAATGAGTTTGATTTTTTTGAAGTCGTATGGATTCGCTGTATTGTCTTAATGCGATCTTTTGGTATTGATAATTTGCTTATCGCGAAAGTGAATAAGGATATTACTGGCAAGGATCAAGATAGTAAAGACACATTATTATCCATATTTCAAAACAAGATAGCCGAAGCATTATTTAGGAAGCAAGGTAGCTTTCTACTTGTTTCAGAACAAGGGGATGGAAGGCTTCTTTCTAAAGAAATGTATTCAAAAGCTATTAAGGATTCTTTGATAAGACATCATTTGAGTTTAGACATAGCGCCATTAATCAAAGAAATACTTTTGTTATTGGATTTTGACATTCATATTCAAAGAATCACAAACTATTATTTAGATAAGGAATAGAAGTAATGCAGGAAAGGAAAAACTTTCACTGCAAGTATGGACAGAAGAACAAGATTACATTCATGTTTCTTCAACTTACTCTCTTATTCAATGTCTACAGAAAATACAAATACTGAGATATTAAAAGTCATCAGTATTGAAGAATTAAAGCAATGCGAAGGTCTTGACCATCTAACCGATGAACAAGCCTTAGAAATTATAGAAACATTAAAGCAATTAGCTTTAGTTATCTATCAAACATTAAAATGATCATGAACGACTTACAAGACTTTGTTTCCTTTGCAAAACGAAACACTAAGAAAATAGCTAGAAATAATAAGGCGGTTATCTATACTCGTGTTTCTGATTTTAAGCAAAAGGACAATACAAGTCTTGAAAGTCAAAAATTACTTTGTGAGGAATTTGCCTTAAAAAATAACTATGAAGTTTGTAAGTACTTTGGAGGTACACATGAAAGTGCCAAAACAGATGAGCGAAAAGCCTATAAAGAAATGCTTACTTATGTAAAGCAAAAGAAAATCACCAATATCATCGTGTATAGTTTAGATAGATATTCCAGAACAGGAGGTCTTGCTATCGCGACAGTAGAAGCGTTAAAAAAGAAAGGGATCAGAGTACTTTCTTTAACTCAAAATATAGATAGCGATACTCCTACAGGAACATTCATGCAAAACTTTCATTTGCTTTATAGTCGTTACGATAATGACATTCGTAGCGAAAATACCAAAAAGGGAATGCGTCATCGTATAATGACAGGTTATTGGATGGGAACAGCACCGATAGGTTTTAAAAACAGTAGAAACGATCAAAATATTCCTATTATCGTACAAGATGATAAAGCCCCATTTATTAAGAAAGCCTTTCATTGGAAAGCCAATGAAGGACTCACAAATGTTGAAATTGTAGAAAGGTTAAAACTTTCAGGATTGACTGTCTACAAACAACTTTTATCTAATATTTTTAGAAACCCTGTTTATTGTGGATTAATTACGAATAGTCTTATCGAAGGAAAAGTGGTCAAGGGAAATCATAAACCTATTGTATCACAAGCACTTTTCTTAAAAGTAAATGGTATTAACAGAAAAAAGAGCGCTCACAATGTCAAGAATGAAAATCTTCCTTTAAAAACCTTTATGACGTGCGCTTCTTGTAAAAGTCCGTTAACAGGCTTTATTGTTAAAGCCAAAGGGATTTATTACTACAAATGTAAAACGATTGGATGCTCTTGTAATCGTAATGCAGAAGTATTACACACCTATTTCAAAGAACTTCTTACCAGATATCAAATTGACAAGCGTTTTTTAAAACCTCTAAAAATACAATTAAAATACACTTTGGAATATTCTAATAAGAGCAACAAAGAGCAAGTACCACTTTTAAAAGGTAAATTAAAGGAAGTGTCTGAAAAGATAGAGAAAATACAAGAACGATATGTGATAGGAGAAATAGAAGCTGATTTGTATAAAAAATTCAAAGACAAGTTCTCCCAAGAAAAAGAGGAGATAGAAGCAGAAATCAAAAAAAGTGGATCATGGAGTTCAAACCTTGAAAAATATATTGAAAGCGCTTTGAAACTACTCTCTAACTTGCATAAAATATGGGAGTTAAGTGATTACACGGCAAAGCAAAAATTCCAGAAATTACTGTTCCCAAACGGAATCGAGTATCATCGTCAAAACGATAGAGTTCAAACTTTTCAAACAAATGCTATTTTAGAATTAATTCACAAGATATCAATCAATTGTACCCATAAAAAAAGCGGACAATTGTTATCTAATCAACAATTGTCCGCAGTGGTGACCTCGAAGGGATTCGAACCCCCAACCCTCAGAGCCGAAATCTGATGCGCTATTCAGTTGCGCCACGAGGCCATTTCATCCCCGCGAAGGCAGGAATCTATCATCTAATATCTAACTTAATTTTTCTTTTACAACCTTAGCAACCGTACTCCCATCTGCTTTTCCAGCTACTTTTGCATTTACTTGTCCCATCACTTTCCCCATATCTTTCATCCCTTGAGCACCCGTTTCCGCAATGACCTGATCAACAATAGCTGCAATAGCATCTTCATCCATTTGTTGTGGAAGAAATTGTGCAATTACCGCTGCTTGTGCTAATTCAGGTTCTGCAAGATCTGTACGATTTTGTTCTGTGAAGATTTTTGCGCTGTCTTTGCGCTGTTTTACAAGCTTCTGTAATAATTTGAGTTCCTGCGCTTCTGTTAATTCTTCTTTAGCACCACTTTCTGTTTGCGCTAGTAATATAGCTGATTTTACAGCACGCAAAGAGGTTAACGCATTTTGATCTTTTGCCTTCATCGCTTCTTTAAGGGCTTTCATTATAGCAGTTTGTAAACTCATGGTGTTTTTGCTTTCACACTTTCTTACCAATTGGCAAGAAAGCATATTCATCTTTTATTCTTCTTATTAGGATTGCGAAGATAAAAAAGAAACCTGAAAGCGATGATATAAAGGACAGGTTTCCGTGACAAAATTATCTATTGTCTTCTTTATAGAATGATTCATCGTACGCTTTCGCGAAAGCGGACCTAGGTTACACCTAATTAATGTGGGTAATGAAAATTTAAAACAGATACTATAAGTTGGTTAGATGCATTAAACCGATGTGTTGGTACAAGACGTCATATCAACATATAAATACGCAGACAGGCGTTTGCAGAAAAGCCTTTAAGAGAGTACGCAATCACTTTAAAAATCAAGAATTATGAAAAAACTTGAAAGTTTAGAAAACAGCAAATTCAAGTCTAAGGAGCTTAAGAATCCTGGACATTTTGTAGGAGCGACTAGTGAAGCTGATGGATCTACATCTGCCTACACTACCTACAGATCTGCTCAAACTAACTGTCCTCCACATCCACCTATGACCGATTCATGGACGGATAAGAGGTATGATTATGATCAGGTACCTTATGAAGAGGTGTCTATGTAGTAGAAATGTAATATCCATTTCAGGAAGGAGTAATATGCATTACTCCTTCCTTTTTTAAAATATCAAACAATGATTTTAATTAAATCAAACGAACAGGATTACTCTACAACACAAGTTATAAAATGGTTGCAGTATTTAGAAAAACCCTACCTACGTATTAATGATACAACTCCTATAAATAACATCACTACAGATGGGGATGATATCACTATTACTACTCCAACGGTATCTTTTAATACAAAAGATATTAAGCGCTATTGGTACAGACGAGGTGCATGGGCATCTACACAACGAGGGGTTTTAGGTTCTATAAAAGAGCGATGGTTGTATCTCTATCTTAAATATTTTACCAAAGAAGCAGAGAAAGATATTGTAGAACTTATAGAAAGTCAGTTAGAAGGAAATGCTTTAAACACCTTCTTAAATTCTTCAAACATAAATAAAGTAAAAGTTCTTAAAAGTTGTAGAGTATTAGATATTGACGTGCCTGAAACCATTTTAACAAATACGAGAGTAGGTGTTTCTACATTTATACAGGCGCACGGAGATGTGATCACAAAAGCGGTAAATAATATAGACCCTAATATAAAAGGAGAATGCTTTGTTGATGTGACCACCAAACGAATCACACTAGAGAATGTTGAAGAATTGCCTGAAAAATTTCACATCAGTGTTTTCCAGAAGCTTATAAAAAAGCAGTTTGAAATACGTACTTTTTTCTTAATTGATCGATTTTACTCTATGGCTATTTTTTCTCAAAGTGACGATCAAACAAAAGTAGATTTTAGGAATTATAATTTTAAAAAACCGAATCGCGTAGTTCCTTACGATCTTCCTATGGAGATTGAGAGTAAATTGAGAAAATTACTTGCCGAATACACCTTAAAAAGTGCATCATTAGATCTTATTTATTCGGAAGAAGGAGATTACATTTTCCTAGAGATTAATCCGATAGGACAATATGATATGGTATCTGTTCCTTGTAATTATTATCTGGATCTTGAAATCGCAAAACACTTATAACTATGGAAGAAGAAGATAAAATCATAGACGCATTTAAAGCAAAAATGAAAGAAGAACCAGAACTCTTTGAAGCCATATTCTTCTTATCAGAATTTAGCGTAAAAAAAGCGCTCTTAGAAGACATGGGACATCTAAAGATGATTCCATTAAAAAAATATGATACAGAAAATTTTCCGGTAGACTCAAAATATTCAAAATCAATTTCAAGATGTTTCAAATAAATAAAAATAACCAATCAAAATATGTATGCCTTTTTGCTTCTTGTTTAATTACCAAAGGAGAAAACCGAGCATTACTCTCTGACACACAAAGAGGAACCTTTGAGCTTATTCCTAATGATATGGTTACCTTTCTTGAACACGCACAACATCTTAGCCTTCACAGTATTTTTACAATGTATGGTGATGATAATAAAGATATTCTTGAATCTTATTTAGATTTTCTATTACAAGATGAATATGTTTTTCTTACCGATGAAGAAACCAAAAATCATTTTTCTCCTTTAAAAAAACAGTGGAAATCACCACATATCATTGCAAATGCTATTATTGATATTTCTTCATATAACACTACAGCTGTATATTATAATGATATTGTACAACAACTGGATACACTGCGTTGTCAAGCATTACAAATTAGAGCTTATAGTGTATTAACGATAGATGAAATTACACATCTCATTGCATCTGCAAAAGATACATGTATAGAGTCTGTAGAATTATATACTACCTATTCTGAGTTACTAACGCCACAAGTACTCAACACCTTATTATTTGAATACACAAAAGTTGCAACAATTATTATCCATAGTGCTCCTTATGCAAATGATATCGAAGTTGTTAAAGGATTATCTACCATACATTTTACCGAAGAGGTTCTTGTGGGTGAACAATGTTGTGGTGTTGTTTCTAAAAAATATTTTAACCCAAATAAAGATATGTTTATGGAATCTCAATTTCATAATACGTGTTTGAATCGTAAGATCTCTGTAGATAAAGACGGTTTTATAAAGAATTGTCCTTCTATGAGAAACCACTACGGGCATTGTTCTCAACATACATTGGAAGAAGTGATTGATAATGAAAAGTTTAAGGTACTTGGAAATATTACAAAAGATCAAATAAGCGTTTGTAAAACCTGTGAATTTAGACATGTGTGCACAGATTGCAGAGCATACACAGAAGACCCATCAGATAGCTACTCAAAACCTTTAAAATGTGGGTACAGCCCTGTAACAAATGAATGGGAAGAATGGAGTGACAATCCGCTTAAACAAACCGCCATCATTCACTATGAATTACACCAACTCATAAAAGCATAAAATAGTGTGAAGCAATTTCCTTTTTATAAGCAAGCAGATTTTAAGGATTGCGGTCCCACCTGTTTAAAAATCATAGCAAAGCATTATGACAAGGTTATTCCTATCCAAAAATTAAGAACGTTAAGCGAAACTACCCGAGCAGGAAGTCACTTGATAGGTATAAGCGAAGCGGCAGAAAAAATAGGTTTCAGAACACTTGGTGTAAAAATAACCTTAGAAGACTTAAGAGATGCGCCGTTGCCTTGTATTCTTCATTGGAATAAAAATCACTATGTTGTATTATATAAAATCAAAAAGAACACGTTTTACATATCTGATCCCGCACATGGCTTATTAAAGTATAACAAAAAGGACTTTTTAAAGTCTTGGCTAGGGCTTAATGTCCCAGAAGATGCAGAAGAAGGAATTACGTTACTTATAGAACTTACACCTAGACTTTTTGAAAATGAATATGAAGACAAAGAAAAAAAAATAGGACTCTCTTTTATTTTAAGGTATCTAACACGTTACAAATCTTTTCTCTGGCAACTTATCCTAGGACTTGTAGGCGCTAGTATATTGCAATTTATTTTTCCATTTCTAACGCAGAGTATTGTAGATATAGGAATTAAAAATTCAGATATTCACTTTATCTATTTGATCCTCTTTGCTCAACTAGCACTTTTTTTAGGAAGAACAGCTATTGAAATTGTACGAAGTTGGATATTATTACATCTGAGTACACGAATAAATATTTCTTTGATTTCAGATTTCTTCATCAAGCTTATGAAGCTCCCTATTGCCTTTTTTGATGTTAGAATGACTGGAGATATCCTACAACGGATAGGAGATCATAGTCGTATAGAACGTATCCTGACCACCTCATCACTAAACGTATTATTCTCTGTACTTAATCTTTTTGTATTCAGTATTGTACTTGCCTACTACAACGTAAAGATTTTTACTGTTTTTATCTTAGGAAGTATATTATATTTTTTATGGATCACATTATTCCTCAAAAGACGCGCCGATCTGGATTACAAACAATTTTCGCAGGTAAGCCAGGAACAAAGTAAGGTCATAGAACTTATTAATGGCATGCAAGAGATTAAATTACATAACGCAGAAAAGCAGAAACGCTGGGGGTGGGAATTTATGCAAGCACGCCTGTTCAAATTATCTATCGAAGGTTTAGTATTGGAGCAATACCAAAATGTGGGTTCTGGTTTCATCAACGAACTTAAAAATATTTTAATTACCGTCTTATCAGCGACGTTAGTTATAGATGGCGAAATCACCATTGGAGTTATGCTTGCCATTTCATACATCGTAGGACAACTCAACTCTCCTATTAGTCAACTTATTTCGTTTGTAAGAGAAATTCAAGATGCAAAAATTGCCTTAGACCGTCTCTCTGAAATTCACGGTAAAGATGAGGAAGAAACAGGCACAGAAGAGCAAATTAATACAACTACCTACCCTACCAACTTTGATCTCAAAAATGTTTCTTTTAGATATGTTGGAGCTTCAAAAAATGTATTAGAGAATCTAAACATCTATATCCCTGAAAATAAAGTAACAGCCATAGTAGGTACTAGTGGTAGCGGAAAAACAACATTGATTAAATTACTTCTTAAATTTTATGAGCAACAAGAAGGAACGATAAAAACAGGAAATGTTGATTTAAAAAACATAAGTCCTAGTACTTGGAGAAGTCGTTGTGGTGTTGTGATGCAAGAAGGCTATATTTTTAATGATACTATTGCCAATAATATTGCCGTTGGAGAAGACTTTATAGATAAAGAGAAACTCATTAAAGCAGTTGAAATTGCAAATATAAAAGACTTTATAGAAACCCTTCCGCTATCATATAATACTAAAATAGGGAATGAAGGCGTAGGCATAAGCACAGGTCAGAAACAACGTTTACTCATTGCTAGAGCTGTGTATAAAAATCCTGAATTTATATTCTTTGATGAAGCCACAAGTGCCCTTGACGCTAATAATGAACGAGTGATCATTAAAAATCTTGAAGAGTTTTTTAAAGACAGAACCGTACTTATCGTAGCACATAGATTAAGTACCGTAAAAAGAGCAGATCAAATCATTGTCTTAGATAAAGGGCATATTACAGAAGTAGGAAATCACGATTCCTTAATCGAAAAAAAGGGAGACTATTACCATCTCGTAAAAAACCAGCTAGAACTTGGAAAGTAATGAATAATCCTATAGACAATATTAAACTTAGAAGTGAAGACGTTCAAGCAATTCTTACCAAAGTACCTCATTGGATGATCCGTTGGGGAAGCGGTACTTTCTTATGTATTATCATCCTATTATTAATATTGAGCTGGTTCATATCATATCCAGATATTGTCAATGCCAAAGCCATACTTACTACCGAAATCCCTCCTCAAAAAATCTATGCTCAAAACAGTGGCAAATTAGAAGCATTGCTAGTAAAAGATAATGATACTGTGCTAGAAGGACAGCTCTTAGGCATCATAGAAAACACGGCTGATTACAAAGATATCTACACACTCAAAACCATACTAGACACCATTACTTTTGAGAACAACAACGTCCTATTCCCTATCAACGAACTCCCTATTTTCTTTTTAGGGGATGTAGAAGATGCCTATACAACTTTTGAAAATCAGTATATCCTATATCATTTAAATAAGAAATTACATCCCTATTCGTACGAGGTCATTGCGAATGAAACTTCACTTTCTGAATCAAGAGCTCAGTTACTCAACTTGCAAGAACAGCAAAAACTAAAACAACTAGAACTCACTCTTAAAAGAAATGAGCTTTCGCGAAAAAAAACGCTGTATGAAAAAGGCGTTATTTCTTCTCAGGAATATGATAATGATCAATTAGAGTATTACAGAGTCGAAAGAGAAATGCAAACATTTACCAACACCATTTCTCAAACAAGGGCCTCTATAAGTAATGGCAGAAAGACATCCATTGGCACAAAAATAAATAGAGAAAAAGAAGAAATGTTGATGTATAAAAACGTAGTTCAAGCCTATAATAATCTACAAAAAAGTATCCGTTCTTGGGAACTACAATATGCACTAACTGCTGATATTGTAGGGAAAGTAACGCTTATGAAATATTGGAAAGCAAATCAAAACATCACACAAAATGATTTAGTGTTTACCATCATTCCTACAGAGGATATCCCATATATTGCAAAATTAACCACCCCACCTCAAAACGCAGGTAAAATTAGAGTAGGTCAGAAAATAAATATTAAACTATTTAACTATCCAGATATTGAATATGGCGTATTACAAGGGAATGTCCTTAAAATATCTCAAGTCCCTAATGAAGAAGGAAACTACCTGATAGACGCCAGCGTTCATAAGGATTTAATGACTTCGTATAATAAAAAACTCACATTCACTCAAGAAATGCCCGGAGAAGCGAGCATTATTACAGAAGATCTGAAACTACTAGATCGTTTCTTTTATAATTTCAAAGAAATAACAAAACGCCAGTAACTTCATTCCAAACAATACAAATCCAAAAAAACCTGACAGCTATGATATAACTTTCAGGTTTTTTAGGATTAAGTTGGCTCTTTTTCTAATCTACATTATCATGTAGAAAAGAATTATTACTACGTAACTGTATGTCTTCATTATCATCTGTAGATAAGGTGGTGCGAGATAAATTCCCTTCTTTTCCAGGTGTTTTTTCATCAAGATCAATCCCCATACGTTTATATGCGGGTTGCTTCTCTATTTCTTCAATACGCGATTGATTATGATGAAACTTATAATTAAATTCCTTCATCTTGCGTTTACGCTCTGCTGCGCGATCTACCAGAAGCTTTGAAATAGGGCTGTTCATAGGATCTATTTCATCTTCCTTCATGTCTTCAGATGTTGTCTCTTCTGGCGCTATCGTTTTTTTCTCAAAAACAATGGTTTCTTCTTCTACCTGTAAGTTCTCACTGTCATTTGAAGCTTTTGCCGATGAAAGAGATTCCTCTACTTCCATATAGTCTTCTAGACTATACCGCTTCTCTCCATCTGTAGAAAGTTCTGTAACTGGAATAATCTCTATCGGATCTTTAACTTCTATTTCTGCAAGCTCTTCATTCAATTCAAAAAGAACAGGAGCCTCTGTGACTTCTTCCTTTTTGACCGGCACTTTCTCTTCCTCTTCTTCATACATTGGAAGATCAAAAGACAACATCCCTGTCGTTTCCTCTTCTTTAACAGGAGCTACTTCTTGTATTTTCGCCTCCTCTTGGCGAACGGTGGTATCTATAATTTCAAAATCATCTTCAGAAATCGCAAGTACTTCTTCATATACCACATCAATATCTCGGATAAGATCTGTAGTAGGAATTATTTTAAAATCTGCTGCTTCTTTCTTAACCGCTATCGGAGGTTTTTCTTCAAAATCATTCAAATCCAATGTATGAACTATCTTTTTTGGCACTACCGGTTTTTCAACAACAGGAGGTGCTTCCTTAATAATAGCTTTTGGCATTAAATCCTGTTGTGCTTTTTGCTCTTCTTCTAGTGTATGAATGATTTTTTTAGACTCTACATTAACAATATCATCTTGTTGCTCTACATTAAATCCTGTAGCAATAATAGTCACAGAAATCGCGTCACCAAGAGACTCATCTTCACCAACACCCATGATAATATTTGCACTATTACCAGCTTCTGCTTGGATATGATCATTAATTTCTCCTATCTCATCAATCGTAATTTCATCACCTCCAGATACGATAAGAAGTAATACATTCTTAGCTCCCTTAATCTTATTATCATTCAATAACGGAGAGTCCAATGCTTTTGTAATTGCTTCAAAGGCACGGTTTGTACCACTTGCTGTAGAACTTCCCATGATGGCAGTTCCACTATTACTTAATACGGTTTTTGCATCCCGAAGGTCAATATTTTGTGTATAGTGATGTGTAATTACTTCGGCTATCCCACGAGAAGCGGTAGCAAGTACTTCATCGGCTTTACTGAATCCTGCTTTAAACCCGAGGTTTCCATACACCTCTCTTAACTTGTTATTATTGATAACAATCAGAGAATCTACCTGAGCTCGCAAACGATCTACACCTTGTTGTGCTTGTTCATTACGCATTTTACCTTCAAATTGGAAAGGAATAGTCACAATCCCTACGACCAGGACGTCCATTTCTCTTGCCATTTTTGCAATCACAGGTGCAGCTCCTGTACCAGTACCACCACCCATACCAGCAGTGATAAAAATCATTTTGGTATTGGTGCCAAGCATTTCCTTGATATCTTGCGCACTTTCAATGGCGGCTTGTTCTCCCACTTCAGGATTTGCTCCTGCGCCTAGTCCTTCTGTCAGCCCTACTCCCAATTGTATTTTAATAGGTACTGTACTGTTTTCTAATGCCTGTGCATCTGTATTGCAAATCACAAAATCCACCCCTTTGATTCCTTGCTGGAACATGTGATTAATTGCATTACTACCTCCTCCACCTACACCAATAACTTTTATCACGTTACTTTGGTTTTTAGGTAGATCAAATGTAATTCCATCAAATTCTGTCGTACTCATATTTTTGATTTTAGCCCCTTTTATTACTTTTCTGTTTCTGTGTCCGCTTTCGTACTTCGACTCTTGCTTAGCATCAACTTCTGTTTCTGCGTCCGCTTTCGCGAAAGCGTATATTTCTTTAATTATTTTACGTAACCTGTATTCTTCTGTAGTTCCTAACTACTCTGCATTATCCAAAAAATCTTTAAATTTTTCTGCCCAACGATCAAAAATGCTCTTCTTTGGCGCCGATGGAGTCTTCACTGTTGTCTCTCTAGGAGCAGCATCTCCATCCTCTATTCCTACATCTTCCTGAATATTTTCTAGTACTTCTTTCTCTTCACTGTTAAATAATCCTTGCTCAAGACTATTCATCACCAGTCCTACAGCGGTTGCAAACATAGGACTTGTGGTCTCAGAATCACTATCGCCTGCAAGGTGTTCATTCGGATATCCTATACGGGTATCCATCCCTGTAATATATTCTACCAATTGTTTGAGGTGTTTTAATTGAGAACCTCCTCCTGTCAAAACAATACCCGCAATCAGTTTTTTCTTTTGCTCCTCGTGACCATAATTTTTTATCTCTAAATATACTTGCTCAATAATTTCTACAACTCTTGCATGTATGATTTTAGATAAGTTTTTTAATGTAATCTCTTTTGGATCACGACCTCTAAGTCCTGGAATAGAAACAATCTCATTGTCTTTATTTTCTCCTGGCCACGCAGATCCAAACTTTATCTTCAAAAGCTCTGCTTGCTTTTCTATAATAGAGCATCCTTCTTTGATATCTTCTGTAATCACATTTCCTCCAAAAGGGATCACAGCCGTATGGCGTATAATGCCATCTTTAAAAATGGCGAGGTCTGTGGTACCACCTCCTATATCAATAAGTGCTACGCCAGCTTCTTTTTCTTCCTGACTTAATACCGCATCTGCAGACGCCAATGGCTCTAGTGTGATTCTATCTAAATTTAATCCTGCACTCTTTACACAACGCCCTATATTTCTAATGGATGCCACTTGCCCCACAACTACGTGAAAATTAGCTTCTACTCGTCCACCATACATCCCTATAGGTTCTTTAATCTCACTTTGCCCGTCTACTTTATATTCTTGTGGTAAGACGTGAATAATCTCCTCTCCTGGGAGCATTACCAATTTATGTACTTGATTACACAAGGCATCTATATCTGTGCTATCTATCACAGCATCTGCATTGGATCGTGTGATGTAATCACTGTGTTGCAAACTGCGTATATGTTGTCCTGCAATCCCTACAACAACATCTTTAATTTTGATCCCTGATACATTCTCTGCTTCTTGAACAGCTTGTTGTACAGATTGAATCGTTTGGGTAATATTATTGACAACCCCGCGATGTACGCCTAGACTTTTAGACTTCCCAATCCCTAGAATCTCAACTTTATTATATTCATTGTAACGACCTATCATAGCTACAATCTTAGTTGTACCTATATCTAGTCCTACTGCGATATTTTGCTGTTCCATAGTATTATCGTTTTGAGTTCTCACTATATTAAGTGGATACTCATGACTCCTTATCCTCTTTTGCAAACCACTTGATCAGTATACTTAAGATTAATAAGTTGATACGTATCCAATGTTTTGTCCTTTTGTGCTTTCTGGTAGAAAGCTTTATAATTTGTAAGCTTATGTTCTAAGCTTATTACCTCTCCTATCAAAATTTCATAATCCAATTTTCTAGGAATAAGGATATACTGATTCCCTCTTTGTTTATGAACGCCAATAATATGTTTATTCAAAAACACATCATTTTTTATATATAAGATTAATTGTGTTACTGTAGGGATGTCTTTTTTTTCAATCCCATTTACAATAGGTACTCTTGCCGAAAAATTCTTGGAGAGTGGCATTTCTTCTCCATCTTGATCTATATAAAATGACGTAGTACCATTCACACGAGCAATAGGCTTTCGCTGCTCAATAGCGACTCCCACTGTTCCTGCCATGGTTACATAAACATCTGCATTTTTGATAGTTGGATGCGATGTAACTCGCATCTCCATCTCATTCAAAGCTAATTTTTCTTTAGGCATACCCGTAACCTTGCCTTTACTTTGTATTAACAATTTATCAACGGTTTCTCTGGTTACAAAAGGAGTGCTTTCATCATCAAACTGAATAGCCACTTTATCGACCAATCTCACACTATTACGCTGTGATGCAAAGGCATATAAAAACACTGTCACCAACAGTAATCCAAAAAACCGTATGTAATTCCAGTTAATACGCATCTTTTAAAAATTGAGTTACTTTTTCTATTTCTACACCTATATCTCCAGCCCCCATCATTACCACCACCTTTTGGGGCGCTTTTTTTATGTTTGCAGCTAAAGCATCCTTTGTTATTAATCGTTTTTTATCGAGTTTTATTTTTTCTAACAACGCTTCACTTGTCACTCCTTGAATAGCTACTTCTCTTGCAGGATATATATCCAGTAAAAAGACTTCATCAAATTGTGAAAGTTGCATTGCAAAATCATCCATAAAATCTTGTGTTCTACTATACAAATGCGGCTGAAAAACTGCTAAAACGGGTGTATCCGGATACATTTCTGTAACACTTTGATATACCGCAGCGATTTCTGTAGGATGGTGTGCGTAATCATCTATAAGCACACGATCTTCTGTTTTTATACGATATGTAAAACGTCTATTCACACCAGAATAGCTTAATAAAGCTTTGGGAAGCAAGCTGGTCGGGGAACCATAAAGCATCGCCATACCCAAAGCTGTTATTGCATTAGACAAATTGTGTCTGCCAGGCAGGTTAAATTGCATTTGAGAAATCACCCCATCAGGGTGTTTAAAATCAAAATGGTACACACCATTTTCTACCGTTATATGCTGTGCGCTATATAAAGCATCATCTTCTATTCCTACCGTAAGCCCTTCTAAGGGTAATCCATTTTTGATAAATAAATTTTCTTTCGGAACAAGATTGCCAAATTCTTTAAATGTATTTTCTAGCGTAGTTGCATCTCCGTAAATATCCAAATGATCTGCATCCATCGAGGTGATACAACCGATATTTGGTTTCAGTTGTAAAAACGAACGATCAAATTCATCTGCCTCCACCACAATTACCTCATTTCCTTTTTGAATCAGATTGCTATTATAATTATTGGTGATTCCACCTATAAAAGCCGTCACTTTCGCACCCGTTTCTGCAAGTAAATGTCCTAAGATACTAGAGGTGGTTGTTTTTCCATGAGTACCTGCTACTGCCAGACTGTAATGTGCATTTGCGATCATACCAAGTACTTCGGCTCTTTTTTTAATGGTATATCCGCTTTCGCGAAAGCGTACCAATTCTCCAAAATCTTTGGTAACCGCAGGCGTATATACAACGAGCGTATCTGCAGGTTTAAAATTTGCATCTACCCGATCTCCCAGATCTTCAAAATGAACAGCAATCCCAGCCTTTTCAAGAGAACGGGTGACATCACTAGGCGTTTTGTCATAGCCCGAAACATGTTTTCCACTTTTGTGAAAATAGAATGCCAACGCACTCATCCCGATCCCTCCGATCCCGATGAAATAAAAATGCTGTATGTCTTTTAATGCGTTCATATATTTCTTTTCATTTCCGCGAAGGCGGAAATCTCATGCTATTCACTAGCTTTTGTATAGTTTATTAAATCCATATCGTTTTGGTCATAAAGCGTTACATCTCCTTTGTCACTTAACTCATAATACCAACCAAAAGGTTCTTTCTCTATGCTATAGATTTTTGGATTTGTCACCGATTGTATAAGTTTTTGAAGTCGGCTGCCTGATTTCTTATAAATAGCAGCGTCAGACATCTTTACAAACTCAAAAGTTCGATCACTTTTTTCATCTTTACTAGTTTCTATATACCAACTTCCTAAGATCTTTTCCTCTCTAAGCTGTCGTAGCTTTTTCTCATATTTTAACGCCACTTCTAATTGAGAAATCACAAATCCCCCCGTTGATTTATTGAGTCTCTCAACTAAATATGGATATCTTTCTTCTTGCTCAAAAACTGAATAATCATACAATACACCTACAATACTTTCCAATGGATAAGAAGGATAGCCTATTTGATCTACAACCCCTCCCATCTCTGCACATTTTACAATGACTGGCCAATAGGCAAGATTTGCATCCTTATTGTAATTATGACTTAACGTAAATACAGGGACAGGACCTTTCTGTAAATATGATTCTTTTCCTGGCACTTCAAAAAGAAGTGCTACACGAATCATATTACTTATAGAAATTGAATCATAAGTCGCTATATTGGTTTCATTTAATAAAACCTCTTGATCTATTCTTTCTAATTCTTTCCAATATGCATCAACTTCTTCTTGTGTTTTCAAGGTTGAGATTTCTTTACCATATCGATCAGCAAGACTAGGCGTACAACCCGCTAATGCTGTAAAACCCATCAAGAACAATATGTTATAGACTAATCTCATTCTCTATTTTCTACTTTTTATCTCACACTCTATTCGGCAACAACTTCTCCACTTCATCTACAATATGCTTGGTGGCATCGGGTAAGGCTAGTGTCTTAATAGTAGCACCTAATGCGTCTCTTCGCTCTTTATCTTGAATCAAACTTTCTAATTCAGTTTGAAACTTTTGATCTAATTCGCTCTGACGAATCAATACGGCTGCATTTTCTGAGGTAATCGCCAGTGCGTTTTTAGTTTGATGATCTTCGGCAACATTGGGCGACGGAATAAACACCGTGGCTTTCCCAACGATACATAGTTCAGAAACCGATCCTGCACCTGCTCTTGAAATGATAATATCTGCCGCAGCATACGCCAGATCCATCTGGTTGATATATGCCATTACTTTGACGTCCTCAGATGCTAAGTGTTTGTATTGCTCGTAGTATAACTTCCCTGTTTGCCAGAGCACTTGAATGTGATGCTTTGCAAAAAAATCAAGTTGTTTACTTACCAATTCATTAATTGCTCTAGCACCGAGACTTCCTCCAATAATCAAGATCACTTTTTTATCTGAAGACAATTGATATGTTGATAAAGCTTCTTCGCGCTTGTTTGCAATCGTTAATAAGTCTTTACGAACAGGATTTCCTGTTTTTATGATTTTTTCTTTTGGAAAGAAACGATCCATGGCATCATAGGCAACACAGATTTTCTGTACGCTTTTTGATAATAATTTATTGGTAATCCCTGCATACGAATTCTGTTCTTGAATCAACGCTGGAATTTTTCTACTGGTTGCTTTTTTTAGTAACGGACCACTCGCAAACCCTCCTGTTCCAATCACCACATCTGGCTGGAAACGCTTGAGAATTTGATTTGATTTCGTCAAGCTACTTAACAGTTTAAGAGGAAATTTAAGATTCTCTGGAGACAATGAACGCTGGATTCCAGAAATCCAAAGCCCTTCTATATCAAATCCTGCTTGTGGTACCTTTTCCATTTCCATACGATCTTTGGCACCTACAAAAAGAAACTCCGTATCTGGGTATCTTTTTTGAATTTCGCGCGCAATTGCAATGGCAGGATAAATATGTCCTCCTGTCCCACCGCCGGATAATATGACTTTATAAGGTCTCACTTAATATATCTAATGGATTTAATTCTTCTTCTTTTTCTGTGTTTACTTCCTGTACTTGATCACGTTTTGCACTCACGCTTAATACAATTCCTATAGCGAGACACGTCATCCATATTGAAGTTCCTCCACTACTGACTAAGGGAAGCGTTTGTCCAGTTACTGGAAATAATTCTACAGCAACTGCCATGTTAATAAGTGCTTGAAATACAATAGGCATTCCCACGCCTATCACTAATAGTTTTGCAAATATGGTTTCGGCTTTGTGCGCGATGACGGTGATCCTAAATAGTAGCAACAGATATAATAACATTAAAAACAAAGCGCCTATAAGACCAAATTCCTCCACAATAATTGCATATATAAAATCTGATGATGATTGTGGTAAGAAGTTTTTCTGTACGCTTTTACCAGGTCCAAGTCCAATAATCTGACCTGAGGCAATAGCTATTTTTGCTTTCTCAATTTGATAATCGGCATCGGCGTCTACTTCATCACTTGCAAAATTCTCCACTCTGCTGATCCATGTATCGACTCTATTTGGGAATACGCCTGGAAAGGCTTTTGCTATAAGCACAAAAAACAGGAGTGCTACAATTCCTGTAGCAATGATAATTCCTAAATATTTTAAAGGATATCCACCTAAAAACACTAGTGTAACAATCATTAAAAACATAATGGCGGTGGTCGAAAAGTTGGCTGGTAAAATCAATGCGAGTACAACACCCACAGGAAGCCATAATGGAACCAGCGTTTCTTTAAAAGTCACCGCTTTATCTTTGATTCTAGAAAGATACCTTGCCACATATACCATAAGCACTACAGCAGCAAGGGTCGAGGTTTGAAAACCAACACCCATAAATGGAATCTTAATCCATCTCGCTGCATTGGCGCCAGAAACAGTTGTTCCTTGAGCTAATGTTACAATTAATAATAAAATAACTAACGGTAAAAAGATGACTGAAAGCCCTTTAAAATAATGATAGGGTATTTTATGCACTCCATAAAGCATGGCAAAACCAAGTACAAGATGCATCCCATGTTTAATAAGGAATCGTATGGTATTTCCATCACCCCGTATGTAAGCAAGATTACTTGCAGCACTATACACTGGCAAAAAAGAAAACAAGGCAAGTAGAGCGACAATAGCCCAGATGGCTTTATCCCCTTTTAATCCTGCGAATATTTTTTTTGCGTTAGACATATCTTCTATTACATTTCCGCGTTCGCGGAAATCTCATTATTTATAACTTATTTAATCGTTACGGTATTTTCTTTACTCTATATTCTTTACTCTAGTTATCAAAACACTTTGACAGGCTTAGTTTGATCATTTTTTGCTTTCGCCAACCTGCCTACCGGTAGACAGGAGCGAAAAAACTAGCTACAGATTACGAACGGCATTTTTAAACTGACGTCCTCTATCTTCATAATTTTCAAACAAATCAAAACTTGCACATGCTGGTGACAACAACACATTATCTCCTTTTTCTGCCACCTTATAAGCGATTTTAACAGCTTCGGTCATGGATTGTGTTTCTACAATGATATCTACCATATTTCCAAAATGACTCATAAGCTTTGCGTTGTCTACACCTAAGCAAATAATTGCTTTTACCTTTTCATTTATCAAAGGATATAAATCCCGATAATCGTTTCCTTTATCCACGCCGCCAACAATCCAGACCGTAGGTGACGTCATACTATCAAGGGCATAAAATGTAGCATTTACATTGGTTGCCTTACTATCATTAATGTACCTCACATTCCCAATTTTTAGGACTTGTTCTAAGCGGTGTTCTACGCCTTGAAAACCTTCTAAACTTTCACGTATAGTGGCTTTTCTGATATTTAAAAGGTTAGCAACAGTAGATGCTGCCATGGCATTTTTGGTATTGTGTTGTCCTTTTAATGCTAATTTTTGGATGGTCATAGTAAAGTGGTTGTTATCTGTATGTATATGTATCTTATTGTCTTCTATATAGGCGCCTTGTTCAAATTTTTGATGCATTGAAAAAGGCATTAATTTTGATTTTACTGGATGCTTTTCTAACCAGTCTGTAATCACAGGATCATCTGCGTCGTAGATGAGATAATCATCTGGGGTTTGATTCATTGCAATTCGAAATTTAGAAGCGATATAGTTATCAAACTCATACTGGTACCGATCTAAATGATCTGGTGTAATATTGGTAATGATCGCTATATGCGGTGCAAAATCTACCACGCCATCTAACTGAAAACTACTGATTTCTAATACATAGATATCTTTAGATTGCTGCGCTACCATTTTTGCAAAACTGTCTCCTATATTTCCTGCAACTCCCACATTTTCTTTTGCTTGCTCAAGGATATACCCAAGTAGCGATGTGGTGGTTGTCTTTCCATTACTCCCCGTAATCCCAATGAGCATTGCATCTGTATATTTCGCTGCAAATTCTATCTCAGAAATCACAGGAATACCATGTGCTACGATGGTTTTTACAATAGGTGCTGTCTCTGGTATTCCAGGGCTTTTCATTACTACCGTTGCTTCTAATATGGAAGCTTCTGAGTGTCCGCTTTCTTCCCAAACAATGTCAAAATCTGTCAGCACTTTTTTATAGGTTTCCTTTATTTTCCCGAAGTCTGAAACTAAGACCTCGTATCCTTTTTGTTTTGCCAGAATCGCTGTGCCTACGCCACTTTCTCCTCCTCCTAATATTGCGATCTTCTTTGTATTCATATCATTTTTTATATGCTTTCGCGAAAGCGTATTTATCTAATTTTTAAGGTAACAATGGTTAGAATCGCGAGTAAAATCCCTACGATCCAAAACCGAGTGACAATCTTACTTTCATGGATTCCTTTTTTCTGGTAATGATGGTGTAATGGGGACATTAAAAAAATACGTTTCCCTGTTCCTGTCTTCTTTCTTGTATATTTAAAATAACTCACTTGCAACATCACAGAAAGTGTTTCCATAAAGAACACTCCACATAGGATAGGAATTAACCACTCTTTACGTGTTGCAATAGCAAGGACTGCGATAATCCCTCCTATGGTAAGACTCCCTGTATCTCCCATAAACACTTGAGCCGGGTAGGTGTTATACCATAAAAAGCCGACCAGTGCTCCTACAAAAGCTGTGATAAAAATTACCATCTCCCCACTGTTAGGGATATACATGACATTGAGATAATCACTAAAAATAATATTACCCGAAACCCATGCAAATATGCCCAAAGTCAATACGGCTATAGCACTTGTTCCTGCTGCGAGTCCGTCAATACCATCGGTTAAGTTGGCGCCATTAGAGACTGCAGTGATGATAAAAATGACGATAGGAATAAAAATAATCCAAGCATATTTTGCCCAGTTTGGATTGATCCAAGTGATTAGTTTTGAATAGTCGAGTTCGTTATTTTTTGCAAATGGAATCGTTGTTTTAAGGCTCTTCTCTTCTTTGGTGAATTTTTCAGCGCTTTGACCTGCTGAAATTTCAATTTGCTCAATACCTTGTTTTTCTACACGCTCTTCTTTAATGGTAATATCAGAATGAAAAAACATCGTTGTTCCTACAATAATCCCAAGACCTACCTGACCGATGACTTTATATTTGCCAGAAAGACCATCTTTATTTTTTTCCATCTTCTTTTTATAGTCATCTATAAAACCGATGACGCCCATCCAAAGCGTGGTCACTATTAATAAGATGATATAGATATTGTCCAATTTTGCAAATAACAATACGGGCAATAGCGTTGCAAAAATGATAATCAAACCACCCATCGTAGGGGTTCCTGCTTTTTCTGCTTGTCCTTCTAACCCTAAGTCACGTATGGTTTCTCCCATTTGTTGACGTTGTAAAAAACGAATGATTCGTTTTCCGTAAATCGTAGAGATGGCTAGTGACATTAATATGGCAACAGCAGCTCTAAACGTGATAAACTGGAACAATCCTGCTCCTGGCAGATTATAAGCTTCATCTAGATATTTGAATAGATAGTACAGCATTATTTTTCCAATTGTTTTAAGGTTTCTTCTACAATTTTATAATCATCAAAATCAAAGCGTTCTCCTTTGATTTCTTGATAGGTCTCATGCCCTTTTCCTGCGATGAGAATAATATCATGAGGATTTGCTAATTGACAAGCCGTTTTAATTGCCTGTTTTCTATCTGCAATGGATAGTGTTTTTTTATAGTTAAGTGGTTCTACACCTGCTTCTATTTCTTCAATAATCTTAGCAGGATCTTCACTACGAGGGTTATCACTTGTGAAAATAGCTTTGGTACTTAGTGCAGAAGCGATATGTCCCATCTTAGGACGCTTTGATTTATCTCGATCTCCTCCAGCGCCCACGACTGTAATCAATTGTTCGTTTTTAGTTCTGATATCGTTAATGGTTTCCAATACATTTTTTAAGGCGTCAGGTGTATGCGCATAATCTACGATAGCCGTGATATTTCCTTTAGAGATCAGATATTGAAAACGCCCACTCACACTTTCTAACTGACTCAGTAGTTGCAAGTTTTCTATAGGTTCTAAACCGAGTAATTCTCCAGTAGCATATATTGCCAATAAATTATAGGCATTAAAAGACCCAATTAAACGCACCCAAACTTCTTGATCCTTTATTTTAAGCAATAAACCAGAAAGCTCATTTTCTAAAATCTGTGCTTTAAAATCGGCAACGGTTTTTAAGGCATATGTCACTTTTTTTGCTTTGGTGTTTTGAACCATCACAGCACCGTTCTTGTCATCTATATTCACAAGTGCAAAAGCATCTTTGGGCAGTTTGTCAAAAAACTTTTTCTTTACATCTCTATATTCAGCAAATGTTTTGTGATAGTCTAAATGATCATGACTCAGATTGGTAAATATGCCTCCTGCAAATTGTAATCCTTCTGTTCGTTTTTGATGAATTCCGTGAGAACTCACTTCCATAAAGCAATATTCTACCCCAGCAGTATTCATCGTTGCTAGATATTTGTTGATTGTCAGTGAATCTGGTGTTGTGTGTGTTGCTTTAAATTCTTCTCCAGCAATCATCACTTTTACCGTAGAGAGTAAACCTACTTTATATCCTGCTTTTTCAAAAAGTTGATATAACAAAGACGCAATCGTTGTTTTTCCATTCGTTCCCGTGACGCCTACTAATTTTAAATTACGGGATGGATTTTCGTAATAATTAGCCGCCATTACCGCTAGCGCAGAAGCACTATCAGTTACTTTTACATAGGTAACTCCGTTTATGATTTGCTCAGGAATCTCTTCACAAATCACTGCAATCGCTCCTTTTTCTATCGCTTTTACAATATAATCATGACCATCACTTTGAGTGCCTTTAATAGCAATAAACACATCATTTAACTCCACAAGACGAGAGTCAAAATGAAGATTTGTGATAGCGACACCCGTGTTGCCAACAACAGTATCTAAGGGTACTTTATATAATATATCTTTAAGTAAGATCACAGTAATTCTAGTGTAATAGTTTGATTTTTGACTAATTTTTCTCCTGGTTTCAAGGATTGTGTACTCACTTTTCCGCTTCCGCGAAAGCGAACATTCAACCCTACGTTTTCTAATAGAGCAATGGCATCCATACCACTCATTCCCTTTACATTAGGAATGGTTTTAGGATTGCTATTTACCTTTTTGTAATATGCTTCATAATCACTCTCTATAGTCTTCGAATTTTCTTTTGCAAGGATTACCTCATCTACAATCGGAGTATCTTTATAAATCTTCTGTGCAATCTGCTGGAACACGGGAGCTGCTACTATATTTCCGTAGTATCCTATTGATTTTTCTGGTTTGTGAATGACCACAATGCAAGAATACTTAGGCTTGTCTGCTGGAAAATATCCTGCAAATGAAGAGATATATCGATCTGCTTCAATCCAATATTCTACTTGACACGTTCCTGTTTTTCCTGCCATTGAAAAGTCTGGGCTATATATATTTTTTGCCGTACCACGACGCACGGTATTTTCCATCATGGCTTTGACCGCATTTATGGTAGACTGTGATGCAATACGCGGATTGATCACTTCTTTTTCAAAAGTCTCTACCGTGACATCCCATTCTTTTACTTGTTTGATGAATCGAGGTTTTACCATTTCTCCATCATTGGCAATGGCATTATAGAAGGTCAGCGTTTGTAATGGCGTAAGTTCTACTCCGTATCCAAAAGCCATCCACGGTAATGTGGTACCATACCAATTCTTATCTCCTGGGTATGGAAATTTCGGTTCTCCCTCACCTTTAATTTCCAGACCCAACTTTTCATTAAGCCCCATGTTAAAGAGTCGGTCTACAAATCGCTTTGGATTTTTTGCATAGGGTTCATTAATCATTTTCGCGAAAGCGGTATTACTGCTTAACTCAAAAGCCTTCGCAACACTGATCTTCCCATATCCTCCCCATTTGGAATCGACGGCTGTACGGTCGTAAAATTTAATACGTCCATTTTCTGTATCGATGACTTGGCTGGTATCAATCACCTTGTCTTCTAGGGCTGCTACCATTGCCATCAACTTAAAAGTACTTCCAGGTTCATGCGACTCCCCTACGGCATAATTAAGGCGTTCATAATATTTTCCTTCTGATGTACGCCCCAAGTTAGAAATGGCTTTAATCTCACCAGTGGCAGTTTCCATCACCACCACACAACCGTGATCTGCTTTAAATTTTTCCAGACTTGTCAATAAGGCATTATGCGCGATGTCTTGAATATTTACATCGATGGTTGAAATTACATCATACCCATCACGAGGTTCTACGATATTACCTATACCAATAGGTTTCCATTCTCCTTTGGCTATTTTTTGTTTGAGACGGCGTCCTTCTTTTCCCCTTAAGTAGTGTCCATACGCACCTTCAAGACCTACACGGGTGTAATAGCCGCTATCATCTTTACGCTCATACCCAACGGTACGCTCTGCCATTTTATCTAAGGGATGTTCTCTTTCCGTATGTTCTTCTATAATAATACCCCCTTTAAACTGCCCTTTATTAAAGAGTGGTAATGACTTTATCTTTATATAATCACCATAACTAAGGTTGCGAGCCACAAATAGGTATCTATTTTTGGTGGCGCGTGCTTTACGAAGACGTTCTTGGTAATACGACTCTGATTTCCCTAAAAGGCCTGCCAATCCATTACTAAGACCCACTACATATTCATTAAAATCTGTATCTGATGGAGAAACAGCATCCCATCGTATATCATATTTAATCACCGATGTTGCTAGTAAACTTCCGTCTCCTGCATATAGATTTCCACGAGTTGCTGGAATCGTGACCATTTTTTCTGTAGCTGTGGTCGCCATCTCTCTGTATTTGGCTCCTTGAAAAAACTGAATAGCAATTAATTTGTACGTCACGAGAAGGGCGAAGATGAACATACATCCTGCCACAAAATACAATCGGTTTAATATGTTCTTCTCGTTGGTTGCCATGGGAGAACTACTCTTGCTTGGTTTTAACTTTTATTTTTTGAGGCGGTGTGGTCGATGGCTGAATGCCTCGTGGTTCCATCTTACGCGCCACATTACTTTCTATTTTTAGTTTCCAGAGTTTTAAGCGGGCATCTACAGACTCACTTCGCAACTCTTGCACTTTTTCTTTGAGCCTTGCTATTTCATGTACTTTCTCATCTGCACGATGCGAACTCGCAATCATGATGAGCGCTAGCACTGAAAGAAAAATAATCATACGCCAATTTTTAAAAGCCTCTTCATCTACCAGAAACTTTCCTTTGAGTATGTTATTTATTTTGCTCTTCATCTTATTAGATTCGTTCTGCTATACGCAGTTTTGCACTTCGTGCTCTATTGTTTTCTTTTATCTCTTTATGATCAGGAATAATCAGTTTTCCTACTTTCTTAAAAGGCACTTCAAAATTGCCATACACATCTTTTTCTGGTTCTCCTTCAAACAATCCATTTCGGATATACCGTTTTACAAGTCTATCTTCTAGCGAGTGGTACGAAATCAAACTTAATCGACCTCCTGTTTCCAATAGATTCTCTGTTTGTAGCAAGAACTCCTTTAATACTTCTATTTCTTGATTTACCTCAATACGGATTGCTTGGTAAATTTGTGCTAGGATTTTATGCTCTCTATGTTTTGGCAAAAATGGCTGTAAGACCTTTTTAAAATGCTCACTGGTTTTAATACGAGCCTCTTTACGTTCAGCTATGATGGTTTGTGCAATTTTGGGCGCATTGCGTAACTCTCCGTATTGCCAAAAAACTTGTCGTAATGCTTCCTCTTCATATTTATTTACTACATGGTATGCAGAGAGTGAATCATTCTGGTTCATTCGCATATCCAGATCACTTTCAAATCGTGTAGAAAATCCTCTTTCGGCAACATCAAACTGATGGGAAGAAACTCCAAAATCTCCTAAAATACCATCTACTTTTTTTACATTATGAAAGCGTAAAAACCGTTTGATGTATCTAAAATTTTCAGGAATAAGCGTAAACCTATCGTCTGCTATAGCATTTTGCTGAGCGTCTTGATCCTGATCAAAAGCATATAGCCTCCCTTGATCACCAAGTCGATTCAAAATCTCCTTAGCGTGCCCTCCTCCACCAAAAGTTACATCTACGTAAACACCATCTGGTTTTATATTGAGTCCGTCTACCGTCTCATGAAGTAATACAGGGTTATGATACTCCATCTGGCTCATCATTTTGGTCTCCCATTACTTCTTCTGCTAAATCTGCAAAATCTAATGCAGCTTCATCAATCGCTTTTTCATACATATCCTTATCCCATATTTCTAATACGTTGATTGCTGCGTTGACAACAATCTCTTTCTTGGTCTGCGCAAAGGCATGCAAATCTTTTGAAATAAGAATACGCCCTGAACTATCTATTTCCACAAGTTTTACCCCTGCATTGAAACGACGTATAAACTCATCATTCTTTTTATTGAATCTGTTGAGTTTGTTTACTTTTTGTGAAAGTGCATTCCACTCTGCCATAGGATACAGTTCTAAACATTTTTGAAACACAGCACGCTTGAGCACGAAGCCGTCCTGAAGGACAGATGCTAACTGCTTTTTAAATGCTTGAGGCAGCATGAGCCTGCCTTTAGCATCTATTTTACATTCGTATGTTCCAATTAAATTAAGCACTCGTTTTCTAGAAAATCAGGTTTATCAATCAAATATATAAGAAAAAACTGCACATTTTACCACTTTATTGCACTTTGTTGATAAGTTTTACCACTAGAGGGGCTTTATACACAGACTGTTTATAACTATTTGGAGTGAGGCTAAGAATGTTTTCGCGAAAGCGCACCTCTAAAATGTATCAGCCTGAACACGCTCTTTTTTGTAAAAAAACAAGGCAACTTTTTACTTTTGAAGCATTTACAAAATAAAGATTGCAATACGGGGGAAATACTTATATTTGCGATTGGCTTAGGCTTAATCACAACTATGAAGCACGAACTAAAAACCGAAGGCAAATTCACATATTTAGAAGAAGGTGAAGGCACTCCTATTATCATCCTACACGGACTGATGGGGGGCTTGAGTAACTTTGACAAAGTCACTGACTTCTTTTCTGGAAATGGCTATAAAGTCGTTATTCCTGAACTACCTGTGTATTCTATGCCGCTTATAAAAACAGGTGTAAAAAGCTTTGCAAAATATCTCAAAGAATTTATAGACCATAAAAAATACAAAGAGGTTATCTTATTAGGAAACTCTATGGGAGGTCATGTAGGCCTGTACCACAGCAAAGTATATCCAAAAAAAGTAAAAGCACTTGTTATTACTGGAAGTTCTGGTTTATATGAAAGTGCCATGGGTGAAAGTTATCCTAAACGTGGTGATTATGAGTATATTAAAAAGAAAGCGCAAGGTGTTTTTTACAATCCAGAGATTGCAACCAAAGAGATTGTAGACGGCGTATATGATACTGTCAATGATCGAAATAAATTACTAAAAACACTCGCTATTGCAAAAAGTGCTATAAGACATAATATGGCACAAGATCTTCCTGAAATGCATACACCCACTTGTATTATTTGGGGAAAACAAGATAGTGTTACACCACCTGAAGTTGCAGAAGATTTTAATAAACTGCTTCCTGACTCTGATTTATTTTGGATAGACAAATGTGGTCATGCCGCTATGATGGAACAACCAGATGCTTTTAATGAGATCTTATTAAACTGGTTAAAAGATCGCAATTTTTAATATCCCTTTCGTATGCAAGTCAAATCGGCAGAATTTGTAGTAAGCAACTCTGATGCTTCCAAGTGCCCTAACACGATGATTCCTGAATATGCTTTTATAGGAAGGTCTAATGTTGGAAAGTCTTCGTTAATTAATATGCTTACCAATAAAAAAAGTCTTGCAAAAACGTCTGGGCGACCAGGAAAAACCCAACTGATTAATCATTTTTTGATTAATAAAAATTGGCACCTTGTGGATTTGCCTGGGTATGGATATGCACGTGTTTCCAAAAAAGACAAGAAGTACTTTCAGAAATTCATCACTGATTATTTAGAACATCGCGAACAGTTACTTTCTGCTTTTGTGCTCGTAGACTCACGTCACGAACCTCAACCTATCGACACTGAATTTATGGAATACCTTGGAGAACGAGAGATTCCGTTTTCGATCATATTTACAAAAGCTGATAAGCTGAAACCAAAAGCGCTTGAGCGAAATATAGAAGCTTACAAAAAGACCTTGCTAGATGGGGTTTGGTTTGAATTTCCTAACTACTTTGTAAGTAGTGCTTCTAATAACACTGGGAAAGATGAAATCCTCAACTATATAGACATTATAAATGCTAATCTTAAGCAGTAGTATCTAATTGCTTTATAAATCTTTCGATTCTCTGTATTAACATCTCTACCGAAACTATTTCTTGAAAATCTTGAGCTATCATAAAAGGTTGTAAGCCCTGCGCATCAGAAATGAGAATAACAGGAAAGGTGTATTTAGGCAACCACTTTGATTTATATTTTTTAAGAAATTGATCTTTGTAGAGGAATTCCATATCAATAAGATGTGTATCACGAAATTTCTTCCAAGTTCGCTTCTCTGAAAAACGTCCATGAGTTAAACCACACAAATCACACGCATAAGTAGTAGGACTGACTATTTTATGAGCGATGTCTACCCACGTGTTTACCACTCCAGAATTTGCATTGTACACAAAGATGAGTTTTCTCATTTATATAAAATTACTCCTTCTTAAGATTAAGATGTTCTGCAAAATAATCGCAAAAATCTTGCATGGTATCACTCATCTTATCGTTACCCGTAGCTCTTCTAAAGGTGTTTGTCATCCCTACGAGGGTTTGATGAAAAAATACTTGCATCTCATCTACAGGCATATCTTTGGTCCATAGATCTATACTTACTGCTTCTTGATTTTGATGATCCCATAAAGAGAGTAACATAGATTTTGCAGGTTCATTTGCGACGCCTCCATCTCTAGCAGTCCATGCCATTTTTTCTGGCACTCTGTTTTCATCTAACGCTACTTCTATTTTTATATGTGTCTTATGCTCAATTGCCATAATTAAGGTTTATATTTTGCATTATTAAAAATTGTTTCTGCGTCTTGCAGTAACATATTTTGAAGAGAAATCTCATTTTTATTCATATAAGAGGCTACAATCTTATATCCGATATATCTTCCTAGCCTTCCTGGAGTTTCATTATCAAAAGCTAACTGAAACTTAGAAAAAGGAGCAGGATCTATAAATCGTGAGAGTAATTTTTTATCTGTACTATACAAGCTTTTACTTGACACAAAGTACTCCCACATACTTACTTCATTTTCTTCTGCAAACGCATATTCATCTGCGGTGTATGAAAAAACTTCATGGATTGGTTTCTGACTTAACAAGGTTTCCATGAGATACAACTGCTTACCTTCGTAAATCATTTGCGCTAAAAATGTAGCCATTTGTGGTCGGGATACCTTCGCTTTCGCGAAAGCGGACGCCACATCCACATCAATCTGTTCTTTTCTAAAGTTTTTTGATTTATATTTTTGAACCCCATCGTAGAAGTAATGGTCTTCTCCTAAATAGTTATCTAATCCTATAAGCAATAACGTGTCTGCCAACACCACTTTATTTCTGACTTCTGTAATAATCGTAATCACTTTAGGCACTGGAGTTTTAGGAAAATAATACTGTATATGTTTATACAACAACTCTAAATCTTCTTCTATCTGATCGGTATCTTTAAAAGCGACATCCACCTCTGTCTCTAACTCTTTTTGTAATGTATCTGACAGTTTTTCCACCCAAAAGTCATCACTATATTGCTTTGAAAACAAATATGGATACTTACTTTTCAAGTCGGGCAACTCTGCTGGAGTCGTATTTGCAAACAGCCTATCAAAACGATCTATCTTTATGTCTACAGACATAGCCGCTATATCTGGATTTAATTGAGTGTCGTTTTTGCAGGCTACAAAAGCGACTAAAATCAACATCATACCAAGTATTTTCTTCATGTGAATTTGTATCTTTAGGCTTCTTAAACGTAAGAAAATAAAATTCATTTTTTAACCTGTCATTTAAAAATGCAAAAATACGGGTTACAAACTTAAAGACATCGATATGCAAGAGGATAAAGTAGTAGATTATATTGTAAACTGGTTAAAAGAATATGCTACCAATGCTAAGATGAGTGGTTTTACAGTTGGGATAAGTGGCGGGATAGATAGTGCGCTTACTTCTACACTTTGCGCTAAAACTGGGTTTCCAACACTTTGTGTAGAAATGCCTATTCACCAAGCTCAAAGTCAGGTTTCAAGGGGGCGAGAGCATATTGCACAACTCAAAGAGCGCTTTCCCAATGTCTCTAGCATAGAAGTAGACCTCACTCCTTTTTTTGAAACCTTCAAAACGGCAGTTCCTGATGCATCTGATAATGAGAATTTATTTTTAAGTCTTGCTAACTCACGCGCAAGAATGAGAATGACCACTTTATATTATTTTGCAGGATTACACAAGTATCTTGTAGCTGGGACTGGGAATAAAGTAGAAGATTTTGGTGTTGGATTTTATACAAAATATGGAGATGGTGGTGTTGACCTCAGCCCAATTGCAGATTTAATGAAGTCTGACGTATTTAAACTTGCGGCGGCTGTTCAAGTTCCTGAGCGTATTTTACAAGCAAAACCTACTGACGGATTGTGGGGTGATGACCGTACCGATGAAGACCAAATAGGTGCCACGTATGATCAATTAGAATGGGCTATGCAACAAGACGAAAAAGGAAAAATTGACAAGGATTTTGAAGGCGAAGAAAGACGTGTTTTTGCACTTTATAAAAGACTAAATAATGCAAACCAACACAAAATGTTACCGATACCTGTATGCGAAATACCCGTTCATCTATTTAAATAAACGTTTTGTCGATTTATAATTAAAAATCATTACATCCGATTCTTTTCTTTGTAAATTCGAAAACCCTAAACAAGTTCCCCCTTAAATGACTTGTTCTGTAACATATTGAAACACATATTCTATGGACAAAGTTCTAATTGCGGACCATCACCCAATCACTAGAAAGGGGATTACCTCAATTTTAAACAACGAAGGAAATTATGAAGTCATCAGCACCATAAGTGATGGAAATGATTTATTAAAAGTACTTACAAAAACTGAAGTGGATATTCTAATACTTGAAATAGATATCCCAAATCTCAACAGCATTACAGCTATAAAAGCTATAAAAAGAGAATTCCCTCATGTGAAAATTCTCGTACTAAGCTGCCATCCTGAAGAAATGTACGCACTTAGCGCTATTAAGTATGGTGCTGCTGGATATGTCTCAAAAACAGCTTCTATACAACGCGTGCTTGATGCTATAAATCAAATTCAACGTGGTGGTATTTACCTGAATGAATCGTTAAGCAAACGACTTATAAGTGACGGTAATACGACACAAGGGCTTGCTTATAAATATATGAAGTTGTCTAGTAGAGAGATCGAGGTTCTCAATCTTTTATCAAACGGAAAGCGAAACAAAGAGATCGCAGCCAACTTAAATATCAACGAAAAAACGGTAAGTACTTATAAAATGCGTTTGCTTAAAAAACTTGAAGCTCAAAATGTAGCCGAATTAATAAAGCACGCTCGTTTACTACAAAACACCACAAATATTTAGAATATAACGCTTATACCTAGTTTTTCTGCTAGCAATTTCAGAAGCTGTCTGTATAAAAGTATTTCTTCTATGATTTCTCTATTATTTGAGTTATTAATACACTTATCCATGAGTCCCTTAATTCTTTTTTGAATAAGATAGTATCTCATTTTCCAAATAGTTTGTGTTACTTTCCGAACAACTTGATCTTCCAATTTAACCACGAAAACTTGTTGAGAATCCCATCTATGGAGTGGAATTTGCTCATACTTCATAAGAATAGTAGATACTAAAGAACTTTCATCATTATTTAAATCTTTCAACAACTCATCAAGTTTAAGCTCGCTATTAGTATTACAGTTTAAGATTATTTTGTTGTATATATTTTGGAAATCTCTATTAGAAAATTCAATCTCATCTTCCTGCAAATCAAGATATATCTTTTCATAAACTTTTAATTCTCTTTTTACTTCTTCAAACAAGTTTTCAGGATCGTCAGAATCTGATATAAATATTTCCTCATAAATGTCTTGTTGATTTGAATGTAAAATCAATGATTCAATTAATATTTTTTCAAGTTCAACAATACGGTCTACTTTTTCAATCGTACCTTCTCTTTGATCTGGTACTTTAGAAAGAGCGTCTGAAGCCCCACTTGTATTTCCTTTTTTTACCGCTTCTTTTTTATTCTTATTAAGGATTTGAGCAAGTGTATTATACAACACAGCTTCCGAAATCTCCATAATACGAGAACACTCTTGTACATAGATTTCTCGTTTAATGGTGTCTGGTATTTTCGAAATACTCTCCACCATATCTCGCACCGTGCTTGCTTTCTTCACAGGATCACCTGCGGCTTCTTCCACAAGCAAGTTGGCTTTATACTGAATAAAATCTTTTGAATTGGCATTAAAATAAGCCAGAATATCTTCTTTGTTATGCTTTCGCGAAAAGCTATCAGGATCTTCTCCCTCTGGAAATGAACATACTTTAACGTTCATTCCTTGTTCCAGAATTAAATCAATTCCACGTAACGCGGCTCTTTGTCCTGCGGCATCGCCGTCAAAGAGGACTGTAATATTTTTAGTAAGCCGATTGATTAATCGTATTTGCTCTGGCGTAAGTGCTGTTCCAGAAGAAGATACTACATTTTCTATCCCCGATTGGTGCATCTGGATCACGTCTGTGTATCCTTCTACCAGATAGCAATTATCTTCTTTAGCTATGGATTGTTTTGCGTAGTAAATTCCATACAGCACCTTACTTTTATGATAGATATCACTCTCTGGCGAATTAAGGTATTTTGCTGCTTTTTTATCACTCGTTAAAATACGTCCTCCAAATCCAAGAACACGACCACTCATTGAGTGAATAGGGAACATCACACGTCCTTTAAAGCGGTCAAATTGCTTTTCATCCTTGACAATGGTAAGCCCTGTTTTTTCTAAGAATTCTAACTTATACCCTTTACGTAAAGCCTCACTTGTAAAAGCATCCCATTGGTCTGGATTATATCCTAGCTCAAACTTCTTAATCGTTTCTGGTGTAAACCCACGTTCTTTAAAATAAGTACCTCCTATGGCTTTTCCTTGCTCTGAATTTAATAATGTTTTGTGGTAGTAGTCCCGTGCATATTCACTTACGATGTATAGATTTTCTCTAATGGTCGCTTGCTCTTTTTGCTCATCGGTTTGCTCGGTCTCATCGACCTCTATATTGTATTTTTTTGCAAGGTATTTAATTGCTTCAGGATAGGTAAAGTGCTCATGCTCCATTAAGAATGCAACAGAGTTCCCTCCTTTTCCACTTGAAAAATCCTTCCAAATCTGCTTTACAGGAGAGACCATAAAACTAGGCGTACGCTCATCAGAGAACGGGCTTAATCCTTTAAAGTTACTTCCTGATTTTTTAAGCACCACAAAATCTCCGATCACCTCCTCTACACGAGCAGTTTCAAAAACTTTATCTATGGTTTCTTTTGAGATCAATCTTTAAAAAAGTTAGTCTGTAAAAATAGGAAAAACCTCGGTCATAGATCAGAAAACTGCGAGTAAAGAAAATTCCGCTTTCGCGAAAGCGGAACACTTACACGAAAACGGAACTTCAATAAAAACAACCTAGCTTCTTTATGCTTAATCCAAATCAAAGCGAAAACCTAGTGAAATATTACGCTCTTCTACAAGATTGTCTTTAAAAATAGGGTTGAGATCATACTTTACATACAATCCTATATTATCATATCCTACGTAACCGCTCAACCCATATATAAAATTATTAGTGTTGAATCCTCCACGTTCTTTTAATTTTACATCATTCCCTTCTGCACTGTCAAACTTTAACTTTTGCATGGTTCCAAGATTTAGTCCTGCATATCCTCCTACTCCAATTTTAAATTTATTGTGTGTAGAAAAACGAATGTCATCTCCTTCTCCACGTCTTTTTGCTGGACCAAATTCAAAATGCACAGGAACGACTAGATTTCCTAATCTCAATTTACTTTTATCCAAGTCACGATCAAATTCTTGAAGAACTATTTGATCTCCGTCCCTTACAAAGAATTGATTATCCTCAGGCTTTAATCCGTTAAATTGAAAAGATAATCCGTATTTAAAACGTAACCAGCCACTATTTTCAAAAACTCTTGTTGTCCAAGCAACACCAAGCTCAGCAAAACGGCTTCCAGCGACTTTATACGGAGAATCCTCTAGTGATCTACCATCAGCAAGAGCATTGTTCAAACCAAACGCAAACACAAAATCTGAACGGGTACGCCTGTCGTGATTTACGCGTCTTACACCTTTGCCATTATCTATGGCAACCCCAAAAACTCTTTTGCCATCTGCATCTTCTCCACCAAAACCTACAGACACTTGTGTTGGCTGATTCTGAACTCCATTACGCTCTACTAATGCAATTTGAGCATCGATAATCGTCGTTTTATAATCAATATTTTTAGCAACGTATTCTGCCCATTCTTTCTTCTCTGCTTCCCCTTCTTCAGCGGTCATATTGTCTTTTTCAATTTGTTTATTAATATAACTTACTCGCCCTTTAAGTTGATCTTTTTCAAATTGAATAGCCTCTGCTCTTTTCTGTTTTAAATATTCAATACGTTCTTTTTTCTCTTGCTCTTTTTCTTTTCTATACTCAATTTGAGCTTGTGTTTCTGTTGTTTCTGATGTGTCTTGGGCATTTATATTTTGACCAAAGATTCCCATGCTCGCCACTAGGGCAAATCGTATTAATGTTCTCATAATTGTGTGTTTTATGCTTTTGGAAGTGCGCTTGATGAAGGCTTTCTCAAAAGCGAATTGATGAATTAATTTTAATTATTTCTATTTACGACTGCGTCTTTTGTTCTTTCAAATCCTTCAATAACTGCCTCGAAGATTTTGTTTCTAAAAGATGTTGGTGCTACTTCTGCTTCTACGTCTAGGAGCAATGCGTTTGCATCTACAGTGTTCGTTTTTTGATTAAATGTTTGTTTGCTTATAATTTCTCGTTGTGCATTTTTAAGAAGTGCTTCAATTTCTGCATCAGTTACTGAACTTTTATCTTCTGCTTGAGCAACAACTATATCTTCTGTTTTTGCTTTCGCGAAAGCTTTATCTTCTTTTACATCCACACGGCTCTTCATCTCTTTACTTTCAGTTTCAGCAATAACAACTTCTTCTGTCATAGCCTTCTTTTCTAGATTCGATTCTAAACTGTTTTTATTTTGCTGACTTCCTTGAACAACTACTTCGTTCTTTTCTAAAGAAGTATTTTGAGAACTCGTGGTTGTTTTTACAGTTGATTTTTCATTTTCGATAGCTTCTTGTTCTAATACAATCGCTTCTTTTATTTGCTGTAAGTTCTCTACTTCATTCTCCTTCGGTGTGATAATTTCTTCTGTTGGATCTATAAATACAGGATTTTCATTTGTATCAACTAGTACTGGTGCTGTATCTGTATTCATATTTTGAAATAAAAATAAGGCTACCAATGCGCCTCCCACAAAACTAGCCGCAATAGACATCCATAGGACGCGTTTACTTTTTTGAACCCCTTGTTCTGCGTCAAGTTTGGAAGAAATTCGATCCCAAGCCGCCATGGTAGGCTCAATGGTGCGCTCTTCTAAACGCTCTTTCATATTATCTTCTAGCTTAATCGGTGCCATAACTCAACTTATTTTCTGCGTTTAACTTAGATTGTAATAACTTACGTGCTTTAAACAATTGCGACTTTGAAGTCCCTTCTGAAATCCCTAATGACTTTGCTATTTCCTGATGTTTATACCCTTCAATAGCATACATAACAAAAACAACACGGTATCCTTCTGGCAATTCGTCTATGAGTTGCTGTATATGAGACACATCCAACTCATCTTTAATATTATTTACACTATCTCCTGTTTCAAAATCTCCATCGTCTGAGAAATACATTTTTTTGACAGTTCGCAAATAAGAAATACTCTCTCTTACCATAATTCTTCGAATCCATCCTTCAAAGCTTCCTTCTCCTTTATAACTATGTAAATGTGTGAATACTTTTAAAAACCCATTACACATGGCTTCTTCTGCTTGATGAATATCTTTTATATAATACCTGCAAACGCTCAGCATTTTTCCTGAATGCAACTCATAGAGACGTCTTTGAGCAGCTCGATCCTGCTTAATCGCCTTTTTAATGAGTTGTTTTTCGTTTGTAAATTGTATGACTTTCATCAATGTTAAAGATGGTTTCTATGTATATAGACGCACCCTTTTTAAAAAAGGTTGCCTGATGGATAAAAAATTAAAGGTATTAAACTCCAGAGCAAGCTCTGGACACTAAAAATCGACCTAAGAGTTAAGGTATTAAAGCTACCCTTTATATTTCATAGGGAGGTACACCACTTTTTTGGTTTCAAAAAAGTCTTCTCCATAATAGTTAGTAAGATCATAAATTTGAGCTGTTGTATACTTTGCAAGTTCTTCTGTAAGATCTCCACCTTTGAGATATAAGATTCCGTTTTTAAGTTCGTGTACGCTTTTCTTTTTTATGTGGTTTCGTACCCAACGTACAAAGGTTTCCATTTGCGCTACTGCCCTACTTACGATAAAATCATAGTGTCCTGAGACATTCTCTACACGATCGTTTGTTGTTTTTACGTTGGTAAGTCCTAGCCCAGCAACGACCTCATCTACCACTTTGATCTTTTTACCAATACTGTCTACCAAATGAAATTGAGTTTCAGGAAATAAAATAGCCAAGGGAATCCCAGGAAACCCTCCACCTGTACCAACATCCAATACCTGAGCACCAGGCTTAAACTCCATCACTTTTGCAATCCCCAAAGAATGAAGCACATGACGCAAATATATATCCTCTATATCCTTACGGCTCACCACATTAATTTTAAGATTCCAGTCTTGATATACATCTTTAAGGGTTGCAAACTGTTGCGTTTGCTCTTCAGTTAGATTCGGGAAGTACTTTGTAATGATATCCATAGGTAAAAGGTATTGGGCAAAAGTACCTAAATTACACGTTAATTTTAACACAAGACAGTTACGAATCTGGAATATATCGTTATTTTTGTGTAAAAAGTTTTGAGTTTCCGCTTTTCATAAAGCTACCCCCTTAAAACAAGTATTATATACCTTGCCAAGTTCGTAAACAAATCAAGGTGCTATTTAAAATTATATGGAAACCAATATTAAATTTTCACGCGCAGATTCTGCTAAATTCTTCAGAACTCTAAACAAGCGCGTAAATTCATACTTCAAAGAAAATAATATAAAACGTACTGGAAACTGGAAACTCTATGGCAAAGCCATTGTTATGTTCTCTATGTATCTAGTACCTTACTTCTTGTTCTTAACATTAGATATGCCAGGCTGGATTCAATTACTCTTAACATTTGTAATGGGTGTAGGAATGGCTGGTGTAGGAATGAATGTGATGCATGACGGAAACCACGGCTCTTTCTCAAGTAAAAAATGGGTGAATAAACTCATGGGAGGAAGTATTTACATTCTAGCTGGGAATGTATACAATTGGCAAGTGCAACACAATGTATTACATCATACATACACCAATATACATGGACATGATGAAGATATGGAAGCAGGGAGAGTGTTGCGCTTTTCTAAACATGGAGAGTGGCACAAACACCACAAATTTCAACATTACTACTCATTTATCCTTTATGGATTATTAACGATCAATTGGGTGATCACTGCAGATATTACTCAAATGAAACGTTACATTAAACGTAAATTATCTTACGGCAAATTACAAAGTCCTACCAAGCAATGGAGTACACTTGTAATTACAAAAATTATATACATAAGTATGTGGATTGTAATACCTCTT
>ERZ651776.617-NODE-617-length-48492-cov-9.187896_pt1 | contig 48492 bp, 37 predicted proteins | sample MGYA00514761_ERZ651776 | MGnify/ENA metagenome assembly ERZ651776
ACTCTTCTCCTACACCCACACCTACACCTACACCTACACCCACACCCACACCTACACCTACACCTACACCTACACCTACGCCAACGCCTACGCCAACGCCTACGCCTACGCCAACGCCAACTACAGGAACCACGGGTACGACCGGCACTACGGGAACGACCGGAACCACCGGAACGACCGGAACGACCGGAACGACCGGAACGACCGGAACGACCGGAACGACTGGGACGACTGGGACGACTGGGACGACTGGGACGACTGGAACGACTGGAAAGACTGGGACTACTGGGACTACGAGCACGAGCTCTACCTCAGGAACGTAATTAGCTCCACAAGAATAGAAATTACCCCAAAGCTTATCCTGTAACTAAGGCAGCTTCAAAACCTACTTCTTTACTTTAAGTAGTCGTCTGATTTGAGCTGCAGTGAATGGCCAACCCTTCTCTGAACCATCTGGAAAAACCACTACGGGGATTCGAATTGCGTAGGCCTCCTCGAGATCCTTGTTACCGTGGATACTTACTTCAACCAGTTCCCAATCCTTCTCAATAACCAGCGGGTTGAGCATCGCTTTTGCCAGATCACAAAGATGACAATTAGATCCTGTTAAAAGCGTAAGTTGATTGATCATATGCGTTTGCCTATAAAATTCAGTAAAATCGAGATCAGAAGGAGAGCTCTTAGACTCGCTCATGCTACATGTGTTAACAACCATTGATGGAACGCCTTAACAGCTGGCTGCTTAAGGTTCGCTGGAGGGCAAACAAAATGGTAAGCATTATTAGAGACGAGTTCATGATCAAATAAGCGAACCAACCGACCCGACTGAATATGATCCGCAACGAAAGGTGATGACCCCAACGCGACGCCCTGTCCATCCAGTGCTGCTTGAATAAGAACATTAGTATCATCAATAATTGTGCCTCTATGAGCATTGACGCTAACTGCGTTTTCTTGATTTAACCAATTTTCCCAACCTTTATAGTCCGCATCATGCAGCAAGGGAAATGTGGCTAAATCTAAGGGCTGTTTAATCATCTTTTTTTTATTTAGCAACGAAGGACTGCACACCGGGAAAAAATCTAAATATATCAGAGGAAAACATTCAACATCCTTCCATTCGCCACCACCATAGGTTAGTGCTACATCAACATCCTCATTTCGAAAATCAACTGGCTTACTCGAATGAGATAAATTCAAATCAATATCAGGATACATGTCACGAAATTGCTTTAAGCGAGGAGAAAGCCATTTCGCAGCAAAGGAGGGAGCTAACCTAACCTTGAGCATCTGACGGCCAAAATTTTGTCTGATACTAACAATTGTTTGTGCAATTTCATCAAAAGCAGGCTGCAATGTGATGTACAGCTCTTCGCCCTCTTCAGTCAATGATAATCGCCGATGCAGTCGAGTGAACAACTTAGTAGCGAGATAAACTTCAAGCGATTTAATTTGATGACTTACAGCGGCCTGAGTTACACATAATTCCTCTGCCGCAACAGTGAAGCTTAGTGATCTCGCCGCAGCTTCAAATGCTTTTAAGCTATTCAAGGGGGGTAACTTTCTTCCCATTCACACAACCTTTTCATATTTAAATAAACAATTACTATTTAACATTAGAATATCTAATCTTTAAAGTAAAAAATTTCAATTGATAATGGATAGGTAATAACACCAAAATAATGGCTTAGTCTGATAATAATCTTCAAAACCCACTAGAGGTTCGGAGTACTAAAATGACAAAAAGATCTGGCGGTCGAAAGGCAAGAATTAATGAACGAAAAGCACCTCTTCCAAACAATGAGAAGCCCGTACTACCAGGCGAAATTGGTGGCACATACCAACCTTTAAAACAGAGCGACATGCTCGCTATCCATGAAAATATTTTAACTATTTTGGAAACTATAGGCTTTGCTCAAGCAACACCTCACTGCCAAGAAACATGCGTTGCCGCGGGAGCAATCATGGGAACAGATGGGCGCTTGCGGATGCCTCGAGAATTAGTGCAGCGCACGCTGCAACTCGCTCAACGAGATCTAGTTTTTCACGCTCAAGATCAGAAAAGTGACTTAGACCTCAGTGGACAACGAGTTCATTTTTCCACTGCCGGGGCGGCAGTTATGGTTGCTGACCCGACAGAGAATAGTTATCGGGAATCAAGAGCTCAGGATCTATATGATATGGCACGTATTACAGATAGGTGTGAGCATATTCATATGTTCCAAAGAACTTGTGTTCCTCGAGACATTGAAGATCCAAGAGCATTAGATCTTAACTCTTTGTACTGCTCGATTATGGGGACCACCAAGCATGTAGGTGTCAGTTTCACTGCCGCGCAGCATGTCCAAGATGGCCTGCGCTTACTTCATCTTGTCGCTGGCAGCGAGGCAAAGTGGCGAGAACGTCCATTTGTGAGTATGTCGAACTGCTTTGTGGTTCCTCCCATGAAATTTGCCGAAGAATCTCTGGAGTGTCTGCGTGTGGGAGTGGAAGGCGGCATGCCTATTTTGCTTTTATCCGCAGGGCAAGCCGGTGCTACTGCACCAGCAAAATTAGCTGGCGCTGTTTCACAAGCATGGGCAGAATGTATTGGTGGTCTGATTTATGTCAATGCAATACGACCTGGGGCCCCTGCTATTATAGGCACCTGGCCTTTTGTTTCAGACCTTAGGACCGGAGCAATGAGTGGTGGTTCACCAGAACAAGGCTTGCTTTCTGCCGCTTGCGCTCAAATGGGCAATTACCTAAATTTACCCACCGGCACTGCTTGCGGGATGACTGATGCAAAACTTCCTGACTTCCAAGCCGGTGCAGAAAGAGCTTATACCGCGGTCGCCGCTGCTATGGCTGGAGGAAATATTGTCTACGAGGCAGCTGGAATGTATGCAAGCTTGATGGGAACATGCCCAGAAAGTCTCATCGTTGATAATGATGTTCTCGGCGCATGTCTTCGCATGACTAAAGGGATTAATGTGGATGAAGATTCGCTTAGCTTAGAGGTAATAAGGGATGTCTGTTTGAACGAAAAAGGTCATTATCTAGGGTCAGACCAGACACTATCTGTTATGCAGAGTGAATATATTTATCCCGAGTTGGGCAACCGTTCTAGCCCTAACGTCTGGATGGAAGAGGGCAAACCTAATCTCATTGATAATGCAGTGAAACAAAAAACACAAATACTCCAAAATTGGTTCCCTGATCACATCAGTGATGACCTAGATAACCGTATCAGACAAGAATTTGATATTTTTCTCTCAAAAGAAGCGATAGGCAGGTCTAAATAATCAAGGCCAAGAAAACTGTCATAAACCACAGGAATTTTGCAGAATGAAGACCCATGCTCGCGTTGTAATTATTGGTGGTGGCTCACTTGGGGTTAACCTGATGTACCATCTCACAGAAGAAGGATGGACCGACGTAGTATTAATAGAAAAAGGAGAGCTTACCAGCGGATCTACATGGCATGCTGCTGGACTATGTACTAATTTTAATGGGAATCATACGCTGTCAAAAATTCATGAGTACACCATTAAACTTTATGACGAGATATTGCCAGAAAAAACCAAACTCCCCTCCTCATTTCATCGCTGCGGTAGTTTGCGGGTTGGTTACTCAGAAGTTGAAGAACAGTGGTTTCGTAATATTGTTAGTCGCTCGCACAATGTGGGCTGCGAAATGCATTTTGTTAGCAAGGAGGAGGCCTCAGAACTAAATCCCTTTATGGATTTTGATCAGGCTCGATCGATTATCTATACGCCCAATGACGGTCATGTTGACCCTAGTTCCGTAGTAATGCCTCTGTCTCAGCTAGCGCGAGAACAGGGTGCTACGGTGAGTCGTTTCAACAGAGTGCTAGATATCAATGTCTTAGATTCTGGCGAATACCAGGTCATTACAGAAAAAGGGAATATTATTGCAGAACATGTGGTTAACGCTGGTGGATGTTTTGCTCCCGAGGTAGGCGCCATGGTAGGCGCACACGTGCCCATTGTTAATCTTGAACACCAATACCTTGTAACTGATGATCATCCAGATATCGCCTCATTAATGCAGGAATTACCCGTCATTAGAGACTCGACTGCAGCAGCTTATCTTCGCCAAGAAGGCAAAGGGATACTTATTGGGCCCTATGAAACGCGAGGCTCAAAGCCTTGGGCCATTAACGGTATGGATTGGGGGTTTGATCGTGAACTTTTTGAAGGCGATTTGTTACGTCTAATGCCATGGTTAGAGCGATGCATGGAATTAATGCCCATATTTAAAGAGGTCGGCATCAAAAGTATCATTAATGGTCCGATCACTCACACACCAGATGACAACCTTTTAGTTGGACCCGCAGCGGGGCTACGTAATTTTTGGAACCTATGTGGCGCGAGTATAGGTATAGCTCAAGGTGGTATCGGTAAATACTTGGCGCAATGGATGGTACATGGCCAAACCGAACTCAACATGAACTCACTAGATAGTCGTCGCTTTTCCACGTGGGCCGATAAAACCTATTGCATCACACGAGCAATCGAGTCCTATGAACGCATGTATGCCTCGGCCTGCCCGAATGAGAATCGCCCCCATGGACGACCTATCAGAGTAAGCCCTCTACACACTGTCCTTGCCCAAAAAGGTGCGGTTCATAGTGTTGTTGCCGGCTATGAAAAACCGGGTTGGTTCAAAACCGAAAGTAATCAATTTGAATCTCATACTTGGGCTCACAATGAAGCTCATAGTGCTGTGGCTAGCGAATGTGAGGCGGTTCAGAAGAGCTGCGGTGTTGCTGATCTATCGGGCACGGCTAAATTCCGTATAACCGGCACTGATGCCCATTCTTTTTTAGATCATTTGTCGAGTAATTCTCTGCCATCAAAGGTTGGCCAAATAGTACTAACTCTTTTTCATGCTCCCAATGGGGGCATCATGGCGGAGCAAACGATTAGTCGTATAGGAGATAATGATTACATCCTGATGGGAGCGATCAGTTCTCAGTACAAAGATTATCAATGGTTACAATGGCATAGTCATGATTTTGATATCAACATACAAGATCTTACCGATTCATGGGGTGGTCTTCTGGTAACAGGCCCTAGAGCTCGCGATATCTTGGAGTTGTGTACTTCAGAGGATTTGAGTAACCAAGCGTTCCCTTGGCTGACCTGTAAGATGATACAACTCGACTCAGCCGAAGTTCTTGCGTTACGGGTGTCATATGCGGGGGAATTAGGCTGGGAACTCCATATGCCTAATTGGCAGGTTATATCGATCTATGAGACGCTCCAGTTTCATGGGCGATCTTTTGGTCTCAGGGATTTTGGAGGACAAGCTTTAAATAGCATGCGAATGGAGAAAATGTATCGCGCTTACGGACATGAATTTACCGAAGAAATATCGGGCCTTGAAGCCGGCATGGATCGATTTATTAACTTAGACCGAAAGTTTATCGGGTCAGAAAATCTTCTTCGCCGCTCTGCTGAAGGCTTGCAATCAAAGTTAGCGTACTTGGTTTTTGATGATCAAATTCCCGCGGAATGCTTCGGTAATGAAGCGGTATTCTGCGATGGTGAATTGGCCGGTATCGTAACCGGTGGCGCTTATGGTCATCGCGCAAATCAAAGTCTTGCTTTCGCTTATATTGATTCAGGCCTTTGTATATCAGGTCAGCAGTTAACGGTCGACACGTCTCTTGGCTCGCGACGCTGCCATGTAAGAATGGATGCGATCTATGATCCTGAAAACAAGAGCCTCAGAGACAAAAGTTAAAAAGTGATGATTAACGATAACCTTATCAATAAACGCTTCTATTCAGTCGGAGTTTAATCTGTGGCGAAGTTAACTGATCTTCCCGAAAAAGCCGAAGTTGTCATTATTGGCGGTGGAATCATTGGGTGCTCTATTGCCTATCATTTGACAAAACGAGGAATGAAAGATGTCGTTTTACTCGAACGCAAACAGCTAACCTGCGGGACCACATGGCATGCAGCGGGGCTAGTCAGTATGCTGTGGCCAACCCCTACTCTGACGGAACTCGCCAAGTACAGTCATGAACTCTATGCACGCCTAGAAGAAGAAACAGGTCAAGCAACAGGTTATAAGCAAATTGGAAGTCTCTCCATTGCCCGCACTGCGGAACGCTTAGAAGAGCTTAAGCGCCTTGCGTCAGTTGAAGCAGTATTTGGTGTTGAGGCTGAAATGATTAGTTTAGGTCGGCTAGAAGAGTTATACCCAGGTATTAATCCTGATGGCATATTAGGTGCGATGTATATTCGTCAAGATGGCCAAACAAACCCAGTGGACACCACAATGGCCCTAGCTAAGGGAGCGCGTATGGGTGGTGCTGCTATCTATGAAAACACCAAGGCTGAGGAACTCTGTATTGAAAATGGAGCAATTGTTGGTGTTCATACTGATCGGGGCTTTTTAAAATCATCAACAGTTATACTTTGCGGAGGCATGTGGTCTCGTGAGATAGCTAAGAGTGTTGGAGTAGAGCTTCCACTTCATGCTTGCGAGCATTTTTATGTTGTCACAGAGGAAATGGATGGCCTTACGCCAAGACCGGTTTTGCGGGATTTTGATAAAGGAGTTTATTTCAAGGAAGATGCAGGAAAAATGCTGGTCGGCTGGTTTGAGCATAACGCCAAAGGACTATCCATGGATCGAATTAGTGAGGACTTTTGTTTTGATCAATTTCCCTGCGATATGGAGCATATCGAAGAATATTTAATCAGAGGTATGGAGACATTTCCAAAATTTGGTGAGGTCGGTATAAGAACATGGTTTAACGGTCCTGAAAGTTTTACTAGTGACAATCTTCATCTCATGGGGCCAACTCCAGAAGTTGACAACCTTTATGTTGCCTGCGGTCTTAATTCGAAGGGTATCGGAGCCGGAGGCGGTTTAGGCAAATTAATGGCAGATTGGGTTGTTGACGGTTATCCGTCTGGCGACATATCAGAATGCGATGTAACTCGACATCATCCTTGTCAGCGCACTGATCAATATGTTGCAGAACGCATACCAGAGGCTTTAGGACACACCTATGCAATGCACTGGCCCTATTACCAATACCACTCGGCGCGAAACCTTCAGCAATCTCCTTTGCATGAAGTACTGAAGGATCACGGCGCATGCTTTGGTGAAGTTGGAGGGTTTGAGCGACCCAACTGGTTTGCTAAACCAGGACAAAAAGCTGAATACATATATAGCTACCGACGGCAAAATTGGTTTGCTAATACAGCCTCAGAACATATGGCTGTTCGAGAGACCGTAGGGTTATATGACATTTCCTCCTTCGGCAAGTTCGAAGTCTCAGGCAAAGATGCACTCACAACACTACAAATACTTAGTGCAGCAAACATCGATGTCCCTGTTGGTAAAGTGGTATACACCCAGTGGTTAAATCAGAGAGGTGGAATTGAAGCAGACCTAACGATTTGTCGTGTAGCTTCAGATAAATTTTGGGTTGTTACCAGCATAGGCTCATTTAACCGCGATTGGTGGCATTTAAAGAAGCATGCTCAGGGAGATACAAAAGTAGAAAATATCAGTGCCGCTTATGCATGCATGGCGCTCCAAGGACCCCTATCTCGTCAGCTACTTGAAAGCGTGACTGATATTGATCTTTCTTTCGATGCTTTTCCATTTGGCACAGGGCGGCATGCCAATATTGGAGGACACCTATGCTGGTTACAACGCATCAGTTATGTCGGAGAGCTCGGATGGGAGATTATGGTTCCAGCCGATAATGCGGAAAAGCTTTATACAACTCTTTATCAGGCAGGCAAATCATTCTCACTACAAAATGTAGGCCTTCATGCGGTCAATAGTTTACGACTAGAAAAAGGCTTTAGGCACTGGGGTCATGATATAGGTTCACATGACAACCTTCTTGAAGCTGGGCTGAATTTTGTTGCCGATATGACATCAGGTGATTTTATTGGCTACCAAGCATTGATGACTCAGAGAAGTAAGGGAGTACCCGAAAGGCGACTTGTCCAATTTCGATTAGAAAACCCTGATCCTCTGCTGTACCACAACGAGCCTATAGTGATGAATGGTGAGATTGTTGGTTACCTGACCTCAGGAGCATTTGGTCACGCTGTTGGGAGTTCAATTGGGATGGGTTATGTCAATGTACCTCTTCTTTCGAACGAAATAATTAGTGCGGCTGAGTTTGAGATCGAGATAGCGCTTGAACGTTTCTCCGCACAGGCTAGCCTGAGAGGGTGGTACGATCCTAAAGGCCTAAAAATGAGACAGTAGTTATTCTTGTTTATGCTTGCTCTTTACTTCCAAATTGCTGGTTGCGGGTGATTAACCAAACATTATGAATACGAGGATTTCGCTCAAAGTCCATATCCAGCGTTTGTGGTGTAATATTCTGACAATTAAATTGGCGTAACGTTAACTCATCCATCTTAAATTTACGGAAATTATTTGAAAAAATTAAAGTACCACCCGGTGCCAGTTTAGCCATTGAGGATCGAATCAAATCACCGTGGTCTCTCTGGATATCGAGTACAGAATCCATTTTCTTGGAATTAGAAAAGGTCGGTGGATCAAGAAAAATTATATCGTACTGCTCTTGTTCAGACTCCAACCATTTCATACAGTCAGCTCGAAGCAACTTGTGCTTGCTAGATCGCAAACTATTTAAATCATAATTACGTTGCGCCCAATCCAAGTAGGTATTTGACATATCAATACTCAAAGAGCTGGCGGCTCCAGCAAGGGCTGCCTGCACAGAAGCTGCAGCGGTATAGCAAAATAAATTAAGAAACCTTTTCCCCTTTACCATCTCACCTATCATCGACCTCACAGGCCGATGATCTAGAAACAATCCTGTATCAAGATAATCCGACAAATTGATTTCAAAAATAGCCTTGCCCTCTGACACTGTAAAGGTATCACTTGACCCCTCGCTAAGTTTCTCATATTGACTGTCGCCTTTTTGGCGCCGCCTTTCTTTATAGTAAATCTTGCCAGTGAAATTTGCAGAAAACTCTTTGACGGCCTGTTTGATTTCTCCAAAGCGTTCTCTAGCTACTTTCTCTGATATTGTGCTAGGGGCTACATATTCCTGCACATAAATCGAGTGGTCATAGACGTCTATCGCGACGGCGTACTCTGGAATATCCGCATCATAAAGCCGATAACAACTCACATCAGATTTTTTGTACCAACTCTCTAGTTTTCGTCTGTTCTTTTTTAGTCGATTGAGTACCATCTTAGCGCCTGACGTCAGCGCTTGAGCCGGTGCTGGAGTACTTAGCCTAGCGGCAATTTGCGCTGACTTGGATGTCATATCTTCAAAAACCAATAATTTACAGGGAATGGTTCCATTGAATAGACTGTATTGCTTTGTCGGAGAGAGATCTGTTTCACGTCCTAGATCGACGTTCCCAGTAAACACAGCTGCCCTCCAGCCATGAAAGTTTTTCTGTAAAACGGCGCCCAATTTTTGGTATAGCGGAATTAACTCCTCCATCTCACCTAAACGGGCACCATAGGGCGGATTAGTCAATAACAGCCCTCTTTCTGCTGTGGGCTTCCCAAACTGATCTATAGGCTTGTGCGCTAAACGAATGTGATCATCAAGCCCAGCATTTTCAATATTTTTAGTCGTGTACTCAAGTACACGCGGATTGGCATCATACCCACGAATATCTAACTCCAACTCTTCAAGGCCAATTGCTTTACGCTGATGGGACTCATCAATTAAAGCCTGCCAAAGTTCGGCGTCATGTTGTAGCCAGCTGTCAAAACCATAGCGCTCGCGAAGCATTCCCGGCGCTATATCCGCAGCCATCATCGCCCCTTCAATAAGCAATGTACCACTTCCGCACATAGGATCTAACAGAGCCCCACCCTCTGCAGCCATTGCTGGCCAACCGGCCCTTAGCAATAAAGCAACTGCCAAATTTTCCTTGATCGGTGCACTACCCTGACCAGTACGATATCCCCTACGATGAAGACTTTCTCCCGATATATCCAGAGAAACTGAAACGCGGCCCTTGTGCTGCCTAACTTGAATGCGAATGTCCGGATTCTTGGTATCTACACTTGGGCGTTCACCTTCAATACGGCGAATACGATCAACAATCGCGTCTTTAACTCGTTGTGATCCGTACATCGTGTTGTCAACTAAGCGTGAGGTGCCTATAAAATCTATCGCGATACTTTGAACCGACGAAAAATGCTGTTCCCATGGAATGTCATTGCACTCTCGATACAAATCATCCGACTCCTTGAGCATAAAACTGTGCAAGGGCATTAAAATTCGATTAGCAAGGCGCGACCATAGGCAAGCTCTGTAAGCAAGCTCCAAAGAGCCATTAAAATAAACCGCAGCCACGGTTTCTTTTACCCCTTCAGCTCCCATAGCAATGAGCTCTTCAGATAACAATAATTCTAGTCCTTTAGGACAGGTGGCTAACCAATCGTTTTTTAAAGATACCTGCGTCACTTCATTACCCTTTTCATTACTTCAAGCTATAACCTTAGATTTGCATATACCAAAAACGTCTGAACGAATCTGTCAAACATTAGTCTAAAATTACGCGTTCCTAAGAAAGCGCGTATGATATAGGTGTTTAAACTATTTTGTTTAGAAATAAACATTGGTACGCAGTCAAGTCGAAAAATTACGCTGTAGAATAGCTTTAACACAACCCTATATTACCTTTGATCTAAGTAGAACAGGAGTTGTCTATGAAGAAACACAAACGAGACCTGGAGCATCGTTCGTATGTAAAAGGTTATCAATCAGCAATTCAAGGTCGTTCTCTATCCCTTTGTCCCTATCAAGAAAACACAACAATGGCCTACCAGTGGTGTAGGGGTTGGCGTGAAGGTAGAGAGGATGGCTGGTCTGGCTATAACACCGCCACCTGCCAACATAAAGCGGGCAACCTGATTTTGAACCATTAGCAGTTAATTCAAAACAAATACAGCAACGATAAACCATTTATCGTTGCTGAAGACAACTCAGTTATCCACGGATGCTTGTACCAAATTGAGAAGTTCTCTCAGGGCAACTGAAATCATTGCAAAGTCAGACTGGGGTACCTTGCGTAGATCCTTTATCATAAGTTTCCAGCGGTGAATCAGCTCTTTTTGTTCTGCTTGCCATTTATTCATCGCAGAGGTGCCATTGGACTCTCTTTTACACAAACAAGCTGTTAATCTTCTTCGCTGACTCTCTAGATCATCAACATAGGTTTCTCGAGCGAGATCCTGCCAACGACTATCTGGCTGCAAATCAACTATTTGAGCCATAAACCAGTCCAGTGATAAAAACTCTCCTAAATCAAAATAGACCTCAGCGACTTTTTGCACCGGCGTCTCGAGCTGCAGGGCTGTCTGAACAACACCCATGCTCATAAACATACTATCATTGGCTGCTAGTTGTTCAGCTAATTTAAGCTCTACCCCCATATCGGTTAGCTCGTCTCTCTCATCACTCCAAAGCGTCTTCCACTGATCTTTTTGTAACCGAGGGAGCTCTGCTAACAGAGTTTGTGTGGGGCTTCCATAGTCAGCTATAAGGGATGCACAATCTAGACTCAGCCTATGATTGCGAAGAAACCAACGGGTCGCCCGGCGTGCTAATCTTACTAAAATATGTAATAACTCTAACTCTGTCGCTGCTGGTAACCTCGGGTTATGCTCTTCAATTTGCTGCCAGAGGCGTTTAAGCCCGAGCACTTCTATGACCACGGTATATGCTCTGATAACATCCTCCGCAGACGATCCAGTGGATTCCATCTGCCTGAAGAAAAAACTAAATCCAACACGATTGACCAAGTCATTTACAACTTGATTAATAGCTATTTCATTGGCTAGGGAATGAGCTTCGACTGCCTCACCAAATTGAGACACAAGCGCCTTAGGGAAGTAATTCGTCACCGCACTCGCAAGCCAAGGATCACTTAATAGATCTGAGCCAGCTAACGCCTCTTTCAGAAGCACTTTTGAGTAACAAATTAATACAGATAGTTCTGGTCTAGTCCAACTGGGTTGATGCCTATTGATTCTGTCGGTGAGCTGCTCGTCGGAAGGTAAAAACTCTAAATCACGATCAAGTTGATCCTCTTGCTCAAGCCAACTTAAATATCGTTGGTACTCTGAATGATGCTGCTGACTTCGCGCCATCGCCAAGCTAATAGATTTGGTCTGTCTCAGGTTATTATCTAAAACTAAAGAGGCTACATCTTCAGTCATCGACTCCAATAGTATATTTCTTTCCTGAACATCTATATTCCCTGCCGCAACCTGTTTATTGAGCAGTATCTTAATATTTACCTCATGGTCTGAACAATCTACCCCAGCAGCATTGTCGATAAAGTCAGTATTACAGAGCCCTCCACGCAAACAAAACTCCACTCGCCCACGCTGGGTCATCCCTAAATTCCCACCCTCACCGACTACCTTGCATTGTAACTCCCGACCATCGACTCGCAGTCCGTCATTTGCTCGATCTCCAACCTCTGAATTGTTTTCCGAAGATGACTTGATATAGGTTCCAATACCCCCATTCCAAATCAAGTCAACTGGTGCCTTCAAAATATGGTTAATAAGCTCTGTTGGAGTTAACTCGTCTGCATCAATAGCAAATCGATTTTTTATCTCGGGGGTTAACGTGAGAGACTTGGCATTCCTTGAATAAACTGCACTACCCTCGGACATTAGATCTTCGTTAAAGTCTTCCCAGGTTGTCCTTGGAGTATCAAAAAGCCGCTGCCTTTCTACGAATGTTGCCCTAGCGTCAGGTGATGGGTCAACAAAGATGTGGAGATGATTAAACGCTGCCACTAACTGAATGTGTTCAGACAGAAGCATGCCATTACCAAACACGTCGCCACCCATATCTCCAATACCAACCACGCTGAAGTCTTCAGTCTGGATATCTACTCCAATCTCATGAAAATGTCTTTGCACAGCAACCCATGCGCCGCGGGCTGTAATCCCCATGCCCTTATGGTCGTAACCATTGCCACCCCCGGAAGCAAATGCATCCCCCAGCCAGAAATTATTTGCTTCAGAAATTTCATTCGCTGTATCAGAAAACGTCGCGGTCCCTTTGTCCGCTGCTACTACAAGATATGGGTCATCTCCATCGCGACGAACAACTTCAAGTGGCGGCACTAGCTGTTCGTCAACCATATTGTCACTGATATCTAGCAGCGCCTGTACATACAGCATGTAACTTGCAATACCTTCTTGAACAAAAGCTTCACGTCCCGCGGCCGGGTTGGCTTGCTTAGCAACAAAACCGCCCTTGGCTCCTGTAGGGACAATCACCGCATTTTTTACTTGTTGAGCTTTGACTAACCCAAGTACCTCAGTACGGTAGTCTTCAATTCTGTCTGACCAGCGCAAGCCACCTCGTGCTACTTTTCCTCCCCGTAAGTGGACGCCTTCAACTCGTGGAGAGTAGACAAATATTTCAAAAACTGGCCGTGGCTTAGGTGCCAGAGTAATTCTTTGGGTTGCTAATTTAACTGAAATATAGGACTTAAAAGTGCCATCTTCAAAGGTTTGAAAAAAGTTGGTTCGCAACGTCGCCTGCACCAGTTCAAGATAGCCACGAATAACTTTATCTTCATTGATGTTTCTAATTGAGTCTAAACCAATCTGTACTTTAGAAACCAAACCAGCTGCTCTCTCTGACTCTCCTTCAGAGGCGTAACGTGGATCAAAGTAACTCTTAAATAAGGCAACTAAATTACGCGTGAGGTCCAAGTGTCTGGAAAGAGTATCTGCGATAAATTCTTGACTATAGGGAACACTTAACTGCTTGAGGTAACGAGCATACAAACGGAGCATTGCGACAGCTCGCCAGTCGAGTCTTGCCCCTACTACCAATCGATTGAAGCTGTCATCCTCGGCATCACCTCGCCAAACTCGCAATAAGGCATCTTTGAAGCTGTTTTGCACTGCTGAAACATCTACGCTCACATCCAAAGAAAACTCTAAATCAAAGTCTTGCATCCAGATGACACCTTCAGACTCAGGGGCGATTGAATAGGGATGCTCCATGACTACTCTGAAACCCAAATTTTCGAGCATTGGTACCATATCTGAGAGTTCTAGAGGTTCGTTTCTGTGAAATAGGGTAACCCGCAGATGTTGCTCTAATTCTTGCTGATCTTGATAGAAATCAATAGCAAGATCATCGCTGCCATCAAGACGATCAAAAAGTGAAATATGCTGATGAGCATGATCAGGTCCATAAATCTCTTGATACGCACTGGGGAAAGCATTCTGAAAGCGTCTTGATAGAACAGCACCATCAGCTGCACCAAAGGCGCTAATGGACTGTTCGCTGAATACATCACTCCAACTTCTAGTAATCTTTTCAACCACGGCTTGTAGCGTTTCAGCATCAACCTCTAGGTATTTTTTATTTTCAATCTTGTAAACTAAACGAATTCTCACCAGTACTGAATCAGGAATGAAATGTGTGGTCAGCTCACTCTCAACCGCGCCCAGCTCCAGGCCAATTTTCTCCTCAATCTTGTCTCTGGTATTAGTATTAAAAGACTCGCGGGGTAAATACACTAAACAGCTAACAAACTTATTAAACGGGTCAGTATGAACAAAGACTTTAACTACCCTACGCTCATAGATCTGCCAGACTCCAATAGCAGTGGCTGCCAATACTTCTCTAGTCACATGTAAAAGTTCATCGCGAGGGTGTGAGTCCAATATAGTCAACAAGGCTTTGCCATCATGGCTTGCTGGATTAAATCCAGAATTTTCCATAACCCAACCAACTTTCTCGCGGAGTATAGGAATGCGCCTGGGACTATAGGAATAGAATTGGGCCGTGTAGAGCCCCAAAAACCTTATCTCTCCAACGGGGTCGCCGTCACTATTAAAGCGTTTAACCACGATATAATCAGAATACACATTACGGTGTACCTTCGAGCGTTTTGCAGATTTAGTAACCGTTAGTATTTGATCATCTTCGTAGAGACCTTTGACACCATCACTAAGTTCCTCTACCGACTCTTTGCGTAAATCACCGCGATATTTTTTAAGTAACCCGTAAGCACTACCTGCCTTCTCGCGCAGATAAACACTCTCGTTTTTTACCTCTAAATCAAACTCTGCACACCCAGTAAATACAAAGTACCCATCATAAATCCATTGCAAGAATGCCAAAGACTCATCTAGCTGCTCTACCTTAGGAGCATTAGTTTTCAGCTCTGCTATTAATAGCTCCAGCCGCATGCGCATGGGATCGAAACTGTCTACCACCGTAGAGACGTCATCCAGCACTAATGTTAGCTCACGCTGTAACTCTTCAATTTCTCTATCAGATAGTAAATCAACCTCTATAATCATTAATGCTTCGCGGTCAGCGTTCTCTACATAATCTGAATGAATACCTTCAATCGTTCCAAGATCATTACGCAACGCCCAAACCGGATTGCTCTGCAAGGTGTATATGTTTAAACCCCAGCGATTCAGAGCCATGCGCAGTGAATCAACTAAAAATGGCATATCACGCTGATCAACGTAAATAGTAGTGTAGTGATTAGACCAGCCATCGAGCTCTACGGTTGGATTAAATACTCGAATTTTGGCGGCTGAACCCTGAGAGTTGGGTCCTGAGGCTTCTAATGGTGGCTCCGCAAAACCATATAAGCCCCATATATTCCAAAAAATATCCTCTGCAGGGCGCTTTAAATAATCATCATCTGGATAGAAATGAATTGCATTAGCGGCAAAGTCGTTAAATTGCTTTTGCTTTTTTTTCGATAACTTTTTTGCCGCAATCTTGTTTAAAGACTGAATTAATGTCTGACGCCGATCATCTTGTTTCACTTCCATGGGAACAATTTGCAACCTTTTTACGTTTTTGAAGTCTGTAATGTAATAGCGATCAAATATCTGCTTCTAAGGTAACAAATTGCTTGGACTCTGTGCAAAAATATTAAGCATTTTTAACAAATAAATTACAGGTAAAATCTTTTCTTAGCAGTATTTGAACAATGTTTGTGTGTTTACTGCATAGCTATTAAACTCGACCCCCTCATCAGGTAACTCAGACACTAAAGTAGAGGTAACTTTTGCAACAAGATATCGCGCAACTCAGAGAATGGCTAGCCAATAAAATCGTCGGTCAAGAGCACTTAATCGAGCGACTAATGATCGCACTCCTTGCGGACGGTCATCTTCTTGTAGAGGGAGCACCTGGTCTGGCGAAAACAAAAGCCATAAAGACTCTTTCCGAAGGGTTAGAGGCCGACTTTCATCGGGTTCAGTTCACCCCCGATCTGCTTCCAGCGGACATCACTGGAAGCGACATTTATAGGCCGCAACAGGGGACCTTCGAATTCCAAGCGGGCCCTCTGTTTCACAATTTGGTACTTGCTGATGAAATTAATCGAGCACCGGCCAAAGTACAGTCTGCTCTTTTAGAAGCTATGGCAGAGCGGCAAATCTCAGTGGGCAAAAACACTTACCCACTGCCCGATTTGTTTCTAGTCATGGCGACTCAGAATCCAATAGAGCAAGAAGGTACATATCCTCTGCCAGAGGCTCAAATGGATCGCTTTCTCATGCATATATTGGTGGACTACCCTGCCCCAGAGACTGAGCGGGCCATACTTGCCCTATCAAGACAAGAGGCGCTCAATGACGCTGGTACTGGCATTGAGCCTCTTTCCCAAAAAACACTATTTGCAGCGCGGCAGGCTGTTAACCAAATTCATATGACAGAGGCCGTCGAAGAGTATTTGGTACAACTTATTTTGGCAACACGAAACTCAGAATCCTACGGTGGGGACTTGGCTCAATGGCTCGATTACGGCGCTAGTCCACGGGCAACAATTGCTCTTGATCGTTGCAGCCGATCTCTAGCCTGGATGGAAGGTCGCGACTTTGTGACTCCCGATGACATTAGAGCTGTCGCCCATGACGTATTAAGACATCGCCTAATATTAAGTTTTGAAGCTGAAGCCAACGGGATTACAGCAAATCAAGTAATCGACAAACTACTTGATACAGTGCCATCAGCCTAATGAACTAACGCTAATGAGCCTAATCAATCAAGATCAACCACATCCTGCCACCGCTAATCTAAAAGATATGGTTAGACTGCGCTATGGAGCGCGGGATCTAACTGGCTTCCCGAAGGTTCAAGCACGTCAGATGCTGGCTGGAGGCCATAAATCGCGCTTTCGCGGACGAGGAATGGACTTTGATCAAGTGCGTATATATCAACCTGGAGATGATGTCAGAAGCATTGATTGGCGTGTCACTGCACGTACTCAAACGCCACATACCAAAATTTTTAGTGAAGAACGAGAAAGGCCTATCTTGGTTATTACTGATTTACGTAGCCCCATGTTTTTTGGAAGCAAAAGGCTAAAGTCGGTTGTTGCATGTGAGATTTCAGCTGCCCTTGCTTGGGCGGGACTATCAGCTAATGATCGTTCTGGAGGGATAATATTTGGAGAACAACACCAAATGGATGTTAAACCCCGTCGCAGCCATCATGCGGTACTACAATTTATCCATGGGCTCAAAGACTACAGCACCAAATTACTCGACCTGCAGGATCAACCGCCCACTGACCGCTATAGCATGGCCGAAATACTCGACGAGGCTCGGCATTTTGTTTCCCCTGGTAGCACTATCTTTATCGTAAGCGACTTTCACGACCTTAATGACGCCTGCGAACAGCATTTGTTTGCATTGGCCCGCCAGGGCAATCTAAATTTATGCCATGTTTTCGATAATATCGAACAACACCTTCCTCCTCCGTCCCTCTATGCAGTCAGTGATGGCGCTCAACATACACTGCTAGACACGAGTAACGCTAAATTGCGTGAACGTTTCAAACAAGCTTTTGAAGATCGAAGTCTGCGTTTAAGGAAACTTAGCGAAAAACTCTCTGCAGGCCTATTACCTTTTAATACTGACGATACAGTCATGAGCACACTGCGTCGTGCTTACGGCAAAAAGCGCAACAGTCGCCGTGGTAGCTGATCATGCAAGGTGATCCTCTAGCCGAGCTTCGCGGCATTCATTTGCCAGATCCTATATCCTGGTGGCCACTTGCTCCGGGTTGGTGGGTTTTAATCATTATATTCATTGTAGGCTTAAGTTGGGCGCTTTGGCAGCTGTTAAAATCCTATAATAATAACCTCTATCGGCGACAAGCGATGGCGCAGTTATTACAGATAAAACATGACCTAAACCTGACCTCAACTCAAAGATTAGTCATGATTCTGGAAACACTTAAACAAGCCGTCAATAGTGCTTATCCAGACCAACACTTTAGTAGTCGTGATCTGGCAGCGTTTTTAAATTTTTTGCAAGCCAGTTGCAAAGATACAGTATTCCAGAATCTACCTATTGATCTTAATGCCCTGCTTTATGGCAGGCCTGATGACAGGCAAGAACATAATGAACTGACTGAGTCCATCATCAATAGTAGTGAGATCTGGATCAAACAACACTACGCTCAGGACAAGTTGAAGGAAATATCAACATGTTAAGCCTTATTTGGCCCTGGGCATTGGCGTTAGCACCCCTACCCTTTATCTACCGTTGGCGTCGCAAACCGGCTGAAACCACCATAAGAGCCCTCAGAGCTCCAATGCTTACAGCGGCAGCCAGCGTGGAGCAGGTATCCTTAAAAGCGACTACCTGGCGCAACAGACTTTTGTTAATTTTACTCAGTCTATGCTGGCTAAGCGCTCTACTAGCCATTGCTCGTCCAGTTTATATCGGTGAGCCCGTAGCACTGCCTACAGAGGGACGCGATATTCTTATTGCTGTTGATATCTCAGGAAGTATGGAGCGAGAAGATATGGTCATTCGTGGCCAAACCGTTAATCGTCTGATGGCGGTTAAGTCAGTGGTTGGAGATTTTGTTATCAAACGTGCGGGTGACCGCTTAGGGCTCGTTTTGTTTGGCGAAAAAGCCTATTTACAAACACCATTGACATTTGATCGAGAAACAATGGAATCCTTATTACTAGAAGCTCAAATTGGCTTTGCTGGCAACGGCACAGCAATAGGAGATGCAATTGGGTTATCTGTAAAGCGACTGCAAGATCGACCACAGGATCATCGTGTATTGATTTTAATGACCGATGGCTCAAATAATACAGGCGCTCTTAATCCCGAAGAAGCTGCTGATCTAGCACGTCGAGCTAAGGTAAAAATATACACTATCGGTATTGGCGCAGAACGACAGGAGCAGCGTGGGCTATTTGGTCGAACAATGGTAAATCCCAGTGCAGACCTAGACGAAAAAACATTAACCACAATTGCACAGGCCACTGGCGGTGAATACTTTCGTGCAAGAGATCCTCAGGAGCTAGCATCAATTTACGAGAAACTGAACCAACTGGAGCCTATTGAACAGGATGCCGAGACCATTCGACCTATCGTTAGTTTATTTCATTGGCCCCTGGGACTAGCATTTTGCCTCAGCTTAATTGTTTTTACGGCCAGTCAACGCAAAGGCGAGGTTGGTTACGGTAATGATTGAGAGTTTGACCGAAATTTTTGATACCTTTCATTTTTTACGGCCATGGTGGTTCTTGGGCTTGCTTCCCGTTGTTGCTGTCATTGGTTTTTATACTTGGCGAAAACGCAATGCTGGCAATTGGGAAACTATTATCAACCCAGAGCTTTTACCTTTTCTACTTCAAGGCTCAGGAGGAAAGCACGCCTTAAGCGGTCCCTGGCTTGTGGCATTTATGATCTCAGCTTGGATATTTTGCTGTCTGGGCCTTGCAGGTCCCGCCTGGCAACAGTTACCTCAACCTGTGCATAAGCAAGACTCCGCGTTGGTGGTAGTTCTAGATCTTTCTCCTTCAATGTTAGCAGAAGATATTTCGCCAAATCGTTTAGTCAGAGCCCGCTACAAACTGATCGATATCCTCACTCGAAGAACCGAGGGTGTGGTTGGATTGATTGTTTATGGTGGAGATTCACATACCGTGTCTCCTCTGACCGAGGATAGCAATACCATCATGAGCATGGTCCCCGTACTTGAACCAAATCTAATGCCAGAAACTGGCAGTAATGTGGAGGAAGGCTTGGCAAGCGCCATAGACTTAGCTGTGAGTGGAGGCTACCAGCAAGCCGATATTCTGCTAATCACTGATGGTATTGATAAATCAGCACTCAGTAATATTGCGCCAATTATTTCAGGTGAAGGTAACTACAGGCTTTCTATACTCGGTGTAGGCACAACTGATGGTGCTCCGATTCCTAGTTTTGCAGGTGGTTTTATCAAGAAGGCAGGCAATGTTATCGTCGCAAAACTGAACGTAGGAACCCTAAGAAAAATTGCTGCCAACAATGGTGGTTCCTATCAAACGCTAAGCGCCGATGATCGAGATATAGATAATCTTCTGGCTGGCATGGACTCACTGCTCACAAATAGCACACGAGAAACAGATCGTTCTTTCGATCTATGGGATGATCAAGGATACTGGTTGGTACTCTTGTTGCTGCCTGTGTTGCTACTCAGCTTTAGGAAAGGGTCAGTCGTGGTAATTTTAATTGCCCCACTGCTGTTCACTGCTCAGCCAGTTGAGGCTTTAGAATGGCAAGACTTATGGCAAACTCCCGATCAGCAAGCCTCAGAAGCGATGAAGGCGGAGAACTATGAGGCCGCTAAAGATCTATTTGAAGATTCTCGCTGGCGTGGCAGCGCTGCCTTCAAAGCCGGAGACTTTGATCAAGCAATAGCAGATTTCTCCCAAGATGATAGCGCGATCGGAGACTACAATCACGGTAATGCACTGGCAAAAGCAGGGGATCTCGAAGGAGCTATTGAGGCATACAATAATGCTCTGAGCAAAGAGCCTAAAATGGAAGATGCCAGGTTTAATCTAGATCTGGTTGAGCAGCTGAAGGATCAACAAGATCAGGACCAACAGAATCAAGAACAACAAGATCAGGACCAGCAGAGCCAAGAACAACAAGATCAAGACCAGCAGAGCCAGGAACAACAAGATCAGGACCAACAGAGCCAAGAACAGCAAGATCAGGACCAGCAGAGTCAAGAACAAAAAGATCAGGACCAAGAACAACAAAATCAGGATCAACAAAACGAATCTAATGAAGATCCTGCCCAGCCTGAGCAAGATAAGCCTGAGGACAAAAATGAAGCCGCAACAGAGGAAGAACAAAAAGAAGAGGTTTCTGTTGAAGAGTTGAGTGATGAAGAAAAACAGGAACAAGAAGCGATTGAACGCATACTTCGACGCATCCCCGATGATCCTGGCGGTCTCCTTCGTGCTAAGTTTCGCCACCAAGCGCGGCAACGTAGTCAGAACCGAAGACCGCCCACTAACGAAGAGCGCTGGTAAATGAGTAACTATTTTAAAATAACTATCCGAGTTGTGAGTTTAGGTATTTTAGCCCTATTAACGTCACTAAGCTGGGCTAACTTAACAGCAAAAGTTGACCGTTCCGTGTTGGATAGTAACGAGACCCTTAGGTTAGAAATACGTTATGACGGCCAAGTATTTACCGGCGAACCAGACTTTAAGCCTTTATCCAACGACTTTGATGTCTTATCTAATAACCGCCAACAAAGTTACAGCAATGTTAATGGCAAAACTGAATCATTTACCGCCTGGACAATACAGCTGCGTCCCAAGAGAGCAGGAATATTATTAATTCCATCGATTAGTTTCAAAGGTGATATCAGTAATGCTTTGGAGCTACGGGTGCGAGCAGCACCTGCAAACCCAACTGCAGCAAACCCAGGTACGCAGCCGATATACACCGAAACTCTGGTGGATAACGATACTGTTTATGTTAACCAGCAAATTATCTTAACTCACCGCCTGTATACCTCAATTAACTTGAGAGATTACAGTCTCTCTGAGCTAAAAATAGCCAACGCCCTGCTTCATCGTCTAGGTGATACGACCTATCAGAAGGTGCTGAACGGCAGAACTTATTTGGTGTTGGAGGTAAAGTATGCAGTGTTTCCGCAATCTGCTGGGCAGTTAGAGATTCCAAGTCTGCGTTTTGGCGCCTATGAGGTAAATACTCGGAGTCAATTTGGTGTCTTCAATAATCGTGGCAATCAAGTTATTCGTGACACCGAGTCCGTGCAAGTGAATATTGAGGCTCCGCCAAGTCAAACTGCCGGGCTAGGTTGGATGCCGAGTAGCAAAGTTAGCTTAGAGCAACGCTGGAGTGGCGATCTAGAGAATGCTACGGTTGGCGAGCCCATTACACGTACTGTTACCATCACCGCTAAAGGACTTAGTAGTGCTCAAATTACGCCCTTGGAGGTACTCCAGAGCTCAGATTATCGTGTCTATCCAGACCAGCCTCAGCTCGATCAATCTCTCTCTAGTGAAGGTTTAACTTCAACGAGGATAGAGTCTTTTGCCTTGGTTCCAAACCAGTCCGGCGAAATAACCCTACCTCCTATCGAAGTGCGTTGGTGGGACATTAATGAACAGAGAGAGCAAATCTCGCGCTTGCCATCAACTACTCTTCAGGTGTTACCCAGTGTCAGCAATGCAGATGATGACCTAGCTAATGATGGCGCAATAATTGGCGCTACGGCGCTCTCAGGTAATGATCTTTCTGCTGAAAGCCCGATGATATCAAAGCCACCTAATTCAAACCTGATCTCTATTTCTTTAGCATTAAATGCAATTCTTGCTTCGCTAATTGTGGCAATGTTAATCGTACGAAAAACTCAAGCTCGCAGGGAGAACCAGGATTCCTCAATAGAATCTCAAGGCACTGCACTCCAGACACTACGGCAGCAGCTAAAAACAATAGAAGATGCGGCAAAAAGTGATGACCTTATGGCGATGCGTGATGCCATTTTAATGTGGGGTAAAACACTATTTGCTGAACGTCCACCAAAGACACTAAAAGCTCTCGCTGTTAGTTTAGAAGATAAAGATATTGAGCAACAATTTGAGCAACTCGATCGCCAGCTCTTTCAGGACAAAAACACTGATTTACCCGAACTCGATATAAAGTTATTACTGAGCCAAATTAAGCATCAATCAACTTTTAGCAGAGGGAGTAGTTCTCGAGATAAAGCGGGTCAAGCACTAAAAGATTTATATCCGACGTAAATAATATAGTCCGTTAGAATTAGATCTTGATACTCTTATACTTAAAGAAAAATAAAAGCTTTTGCGCAACCAAAGCTAATAAAAAATAAGGCATTACCATGGATACTGAAGAAAAGAGCAACCAGCTTGAGCATGAGACCGCACTTAATAATCAAACTCTGTATTGGCAAGCCAATTTGAAACTCCTCGCCAAACTCTTGGTGGTTTGGTTCGCCGTGTCTTTCGGTTGTGGGATCATTCTTGTCGATTGGCTCGATCAATTTACCATCGCCGGTTTTAAATTGGGGTTCTGGTTTGCTCAACAAGGTGCTATTTATGTGTTTGTTGCTCTCATTTTTGTCTATGCGCGACAAATGAAAATATTAGATAGACAGTTTGATGTCGGGGATGATGACAGCAATCAGGAGCCGCAATCATGAGCACGCAAGTACTAACTTATTTGTTTGTGGGCGCATCTTTTGCTCTCTATATAGGGATCGCAATTTGGTCACGAGCCGGATCCACCAAAGACTTTTACGTCGCCGGTGGTGGAGTGCACCCCGTAGTAAACGGCATGGCCACTGCTGCCGACTGGATGAGTGCTGCCTCGTTTATCTCTATGGCAGGCATCATTTCATTTATTGGTCGCGATGGTTCGGTTTACTTATTAGGTTGGACAGGTGGCTACGTCCTGCTGGCACTTCTTCTAGCGCCCTACTTACGTAAATTTGGACGCTTTACTGTTCCTGATTTTATTGGCGAGCGCTACTACTCCCAGGCTGCACGCATTGTTGCGGTGGTTTGTTTGATCTTCGTTTCCTTTACCTATGTTGCTGGCCAGATGCGTGGCGTGGGCATTGTTTTTTCTCGGTTTCTTGAAGTAGAAGTGAATACCGGTGTGATAATTGGTATGGCTGTTGTTTTTATGTATGCCGTACTTGGTGGTATGAAGGGTGTTACCTACACTCAGGTAGCTCAGTATTGTGTTCTGATTTTTGCTTACATGGTGCCAGCAATCTTTATATCTATCATGATCACGGGCAACCCCATTCCTCAGCTGGGCTTTGGTGCTGAGGTTACTGATGGTTCAGGTCTATCAGTGTTGCAAAAGCTCGACGGCGTATTGTTAGACCTTGGTTTTAGTGCCTATACCGCCGGTAGCAAATCAACCATTGATGTTTTTGCAATTACCGCAGCCCTAATGTTTGGCACGGCTGGACTCCCTCACGTCTTGGTGCGCTTTTTCACGGTACCCAAGGTGTCTGATGCGCGTTTGTCCGCAGGTTATGCTCTTGTATTTATTGCCATTTTATATACTACTGCTCCGGCGGTGGCCTCATTTGCACGTCTTAATTTAGTCGATACAGTCCATAATACCGCCTATGATGAAGCTCCAGAATGGTTTGGTAATTGGGAAAATACAGGGTTAATCGCCTGGCAAGATAAAAATGATGACGGCGTTATGCAATATGGCGCTGGTGCCGCATTATCACCTGCGAAACCGATATTCGATGTTGATGGCACTCGTGGTAGTCATGGCGAGCGACTGTTAAATAATAAATCCACTGAGTCTGCCAACGAAGTCTATATCGACCGAGACATTATGGTGCTGGCCAACCCTGAGATTGCAGGCTTGCCCGGCTGGGTGATTGCTCTTGTTGCCGCTGGTGGCGTGGCCGCCGCTCTATCAACGGCTGCTGGGCTGCTACTGGTTATTTCAAGCGCAATCTCTCATGACTTACTTAAACAGACCCTCCTCCCAAGAATAACTGAGAAACAGGAATTGCTCTATGCCCGCTTAGCGGCAGCCGTTGCGGTCACTATCGCCGGGCTATTTGGCATCTATCCTCCCGCCTTTGTCGCCCAAGTCGTTGCTTTTGCGTTTGGCCTTGCCGCTGCATCCCTTTTTCCAGCGTTACTTTTGGGTATCTTCTCCAAACGCGCCAACAAAGAGGGTGCTATTTCGGGAATGCTAGCAGGCTTAGTATTTACCTTTGCTTACATAGCGTACTTCAAATTTGTTGCGCCAGAACTCAACAGTGCAGAGTATTGGTTATGGGGTATCTCTCCAGAAGGTATTGGCGCCATAGGCATGTTACTGAATTTTGTGATTGCCATGACAATCAGTCACCTGACTGCTAAGCCGCCAGCAACTGTCCAAGCACTAGTGGATAATATTCGCATTCCTGGGGGCGCCAAAACGGCAGAAAATCATTAAACTTCCACTAACTGTTAGGCATAGATAAGTAGGTTAACTCTTCTTCGAACTACTCAGAAATTTTGATAATTATATTTCATAGTTTCCGGCAGATCAGTTCTAATTTGTTCATAGAAGAGCTCCAGTAACACATACGTTTAGCTTTTAATTTGAAACAGAGTCAAAACTTGGCTAAACAACATTATTTGAGTAGCCTTAATCATAGGTTTACAAACTTAAGATAGCTTTAACTTGACCCATTTATCTATGTAAAATGCGTCTTAAATTGGGTCAAAGGAACGAACATGAATACCTTTAATATTTGGGAGTGCATAATCTGCGGCTGGTTATACGATGAGTCTCTTGGCTGCCCTGAGGATGGCATCGCTCCCGGTACGCGATGGGAAGATGTTCCTGAAGATTGGACCTGCCCAGTGTGTGGCGTTTCAAAACAAGATTTTGAGATGGTTAATACTGGCCCATCTCCGACTCCGACCCCTACTTCTGCTGCTTCTACCGCTCCGATCACTCCCTCCGCTGATCAATCATCAACGATTATAAAAGAAGCACCGGGAGAGGCTCCAACCTTTACAAATTCAGGCGAACCATTCCAGATTTGGGAATGTATTATCTGCGGCTGGGTCTATGACGAATCTAAAGGATGGCCGGATGATGATATTTTACCAGGTACCCGATGGGTGGATATCCCAGACGACTGGACATGCCCAGACTGTGGGGTGGGTAAACAAGATTTTGAGATGATTGCTGTTAGTGCACCTGAGAGTGCACAAAGTAAAGTTAAAACAACTGACACTTTGGAGTTGATTGATCAAGATCAGCTACCTGTCATCGTTGTGGGCACTGGTCTTGCTGGATATAACCTTGCAAGGGAGTACAGAAAGCTAAATACAACGACACCTTTGATTATGATCACGAGTGATGATGGGCGTATGTACTATAAACCCGCTATCTCTACGGGGTATCACACCAATAAAAGCCCAGATCAGTTAGCCACAGCCACGGCTGAAGAGATGGCTCTGGAACTTAGGGCCGAAATACAGACATTTAGCTCTATAAAATCTATTGATGAACATAATCAAGTTGTTGAAACAACGAGTGGAAAGCTGAAATACGCAAAACTCGTTCTGGCTACGGGGGCCCGGTGCATTGAATTACCAATAGCCGGCAATGGATTGGAATCAGTGTATTCCATTAATAATTTGATGGACTACTCAACTTTTCGTCAAGCCATGGAAGGAAAAAAGCACGTGCTTATAATTGGTGGTGGTCTTATTGGATCAGAGTATGCCAATGATCTCATTCAAAGTGGATATGGAGTTACAGTTGTTGATCCTCTACCCTCAGTTCTGGGCACTCTGATGCCAAAAGCCGCTTCAGATTCAGTTAAGAATGCTCTTAAAAATGCCGGCGTCCAGTTCCACTTTGAAACCGTTGTAGAGAAAATTGAAACTCAAGGAACAGGCATCAAAGCAACCCTTGCCAGCGGTAAGGAAGTAAATGCAGATATTGTCCTATCGGCTGTTGGTGTGCGACCAGACCTTACTTTGGCTAAAGAGGCAGGTTTACAAACCAACAGAGGTATTATCACCGATAGAAGCCTCAAAACAAGTGCGAATAATATCTATGCTCTTGGAGATTGCGCAGAGGTAGATACACATCTATTGTTTTACGTAGCGCCACTGGTCGAAGGCGCCAAGAAATTAGCGTCAACGATTAATGGGGATGAACAGCAAGTCTATTACGGCACTATGCCCGTGATTATTAAAACCACCTTGTTCCCTGTAACTGTCTCACCTCCGCCTAAAACTGATGGGCAGTGGCATATAGATATAGAGAGCCCTAAGGGAGTCAAAGCTGTGTTCAAGACTCCAGAAGGCGAGCTAGTAGGCTACGCACTCACTGGCGACTGTACAAAGTTTAGAGATGAGCTAAATGTGTCACTTCGGCCCATAATGTGAAAATTTTGCAGCAAAAAAGGGATATAGCTCAGCCCAGTTTATAAATTATGCTTTTCAATGTAGTTCGCAAAAGGATGGGCTGTTAGAAAAACGGAATAACGAAACCTAGAAATTTCGTCATAGAGGTTTCCATCAAGTCTCCGAATCTACTGACAATGTCCTGCTCTCAAGGCAGGAGCCCAATCGTTAATATGCGGATCACCAAGATTTCAATCATCGTCCAACAAGACTATAAACTTCAATTAAGCAATTGCACCATTGTCTAATAGGGCATCTATCTCATCTTGTTTATATCCAATCTCTAACAGTACCGCTTGACTATCTGCTCCTATAGCGACTGCCCTAAAGCCTGCCTCCGCATTGGTCCGAGAAAAGCGCGGAACTGGAGCTGGCTCCCACACATCGCCATCATCTATAAAGGTTTCCCGTGCAACATTGTGTGGATGTTTTCGGGCCTCCGCCATGGATAAAACAGGCGCAAAGCATACATCTGATCCTTCAAATATGTCGCACCAGGCATCTCTCGTTTTGGTTTTTATGAGGGCTTCGAGTTTATCCGCCATCTGAGGCCATGTTTTTATTGCCCATTGATTCTGCATCCATTCCGCACTTTCAGACTCACTTAACTCTAATAGAGTCACTAGCTCCCTGAAAAACTGGGGTTCAATAGATCCAATGGAAACGTATTTTCCATCGCTGGTTTCATAAACATCATAAAAGAATGCACCAGAATCCAGCATATTACCCCCACGCTCATCAGACCCTATTCCTGCCTGTAATTGAGAATAGAAGAAGCCCATCAAACTTGCGACGCCATCTACGATAGAACAATCGACGACCTGCCCTTGCCCAGACTGCTGAGTCTCAAGCAATGCACAAACAAGACCAAAGGCCAGCATCATGCCACCACCGCCATAGTCACCTACAACATTTAGTGGAATCGCAGGTTTCTCTCCTTTGCGCCCAATTGCATGCAAGACCCCAGTAAGAGCAATGTAGTTGATATCATGTCCCGCCGCATTAGCTAAAGGTCCTGTTTGACCCCAGCCAGTCATCCTCCCATAAACTAACTTTGGGTTAATTTCTAAACAGACATCGGGTCCCAGACCGAGTTTCTCCATCACACCTGGCCGATAGCCCTCAATTAGGGCATCTGCTGTACCAATCAATTTTTTTGCACAGGCAATTCCCTCAGCAGACTTCATATTGATACAGATGCAGTTCTTGCCTCGATTGTGAACGTCATATTTAGGATTGACTCCCGCAGTCATCATCTGACCGCCAGGTCGCTCTACACGAACTACCTTGGCCCCCATATCTGCTAGCATCATTCCCGCATAGGGTCCTGGCCCTAGCCCAGCAAATTCAATAACAGTCTTACCTGACAATGGACCCATACTATCCCCTCGCTGAGTAATTTAGTTTGATATGTTGAATCACCCTGTTTAATTGTAACGACACACAAAATTATAAATACTATTGGCTTTTTAAAACTGATCGCAGGTGTCGTTCAAAAATAATCTCCATACGTATTTCTATCCTTCATCCCAATAACTATCTCTAAGTGCACGCTTATAGAGCTTTCCTGTGGGTAATCGCGGTAGCTCTAGTTGGTAGTCAATAGATTTGGGTACTTTCTGCCTCGACAAATGCTTGCCAAGATAGTGCAGCAGCTCTTCGGTTAACGACTGATCACCTGTTATACCATCAATTGGTTGAATCACTGCTTTGACCTCTTCGCCAAAGTCAGCATTAGGCACACCAAATACAGCAGCATCAGCGACTTTAGGGTGCGAAATTAAGAGGTCTTCACTCTCTTGAGGATAGATATTCACACCGCCGGAAATAATCATAAAAGCTTTGCGATCTGTCAAAAATAGAAAGCCATCTTCATCCACATAGCCCACATCACCTACCGTAGTCATTTCACCGCTAGGGGACGTGGCCTCAGCAGTCTTTTCTGGGTCATTGAAATAACGAAATTCTGAGCCATTGGCAAACCAAAGCGTTCCCGGTTCGCCCTTGGGTGAAGGATTCATTTCATCATCTAGAACAGACAGCTCACCCGCGACAACTTTCCCAACAGTGCCTGGATGTGCCAACCATTCATGGGAATCGCAAACTGCAAAACCAAGTCCTTCTGTGGCGCCATAGTACTCATGGATGATCGGGCCCCACCAGTCAATCATTTGCCGCTTAATTATCTCAGGGCATGGAGCAGCAGCATGCACTGCAAACTCCATAGATGATAAATCGTATTGCTGCCTCCCCTCATCGCTAAGTTTTAGCATACGGCTAAACATTGTGGGCACCAGTTGTGAGTGAGACACCTGATAATGTTCAACTAACCGAAGATACTCAGCGGGATCGAAACGCTCCATAATGACAACCGTAGCGCCTCGCCGAATCGCCAAATTGATCGCTGCCTGGGGTGCCGAATGGTATAAGGGTGCGGGCGACAAATAAACCATATCATCTCGGTACCCTAATATGCCCTCCAAGAACTGAAATACAGGTAATATGCTATCTGGGGCCTGACCTGACAAAGGTCGAATAATGCCCTTAGGCCGCCCAGTAGTGCCTGATGAATAAAGCATGGAGTGCCCTAGCAACTGTTTATCAATCGGAATAGACGGGAGCGCTTCAATAGCTTGAGAATAACTAACCATACCCTCAGGTAGGCTCGAACTGTCACTATCGACCACTAACACTATCTCAATATTGGGGCATTCAGCCAAAGCCTCAACTGCCACCTCAAGTTTAGCGGGTGACACAAATAACACTTTAGATTCTGAATTATTAATGATGTAAGCCGCCTCACTTGGCGTAAGATAGGAATTAATGCAGGTGTAGAAAAGACCTGATCGCTCACCTGCGCCACAAATCTCCAAATAATACTCATTGTTTTCCATGAACATTGAGTAATGGTCACCAGCAACAAGTCCTTGGGACTGTAAATAATGCGCTAAACGATTCGATCGCGCCTCAAACTCTTTGTATGAAACGCTGACTCCAGTAGACGCCATAATGAACGCGGGCCGGTCTGGACATTGTTGTGCATATTTCTCTGCGTACATTGAATCCCCTTAGCTATTATTGTCATTAATTGAAAAGCAGTTTTTCAACAGACTATAGATTGCTAAAAAGATCATATCAATCACTAAATAGATATTATGTGGCCTAGATGCTTTCTAACATAAAGCTCTATTAGTAAGCTAGATCAAGAAACACAGGCACCTCACCGCCACCATCTACTCCAAGCGAAGCCCCGTAAAAATAGGCTGCCTGTTGAGATGAGAGATATAAACAGGCATAGGCAATTTCTGAAGATTTAGCTAGGCCCTTCTACTAGTCCTTTTCGTGATGCAAAAAAAGGAGGCTTGTGAAAGCCTCCTAAAGTTTAGGGTCAGATGTAGCTCATATGAGACACACCATTCCGGAACGATGTGATTATTGGTCAAATGAGCATCAGCACCAATAGTAAAGAAAGCCATTACTGGCCTGATACTTTAACACTAGCTTAAAAAACCAAGTCTCGCTAACCAGTATTACATTAATTTAAACAGGCACTTAGCTACCAATATCTTGGTGTATCAGAGCGATTTTGATGCAATTTCGTAAATATCTTTAACTAGATTGGGCTCATCTGCGATTCTCTGTAACTGTTCTCGCATTAATTCCCGTTGAGGTGCATCAAATTTCTTCCAACGCGTTAATGGCGTCACTAGTCGCGCCGCAACTTGAGGATTAGCCTGATTAAGCGTGAGTATTTGATCACTCAAGAAGCGATAGCCAGAGCCATCTTTAGAATGAAAGTTGATTAAATTAGCGGAACAGAATCCTCCGATCAGACTTCTCACTTTATTTGGATTGCTCATTGTGAATGCTGAATGTTCCATTAGCTCTTCTATCCGACCAAGCCCACCCTGTTGACTGTTAGCTGCCTGAATCTGCAGCCATATATTCATGACCAACGGCTCATCACGGTACTGCTTTTCAAACAGGCTTAATGCTTTAGATGCATAGTCTGAGGCAGTTGGACAATTCACTAAGACTGCTAGAGCAACTGCTTTATCAGTCATATTGTCAGCCTGCTGAAATTGCTCCCAAGCCAGCTCTATGCCTCTAGTGCCGACCAAACTTAGGTAGCCCAAGGCAGCGTTTTTTAGACTGCGATGGCCAATTTGGTCAGCATTCGGAGCATACTCTGGACGGGTGTTATGAGTTTCGTAAACACTCAGCAATTGGCTCTCTAGCGCGCCGGCCAATGCAGTGCGAACAAAGCTTCTGGCATCATGAATCGCCTCAGGATTAATTACCTCCGCTAATTCGTAGAGCAATGCCTCAGGAGGCAATTGCAACATCAGAGCAACCATTGCAGGGTCCAGAGAGCTATCCTCTAACAACCTTCTAAAGGCGTCGATTAGATGCCCATCCAGAGACAATTCCTTATTCTTTAAACTATCATCAGCTAGTTGTTTGAGTACACCCAAACTTAGGGCCTGACATGCATCCCATCGGTTAAAACCATCGGAATCATTTGCCATCAGATGAGCTAGTTCATCAACTGTGTATGGGTATTCTAGTTTGACTGGGGCAGACAATCCTCGTAGTAGCGAGGGAACAGGCTCGGAGCTTATATTGGAAATAACTACGCTGTCCTCTGCTTCAGTTAGTTCAAGAACAATCTCTGTGTCACCCTCACTGTTTAATACAAGGTCGTTACCATCAGCGCCGACTAGTCCTAGCTTGACTGGTAATACAAATGGTTTTTTATTCTTCTGCCCTGGGGTGTCTGGACAGCTTTGCTTAAAACTAAGAGTGTATGTATGAGCTTTGTCATCAAAAGATGACTGCACCTCTAACAAAGGTGTACCAGATTGCCTATACCAAAGTCTGAATTGAGACAAATCACGGCCACTGGCATCTTCCATTGCCACCACAAAATCTTCCACTGTTACTGCCTGACCATCATGGCGGTCAAAGTAGAGGTCACTCCCCTTTCGGAAAGCTTCTGACCCTAGCAAGCTGTGATACATACGAACGACTTCAGATCCTTTTTCATAGACTGTAACAGTATAAAAGTTATTAATTTCCATGTAGGACTCAGGCTGGACTGAGTGAGCCATGGGACCACCATCTTCAGCAAACTGATGAGTTCGAAGGTAGGCAACATCTTCAATTCGTTTCACAGTTGCTGAGTTCATATCAGAGGAAAATTGAGAATCACGGAATACAGTAAAACCCTCCTTCAGGCTCAGTTGAAACCAGTCCCGGCAGGTTACTCTATTACCGGACCAATTGTGAAAATACTCATGGGCAACTATACCTTCAACTCGCTGGAAAGCCGCGTCTGTGCTCGTCTTTGGGTTCACGAGAACTGCGGAGGTATTAAAAATATTGAGTCCCTTGTTCTCCATGGCACCCATATTAAAGTCATCCACCGCAACAATCATAAAAATATCAAGATCATATTCTCGCCCATAGACTTCCTCGTCCCAACGCATAGATTTTTTCAAGGACAGCATTGCATGATCACATTTATCGAGGTCTTTTTCTTCGACAAAGATTTCGAGCTGGACTTGACGGCCAGAACAGGTTTCAAAAGTATCCTGAACAACACTCAGAGTTCCAGCCACCAAAGCAAACAAGTACGCTGGCTTCTTGAAAGGATCATGCCAGGTCACAAAATGTCTATCTTCATCCATAGCTCCCCGATCTACAGGGTTACCATTTGAAAGAAGAACTGGGTACTGCTCCCTATTTGCGATTACCTTAGTCGTGAATTCAGACATAACATCAGGCCGGTCGAGATAGTAGGTAATATCCCTAAAGCCCTCGGCTTCACATTGGGTGCAATACATAGTACGAGAGCGATAGAGACCCATCATGGTAGTATTCAACTGCGGCTTGATGATTACCTCGGTTGTGATCACGCATGCATCGGGAACATCAAAGATCGTCAACGAATCAGATTCTTTAAGATAGCCAGCGGGATCCAATTGTTGGCCATTGATCTTTACCCACTGAAGATCAAGTTTGGAACTACCATCTAGTACTAGATGCTTGGACTGATCTTTGCTAGAGGGATTACGCAAAACAGATAGCTCTGTAACCACGCTGGTTTGATCGTCGCCAAGATCAAAAACAAGGTTCGTCTTTTCGATCAAAAATACCGCAACTTGATAATCTTTGAGGTAAATCGTTTGAGGTGCCGCATCTTTCATGAGAGTTTTCCTTAGGGGTACTGATTAAGCCTCGACGCTAAATTCAACGTTGTAGGCTGTGTATTTTCGGATGTTAATTACACCTGTATCAAGAATCAAATACTGGCCTTTAATACCCTGCAGAACACCCTCCATCAAGGGTTGTTTATCCAAATTGAAGCTTTTAACTTTTTCAGGAAATTGTTCCACGGGAAATGCTATTTCAGTGGTCAATTCTTGATCGAGAAGCTGTATCCCTTGTAATCCGTATTGATCTGATAATTCCTGAAGGTCTAACCGACACTTCTCTAATAAATCATCTCTAACCGACGGTAAGTTAAGATCGTCATTGTTGCCCTTCAGCATTCGCTGCCATTGCGTTTTATCGGCCACATGTTGGCGCAAACGATCTTCAATTAAACCCGCATGACGTCTGTTAGTGACTCTGAAGATAGGCAGTCCTTGCGTAGCCCCTTGATCAATCCACCGAGTCGGCAATTGATCCCCCCGGGTAATACCAACCTTAACACCTGAGGTGTTGGACAAATAAACATAATGATCTGTAAAGCAGTATTTTTCTCCCCAATTGGAGTCTCGGCAGGTACCCGCATGAAAGTGGCATTTCTCAGGACTCATAATGCACGTATCACACTGAGGTAATTTAATGAAGCAAGGATAGCAATAACCCTGACTAAAGCTCTTCTTGGATCGTCGTCCGCAGTGGATACAATGAATATCACCGAGATGTTCCAGGGAAATAGACTGACCAATAAATTGATTTAAAGGCACTCGCTCTTCATCAAGGGGCAGTTGATATTCAACGTATCCCTCCGGGGAAATGTTCGCCTCCATTTTGAGTAGATGACCAGATTGTTTGAAACCCATCAATTTTTCCATGATAGTGGCTGCACCTCATCTGTTGTATCACAAGGTTCGACTTTGGGAGGCACATAACCTGTTCGCTGGTCCTTGGGCATTGATTCTTCATAGGTAATAATCGCCTGCATACACAGGGTTTTTTGTTCCTCAGTTAGACTTCTCCCGTCAGGCCATTTACCAATCTCGACCCCACGCTTTAGACCTTCATAGATATCAGGTGTAATGCCCTCAACGAGTTGCTTAAAGTTCATGCTTTCTCCTGAATCGTGCCAAGACTCCAAAAATAAGTCCGAGGACCATGCCAATAATGAGTCCCCCTACATGTGCGGCATTAGCGATACCAACACCGAGCAAGAAGGTCAATATGGGCGTCATGCAAAGTATTAGCCAACCAATCATAAAGCCAACAATACCTTTTGGTAGCGCTGTTAGTGAGTGCGGCACTAATTTGTTTACGATCCAGATATAACCTAATAACGCATAGACTACCCCAGACATCCCACCAAAATTTGCTGCTCCAGACCACCAAAATTGAGCCAGATTGGAAACTAAACCAGAAATTAGAACAAGTAGAATCAGATGGATAGGCCCAGATAGCCGCTCAATGCGGGAGCCAAGCATCGATAACCAGAGACTATTAAAAATAAAATGCACTATGCCAAAATGAAGAAAAATAGGTGTAATAAGACGCCAGTAATCTTCGCCCCTAAATCCACCGAAACTAAAGTAACGAACCGCCGTTGGGTAACTTAAAGTAACTAACATTCCGCCGATGGCACTTAAAACTATCAACCCAGTAACTGCAGGATATTGTTTAGCGGCGACATACCAATTGGGATTCTGGGGCATAAAGTAAGAAGTATCCGGTAATATTAAACTAATCGTCTATAGTTTCTACGCCTAAACGACTTCCCCAGCCCAGTTTTGTGCGACATACACTATAGAAATTATGGTCCTTGGGATGAATCAACAAAATGTCGTGGGCATGGCGGGCAATTTTTATTAAATCCCCTGGTTGAGTGACAATGTCGTTATGCCCATCGCAGGTCAATACTGGCTGTAATTCATTACGTGTACTTACTCTCAACTCAATTTGCGCATCTCCATGAAGGGCAATGGGTCTACTGTTAAGTGTATGGGGGTTAAGGGGCACAACCACCATTGCATCGAGCTCGGGGAACAGCAAGGGCCCTCCGGCGGACAGTGCATAGGCAGTTGAACCTGTCGGTGTTGCTACGATTAAACCATCAGAGCGCTGACTGTAAACAAACTCACCGTCCACATAGAGCTCAAAGGTCATCATTCTGACCGACATGCCTGGATGCATAGCAATGTCATTAACTGCCGTACCACTCCCAATAACTTCGTTATCTCGAGTTACCGTCGTCTCCAGCATAAACCGTCGAGTTTGCGCGTAATCTCCTGAAAGTACGGTGGAGACACGTGCTTCGATCTCATCTGGAGAGATATCTGTTAAAAATCCCAGACGACCACGGTTTATTCCCAGCAGAGGTACGCCAATAGATGCCATCTTTCGGCTGGCACTAAGCATACTGCCGTCGCCACCCACCACAATACCCAAGTCAATGGCCCCAGCAAACTCTGAGGTATGCAATATTTCCTTAACAGACCAGTCAACGATATCCGCTGTGCCTCTCTCATAGATAACATCACGCCCCTGACTTACGAGGAACGTCTCAAGCTTACGCAGAGAATCCTTGACCTCAGGTAGATCTAGGTTTCCAAACAAGCCTATTCGCTGAAAATGAGCCATCTAAACTAATCCATTGCATATTTCTTTAATTATACAGTCTCACCGTACAAATCTGTTATTTTCTTAAAACTTTCCATTCAAAGTAGCTATTAACTATTGGCTAAATCAAATCACTTTTTTAGTATTGAACTAAACGATTTGATGCATAATGCACTTAAAATGGTGGTAACTGGTCAGAGACACTAGCATGACAAAAAAAACATCTAAAGCAATCGTGTTAATAGGCATGCCCGGCGTTGGGAAAAGCACTGTTGGCGTGCTCTTGGCAAAATCTCTAGGACTAGGTTTTATTGATACTGATCGAACGATCGAAAAGTATGTAAATAGTGGCCTTCAAAAGTATATAAACCAAAATGGTTATCAGTCTTTGAGAACTGCTGAAGAGCAAGTGTTGCTCAAGGAAGATGTTTCTGCGAAAGTTGTCGCCACCGGTGGTAGCGCCGTATATTCAGGTGCTGGCATGATTCACTTGAAGTCCCAAGGAATGGTCATATTTCTAGATCTACCTCAAGACCAGCTAGAGAGGCGTATTACTAACTTTACTACCAGGGGCATTGCCCGTCGCCCTAATCAAAGTTTCTCAAGTCTTTTTAATGAGCGCAGAGAGCTCTATTTACGCTATGCAGATATCCAAGTCGACTGTAATACTCTAGACATAAATGCACTCCTAAATCGCCTTGTCGCTATTTCAAAACCTTATATTAACGGTCATATTGACTAGACTTTCAGAACAGAGTTTTACTCCAAAACCGTCAGTAAAGATTGAGTTAGGTGCTCTATATTATTCGAATTAACTCCCGCCAAGTTGATCCGCGTAGAGGAGACTATATAAATACCAAATTCAGTCCTCAAGCGTTCCAGTTGAGGAGTAGTAATTCCTAGAAATGAAAACATACCATTCTGCCGCTTGATATGGCTGAAATCCATTCCAGCAGCATTGTTCTCAAGACTGTCACAAAGTAGATTGCGCATAGACTTTATGCGTAGCCTAACCTCCTCTAGTTCAGCCTCCCACTGGCTGCGGAGTTGAGGGTCCCCTAATACCATTGACACAAGAAGCGCACCATGCGCCGGAGGCATTGAATAAATAGACCGCGCCGTCGACATTGCCTGGCTGACCACAATATCAGCTTGCTCAGACGTTTCCGCAATAAAGGTAATAGAACCTGTACGTTCGCGATATAAGCCAAAGTTTTTGGAGCAGGAAGAAGCAATAATTACCTCAGGCAATCTTTCAGCCATCATGCGCATTCCGTAAGCATCTTGGTCAAGGCCGTTACCTAGGCCTTGGTAGGCTGTATCGATAAAAGGTATAAAGCCACGCTCTAGCGCCAAGTCAGCAATAGAATCCCACTGTTCATTCGTTAAATCCGCGCCCGTTGGATTATGGCAACAGCCGTGTAGCAGCACCAAATCGCCTACCGGGACCTGCCGCAGAGTCTCCATCATTTTTTCAGTATCAACTTGACGAGCATCCATGTCGTAATAAGGGTACTGTTTTATGTCAAATCCAGCACTCCCGAGTAGAGGTATATGGTTTGGCCAAGTTGGAATTCCAACCCATAATTTAGATTCGGGCCTTGCTCGTCGAATGACTTCCGCGCCAACACGCAGAGCACCAGAGCCTCCGGGTGCTTGAATGCTTTTCACCCGCCCAGTACTCAGTATGCTGTGATCTTTTCCCAGCAATAATTCCATCATCCGCTGATTGTAATCAGGGTCTCCAGCCATTCCTTGGTAGGACTTAGTTGTCTCTAACTCCATTAGGCGAGATTCAGCCTGTTTGACCGATGCCATGACCGGAGTGCGGCCACGATCGTCCTGATAAACTCCGACACCAAGATCAATTTTCTCAGCACGATTGTCAGCTTTGAAGGCAACCATTAATCCGAGAATTGGGTCAATAGCGACTGGTTTTAAGTTTTCAAACATTAGAGCTTCCTAGAGATGTGTTTTCCTTTTGAGAATTCTACTATGATTTGACGCATTTGTTCAGTTGCTAATGAGAAAATTTGACACTTTGGCATTAAATTCATCGGGTTTTTCAGCATGTAGCCAATGTCCAGCCTGTGAAATTACATACAACTCACTATTGGGGAAAAGAGCCTGAATAATTGGTTGATGCTTACTCTGGATATAAGCTGAAGTCTCACCCTTTAAAAATAAACTCGGCCCTTGGTAAGGTTCACCCTCTGGAGCAGCGACAAGACTAGTTCCGTAGTTCTCAGAAATGGCAGCCATATTTAACTTTAAGGTGTAGCGTCCGTCTTTATTGCGATGTAAGTTCTTCAACAAAAAAGCTCGAGTTTGTGGTGCTTGGACAAAATCCGCAAGGATACCATTGGCTTGCTGACGGCTCCCAACATTGATTTTTGACAATGCGTTTAGAGCATCAAGAGCGGCATCCTGTCTAGGGACATAGGATACCGGAGAAATATCGGCAACAACCAGCTTGCTTACACGACCAACGTTGTTGAGGGCAACCTGCATACCCACCTTACCCCCGAGTGAATGTCCTATCAAAATGGCTTCGCCAAGACTTAGATCATCCATAAGTTGAACTATGTCCTCGGCCATTATAGGAATATCCATGGTGGCACTCTGGGGTGAATCTCCATGATTCCGCAAATCCACGCTAATCACTCTGTGGGTTGGAGCCAGATGTCTAGCAAGGTTACCTAAGTTGGACAAAGAGCCGAACATTCCATGCATCAATATGGCAACCGGTCCACTCCCCTTTTCTGTGAAATTTAATTTCATAGTATCTGTCGCATCTTGGTTTTAAGCATTGCGGTTGCGGTACTTATCTTTATTTTTTCGCCCTTTAGCATACAACTTAGGCCGCACATAACGTCGAAGCCTGGGAAAGAGATAACTCAAGGTGACTAACTTACCGCTTGACGTGGGCATAGTAACTTCTGTTTGTTCGCCACGGGCAATAGACAGAATCGCATCTGCCACGGACTCTGCAGAACTCATGGGCTGAGAAAAAACGATATCTTCAACATCATCAATTTCGCTCATAATGAAACCTGTATCAATCGGCCCGGGAGAGACTACACCAACCGTAATTCCTGATTCCCGAACTTCATCAGCAAGCGCGTACGCAAAGGCACGCAAGCCTGCTTTAGTCCCAGAATAAGTTGCGGCGCCTTGAAGTGGAGACATACCAGCCAGAGATCCCACCATAACAATCGAACCTGATCCTGCACGCCTCAAATAGGGAATAGCCGCACATGATAGTATGAGAGGTGCTCGCATATTAATATCAACCATTGCACCAACATCCGCCGGATCAAGTTTCTCAAGATCACCTCGATTATGCATGCCGGCGTTATTGACTAGCACGTCTACATGACCAAACTTCGCTTCAGCCTTAGCGAGCAATTCCATACATTGTTCACTGTTAGCGACATCCATCGCAACGGTAAGAACCGAGCACTGGGGCGACAGTTCATCGGCAATTCTATCTAAACCTTCCTGGCCTCGGGCAGAGAGAACCAAATTAGCCTTTTGCGCCGCAAAAGCCCTTGCACATGCAGCACCAACACCGGCAGAGGCGCCAGTTATAATGACCGTTTTTCCAGTAAATTCAGAGTTCATTCTTAGATCCTATAAATTCATAGTTATTTTAGTGCTTGGAAGTATACAGACTGGAGCATGTCAATCTACCGCTTTTCAACCTCTCCACAGGCTTATTTGAGTAAATCTTGTAGAGCTTCCGTCAGATTTGGATACTTAAATTCAAACTTGCTCTGAAGAAGCTTAGCTGGAATCACCTCCTGGCCGTGAAGCAATAACTCTTCGCCCATCTCACCAAACAGAAGTCTGACCATAAAACTGGGCATTGGCAACAGAGCCGGTCTGCCAAGGACCTTAGCTAATGTCGCAGTAAACTCTCGGTTGATCGACGAGTTAGGTGCGGTTGCATTAATAGGGCCCGATAACTTCTCAGATTGGATACAGTGATTTAAAACTCTCACCATATCTTTGATATGGATCCAAGACATTACTTGCTCGCCGTTACCTATGGGACCTCCAAGTCCCATCCTGAAGGGCGGTAGCATTTTCGCCAAGGCACCCTGTTCACCGAGTACTATCCCTGTGCGCACCAAGCAAACTCGAGTACCTAAGTTTTTAAATTGAAGAGCGCTATCTTCCCAACTTGCACAGAGTTTATGAGAAAACCCATCTACTGCGGAATTTGACTCATCCACTGATGCAGAGCCTGGGCCATAGTAACCTATGGCAGATCCGCTAATAAGCCGCATTGGAGCTTCAGTTCGGTGACGGAAAAACTCGTAGAGTTGATCCGTAAAGCTGCTTCTACTGACAAAAAACTGTTTTTTGCGACTCTCATTCCAGCGCTTATCCGCGAGGGGCTCTCCTGCCAGATTAACGATGGTATCTATATTTATATCACTGGATATTTCATCAAGACGAGATATGATTTCAGCAGAACTCGGCAATACTTTACGTGCCTTTTCAACACTGCGGCTAAGCACGATTAGCGACCACCCTAAACGCTCGGCTTCCCGACAAAAATGACGTCCAATAAATCCACTACCACCAGTGACTAAAATTGTCGGCATATATGACCCCTTCCGAAATGACCATTATGATATAAAGCACAAATAATAACCCATCTTAGAGTTAATCTTTACTTTACCCAAGTGATTCTGAATTGATAGAATTCGTTCTCAGTTAGTTTTTTATTTTATATCCCATAATCCAACAACCTAGGCACTAACAATGAGTCTTGCGAACAAAGTATTAGCTGTAAATGATGATCTTCCAATTCGTAGCGATGAGCCAGTTCATAGCGGCAAGGTTCGCTCTGTTTACTGGTTGACCGAAGCTGATAGCCGGCGGCTAATCATAGAACATGGCTATGATGTCGCTCCAGACTCGCCTCTCGCGATCATGGTGATTAGTGACCGCATCTCAGCATTTGAATGTATTTGGCGCGGAGAGGGAAATATGCAAGGCATTCCAGGTAAAGGAGCTGCCTTAAATGCTATTTCTAATCATTGGTTTAAATTATTTCGTGAACAAGGCCTAGCTAACAGCCACATATTAGATGTTCCGCACCCTCTAGTATGGATTGTACAAAAAGCTAGACCAGTGATGATCGAGGCAATTTGTCGGCAATATATTACTGGCTCCATGTGGCGTGCCTATGAAAAAGGGGAACGTGATTTCTGTGGCATCCAACTTGAAGATAACCTAGGACGTGATGAGAAATTAGCTGAATTACTGATTACGCCATCCACTAAGGGCATTCTAAAAGGGATTCCCGGCGTGCCTGAAGTAGATGATGTGAATATCTCAAGGACAGATATCGAAAACAATACCGCTGCCTTCAAATTCAAAAGTAAAGAGGACATCGATGTTTATGAAAAACTTCTCAGAGAAGGTTTCTCAGTTATCAGTAGCGAACTAGCGAAGTTAGACCAGGTATTTGTTGATACTAAGTTTGAGTTTGGTTACGTGGCTGATCGTAATGGCAATGATGAATTAATTTACATGGACGAAGTTGGCACTCCAGACTCATCCAGAATATGGGATGGCCCAAACTATAGAGAAGGCAAGGTCGTGGAGAATTCAAAGGAAGGTTTCCGCCAGCTATTACTAAAACACTTTCCTGATCCAGATATTTTATTAGATAAAAACCGTATGGAGGAGCGTTATGCTCTAGCTGCAGATAATGAGCTACCTGAATCTGTGATGATGCAGGTGTCCGATACCTATGTTAGTCTGGCTGAGAAGATAACTGGTGAAACATTAACAGTTTCTTCAAATCCTAAGGCTGAGATATTAGCTATCTTAGATACGAAATATGGGTTGATCGACTGAAATACTGCGACATTTTAGAGAACCAATAATACTCCAAAAAAAACACGGTAAAGATCATGGCTGAAGAACAAAGTATCAATATAGACTCTCGCAAACTATTTAATCTCGGTGTAAATTTACTGGTTGCGGGATTTATTCGGCAAAAACCTGAAGATGCTAAGAAGCTATTTAAGGAACTTAAGCAGGGAGTTCAGATCTCTTCTGGTCAATTGACCTCAGAGCAAACCGGCATGGTAATTCCAATTAAGTTAGAACTAGATCGCAGTGAGTACAGGGGTCAATTTAATTTTCCTAACTTCGAAATTTCAGTTAAAACGATGCTTCAGAAATTTGAAACTGAAGTACGTAAAGATAAAGAATTGAAAGATTTACACACTCTGACCAATGAGACCACCGGTGGCCTTCTCTTCAATGTACCCACTGGTGTGAAAATTGGAGAGGACATCAATGTCTTGATGATGGCCGTAGAACCTGCGGGTGAATCGTTAGTGGTCAAGCTAATGTTTATGAACCCAGAGCAGTTTCAGTCTTAAACTCACAACTTTTCTGCAACCATGTTGAGAATATTTCCAAGATATGTCGTTCGACACACCTCATTACCTGTCCTATACTTAAGATGAAGGCGCTTGTTGTATCTAGGTGCTAAATGATTAGTTTTTAGCCTTTGGAGTTTCAATCGCCCTCGCCTAATAATAATAAAATTTAGGGGCTTGAGTTATGAGACGCCATTTTTACATCTGTAATAATCTTGATGAATTAGAGCTCGTCGAAAAAGAATTAGAAAATCACGGGATCTCAACGCCACATATACATGTTCTTAGCCTAGATGATGGTGAAGTAGCAAGACATAGCAGACTTCATGAAGTAGAGGCCGTCCTGAGAACTGATGTTGTTCATGGTACAGAAGTAGGAGCATTGATAGGATTACTTGCCTCGGCAACCATACTGCTCCTCGCTTACTTCTCTGGCTGGGCAGAAGGCCCAACCTGGATACCCTTTATATTCTTGTCTATTGTATTGCTTGGGTTTTGTACTTGGGAGGGAGGTTTCTTTGGCATTCAAATCAAAAATAAGCGCTTTGCTCGCTTTGAATCTGAGCTGAAGGCTGGTAATCATCTGTTCTTTGTTGATATCGAGACTGAAAAAGAGAAGTTATTAAGCGATGTTATTGGCCGTCACCCACTGCTTGTAGATGCTGGTGAAGGTCCTTCAGTTCCCCATTGGTTTATCAGATGGCAAGAACGATTCAAACACTTTATAAAAGTTATGCCTTAATAGTATTTAGTCGTTGAAAAAAAACAGTCTATTAAAGTACGTATAATCAGCCTCTATAGACATCAAGGCTATGAGTACGAGTATACATAGTGGAGGCATCAATATAGCGAGCACAAAAGCCATACGCTCCCATACCATGTGCATAAAGACAGCTACTATTAGGCCTGCCTTAAGAAACATAAATATAATAATTAAGGTCCAGCGAAGCTCACCTTGAACTTGCATATAATCAACCGCATAGGAAAGGCCACTTAGAACAAATAGCAGCCCCCATACTTTAAAATATAGACTTATTGGGTGCTGTTGCTGCCCCTGCACATCGCTACTATTTTCCATGTTTCAAACTCCTACCAAAGATAAAAGAAAGCAAATATAAAGACCCAAACTAAATCAACAAAATGCCAGTAGAGGCCTGTAATCTCAACTATTTCATAGCCTCGCTCCTCGTAGTCACCACGCAGAACTTTAAGCGCTACGATAATTAAGTAGATTACCCCTATAGATACATGGAAACCATGGAACCCTGTAACCATAAAGAATATAGCTCCAAACTGGGCAGCACCCATAGGATTACCCCAAGGTCGCACCCCCTCTTCGATAAGCTTACTCCACTCAAAAGCTTGCATACCAACAAAACACAATCCAAATCCAGCGGTAACTAACATTAATATTGCCGCCTGTTTTCGTTGATTGCGATACCCGCAATTAACTGCCATTGCCATGGTGCCGCTACTGGTAATTAGCACAAAGGTCATAATAGCAATCAGGATAAGAGGAATATGCTCTCCCATAATGGTGAGTGCAAACACCTCACTAGAATTAGGCCACGGTTCTGCTGTGGTCATTCTCACAGACATGTAACCGACTAAAAAGCAACTGAAGATAAAAGTATCACTGAGCAGGAAAATCCACATCATGGCTTTTCCCCAAGATACATTTTTGAATGCGTCTTTATCTGATGCCCAGTCCTCAATTAAAACATCAACACTTGCCGTTTTAGTTGGTACAGAATTTTCCATAGTCATCACTCCCCAAATCCACAAAATCTAGCAATCGCAGCGTAGGTGCCAGGAGAGCTAGACAAAAGTGCAAATAGCAATATCCAAACTACTAATAAAAAGTGCCAATAGCTTGCACATAGCTCAATTGAAAGCTTGGCTACTGGAACAGACTTTGACTCGACTTCTTTACGGATTGCTAATACACGGCGAGAAGCGGCCAACCAGGCAACCATTCCCCCCACTAAATGTAATGCATGTAATCCAGTCAGTAAAAAGAAGAAGGCATTGGCGGGATTAGTTGTCGCCAAAAATCCTCTGTCCATCAAGTATCGCCAAAATACCAATTGGCCTATTAAAAAGCCCAAGGATGAGAGTCCTGCAAGCCACATAAATTCTCGAGCGTTACTTTGCCCAGGTCGATCTATATTTCGTTTCGCAAGTTCAATAGAAATACTGGCCACCAATAATAATGCCGTGTTGATCCACAACTGCCATGTCTTTGCTAGCGGTTGCCATGGCTCTGATAAGGCCTCCCAATCCGAAACTTGTGAGCGTAATATATATGACAGTAAAAACAGAAAGAACATAGAACTGATAGCGGCCATCAAAAAGTATAGGCCTGTCTTTGCACTGGCACCTCGACGAGTAATGTCGCCTTGGTCACCAGCAAGTGGAATCGAAGTTGTTTGAGCAAGCATCGTTTTCTCCGTTCTATTGTTTTGTCTTATTATTCATCATGATCACTCTCATGGATTGGAACTTCCTCTCCACTGGTCGTTTGCGGAGTGTAGTCAAGTTCAGCACCAGGAACGCCATAATCATAGGCCCAGCGGTGTACTACAGGAAGAGATGGACCCCAGTTGCCATGCTTTGGAGGCGTTTCTGGCGTCAACCACTCAAGGGACGTAGCCTTCCAAGGGTTACCGCCTGAAGGTTTTCCCTTAAAGTAGCTGTAAACCATATTAAACAAAAATAGTAGCTGACTAATGCCTACAATAATTGCCACTATGGTAATAAAGGAATTAAGGCTCTGCGCTGACTCAGGGTTAATGACCTGGTATCCCTCCCATGCGTAATAACGTCTTGGCATGCCAAGAAAGCCCAGATAGTGCATAGGAAAATAAATCAGATAGGTCCCAAGGAAGGTTATCCAAAAGTGTAGCTTACCGATACCATCATGAAGCATTCGACCAGTAATTTTTGGGTACCAGTGGTAGATAGAACCAAACACTACTAATACGGGTGCAACACCCATCACCATGTGGAAATGGGCCACAACGAAATAAGTATCAGAAAGTGGTATGTCCACAACGACGTTACCAAGGAATAAGCCGGTTAAACCACCTACTAAGAAAGTCACGATAAAGGCTAATGAAAATAGCATAGGTACGGTTAAGTGAATATTTCCACGCCACAGGGTTAACAGCCAATTATAAACTTTGAGGGCAGTAGGCACCGCGATAACTAACGTAGTAACAGCAAAGAAAAAGCCAAAGTAAGGATTCATACCACTGACATACATGTGATGCGCCCAAACAACAAAACTGAGTACACCAATAACAACAATCGCCCAAACCATCATTCGATAGCCAAAGATACTTCGTCGCGCATGAACACTGATTAAATCAGAAACTAAACCAAAGGCCGGCAAGGCTACGATATATACCTCAGGGTGCCCAAAAAACCAGAATAGGTGCTGAAACAAAATAGGGCTACCACCGGTATAATCAAGTGCAGTACCTTGAGTCGGACTAAACATATCAGGCATGAAAAAGCTCGTCCCAATAGTTGTATCTAGCAACATCATAATGCCGCTGACGAACAGTGCGGGGAAGGCTAACAGTGCGAGAATTGTCGCGACAAATATTCCCCATACGGTGAGAGGCATTCGGAACATGGTCATACCATGAGTACGCGCCTGAAGAACGGTAGTTACATAATTAAGGCCACCCATAGTGGCAGCGACAATAAAAATAATGAGGGAGACTAGCATCAAAATAATTCCCCATTCTGCTCCTGGGGTGCCTTGAGTTATGGCTTGAGGCGGATATAGTGTCCACCCAGCTCCAGTGGGGCCGCCGGGAACAAAAAAGCTAGCCAGAAGCACTAAAACAGAAAGCAAGTAAAACCAAACACTAAGCATATTTACAAATGGAAATACCATATCTCTAGCGCCCACCATCAGTGGGATCAGGTAGTTACCAAAACCTCCCAAAAATAATGCTGTAAGTAGGTAGATCACCATGATCATTCCGTGCATCGTCATAGCTTGGTAATACTGCGTGGAGTCCATATCGATGCTCTCAGGAAAACCAATTTGCATACGCATCATTGCCGACAATACAAGGGCAACTAAACCTACAAAAATCGCGATAACTGAGTATTGTATCGCGATGACTTTATGGTCTTGGCTCCAAACATATTTAGCAATAAAGCTAGTCGGCTCATGGAGTTCCTCGTGTTCTACATCATCTGCGTAAGCCATGAATCAATCCTCTGTCGGCTGTGTAGAAGGCTGACTCAAATCATCTGATGAAAGAGAGTCAATATAGGCTACTAAACTATCAAGTTGCTCGTCGCTAAATTCATAGGCGACCATCACTGGCGGATAACCTGCTGCTATTTTCGCAGCTGGGTCAACAATGGACTCAATCAAATAATCAGAATCAACCAGGACCTTACTACCATCAATAAGAGTCTCTTGTGACCCAGATAAATTCAACCATCCTGGACCTAGACTCGGTCCACCATCAACACTATGGCATGCAAGACATCCTCGGCTGGACGCCAAACGCTGTCCTTGCTCAACAAGCCCCTCTACTGTACCGCCTGTGAGCACATCAGCGAACGTTATTTGCTGGGATAACCACTCCTCATAGTCCTGGGCTTTATCAACAACAACTTGCCCACGCATGTTGTAGTGGCCGATACCACAGTATTCAGCACACAGGATGTCAAAGGTTCCTGGGACCGTCGGCGTAAACCAAAAGTATGTAACTTGACCTGGGACTAAATCCATCTTCGCGCGAAATTCAGGGACATAAAAGTCATGGAGTACATCCTTAGATCTCAACAAAACCTTTGTAGGTTGATTAACCAAAAGGTGCACCTGATTCCCAGCTACCAGAATATCGTCCTGACCGGCCGCATCATCAGGGTCAAGTCCGAAACTATTACGGTCATCCATAAGTCTGACACTAGTGCGGCCAAACTTTTTATCCTCGCCAGGTAACCTGTAACTCCAGCGCCACTGCTCTCCAACTGCCTCAAACTCCACTGCATTAGGTGGAACATGTACAAAATCGTTGTACACCACAAGGCCAGGGGCTAACAGCCCACAGATTGCTAGAGTAGTAATTGAAATTAGCCACCATTCGAGCTTTTTGTTTTCAGGCTTGTACTCCGACCTGCGCCCTGGAACTACCTGATATTTGTAAACGCAGTAGGCCATGAAAAGTACAATGGCAACAAAGAAAATACCTGTAATAACCAGAGTGATAGTAATCGTTGTATCAATTGACCCCCAATTGGATGCCAGAGGAGTAGCCTGCCATGGGCTGAGGAAGTGAAATAAAACCGAAACAATAACAATAGCGACCAAAATAACTGCAAAAGCCATATTGATTTGACCCCTGTTATAAGGACATATGCCTTGTCATGGCACTATGCCAAAAAGGCGAACTAACCGCGTTCGCAGTATCTTCAAGCGAGTAATTAACCCAAATTGAAGGGTGCCTTTAGACACCAAAATATAATTATTTTTTTAGACCCTATCTTGAGTCTAGCACATAAAACTAATTCTGCTAGAAAGGCTACTATAAAAAATCTAAACACCTTTGCCGAAAATATTGTGACATTAAGGCTAGATGTTCAGTATCATCCAGATTGGAACTTTTGAACTGTAATCTTTGAGCCATGATCAACCATCTTTCAGCCTTTAGTTCGCGCTTTGCGCCAATCATTTCCGAGATCGGCAGCGAACGCCTGCCATCTCTGCTAGTCAGTATGCTCAAAGGTTTAGTCCCTTTTAATAATGCAGTCATCGTGCATTATCACGGTGGTGAGAAGCCTGTGGTCCACTACAATGATATACCCCCGTTGGAGAGAGAAAGCCAAATCGATGGTTTTGTAAATGGCGCATTTTTACTCGATCCATTTTATCGAGCCGCAATCGACCTACGCTGCCGTGGACTTCATCGTCTGAGTGATCTCGCACCAGAGGGGTTTAAAAAGACTGAGTATTACCGCAGTTATTTTAA
>ERZ651776.618-NODE-618-length-48359-cov-29.589661_pt1 | contig 48359 bp, 46 predicted proteins | sample MGYA00514761_ERZ651776 | MGnify/ENA metagenome assembly ERZ651776
TAGTACTTCTGCGCCTGCAATGTTTTCTGAGTCAATTTCGCCTTGAATGTAGGTCTTGAATTCAAGCAGTTTTTCAGTAGAAAAACCAGAAGGGGTTTGAGCAAATACACCAGTAAAAAAGAATAGTGTAACAGCGATTTGGAGTAATTTTTTTCTCATCATTAGAATGTATTTGACTCTAATATAGGGAAATAAAAAAGCCATACAATAGGTATGGCTTTTCTTAATAAATCTAAAATACTCTAGTAGCGGTAATACTCGGGCTTATAAGGGCCTTTAACAGTAACACCAATATATTCAGCTTGTTCTTGAGACAGCTCTTCAAGCTCAACGCCCAAGTGACCTAGGTGCAAGGCTGCGACCTTCTCATCCAAATGTTTGGGAAGCATATACACTTTATTTTCATACTTTCCTGGGTTGTTCCAAAGTTCCAATTGAGCTAGCGTTTGGTTTGTAAAAGAATTACTCATTACAAAACTTGGGTGGCCTGTAGCACAACCTAAATTCACCAAACGACCTTCAGCTAAAACAAAAATTGTATTACCATTAATCTGATATTGATCAACTTGTGGCTTGATAGTATCTTTAGTGTGACCATACTTACCGTTTAACCATGCCATGTCAATTTCATTGTCGAAATGTCCAATATTACATACGATGGTTTTATCCTTCATGGCTTCAAAATGGTGTCCTTGAACAATATCTTTATTACCAGTGGTTGTGATAATAACATCAGCTTTACCAATTACCGTTTCTAATTTTTTCACCTCAAAACCGTCCATTGCTGCTTGCAAAGCACAAATTGGATCAATTTCTGTTACGATAACACGTGCACCTGCACCGCGCAATGAAGCCGCAGTTCCCTTACCTACATCACCGTAACCGGCAACAACAGCAACTTTACCTGCAATCATCACATCCGTTGCACGACGAATGGCATCTACTGCCGATTCTTGACAACCGTATTTATTATCGAATTTCGACTTCGTTACCGAATCGTTTACGTTGATCGCTGGAAGTACTAAAGTACCGTTGATCTCACGTTCGTACAGACGGTGCACACCAGTCGTCGTTTCTTCAGACAAGCCTTTGATGCCCGCAACCAATTCTGGGAATTCGTCAAAAACCATGTTGGTCAAATCACCACCATCGTCTAAGATCATGTTCAACGGCTGACGGTCTTCACCAAAGTGTAGCGTTTGCTCGATACACCAGTTGAATTCGTCTTCGTTCATTCCCTTCCACGCATACACTGGAATACCTGCAGCAGCAATAGCAGCAGCAGCATGGTCCTGCGTAGAGAAAATATTACAAGAAGACCAAGTCACGTCGGCTCCTAATTCTACTAGCGTCTCGATCAAAACAGCCGTCTGAATGGTCATGTGCAAACATCCTGCGACGCGTGCCCCTTTCAAAGGCTTACTAGCACCGAACTCCTCGCGGAGTGCCATAAGTCCTGGCATTTCGGCTTCAGCTAATTTGATTTCCGTGCGGCCCCAATCGGCCAATGACATATCTTTAACTTTGTACGGTACGTACTGTGTTGTTTCGCTCATGTGAACTAATTTATTTGGCGCAAAGATACACAACGTGCTGAGTGCACAAAGGTTTAGTAATTATGTCTACCAATTTTCCGTTTTCACATTTAGCAGAAGAGGTCCAATTTGGCTGGTCAGATCGGCCATCCGTGCTACTCAACGCAGAAATGTTCAGCACAGAAGACCGCGAAAAATGGGTGCAGCGCAAGACCAAGCCACGAAAAGAAGAGTTCTTGGTCAGCAGAACTGCATTGGCTAACGCGCTGGATCCGTTGCCACTTTCAGCTGTGTATTACCATGGAAAACAACCCAAACATATAGCAGGGCACATCAGCATAAGCCACACTAAGAATGGCGCCATTGCGGCCTATTCTGCTTCTCTCGAGGTAGGCGTAGATATTGAAGGTATACGTCCACAGATTGGTCGTATTGCGAAAAAATTTATTCGACCGGACGAAGAAACATACCTCCAATCCTTGGGAACTGTGCATGCCCAACAACTAATTTGGGGCATTAAGGAAAGTTTATTCAAGCTCTACGGCGGAGGTAACGTGGATTTCAAAAAGCACCTTCACATTACTTCACTTTCCGCAGAAGGGAATGGCAACCAATGGTCAGGAACGGCATGGGTCTATGCTACAAATGAGATGCGACTGCAACCCATTCAGTGTTTCGTACAAGGTCACTTTGACGGGAGCAACTATTACTGTTTAGCGACCCACCGAAAGGAAATGGCGCCTTTTGATGCGCACAACCTTCAACTGCGCCAATGGACGCTGAGCGACGCGCCTTGGCTCTACCGCTTGAATAAGGATCCTGAAGTAATAAAGTATACTGGCGACAGTGGATTTTCGAGTGAAGCCATGGCGCGCGAACTCATACTATCCTATCCCAATTACCAACGCGACGGCTACGGCCGCTGGATCGTTACAGAGGCTGCAAGCAGCACACCATTAGGTTGGTGCGGACTAAAGAAGAACCCTTGGGGCGTTGATTTAGGCTTCCGATTTTTTCGGGAACATTGGGGAAAAGGCATTGCTACAAAAGCGGCACAGGCTGCCTTAACATTAGGCAATGCGTTCGATGCATCGCCGATCATTGGTCGAACGCTCTCGAGCAATACCGCCAGTAAGAGGGTATTAGAAAAGGTTGGCATGGTACAATACGATGCGCTGCCCTCAGAAGATTTTACAGAAGATTACCAAATCACCGCAAGCGACAGCAAGTTCTGGGCAAACGAGCAACTCCTTCTCTATAAATTCCCTCGCTAATGCCACACATCGTTCTCACCGGTACTGAAAGCACCTATAAGTCGCGCTTGTGCGCTGCGCTAAGCGAACTGTTCCAACTGCCTGCAGTACCCGAATATGCGCGCCACTACATGAGCGAAAATGGAATTATGGCATCAAATGTAAATGAGGCAGTGTTCAACACCATCGCGACGGGCCAAATCGACCAACAACGCATCCATGGCTATTTTGATGCGCATGCCAAGGCTACCTTATTCGACACCGATGGAATCACCTTAGCTGTATGGGCCGCTGATAAATTCCAACGTCCTGTTGAAGCATTCACCCCCATTCCTACTCACCTACACTACCTCGTGTGTGCTCCTACAAATAAAGCTTACGAAGATCCTATGCGGGAAGATCTTGATAGACGCGACGAACTCCACAAGCGTTATCTCGAAATGCTCGATGGTATGAACGCATCCTACACGGTATTGAAAGAAGTTGCATTTACGGACCGGTTATTTGAAGCAATATCCGCCTTGAGAAGCTGCGGATTTACACCACGCGATTGAGTTCATCGTCCAGCATTTGACGCAATTGGTTCCATTTAGAGAACTCATTCATATAATGATCAATCTGAATGTCGTCGCCATCTAACTTTGACTTCAAAAGCTCTAATTGACGTTGCACGTGCATGTATTTAAAGCGAAACACGGTATCGCGCACCAAAGAGAAGATGATGTTTTTTTCCTTTGGTAGATAGATCTCACGGGCCTCCCATTTTGCAAGAGTATATTTCTCTGTCAATGCTTCGGTGACCAATTCCACGACCTCCGGGTCCGGTTGACGCACCCACCATGATGTCACCGGCACCTCACCTTCTTCCAATTCTGCACATAGCAATCCATAGACCTTTGCAAAAACCGGTACTTGAAACGTAATCCCATCATTGTCCAGCTCCTGCTTGATCCAATCCGCCACAGTCACAGGATTCACCTCTTCTGGATCAATACCCTCTTCGAGCATGATTTCTGTGCCTTTACTAATGGCCAAATGAATCAAGGTTTTCTCTTGCTCATAACCAAGGATTTTAGCCTCTTCAGGCACACCGCCAGTAACCACCTCCATTGGCGGTTCTTGTTGCTGTTTTCTTCGGGCTTGACGGGACTGATCGTTTAATAATCGGTACAATTCATCAAATAGTGCAGCAGCATCTATATCTAATAGACGTGCCGCTTCCTTGACGAAAACTTCTTGACCAATTCGATCCGGCACCTTAGCAATACTCGCCACAATTTCTCTCACCATCTGCGCTCGCTTGAGCGGATCACCAGCGGCCTCATCTATCAATACTCCAGTTTTGAAACTGATAAAATCTCGGCGATTAGATTTGATGTATTTTTCTAATTCCTCTGTACTGTGTGCTTGCGCAAAACTGTCGGGATCTTCACCATCTGGAAAAGGAACAACGCGCACATTCACACCTTGCTCCAACATCATATCTAAACCTCGGAAACTTGCACGAATCCCCGCAGCATCTCCGTCATAAAGCAATGTAATGTTTGGTGTATAACGCTTCAGCATAGCAATCTGACCTTCCGTCAATGCTGTACCCGAAGAACTCACCACATTTTGAACACCGTTTTGGTAGAAACTTAAAACATCCGTGTAGCCCTCAACCAGCAGCGCTTCATCACGTTTCACAATCTCTTGTTTCGCTTGAAACAAGCCATAGAGCACCTTGCTCTTATGGTAAATAGGGTTCTCCGGCGAGTTGAGGTATTTCGCGGCTTTCGCATTGCTTTGCAAAATCCTTCCACCAAATCCCAACACCCTTCCCGAGATAGAATGAATGGGGAACATCACACGGCCGCGAAAACGATCGTACCAGCCCCGTTCATTTCGCATACTAATCCCAGAAGATTCTAAGGATTGTTCACTGTAGGAACTGGCCAATGCATAGTCCGCAAAAGCCGAAGATTGCTCAGGGCTGTAGCCCAGATGAAACTTCTTAATGGTTTCATCAGTAAAGCCTCGCTCCTTAAAGTAGCTTAACCCAATAGCCTTGCCTTGATCGGTCTCATGCAATTGCTGCACATACCACTTTGCAGCAACGTCTGAAATTAAGTATACACCTTCCTTTAGATTACCCGCGGCAATCTCCTCAGGAGTCTGCGGGCGTTCTTCAGGAATTTCAATATTGTATTTTTTCGCAATCCAACGCAACGCCTCAGGGTAGGACATCTGTTCCAATTCCATAAGGAAGGTCACCACATTCCCACCTTTACCCGAAGAAAAATCTTTAAATATTTGCTTCGCGGGGCTCACCATGAAACTCGGAGATTTCTCGTTGTTGAATGGACTCAGTCCTTTGAGATTGCTCCCGCTTTTCTTCAATTGCACAAATTCCCCAATCACCTCTTCTATTTGAGCGGTGCTGAAGATCTGTTCAATGATACTTTCGGGAATTCTAGACATAGTACTGCAAGATACATTTACTAAACAAAAAAGCCACCCTTTCGGGTGGCCTGCAAGCTGAGTGAATATTAATTATTTCTGTAAATGTACATCCATTTGGGGAAATGGAATAGAAATACCTTCTGCATTAAAGGCCTTATACACTTCTGTGGTCACAGAATAATACAAAGGCCAATAATTTTCGCTCGCTACCCACGCACGAACTAAAATATTCACAGAGGAATCCGCTAATGCGCTTATTTCGATCAAACCTTCAGGCTCAAGCAATACTCTTTCGTCGGATGCTATAATTCTTTTAATAATCGCTTTCGCTTTATCGACATCGTCCCCATAGCCTATGCCAAAGGTCCATTCTTGTCGCCGCGTTGCCTCTGCACTGTAATTAATCAAACTACCGTTACTCAATCCCCCGTTTGGTATGACCACTTGTTTGTTGTCAGACGTTGTCAAGATGGTCGTAAAAATCTGAATACTCTTTACCGTTCCACTATACCCTTGAGCTTCAATAAAATCACCCACCTTGAACGGCTTAAACATGAGAATCATGGCACCTCCAGCAAAATTTTGCAGCGTACCACTTAATGCCATGCCCACAGCCAAACCGGCAGCACCTAGAATGGCAACTATACTCGTGGTTTCAACGCCCAGCTGATTGATCGTCGCAATAACAACTACCGCTTGCAAAGCGATTTTCAAAAAACTCTGCAGGAACGTAGAAAGGCTCGCATCAACCTCTCTAAGACTGAGCGCCTTTGTAAAAGCGCGCATCATGACCTTCACCACGCGCATTCCAATCCAAAAAATAACAACAGCGAGGACGATGTGCTTCGCCCATTCGAAGGCATTCAATTTCAATGCATCTAGCAAAACTTCAAATTCTTCCATTCTAATTTATTTTTTCCGAGCTACGGTAAATTCCAATAGGGACTCAAACGAATCGCGCACATCACTACCGGGAAAGGTATAGAGAAGATCTTTGGCTTTTGTAATGTGTTCCTCCATTCTTAAACGCGCATAATCTAGTCCTCCAGAATGCCTAACAAAGTCGACTACTTCTTGGACTTTTTTAGGTCGGTCGTGGTGCTTTTTAATGGTTCTTATAATGTATTTGCGCTGTTTGGGAGTAGCCTCTGTTAACGCATGAATAAGTGGTAACGTCATCTTTTGCTCCTTGATGTCAATTCCAGCGGGTTTACCTGTTAAATTAACTTTTTCAAAATCGAACAAATCATCTTTTATCTGAAAGGCCAAGCCTAAATGACGGCCAATCTCACGCAACTTAGCCACACTAGCCTCATCTGCATGAACGCTGGACGCTCCAACGACACAACACGTCTCTATGAGTGACGCTGTCTTTTGCTGAATGACCTCATAATAGACCTCTTCAGTAATGTCCAATTTTCTCGCCTTTTCAATCTGAAGCAGCTCGCCTTCACTCATGGCCTTTACGGCGCCGCTCACATGTTCTAACAGGGCATATTCTTTCGTCTCTACGGCAAGAAGTAACACACGAGACAATAGGTAATCACCGATCAAAACGGCAACTTTATTTTTCCAAAGCGCATTGATACTAAAAAACCCACGGCGCATGTCTGAATCATCCACAACATCGTCATGAACCAAAGTGGCAGTATGCATCAATTCTATAAGCGAGGCCCCTCTGTAGGTACTTTCATTTACCTCTCCAAGCAATTTCGCACTGAGAAAAACGAGAATAGGACGCATTTGCTTCCCCTTTCGCTTTACCATATACCCCATCACGCGATCCACTAGTGGGACCTTTGAACTCAAATGCATTTTGAACTTAGGCTCAAAACGTTGCATTTCCTCGCTGATGGGTGCTTTAATGTCCGCCAGTTTCGCCATTAGTTCCAGCCGTTTTCTTTACAGATCTGTTCGTAGGCTTTTTGTACGTTTAGGAAGGTTTCTTTCGCAGCGGCTTGCGCCTCATCGCCAGCATCAACGAGTCTATCGGGATGGTACTTCAAAGCCATCTTACGATACGCTTTCTTTACCTCAGCCTCCCCAGCCCCCTTCTCAACTTCTAAAACTTTATAGGCCCAATCTGCATCTTCGCCTTTATGAAACATGGCTTGTATGGAAGCAAAGTCATAGGCGTTAATACGAAGATTTCTGGCAATACGCTGAATCTCGTCCAGCTCACTAGGGTGCAAATATCCGTCTGCCAGCCCCAATTTAAATAGGAAATGAATCAGTTGTAGACGGGTGCTATGGGTGGTAAAACTATTGATCTGCGCGCACACCTTGGTCAATGGAATGGGCTGATCCACGATTTTTTTAAATACCTGGAAACTTTCGTTGGCTTTTTCTTTGCCGAACATGCCGACAAATTGCTGACGGACAAAGTCTAACTCACTTTGACTTACTCTACCGTCCGCCTTAATAACTCGAGCAGCGAGAACTAGTAATGAAATATGAAAATCACTCGGCGATCCTTGACGCTGTGACTCTGATGTCCATTTCGCGCCTGAACGGCTTGACTCAGCACCATCCGCGCCGACCAAGTCGTGCATCATGTTGCCCAAAGCTACGCCAAGCAGTGCCCCAATGGGACCACCTAAACTCCAGCCAAGGCCGCCGCCGAAAATTTGAAATAGACGTTTCATTCGCAACCCAAAGATAGGTTACGTGAACGTCTTCAATGACTCAGAGCGAATAAAATCAAGTTGCGAAAATCGCAACGGCTGATATTCCTACTATGATGAGAATGACCAAGCCAATTTGAGCATATAGCTGGGCCTTTGTCATTCTCTCTTCAGGAGGTCTTCTACTCGCTCCCCCGGAACGGGTTCGCTTAGAGTCTCTTTGAGGTGCTGCACTATTAGACATAAAAGATGAGTTGGTTGTGTTCCTATGGAAGATAGGAATTTCTTTGGTACTTAACAAACTCATTTTCTTCACAATAGCATCGTAAACAGGGGTTTAACCCCTGTTTAGTCTCGATTTAGACCCTGTTGAAAAAAACAAAAAAAAATCCCAAACGCAATGTTTGGGATTTTTAAAGGCGTGCTTTTTTAAATTTTATCTAAGAGCCACAAGAGACACAATCGTCTGGATTCTCAATAGAACAAGCAATTTTCTCTTCCATGGTAACTTCATCCTTCATTGACGCAATGGCCGCTTTTTGAGCGTCGACTCGTGCCTCAATTTCAGCAGGAGATGCATCCGCTGAAGGAACTTTATCCACTTTCTCTGACGTTGCTGTTCCAGAAACCCCTGGAGCCATATCTGTCTGAGCATTCTTCTTAACCGTAAACTTGATCGCAGAAGAAGCAGGCTTAGAACGCAAGTAATACATACCCGTTTTCAATCCTTTCTTCCATGCATAGAAGTGCATAGAAGTGAGTTTACCCATGTTTGGTGCCTCCATGAAAAGATTGAGACTCTGGCTTTGATCGATAAACACTCCCCGATCAGCAGCCATATCAAGGATATCACGCATGGAAATTTCCCATACAGTTTTGTAAATGGCTTTAAGATTCTCCGGAACACCTTCAATGTGCTGCACGGAACCGTTTGAAGCCATAAGTGCATTCTTCATGTCATCATTCCACAATCCTAAGTCAATAAGATCGTGTAACAAATGCTTGTTGACTACAATAAATTCTCCAGAAAGAACGCGACGAGTATACACATTAGATGTGTATGGCTCAAAACATTCGTTATTTCCTAAGATCTGTGAAGTCGATGCTGTGGGCATAGGAGCCATCAACAGGGAGTTTCTAACCCCGTGCTCTTTAACCTCTCCACGTAACGTTTCCCAATCCCAACGACCGCTGAGTTCACCGTCTTTAACATCCCAAAGGTTGTGCTGGAATTTACCTTTCGATATTGGAGAACCTTTGTAGGTTTCGTAGGGACCGTCCACCTTTGCTTGGTCTTTAGACGATGTTACTGCGGCGTAATACATCGTTTCGAAAATATCCTTGTTGAGTTGCTTGGCTTCTTCCGAATCGAAAGGCAAGCGCAACATAATAAAGGCATCAGCTAAACCTTGCACACCTAGCCCAACTGGGCGATGACGCATATTTGAGTTTCTCGCTTCCACTACTGGGTAGTAGTTGCGATCAATCACTTTATTTAAGTTTTTCGTCACTTTATAAGTAACGTCGAACAGCTTATCGTGATCGAATGTACCGTCTTCAGTCACGAACATTGGTAAGGCGATCGAGGCTAAATTACAGACCGCTACTTCATCCGGAGAGGTGTACTCTAGAATTTCGGTACATAGGTTGGAAGAACGGATCGTACCAAGGTTCTGCTGATTTGATTTTAAGTTTGCGGCATCTTTGTAAAGCATGTACGGCGTTCCCGTCTCAATCTGGCTCTCCATAATTTTTGCCCATACTTCGCGTGCTTTGACTGTTCTGCGACCACGCCCTTCACTCTCGTATTTCGCATAAAGGTCTTCGAATTCTTTACCGTGACAGTCAAACAATCCAGGACATTCGTTTGGACACATTAGGGTCCAGTCTTCATTCTTTTCAACGCGCTCCATGAATAAATCTGGAATCCACATTGCGTAGAATAGATCTCGCGCACGCATTTCCTCTTTTCCGTGGTTCTTCTTAAGATCCAAGAACTCAAAAATATCGGAGTGCCAAGGCTCGACGTAAATAGCAAATGAACCCTTACGCTTACCACCGCCTTGATCCACGTAGCGCGCTGTGTCATTGTAGACACGTAGCATTGGAACAATACCGTTGGATGTACCATTGGTGCCACCTATGTAGGAACCTGTTCCTCTAATGTTATGAATGCTCAACCCAATACCTCCTGCACTCTGCGAAATTTTCGCCGTTTGCTTCAGGGTATCATATATGCCATCGATGCTATCGTCTTTCATGGTAAGCAAGAAACAAGAACTCATCTGTGGCTTCGGTGTACCTGCATTAAACAACGTTGGGGTTGCGTGCGTCATGTACTTCTTGCTCATCAGCTCGTACGTCTCAATTGCACTCTCAAGATCGTCCTTGTGTATACCGATACTTACACGCATCAGCATATGTTGCGGACGTTCTACAATCTTGCCGTGCATGCGCAGTAGGTAAGAGCGCTCAAGCGTTTTAAAACCAAAATAGTCGTAGCTAAAGTCTCGGTCATAAATCAACTGAGAGTCTAGAAATTCTGAGTTTTTACTGATGATTTCGAAAACATCATCAGCAATTAATGGAGCAGGCTTGCCCGTTTCAGGATTGATGTATTCATACAATCCTTGTACCGTTTCAGAAAAGCTTTTTTTGGTGCTTTTATGAAGGTTACTTACCGCGATGCGTGCTGCAAGATTTGCGTAATCAGGGTGCTTGATCGTCATTGAGGCTGCCGTCTCCGCAGCCAGATTGTCCAGTTCCGAGGTGGTTACCCCGTCATAGACACCGTCAATAACTCGTTTTGCAACAGAAACAGGGTCAACATATTCGCTGAGCCCGTAACAGAGTTTCTCAATTCTCGCCGTGATTTTGTCAAATTTAACCGCTTCCTTATGGCCGTCTCTTTTTAGTACGCGCATCATGGTATTGTTCTTTCTTGAGTTGTGTGTAAGTCTTATTAGAAGTTCATTGCGCCGAAGGCGTCGTCAATGTTGTGGTCCGATTGCTCTTCGCCAACACCCGCTTTCTTATATTCGGAAACACGCTTTTCAAAGAAGTTCGTTTTTCCTTCCAATGAGATCATATCCATAAAATCGAATGGATTGGCTGTATTATATACTTTCGGGCAATTCAAAGTTTCTAGAAGGTGGTCCGTAACAAACTCTAAATATTCCGACATCAGTTTCGAATTCATTCCAATCAGATTTACTGGAAGAGATTCTGTGATAAACTCGCGCTCAATATCTAGCGCTTCTGAGAGAATTTGAACTATACGCTCCTGCGGCACTTTGTTTACTAAGTGGTTATTGTGCAAGTGACAAGCAAAATCGCGGTGCAATCCTTCGTCACGAGAAATAAATTCGTTCGAAGTTGCCAGTCCAGGTAACAGGCCGCGTTTCTTCATCCAGAAAATACTACAGAACGCACCGGAGAAGAATATTCCTTCTACCGCTGCAAAAGCAATTAGTCTTTCTGCAAACGATTCTGAATCAATCCAACGCAAAGCCCAATCGGCCTTTTTCTTAATGGCTGGGAAACGCTCTAATGCATTGAACAGCTCGTCTTTTTCTTTATCATTATCCACTAAAGTGTCAATCAAAAGCGAATACATCTCGCTGTGGATATTTTCCATCATGATTTGGAATCCGTAGAAGAATTTAGCCTCTGAATATTGCACCTCATTTACGAAGTTCTCCGCTAAATTTTCATTGACGATACCGTCTGATGCAGCAAAAAATGCAAGAATGTGCTTTAGGAAATAACGCTCATCGTCTGAGAGCTTTTTCCAATCCACAACATCTTGGTGTAAATCAATTTCTTCCGCTGTCCAAAAAGATGCTTCTTGCTTCTTGTACCACTGCCAAATGTCGTCATGTTGTATAGGAAAAATTACAAATCTGTTCTTGTTTTCCTGAAGAATGGGTTCTTGCTGCATGGTTGCAATTATTAGTCGTCGTTAAGGCCGATTAAAAAAATATAATCAGCTTAATATCAATCAATTAAACTTGTGCTTATGGCGCGGAGTAGGCACTGGTGCTCGCTTGCATAGGCGAACGGTCCATACAAACATGGCTCGTATTTGAGGGAATATCAAGAAAGTCAAATTGGGTTTTTACCACAGTTATTAACAACTCTTTTTGGTGTCAAAAATGAACCATTGGTAATGGCTACGGGCGAGCAGAGACCCTCATGAGTCTTTACCACTAATTTTAAAAGGTATTTTCCTTTATTCGGCCGATAAATGAGCAGCCACTTCTTCGAGCTCGGTATAAAAGTCAGGGCCGTATTTACGAATCAGTGGTTCTTTTAGGAATCGATACACCGGTACCTTTAATTCTTCTCCTAAGGCACACGCATCACTACAAATAGACCAACGATCGTAGTTTAATGCCTCAAAATCTGTATACCGAGCAATGCGGATGGGATAGAGGTGGCAAGAAATTGGTTTTTTCCAATCTACTACACCATCGTTATACGCCTGCTCGATACCGCACTTCGCAGTACCATCGGGATCAAAGACCGTGTAGGCACATTCTTTGCCATCATTAAGAGGCGTCTCCAGTTCCCCAATACCAGCGACACTGGTTCCTTGCTTTTCAATGGAATTCCGCCCCTTATCCGTTAAATATTCACGAATCTTAGGATAGATTTTCTTAAGAATAGCTGCTTCTTCCGGTTCTACAGGTGCACCCGCATTACCTTCCACACAACAAGCACCTTTGCAGGCACTGAGATTACAGACAAACTCCTTTTTGAAGAGTTCGGTGGAGAGCAACTTATTACCAATTTCTATCATACCTGCAAAGCTAGTTCAGTAAAGGGATGGTCAGGTAAGAGAAACGCGCTAATTTTGCACCAAATACTAACCGCATGGGTTTCAATTACAATGACGCACTAAGCGCTTTCCTTATCCTATTTGCCGTTATCGATATTCTCGGTAGCATACCTATTATCGTAAGCCTTAGGAAAAAAGTGGGCCACGTACAAAGTGAAAAAGCTACACTAGTGGCTGGCGCAATCATGATTGTATTTCTATTTCTAGGAGAACGCATTCTCCATTTATTGGGTGTTGATGTTCAAAGTTTTGCCATCGCCGGTAGCTTTGTTCTGTTCTTTCTTGCCCTTGAAATGATTCTCGGCATTACTCTTTACAAAGAAGAATCGCCGCATACAGCTAGCATTGTGCCCATTGCCTTTCCTATGATTGCTGGTGCGGGAACGATGACCTCTTTAGTCTCTTTACGCGCAGAATTTGCTACCATAAATATCATTATTGCTATCATTTTGAATATGGTGGTTGTTTATGCGGTATTAAAAAATACAGAACGCATCGAACGCATTATGGGAGCCGGCGGCCTCAGTATCCTTAGAAAAGTTTTCGGTGTTATCTTGCTGGCTATTGCTGTCAAGCTGTTTTTCGCTAACCTCATCCCCTTGTTAAAAAACGCATAATTTGCTATGTCTGACGACCAGTTTAAAAACGTTATTGCCCACGCCAAAGAGTACGGGTTCATTTTCCAAAGCAGTGAAATTTATGACGGCCTTAGTGCTGTATATGACTACGGCCAGAATGGGGCCCTGCTAAAGAATAACATCAAAGCGTATTGGTGGGGAGCAATGGTGCAAATGCATGAAAATATAGTGGGTATTGATTCCGCGATCTTTATGCACCCGACGACTTGGAAAGCCTCCGGACACGTCGATGCCTTTAATGATCCATTGATCGATAATAAAGACAGTAAAAAGCGTTACCGTGCGGATGTACTGATCGAAGATCATGTCGAAAAGATTCGTCAAAAAATTGAAAAAGAAGTAGCGAAGGCAGCCAAGAGATTTGGAGAAAGCTTTGAACGCGAACAGTTTGAATCTACAAATCCGCGCGTGGTAGGTTACCACGAGAAGATCCGTTCGGTTATGGACCGATTCGTAAAGTCCATGGAAGCCGAGGACCTCGCTGATGTTAAGCAACTTATTGAGGATGAGCAAATTAAATGTCCGGTAAGCGGGTCGATGAATTGGACAGATGTCCGTCAATTCAATTTAATGTTTGGCACTCAGATGGGTTCTGTAGCGGAAGGCGCATCCACCCTTTACCTCCGACCAGAAACCGCTCAAGGTATTTTCTTAAACTATCTCAACGTGCAAAAAACCGGTCGCATGAAGATTCCATTTGGGATTGCGCAGATTGGTAAAGCCTTTAGAAACGAAATTGTCGCGCGACAATTCATCTTCAGAATGCGCGAATTTGAGCAAATGGAAATGCAATTCTTTGTGCGCCCAGGTACCGAGATGGAATGGTACGAAAAATGGAAAGAAAAGCGATTGGCTTGGCACCATAGCCTGGGCTTCGATTCCAGCAACTACAGGTTCCACGACCACGAAAAATTGGCCCACTATGCGAATGCAGCCGCTGATATTGAATTCAAATTCCCTTTTGGCTTCAAAGAATTGGAAGGCGTTCATTCCAGAACGGACTTTGACTTAAAACAGCATGAGGAGTTTAGCGGTAAAAAACTTCAATACTTTGATCCAGAATTGGGTGAAAATTACGTGCCGTACGTCGTTGAAACTTCCATTGGTCTAGACCGAATGTTCCTCGCTATTCTTTCAAATAGCCTCCAAACAGAGCAACTCGAAGACGGTTCCTCGCGCACGGTGATGAATATTCCGGCATTTTTAGCACCATATAAGGTGGCCGTTCTTCCACTATTGAAAAAAGACGGTCTTCCAGAGAAAGCGCGCGATGTTGTGAATGCGTTGAAATTTGATCACATGGTGCAATACGACGAAAAAGATGCGATAGGAAAGCGTTACCGTCGTCAAGATGCGGCAGGAACTCCTCTATGTGTCACGGTAGATCATCAGACACTAGAAGACCATACGTTAACCGTTAGATTTAGGGACACCATGAAGCAAATTCGTATTCCAATGGACGAATTAAATGGACTTGTTGCTCAAAAAGTATCATTAAGCGCACAATTTTCAAAACTTTAGAGATGAAATACTTGTAGACATTTGATTTTCCATTAATTTTCAAGTGTTTATAAACTCAAAATCATTTCGAAATGAAAAAAGTACAATTATTTGCTGCTGCCGTTGTTGCTGTTGCAATGACTGCATGTGCAGCTCCAGCTGAAGAAGCTGAAGTGGTAAACGAAGAAGTTACTGAAGAGGTAGTTGCTGAAGAAGAAGTGGCTGAAGAAGCTGATTCTACAGCTGAAGAAGCTACTGAAGAGGTTGCTGAAGAAGCTGCTGAAGAAGCTGCAGCTGATGAGCACGAAGGTCACGACCACTAGGAAGTCACCAAGCCTTATCAGGCAAAAGAAAAATCCCATTATTGCGTGAGCAGTAGTGGGATTTCTTATTTAAGAGTAGTTGAAGCAGCGCGGACGACTTCCTTTAAAACCACATCGTCCGTTCGTAGCACATTTCTATAGGCATCGAATCCCCAAATGTTTTTGGCATAGGCTGCTTTCAAAAGGAATCGGATTTCATCCATGTCCGTGCTTGATAAATCCTCTAAAGTCAACCCATAACTCCCGTACTCTAAAAACGAATAGAGTTGCATGTCGGAGAGTTCAAAATCCGTAACGAACCTCTCGAAAGTCCAAAGCTCATAATCGGAACGTTGCGCATCAATTTGGTCAAAGGCAAAAGCGTCCATTGTACCAAAGGACATACTCCAGTAGTAGCTGTTGGAAGAATCTGCCGACAAGTAAATATCTGGCTCAATGCCACCGCTGGCTAAAAGGACTTTGCCGCTATCACTCATAAAAACTGTGCCTTCCATTTGTCCGGGAAGATCTGCCCCTTCATAAGGCTTTTGTATAGAACGACCGGAAGGTGTGTAGTAATAGGCAACTGTTAATCTCACCTTGGAACCGTCTGATAATATTTTATCCTCTTGCACCAATCCCTTTCCAAAGGAAGTCGTTCCGTAAACCGTCGCGCGATCGTGGTCTTGTAACGCACCCGTTACCACCTCCGAAGCGCTGGCACTGCTCCCGTCAATAATTATGTGCAGCGGCAAGTCTTCGTATCGTTGACCTCCAGAGGCCTTTGACGTATGAGTTTTACCATCGCCGTATTTGGTAATTACGATGCTTTTATCTTCACTAAGAAATTCATCTGCGATGGCCACTGCCTCGTGCAGGTATCCTCCGGGATTTCCTCGCAAATCTAAGATGAGACCCCGCATGTTGAGACTATCTAATCGGTCCAACGCGACGAGCAGTTCGTCGTGCGTCGTTTCAGCAAAACGCTCCATACGCACATAACCTAGACTGCCCAGCATTTGGGTACTGACCACACTTTCTAATGGAATAATCCCTCGCTGAACCGCAGCCGTTAGGTATAAGCCCTCACGCATAATCCCAAAGGTCACATAGGTTCCTTCCTCGCCTTTAATACGGCTGGTGACTTCATCGTTGGTAAGTTGCGGACCTACAACAGTATCCCCATCGATGGTTATAATGCGATCTCCAGCGAGCAAACCATACGAGGCAGCTGGACTATTTTTCATGATACTAACAAACACCAGAGTGTCTTCATGAATACGAAACTCCACCCCTATTCCAGAAAAGTTGCCCTGCATTCGTTGAGCTATGTATTCGCTGTCTTCGGCAGGAATAAAGGCGCTGTGTGGATCCAGTGAACCTAAAATATGGTCCATTGCATCGTCCATTAATCCGTCAATATCAAGGGTATCAACGTATTCGTATTCCAAGTAGCGAAAGAATTGGTCCAATTTAGACCGGTCCTGTTTCACATCCGTTCGAAACTGCAAACCAATCCATACCCCGAAAATGAGGAATCCAAAGACCCATAAGACTACTGAATCACGCTTCATTCCACCGCCAACTGTTCTGTTGCTACACCAGCCTTCTCTAAAAAGCGCAATCCACTGTCGTCCTTGTACTTGTTGATGTAAACTAATCTTCTTATGCCGGCCTGGTGAACGAGCTTACTGCATTCCTTGCAAGGGCTTAAGGTTAAATACAGGGTTGCTCCTTGTGCTGAAGCTGGACTCCCTGCCACTTTGAGGATAGCATTCGCCTCAGCATGCAACACGTACCATTTCGTATAATTCTCGTCATCCTCACATGGATTCTCGAAGCCTGTGGGCGTTCCATTAAAACCGTCCGAAATGATCATTCGATCTTTGACAATCAACGCCCCCACTTTTTTACGAGTGCAATGACTGAGCTGGGCCCATTCTTGAGCCATTCTCAGGTACGCTTTATCGTATTTTTGTTGCTTATTCTGTTCTTCTACTGTCATGGAGCCGTGAAATTAGAACTTTCGGGTCGAAGCAGGGGTACAGCGGGACCAATTATTTTAAGTTCGCGTTGATCGGTATAGTATATTGGATTCGAACCGGTTTTCCATCGAAAGTAGCCGGAATCATGTTAGGCAACGCCTGCACCGCACGTACAGCCTCCGCATCTAACAAAGCGTCTAAACCTTTTACCACTTTTACATTACTGACGCTTCCGTCGCTTTCCACTACAAAGTTCACATAAATCTTGCCTTCGATACCCAGTGAACGCGCGGCTTCCGGATAGCTATATTCATCGGCTAAATAACCCGACAACTTGTTATTGAAACATTTGAATTCTGCATTGGGGTCTTTGATCTGTTCACAGCCTGCATAGCTCGCATTCACTAAGCCACCTTGAGGCTTTTTCGCGCCACATCCGCTGAGCAGAACTATTGCCGCTAAAACGGCCAAAACTTTTTTCATAGGTCCAGAGGTTTTTGGTTAAAATACAAACTTAAACGACGCTGTTCAACAGGGTATCAAGACCAAAAAACCCATCTTCGAGAAGGCTCGAGATGGGTTTTTTGATTTCGGCCGCGCAAGCACTGCCGAGCTGTTGTACCTTGGGCGGGAATCGAACCCGCACTCCCGAAGGAACTGGATTTTGAATCCAGCGCGTCTACCAATTCCGCCACCAAGGCATTGTGGAATTGGACGGCAAAAATAAGGGGGTTTTCCAATTCTCCTAGCTTTTAAAAGAAAGAATTTTAATCCCGCCCGGAATTGCGTGTGTTTTTCTGTTCTTTTACTTACATTTGCACCCCTCTTTGGAGGAGCTTAAACCGCTACAACAACACTGATAAACAGCACAGATGGTACCTGAAGCTAAGATTTTTGCCGGTCGACATACCATGCACCTTGCATCACAGATTGCAGAGCGCTACGGTATACCTATGGGCAATGTCATGATCACAGAATTTAGCGACGGTGAAATTTGTCCATCTTTTGAAGAGACGGTACGTGGCACTCGCGTGTTTTTGATTCAAAGCACGAACCCACCGGCAGACAACCTGATGGAACTGTTAATGCTCTGTGACGCTGCGAAGCGTGCCTCTGCAAAACACATCACGGCTGTTATTCCTTACTTTGGTCTTGCACGTCAAGACCGTAAAGACAAGCCAAGAGTACCTATAGGCGCTAAGCTTGCCGCTAAAATGTTGATGGCTGCAGGCGCAACGCGTGTGATGACCATGGACTTGCATGCGGATCAAATACAGGGATTCTTTGAAGTTCCTGTTGATCACCTCTTCAGTTCGGCTTTGTTCATCAAGGACATCGAAACAATGAAGCTGGGTGATTTGTGCATTGCTTCCCCAGATATGGGCGGTGCAAAACGTGCACATGCCTATGGAAGTAAGCTTGAAGCGGAAGTGGTGATATGCTACAAGCAACGCAAAAAAGCGAATGTCATTGATAAAATGACCGTCATCGGTGAAGTAGCCGGTAAAAACGTCATTCTCGTTGATGATATGGTCGATACCGGAGGTACGCTTTGTAAGGCGGCCGAAATGTTAAAAGAAAAAGGCGCCAAAACCGTCCGTGCGTATTGTACACACGGTGTTTTGAGCGGACCGGCACAAGCGCGCATCGCGGACAGTGCTTTAGAGGAATTGGTCATTACCGATACTATTCCTCAAACTAGTGAGAACTCAAAGATCCGTGTGATCTCCGTTGCTGAAATGTTTGCTCAGGTGATGAAAAATGTTCACCACCATGAGAGTATTTCAGGACACTTTATAATGTAATACCAGAATAAACTAGATCAGATGAAGTCTGTTGAAATTCAAGGAAACGAAAGAACCAACTTTGGTTCTAAATACGCTCAACTAGAGCGCAAAGCGGGCAACGTACCGTGTGTTATTTATGGTGGTGAAGCACCTATTCACTTCTCTGCACCTACACTAGCTTTCAAAGGCTTGGTATACACTGCTGAGGCAAAAACTGCGAAAGTAACTGTAGGAGGTTCCACGGTTGAAGCTGTAATCCAAGATTTACAGTTCCACCCCGTAACCGATCAGTTGATGCACATTGACTTCATCCAGTTGGTTGAAGGCAAACCTGTGACAATTGATATTCCAGTTAAACTGCACGGTCAAGCTCGCGGTGTGTTGAATGGTGGTAAGTTGAAGTCTGTTCTTCGCAAGCTAAGTGTTCGCGCAGTACCAGCGAGCATACCAGAAAGCATCGACTTAGACGTAACCGACTTGCGTATTGGTAAGTCTATCCGTGTTAGCGATGTGACGCCTGAAGGATTCGAAATCCTAAATGCAACTACTGCAGTAATCGTTACTGTCAAGAAAGCGCGTGGTGCTGTCGACGATGAAGACGAAGAAGGTACTGAAGAAGGCGCTGAAGCTGCTACAGAAGCTGCTGCAGAAGCTGCTGCAGAATAATTTTTACCTTTACGGGTATGAAGAAATTCCTCATTGTAGGCCTTGGGAATCCAGGTGCTGAATATGAAAATACCCGTCATAACATAGGTTATTTGACATTGGACGCCTTCGCGAAGGCGTCCAATGTTGTTTTTGAACCTGGGCGCTACGCGCTTACGGCAGAGGCAAAGATTAAGGGCCGTACATTCCGTTTGATCAAGCCTACTACCTTCATGAATCTTAGCGGAAATGCAGTACGCTATTGGATGCAGGAGGAAAAGATTCCCATAGAAAATATTTTAGTCATCGTTGATGATCTCGCACTTCCATTGGGTGCTATTCGTATACGAGAAAAAGGCTCGGACGCAGGGCATAACGGCTTGAAGGACATTCAAGAAAAATTGGGCCGTAACGATTACCCTCGACTTAAATTTGGCATCGGCAATGACTTCCCAAAAGGCCGCCAAGTCGACTACGTGCTCGGTGAATGGAACAAAGATGAAATGCTGGATCTGCCCGGTCTTATCGATCACAGCGTGAAGGCCATACAGAGTTTTGCTCTTGCCGGCGCTAAACTGACCATGACCCAATTCAATAAATCATGACCAAGGCACAGCGCATCTTAGCATTCTACCATGGGTTAGACTTTGACCGCGCTTACCTCGATGACGATTTAGATGTTCTCAATCCTTTTGAAGGTGCCAGTCCTGAGCAAGAGCGTTCCCTTGCCGATTTCTACAACAAGTTTTATGGCGACAGTAAACCGCGCAACCTCATCCTAGGTATTAACCCGGGAAGACTCGGCGCTGGAGCAACTGGCATCCCCTTCACAGATACAAAGCGCCTGCGTGAATGTGGCATTACTTTCGAAGCCTTCAGTACGCACGAGCCCAGTTCTGTTTTTGTTTATGAAGCCATCAATGCCTTTGGTGGCCCGGCAAAATTTTATGCCGATTTCCTTATTGGCTCCGTATGTCCATTGGGCTTCACCGTGCGTAAGAATGGTAATTCGATCAACTTTAATTATTACGACCGTGCAAGTTTTGCGAAAGCGCTAGCTCCCTATTTATTAGCACAGATTCGTGCGCAAATTGAATTGGCAGGTAAAAATGAGCGCATCATCGTCTTTGGGACGGGTAAAAATCTAAAATTTCTTACCCAATTGAACAAGGAGTTCAACTTCACACCAGCGTTGGTAGCCCTCGAACATCCGCGGTATGTTATGCAGTACAAGTACCGTGAACGAGAGGCGTACATCGCCAAATACCTTGAAGCCTTTTCGCTGTAACGCTTCCTCACAAACAAGTCATTTAGCTTCTGCCAAATGAAAAAGCCACCCCAAATGGAGTGGCTTTCAAAGTTAAATCGAGAGTATTGAGCGTGATTACATCATTCCCATGCCGCCGCCCATTCCTCCTGGAGGCATTGGTGGCTCTTCCTTTGGAATCTCAGTAATCGTTGCTTCTGTGGTCAGTAATAAGCCTGCAACAGACGCCGCGTTTTCCAGTGCAACTCGCGTTACTTTCGTTGGATCAATGACACCTGCATCATACATGTTCTCATATATGTCGGTTTTCGCGTTGAACCCAAAGTCGCCTTTGCCTTCTTTTACTTTAGCTACAACTACAGAACCTTCGAGACCTGCGTTGTGCACGATCTGACGCAACGGCTCTTCGATGGCTTTTGCAATAATCTGAATACCTGTACTCTCATCGTCATTCTCACCTTTTAGGTGCTCTAAGACTGAGCTTACACGAACGAAAGCTACGCCGCCACCGGGAACAAACCCTTCTTCTACAGCAGCTTTTGTTGCTGCTAATGCATCATCAACACGGTCCTTCTTCTCCTTCATCTCTACTTCAGAGGCAGCACCGACGTATAGTACAGCAACGCCACCTGCGAGCTTCGCTAGACGCTCTTGTAGTTTTTCGCGGTCGTAATCTGAGGTGGTGTTTTCGATTTGTGCTTTGATTTGGTTAACACGACTTGCAATTGCTTCGCTTTCACCAGCGCCATTTACGATGGTCGTATTGTCCTTGTCAATCGTCACTTTCTCGGCAGTACCCAACATATCTAGTGTAGCACCTTCAAGCGTCATACCGCGCTCTTCGCTCACGACTTGACCACCTGTTAGGATAGCGATATCTTCTAGCATTGCCTTGCGACGGTCGCCAAATCCTGGCGCCTTAACGGCTGCAATCTTGAGCGATCCACGGATGCGGTTTACTACCAATGTAGCAAGCGCTTCGCCGTCTACATCTTCTGCGATAATCAACAGCGGGCGACCACTTTGAGCTGCAGGCTCAAGAATCGGCAATAACTCCTTCATAGAGCTCACCTTCTTGTCGTAAATTAAGATGTACGGGTTCTCTAACTCCGCAACCATCTTCTCAGTATTGGTTGTGAAGTATGGGCTTAAGTAACCGCGGTCAAACTGCATTCCTTCTACAACATCCACATACGTTTCTGTTCCCTTTGCCTCTTCTACGGTAATTACGCCTTCGTTCTTCACTTTGGCCATCGCCTCAGCGATCAATTTACCTATAGTACTGTCGTTGTTTGAAGAGATCGACGCCACTTGCTCAATCTTACTGTTATCATCACCAACTTCTTGGCTCAATGACTTCAACTCAGCTACTAAAGCAGTAACCGCTTTATCGATACCGCGTTTCAAATCCATTGGATTTGCGCCAGCTGCAACGTTTTTCAAGCCATGGTGGTAGATCGCTTGGGCCAAAACGGTGGCGGTAGTCGTTCCGTCTCCTGCAATATCTGCAGTTCTAGAAGCGACTTCTTTTACCATCTGTGCACCTAAGTTTTGCAACCGGTCTTCCAATTCAATTTCTTTCGCTACCGTTACGCCGTCTTTAGTTACATGCGGGGCACCGAATGATTTTTCAATAATTACGTTACGGCCTTTAGGACCCAAGGTCACTTTTACCGCATCCGCTAATGCATCAACTCCAGCCTTGAGACTGTTTCTTGCTTCAACGTCAAATGATATTTGCTTTGCCATGATTTATGGTTTTTTACGTTTGATTAAACTATTGCCATGATGTCCGCCTCACGCATAATGAGGTAATCACCACTTTCGTACTTGAACTCTGTACCGCTGTACTTTCCATACAATACGACGTCTCCAACACTAACCGACATGGGCTCGTCTTTTTTACCGGGTCCAACGGCTACTACAATGCCTTTTTGAGGCTTCTCTTGCGCTGTATCTGGAATAATGATCCCTGATGCTGTCTTAGTTTCAGCCGCTGCAGGTTCAATTATTACTCTGTCAGCTAATGGACGAATGTTTAAATCTGCCATGATTTATGTTTTTAGTTAAAGTTACTACCCTTATACAAGGAATTTTATGCCAAAGCATTTTCAGTGTCAGAGTGTCATCGCGCGGCGACTGCCGCGCGAAATTTTGGCACCAAAAAACAAAAAACCCGCGCAGCGGAGCTGCGCGGGCTATACTAAATAGTCAAATTGACGGATTACTCAACGCTCTCTGGCATTCCTTCTACAGGAGCATCGCCAGTAGGTGCAACTTCACTAGCAGGGATCTGCTGTTGGAACGGCATAGCGTCTTGCACTTGCTCATTGATCAATGTATCTTCTAGTACGACATCACTATCCGTTGAAACGAGGTTCATTCCGATCACTAACACGAACAAACCAATAACTAAAGCCCAAGTTGCTTTGTCTAAAAAGTCTGTTGTCTTTTTAACGCCGCCCAACATCTGTGGGCTATCACCACCAAAAGCAGAGCTCAAACCGCCGCCTTTAGGATTTTGAACGAGAATCACCAAAACGAGTAGGATCGATACTACTACGATCAAAATGGAGAATAATGCTATCATGAGTTTTTTTCTTTCTTAATTGCTCTAATTCGGTCGGCAAAGAAACTACTTTTTTCCGGGTATTTCAAACTTAGTACCTCGTAGGATTTAATTGCTTTCTCAAAAAGTCCTTGCTTCAGGTAAATCTCTGCCAATGTTTCGGTTACGAAGCGACCTTGACCATCTGCCTCTAGACTAAAAACATTGATTTTTCCATCGCGTTTGTTGCCTTCAAATTTGGGCAACTCCCGAATAATTTTTTTTATGTCTGACCCAGCAGCATCAGCCTTTTGCTTATCCACAGCGGGCGCAGGCGCTACACGAGTCTCCGCATTCAACCACTGTAAGAAAGAGGCTTTTTCACTGAACGGCATCTCACGCACTTCAGGTGCTTCCCATGCCGGTTCTTGCTTTGATCCGTCTTTCTTTTTTTCTATGACCGCCTCTGGAACTGCATCCAAATTGGTCTCCAATTCAAACGAAGGAACATCAGGTACCTCAGCAACTGCTGCCTTCTTTTCCTGGCTTTTCTCTTTTTTTGGCGTCGCAGCGTTTTCTGTCACGGCACGCGTTTCAATAGGCTCTTTCTTAGCTTCAGCTTTCTTTTCAGGAACAACTTCTGGCGCAACCGGCTTTTCCTCCACTGGCTTGTCCAGTTCAACGCTTGTAGCTGAAGGTGACTCCTCCCCACGCAAAGCGCGCGAGCGTAAGATAGCATTGCGCACGGCCTCTGATAAGTGAGAAAGATCTTCAGAAACAGCAGTAGCCTTCTTAGGCTTGGCTGGTGCTGTGGCCGCTACTTTGCTCGATGCTGCCGCCTTCTTATCTGCTGTTTCAGGTGCATCAGGCGTTGCTGATTTCTTTGGCTTTGTAGGAGCCGGATCAGCTGGCTTAGGCTGAGATGACTTAGGCTGACCTGATTTTTTAACCGCAACCTCAGCGGAAGCGTCAGTCGAAATTTTCTCTTTGGTTTCTGATACCGCAACCGCCTCCAGATGACTTTCGTAATAGGCTTTTAATGCCTCCCTATTGGGTGTCGCGATCGCAGTACGTTTGACTTGCGCCGGTAGTAAATAACTCTCTTGTTGCTGCAACGCTTTCATGTAAAGTGCATGCAATGGCGCTGCGTAAGGAAAATCGGACACCGCTTGTTTGAGCATAGCAAGCTCCGTCGCATTTAAGCGCTCCGGGTGGGCGTACAATTCTTCGATTTTCTTTGCGTTCATTTACCAATTGGCGATAGCCCGGTTTAATATGTCTTCGGTCAATTCTTTCATGATTTCAGCCGCCAATTCTCTTTCAATATCGGAAAAATTCAAATCCGCATCGTAGTCTCTAGACCGGCTAAAACGTTGCTCAAAACTATTTTCTTCCGCGATACTATTCTCAAAGGAAACCTTAACGGCGATGGTAAAACGCATCTGAGCAACCTCACTAGGGCCGCGCGCGGCTTGCGGACGAAGACTGTAATCTGTAATGGCGCCTGAAAATTCCAAATCTGCTGGCCCATCAACTAAACGCAACGAAGTTTGCTGAACAAAAATATCTTTCAACGATTCGGTAAAAATCTGAGACATCTCGGGATTCACAATCGCTGCTGTATTATCAAAAAAATCGATGTTTAGCGTCTTCGCCTCCCCCACATTCCCTCCGGTAAAGCTATAGCCACCCTTGCACCCGGAAAGGATGATAAAAAGCAGCATTACGATGGGGAAACGAAGTGTGCGCATTATTCGAGGTTGTATTGTTTGATCTTACGGTACAAGGTACGTTCGGAAATACCCAATTCTTTTGCCGCAGCTTTGCGTTTTCCTTGGGTCTTGTCCAATGCCTTTTTAATCAGTTCAATTTCTTTATCCACCAAACTCAGGTTCTCAATTTCGATGGTGTGCTCATCGTCCTCAAACGAATCGTATTCATCCGGGTTTACAAAGGAAACGTCGTTAGACTCCGTTCCGGTATAAGGCTTGACTGAAGAGCGTTCGGCAAATTCAGTACCAATTTGGGGGAACTCGCGTTGCACACCTTCATAAAACCCTTCACCGCTTTGAACAGCCTTCTTTAAGGCATTTAGTTCCGTGCGCATCTCAAACAAGAGTTTGTAAAGCGCTTCTCGTTCCTTTGCAAAGTCCGCATTACTTACCCCGTCGCTAATACGTGAATTGGCCAGTGCAGGGAGATTCGGCGCATCTACCTCCGGTAAATACGCTTTAAGCACGTCTTTGCCCACCATACGCGTCGTTTCAATCACACTCATCTGCTCGGCAAGATTGCGCAATTGACGAATGTTTCCAGGCCAGCGGTAATGCTCGAGCAAACGCACCGCCTCATCATCTAAACGCAATGGAGGCAGGTGGTATTTATTGGCAAAATCTGCCGCGAATTTTCGGAACAATAAATGAATATCCGAAGGACGCTCGCGCAATGGCGGCAGATGAATTTCTACGGTGTTTAATCGGTAAAATAAATCCTCACGGAATTTATGGTTCTTGATGGCATTGAGCATACCCACATTGGTGGCGCCCACGACGCGTACGTCAATCTTGTTGGCACGGGACGCACCTACGCGAATAAATTCACCCGTTTCCAAAACGCGCAAAAGACGCACCTGGGATGGCATAGGCAACTCACCCACCTCATCCAAAAAGATAGTACCCGCATCGGCCTCTTCAAAATATCCTTTTCGTGCACCTGTAGCCCCTGTGAAGGCACCTTTCTCGTGGCCAAACAGTTCTGAATCGATCGTTCCTTCAGGTATCGCACCGCAGTTAACGGCAATGTACGGGTTGTGTTTTCTGTGGCTGAGCGCGTGAATAATCTTCGGAATGCTTTCTTTACCAACACCACTCTCACCAGTGACAAGAACACTGATATCAGTCGGCGCAACTTGGACGGCCTTCTCTAAAGCGCGATCCAGCAATGGACTCACCCCAATAATTCCGAAACGTTGTTTTATGCTCTTGATATCTGACATTGGTCCAATTAATTTATGCCTTTGGGCCCTCTACCACTGTTCCCAATAAGGTGGCAGTAGTACAGCTTTCAATCTTAACGTGTACAAAGTCGCCTGGTTTAAAATCATGTCGATCAAAAACAACCACGCTGTTGGTATCGGTGCGGCCGAACAATTGTTCTTCACTCTTCTTCGAGGTTCCTTCCACCAAAACTTCATAAGTCTTACCGATCATTTGCTCGTGACGGTACAAACTGTGCTTGCTTTGTAATTGGATAATTTCTGTCAAGCGACGCTTCTTTTCTACTTCAGGGATATCGTCTTCCAATTTTCTCGCCGCATAGGTGTTGGGACGCTCGCTGTAGAAGAACATGTAACCAAAATCATACTTCACATAGTCCATCAAGCTCAAAGTCTCCTGATGGTCCTCCTCCGTTTCGGTTGGGAATCCTGAAATCATATCATGACTGATCGCGCAGCCCGGGATGATACGATGTATACGGTCGATGAGGGCCATATATTCTTCACGGTTGTGTCCGCGGTTCATTAATTCTAGGATGCGCGACGACCCAGACTGTACTGGTAAATGAATGTAATTACAAATGTTTTTGTATTTCGCAATGGTCTCTAGCACGTCATCACGCATATCCTGCGGGTTTGACGTGGAGAAGCGAATTCGCATGTGTGGAACGGCTTCTGCAACCATGGACATCAGATCAGCGAAGTGAACGGCGCTTGCCTTGGCCAGGTCAGATGCCTTCTCGTAATCTTTTTTCAAACCGCCACCGTACCATAGATAACTGTCGACGTTTTGGCCCAGCAGGGTGATTTCCTTGTACCCGCGTTTTGATAAATCCAATACTTCGTCTACAATAGTCTGTGGGTTACGTGATCGCTCGCGGCCTCTAGTAAAAGGAACCACACAAAACGTACACATATTATCACAACCGCGTGTTATAGAAACAAAGGCACTCACACCATTGCCACCCAAACGAACCGGTTCGATGTCGTCGTAAGTCTCTTCCTTGCTCAGAATAACATTCACGGCTTTTCTTCCTCCGTCCAATTCTTGCAAAAGGTTAGGTAAATCGCGATACGCATCAGGACCTACCACAAGATCAACCAATTTTTCCTCTTCCAGAAGTTTGCCTTTTACCCGCTCTGCCATACAACCAAGCACCCCGATTTTCATATCAGGGTTCTTTTTCTTGTGGTTGTTAAAATGGTTGAGTCGGTTGCGAACGGTTTGCTCCGCTTTATCCCGGATGGAACATGTATTCAGTAACACCAAATCCGCTTCTTCGGAATTTTGCGTGGTGGTGTAGCCTTCCTTTCCTAGGACTGAGGCAACAATCTCACTGTCAGAAAAATTCATTTGGCAACCGTACGACTCTATATAGAGCTTCTTTGTGCCCGTCGGGTTTTTAGTCTCTAAGACCGTACCGTCGTGTTCGTGTGGGTTCTTATCGCCCTCGGCATAGAGACCCCTTCCGCTTGCGCGCTTTGTTTTTGCTTCCATAATTATAACCGCTCAAAACTTTACTTTCTTTTGCGTCGGTACAAAGATACAAGCAATGCTGACAATTTGTCCGATTTTAAAAAATCTATTACGTAGTAATACCGAAGGCCAGAAAACAACTCCTTTATAAGTGGGCTTGAAAGTTGCCGATTTTTAGCCTTTACTTTGCGGCAATAATTAAAATGCACCCCGCATCCTATGGCAAAGAATCTCGTAATCGTTGAGTCACCTGCAAAGGCAAAGACCATCCAGAAGTACCTAGGCGCCGATTTCCAAGTCCTGTCCTCTTATGGGCACATTCGCGATTTGTGCGACAAAGGAATGGCTATTGACATCGAAAACAACTTCCAACCGGAATACTGCGTTTCGAAAGACAAGACTTCTTTGGTTAAAGAACTAAAAGCTGCGGCGAAAAAAGTAGACAAGGTTTGGCTGGCTTCGGATGAGGATCGTGAGGGAGAAGCCATTGCTTGGCACCTTTACGAGAGCTTAGGACTAAAAGACGAGAATACCGAACGTATTGTTTTTAACGAGATTACGAAAACCGCCATCCTACGTGCGGTAGAAAACCCACGCAAAATCAATAAGGAATTGGTTGATGCACAACAAGCGCGTCGTGTTCTTGACCGACTCGTGGGTTATGAACTAAGTCCCGTGCTTTGGAAAAGCATCCAGCGCGGCTTAAGCGCCGGGCGCGTTCAGAGTGTGGCCGTACGTTTAATCGTTGAAAAAGAAAGAGAAATAGAAGGCCACGAGGTGACCTCAAGCTATAAAGTCAGCGGTATTTTCAGTGATGGAAAAATCAGCTTCAAGGCAGATGTAAGTACCAATTTTAAGACGCAAGAAGAAGCAAAATCTTTCCTCGAGGGATGTGTTGGCGCTACGTACGAGGTAGAAAGTGTTGAAATGCGCCCAGGAAAGCGCAGTCCAGCGGCACCTTTTACTACGTCTACATTGCAACAAGAGGCCAGCAGAAAATTGGGCTACAGCGTGAGTCAAACCATGACCCTTGCACAGCGTTTATATGAGGCAGGGCACATCACTTACATGAGAACTGACAGCTTCAATTTGAGCAACGACGCCATCGCAGGCATTGCCGCTCAAGTAGAGCACAGCTATGGCAGTGAATACCACCAAGTGCGTAAATTCACTACAAAGAATAAAGGCGCGCAGGAAGCGCACGAAGCCATTCGTCCAACCAATTTTGCGAAAAACATTGCTGGAGGTGACGACCGCCAAAAGAAGCTGTACGACCTCATCTACAAGCGTACTATTGCCTCTCAAATGGCCGATGCGAAACTAGAAAACACCACCATCAAGTTGTTTAATCAAGGACATCCAGATGCCCAGCGTTTTACGGCGCGTGGACAGGTGATAAAGTTTGACGGTTTCATCCGGGTTTACCAAGAAGGAACGGATGATGAAAGTACTGATGAGTTGGACGGTCAATTACCAGCAGTAAATGAAGGAAGCACCTTAACTTCTCAGGAAATAACAGCTACGGAACGCTTTACCAAGCACACCCCGCGTTACACTGAAGCTTCGCTGGTGAAAAAATTGGAGGAATTAGGGATTGGCCGACCGTCGACCTATGCCCCAACCATTTCTACCATTCAAAAACGCAATTATGTCCTCAAGGACAGTCTCGAAGGCAACCAGCGCGATTACCATGTGTTAAGCGCAACGGCTGCTGGCGTATCTGCTCGTGTAGATACGGAAACGTATGGTGCAGACAAGAATAAATTGTTCCCAACAGACATTGGTAGAGTAGTCACCGACTTCCTGTTGGAGCACTACAGCTTGATCATGGACTACCAGTTCACGGCAAAGGCAGAAGCCAACTTTGATACGGTAGCCGCAGGGGAAATTGGCTGGCAAGACAGCATCAAAGAGTTCTATGGTGAATTCCACCCACTCATCGAAAATGCACCTGAGAATGCCCGCGCAAGTCGTGTTCTAGGGGAAGAGCCGGGTACCGGTGAACCGGTTTACGTAAAGCTCGCTCGCTATGGATTCGTTTTCCAATTCGGCGATGGCGATGAAGAAACCAAACCGCGTTTCAAAAAACTCCCTCCCGGGGTTGGTTTTTATGATGCCACTTTGGAAATGGCTTTGCGCAAGGAAGTACTTCCACGCACTGTCGGCGACTACAAAGAGCTCGAAGTAAAAGCAAACGTGGGACGCTACGGCCCTTACGTCATGTGGAATAAGAAATTTTACAGCCTAACCGATGATGCGCCTGAAACGGTGAGTCTTGAGAAAGCCATCGCGGTGATTGAGGAAAAAGAAGCCGGCGCTGCAAACAACACCATTGCTGAATTTACTGAAGAGCCCTTAATCCAAGTCCTCAAAGGACGTTACGGGCCTTACATAAAATCTGGCGGCAAGAATTTTAAAATTCCAAAAGACACCGATCCTGAAACATTGGACCGTGCCGCTTGTGAAGAACTTATCAAAGCAGGCCCCACAAAGCGTCGGGCAAAGCGCAAATAAGGTTCTAAATTGGTCGGGTAAATGATTTGCCCGTGGAACATCTCAGCCCTGTCCCTGAAAGTGTTATCGATGCACTTCCCGTATTAGACGCCAATCAATTGGGACGAAGTATTCGTCGCCACACTGAAATGGAAGGTCTCCCCGATCTCGACGGCATCAAAGTCGCCATCATTGGGGTACAAGAAGATCGTAGAGCCTACCGCAACGTAGGTTGTGACGGCGCGGCGGATACTATTCGCCCCCACCTCTACCAGCTGTACAAGGGGAAATGGGACTTTGGTATTGCCGATCTCGGTAACCTTTACAAGGGTGAACGTCATACGGATACCTTGCTTTTATTGAAGGAGATCGCTCAGGAAATGCTCCAGCGTCAGATCGTCTTGATCACTATAGGTGGTTCTCAGGAACTTACGTACGCGAATTATCGTGGCTACGACTCCTTGGAGCAGACTGTAAATATCGTCAGTGTTGATGCGCGACTTGATGTAGGCTCGGAAGGTCGAGACCTGGACCACCAGAGTTATGTCTCTCACCTCGTCCTTCAAGAACCTCATAACCTATACAATTTCACTAACCTTGGCTACCAGACGTATTTCAATAGCCCGGAAGAGATTGCGCTCATCGACAAACTTTTTTTCGAGGCGGTCCGATTAGGACACATCCAAAATCAAATCTCCCGAACCGAACCGTTTTTGCGCGACGCTGACCTTGTAAGTATCGATCTAAGCGCGGTTCGCCAGAGCTATAACCCAGGGACTTTCTATACTTCACCTCACGGTTTAAGCGGCGAGGATTTATGCGCCATCACACGATATGCAGGAATGAGCGATCGTCTCACTCAATTGGGACTTTTCGAATACAATCCGCGCCTGGACCGCAATGGACAGAGCGCTCACCTCTGCGCCCACGCTTTGTGGTACTTTTTCGAAGGCGTTTCTCTGCGCTTCGGTGATTTCCCCATCGGATCCCGGGCCAATTATGAAAAATATACCGTTCTCGTCGATGCTGAGGATGAGGTTCAATTCTACAAAAGCCCTGCAAGCGGCCGGTGGTGGATAGAAATTCCAAAAGGCGGACCGGATTCGATTCGCACTACCCTAGCACCTTGTGACTATGAAGATTACACCGAGGCTTTGAACGGCAAAATACCTGCACGGTGGTGGAAAGCGCAGCAAAAAGCGTGATAACTAACCCATAAAAGTGTTGTTCACACCGGAATTTTTCTATCTTTAGCGGCAACACAAAACATGTTTGCGCAAGACCACATGAAAAAAACCCTCATCGCCCTGTTTGCAATAGCCTGCAGTTCAGCCCTTTGGGCGCAGCAAGACGTGCAGTTTACGCAATTTGCAAACAACAAAATCTTCTACAATCCAGGAGTTACTGGTGCTGGAGATGCCATTTGCCTTTCCGCCGCACACCGCTCTCAGTGGGTTGGCTTTGATAATGCCCCAACCACTCAGAACTTTTCTTCTAATATTCCTTTGAATTTCTTGCACGGAGGTTTAGCACTGAATTTCACGAACGACATGATTGGCTATTTTCAAGACATCACTGTTGGTGTGGGCTATGGGTACCAAATGGACCTTGCCGGAGGAACTTTAGGCTTAGGAATCCGCGCCGACTTCAGAAACAAAAACATAACGTCAGGCGTATGGGCACCTCCTCAAACCATGAACGACCCTTCGCTTGTTGCCCTAGGCAGCAGCTCAATGGCCACAGATTTGTCATTTGGTGCCTATTACCAGCAAGAAAGTTGGTATGCAGGTTTAAGCAGCACACGTTTACTTGAGACTAAAGATATACTGAATGCCACTGGAGGAAGTGCCAATGCACAAATACGTGGCCAACGCCACTATTACTTTATGGGAGGCTACAATCTTGACTTAGGGAACGGTATTGTTCTACAGCCTGCAGCTATGGTAAAAACAGATCTTGTTACCACTCAACTAGACATAAACGCAGCCGCTACATACAATAATCAGATTTGGGGAGGCGTTACTTATCGTGTATATGATGCCCTAGCAGTTATGGCTGGTTATCAAATCACCAAAGATTTGCGTGCAACATATTCATATGATCTTACCACATCATCGCTTGCAAACTCAAGCAGTGGCTCCCATGAGATCATGATGAGTTACTGTTTTACAATAGAAATACCGCCTAAAGAAAAAGGTAGTTACAGAAACCCTATATTTTTGTAATATAGCGGCTTGCTTAAAAAAGAATAAAGTAGAAATACATAGATTATGAAAAAGTTCCTCTTAGGGATGGCGTCAATCGCACTTCTCGCCTCATGTGGCGGTAGTGATCACGGCGAATTGGTCGGTGTTCAAGACCGTCCTACCTGGTACCCTAGCGAACCCTATGGTATGGTGTATATACCGCAAGGATCATTCACAATGGGTAACCACGACGAAGACGTTCCTTATTCGTACACTGCACCCGCGAAGGTGGTTAGTGTGCCGTCTTTCTACATGGACCAAACTGAGGTCACGAATAACGAATACCGTCAGTTCGTGCGTTGGGTACGTGATTCAATCTCACGCACACGTCTCGCAGAAGGCTTGGTTGAAGACTTTGAATACACAGACTTAGCAGAAATGGAAGATCCAACGTTCTTCCAAGAATACGTAGCGCTAAACTATCCAGATAGCATGATGCGTCGATTGGATTGGGATCCATACCTCGAGTGGGATAAAGACCGTTACCCTTCTGCAGAATATACTGAGGTCATCGAAAGCATGTACCTCGCTCCAGAAGAGCAGTGGTTGGGCTACCGTCATCTAGATACACGCCAACTGAATTACACCTTCTTCTGGATCAACAAGCAAAAAGCTGCAAGCAAAATCAACCGAGTTGAATTTGATTACAAAGACCAGGACGGTGACGGTGAACTATTTGGCTACCGAGATTATATTAAAGATACTCAAGCAGAGAGTGATCGTGCATCTTTCTTTGAAAAGGAAACCATTAACGTTTACCCAGATACTTTGGTTTGGATTCACGACTTCACCTACAGCTTCAACGAGCCAATGCACGATAAGTATTTCTGGCACCCGGCTTATGACGAATACCCTGTAGTGGGTGTAAGCTGGAGACAAGCACGTGCTTTTGCCAACTGGAGAAGCAAGTACCGTAGAGATTATCTCAAGCGTGCAGGTGAACTCATCGAACACGATTTCCGTCTTCCTACAGAAGCAGAATGGGAATATGCCGCACGCGGAGGTGAAGAATTGACCACATTCCCATGGGGTGGTCCTTACGCTACTAACAGCTCTGGTTGTTACCTCGCTAACTTTAAACCTAATCGTGGTAATTTGACTGCCGATGGTGGATTCTATCCAGTTAAAACGACTGCCTATTCGCCTAACGGTTACAATCTATACTGCATGTCAGGTAACGTTAGTGAATGGACTTCTACAGCCTTCGACGTTCAGTCCTACGCTTTCGCGAGTGATGTTGCTCCAGAATTCCAGTACAACGCTTTTGACGATGAAAACGAAACAATGAAGCGTAAAGTGATTCGCGGCGGTTCATGGAAAGATGTAGCGTATTTCATGCAGCTCGGCGCAAGAGATTACGAATACCAGGATACTGCCAAAAGCTACATCGGTTTCCGTACCGTTCAAAGCTTTATCGGGCGTGACCTCAAAGACTTTTAATACAACCCTATCACTAATATACTCACAACAACAACTTTTGAATTATGGCACTAATTGATGTAAACGGTAAGAGATTTAAGAACTTCATGGCAAAATTGTACGGTATCGGTGCAGCTGTCGTAATTCTAGGAGCACTTTTTAAAATCATGCACTGGGAAGGTGCCAACTACATGCTTGTTGTTGGTCTTGGAACAGAAGCAGTTATTTTCTTTTTCTCAGCCTTCGAGAAGCCAGCTACTGACTACGATTGGTCATTAGTTTATCCTGAACTAGCTACTAGCGAAGGTGCTGAGCGTTCATTGAGCGTTGTAGATCAATTGGATACTGCGTTACAAGACGGTGGTATCGATTCTGCACTGATAGAACGTCTCGGAGAAGGCATGCGCTCATTAAGCGAGACGGCAGGCTCATTATCGGGCACTGTTGACGCCGCTGGTGCTACAGCAGCGTATAGCGAGCAATTGAACAATGCTGCATCGAACATGGAAAACTTGAACGCTTTGTATGCAGTACAGCTTGAGAATACTACAGCTCAAGTTGAGCGTCAAAACGACGTAATGGAGAAATTAGGCGGAGCTTCAGCCAACGCTGAAGGCCTTGCATCTCAAATTCAAAACTTGAAAGGCAACCTCGAAACCTTGAATAGTGTATACGGTGGAATGCTCACCGCTATGGGTAAATAATTGGATAACTCACAACCACTATCCCATTAACTAACCCTAAACAAACAGAATAACATGGCAGGAGGAAATTTATCACCACGTCAGAAAATGATCAACATGATGTATCTCGTGTTGACCGCACTTTTGGCCCTCAACGTTTCGCGTGAGGTCATGGATGCGTTCTATGAGGTAATGATTGGTCAAGAAGCATCCATTGAAACTGTAGAAGATCAGAACGCTTCTCTATACGCAGCGTTCAGACGAGCAGCGGACGAAAACGAAGTAAAAGCGGGACCTTGGAGAGATAAGGCACTTGCAGTAAAAGCTAAATCCGACGATCTTTACAATTCGATTGAAACTATGAAAGCTGAGCTCATTGAGCGCGGTGGTGGTGAAGACGAAGAGGTACCTGGTAAGCCTAAAAAGATGGACGACCGCGAAGCCGCAGCTAACTACTTTCTGGTAGAGCAGCGCGGTAGCGAGTTGAAAGCTGATATGGCGGAATTCAGAGATTTCTTAGTATCAGAAGCTGGAGAAAATCAGTCTTTGGCGTCTGCAATCAAAAATTCTTTCGACCTGAGCGACCGCATGCACGATGGCGCGGCCGAGAGCTGGGAAAAATCTAAATTTGAGCACTACCCGCTTATTTCTGTGATGACCTTCCTTACTAGCATGCAAAGCGATATTCGTACAGCTGAAGCGAACGTTATCGGTTTCCTACACGAAAACATTGATGCTTCGGATATCAAAGTAACCGGTGTACGTGCCGTAGTCATGCCAAAGTCGACATTCGTTACACAAGGTGATGAATATGAAGCGGAAATTTTTCTCGCCGCCTTTGATGATACAAAAGACCCAGAATTCTTAATCAACGGTGAGGCGCTCGATCCAGAGAACGTGAGTGGCGGTGTTGCTACTATCAAGTTCCCTGCCACCCGCACGGGAACCATCGAATGGAACGGTAAAATATTGTTAGAAGCTAACGGCGAAACGAAAGAATATGACATTTCTGAATCGTATAACGTAGCCCCTCCTAGTGTCGTTATCTCTCCAACCAAAATGAACGTTCTTTACCGTGGTGTAGATAACCCACTGGAAATTTCTGTTCCTGGCGTTGATCCGGCCAATATAGTAGTGAACGGTGCAGGTGTCAAAAAATCTGGTCAGAATTACACTGCTGATGTCACTAGAAACTCTGGCGGTACTATGCAAATATCCGTCGGTGTTCGTGACGCAGAAGGGAAAGTAAAGTCAATGGGGAAAAAAGAATTTCGTGTTAAAAATCTACCTGATGCCAACGGAACTATTCTAGGTTTTTCTGAGGGTGTTAGAAGCGGAAGCTTCATTAAAAACAATACGATAAATGCTGAATTTAAAGACTTTGATTTTGAGCTGGACCTCAAAGTTTTAAGCTTTGAAATTGTTATTCCTCCATATGCGCCTATTCCATGTAGAGGCAATAGACTTACAAGTGATGCTAAATCGGCGCTAGATAAAGCTAAACCAGGTGTTTCAGTAGTGATTAGAAACATCAAGGCTACGACTGATAAGGGCTTAAAACCTAAGGTCAATTCTATGATATTTGATTTGAACTAATTATGACTAATTTCAAACTCTTTTTGTGCGCGCTCAGTTGCTTTGCCTTTTCAGGAGGAACTCTGCATGCGCAAGTACTTGATCCCTCAGACGATGGTATCATTCCTGAGACGACTAAGCACTTCAAAAATAACCGCGTAGTTCCTTATCCTCATTTACGCCAAGACGACATGCTTTGGTCGGAGCGTCACTGGGAAAGAATAGATTTACGTGAAAAGATCAATCTTTCATTGTACTATCCTATCAAGCCAATGCCGGATCGTAAAGCATTGTGGAATGTACTCTTAGATGGAATTCTAGTTGAGAATACAATCACTGAAATATTCCGTGATGACCGCTTTGAACTTCCTTTAACGGTGGAGGAAGTAAGAAAGCAAATCGAGCAGTACGACAGTATACCGGATCCAAATGATCCATTTGGACCTCCTGCGTACATTGATACTATAACCATCAAAGCGAATAGTGTTATTGCCTACCATCTTAAAAGCGATTGGTATTTCGATAAACAACGAGGTGAGCTTAAGAATAGAATTATAGGAATTTCCCCAGAAGTAAGAGATCCCAGAAATCCTTCATTGACGTACAATCCATTTTGGATTTGGTTCCCAGACGCTCGCTATGCTATGGCAACTTCTGTGGCGTATAACGAGAAAAACAACAACCAGCGTTTGACTTTTGACCAGATCATGCACTTACGTAAATTCAATGCTGTAATTACGAAAATGGATAATGTCTACGACCGTACTATCGCAGATTACAAGCGTAACAGTGCTATGAATCAGTTACTTGAAGCTGCTGCCATTAAAGAGGATCTAAGAAACAAGGAGCACGACATGTGGACCTTCTAGTCTGATCCAATGACACGTAAAACAAATAAACTCCTGCTACCTTTGTAGCGGGAGTTTTTATTTTATGAAATACGTAGACTATATCGTTGTTGGCGGTGGCATATCCGGTTCCGTGTTGACCTATACTTTAATGAAGTATGGTGCAAGTGTCCATGTTTTTGATGTACCTCAAGCGAATAAAAGTTCTATTGTCGCGTCTGGACTATGGAACCCGATCGTTTTAAAACGGATGAAGAAGGTTTGGAATGCGGATGCGATGATTGAGTCCCTGCAAGCTGTATATCCAGCTATGGAAAATTGGACCAATCAAAAGTTCTACGAACCGCTACCTATCCGACGAGTTTTCCATAACGCCGGCGAGCAAAATCAGTGGGTGGAGCATTCCGATCACCCCTCCTTCTCCCCCTATCTTAACGAGACCATCTCTGACATACCGGAATACATCATCGCTGCACACGGCTCCGGATTAATGCAGCAGACCGGTCGAGTACATGTTTCTAAAATGCTTGATGCAGTAAGAGGGAAATTAAAACAAGGAGAGCATTTCAGTGAAGAGGAATTTGATTGGGATAGATTAGAAGCCCATGGCGATGGTGTGAAATACGGCGCACTGGGTGCCCATGCAATCATTTCTTGCGAGGGGGCCCAATCAGCATTAGGTGAAAGCAAATTAGAGGTTACCGGATTTTCAGCGGTCAAAGGAGAAGTCATTAAAGTTGAACTAGCGCATGATCTAGGCAAAGAATGCATTCATCAAGGACACTTCATGATAGGTGAAGGTGGTAACCGAGCGCTTGTAGGCGCAACTTATGCTTGGGACGGATTCGAGGAAGGACCTTCGGCGCTGAAGCGCCAGGAACTTGAGGATCATGTTCAGAAAGTATGGGACGGTTCTTTTAAAACAATAGGTCATAAAGCGGGAATTAGACCAGCAGTTAAAGACCGCCGACCCCTTATTGGTCCGCATCCTAAGGAAAAAAATGTTTGGGTATTTAACGGTATGGGCAGTCGTGCCGTTTTGATGACACCGTATTTAGCACAGCATCTAGTGGAACATTTCATGTATGGATCACCACTACTCGAAGAATGTCTGCCAGCGCGTATGGTGAAGTAGTTTACCCTTAGCCGTCCAACGCTTTCGCTATTTCTTTAGTGCTGTTCTATTTGTTTTCCTTTAGCGTCTTTTTCCAATTTTCAATGGCCGTATTGTCGAAATGAACGAAAAGTGAGAGCCAAGTGGTGCGGGCAACTCTAAAAAGTAAAGGTCCTAAGAGCATTAGTATAACGCCCAGCGCCGTAATGGTAGGCCACATGCTCCAACCCATCCAAAAGCTAAAGACGACGTATACAGCGACGAAGAGGGCTACTGTATAGCCGTAACTAACGTACATAGCACCGTAGTAGAAGTTCGGTTCGGGCTCGAAATTCTGGTTACACGCGCTGCAACGTTCATTGATTTCAGAAAAGCGCTTGAGGTTATAAGGATTGCTATTGGGGTATATGTTGCCTTCCATACAGCGCGGACACTTAGATTTTGTAATGGCGTAAAGTTTGGTTCCTTTTAACATTTGGATTTATTCTGAAATGCAGGGCTAAATTAGGTGTTGTCGCGTGGTCATTTGATACTTTTGTCACAATGATTTTAGCACTCAACAAAGCATCTCTATTCTTCGGTGGCCGCGCCATATTCGATGAAATAAGTTTTCAAATAAATCCTGGGGACCGTATAGGTTTAGTGGGACGCAATGGCGCGGGGAAATCCACACTGCTTAAGCTTATAGCCGGCGATTATTCACTAGACGGTGGCGCGATGAGTAAAGCCAAGGAAACTCGGATTGGGTTCTTGAGGCAAGACTTAAAAATGGACATGGACAAAAGCATCATGGACATTGCGCGCAGTGCATTCGACGAAATTTCTAGGATTAATGATCGGATTGAAGAGATCAATAAGGCCTTTGAAGTTCGGACCGACTATGAAAGTGATTCGTACAGTGCCTTGATCGACGAATTAAGTGAACTAAGTGAACGCTTTGGCTTACTAGGCGGCGATAGTTTGGATGCTGATATTGAATTAGTGCTGAAAGGGCTCGGTTTTGAGCCAGAAGTTTTTGATAATGCGCTACATACTTTTTCAGGCGGTTGGCGTATGCGGGCAGAATTGGCCCGTCTTCTGCTTCAAAAGCCCGACCTACTATTGCTTGATGAGCCCACTAACCACCTAGACATTGAGAGTATTATGTGGCTCGAACAGCACCTGAGTGAAAGCAGTCAAACCCTTTTGGTAGTGAGTCACGATAGAACCTTCCTAGATCATGTGACCAACCGAACGATTGAAGTGATGCTGGGGAAAATCTATGACTTTAACGCCCCTTATACACGCTATTTGACTTTGAGAGCGGACTTACGTGAGAAACAGTTGGCAACTGCCAAAAATCAAGAACGTGAGATAAAACAAACCGAAGAATTGATTGAACGATTCAGAGCAAAGGCAAGCAAAGCTTCATTTGCCCAAAGTTTAATCAAGAAATTGGATCGAATGGAACGCATAGAGGTCGATCAAGAAGATTCCTCTACCATGCATTTCCGGTTCTTACCCGCACCTAGAAGTGGTAAGGTTGTAGCCAAGGCAGAAGGTGTTGGTAAGACCTATGGGGATAAATTGGTGTTGAAAGGTGTCGATTTAGAAATTGAACGCGGTGATCGTGTGGCCTTCGTCGGTCAGAACGGACAAGGCAAGAGTACGCTCGTCAAAGCCCTATTGAAGGAGATTACTTCAGAGGGGACCTTAGAATTGGGTCACAATGTGATGGTCGGCTATTTTGCACAAGACCAGGCCGACGAGCTGGATGGAGATAAGACCGCACTCCAAACTATAGAGGACGCCTCCCCTGAAGAAATGAGAAAGCATGCCCGCAGTATGCTGGGATCGTTTATGTTCCGCGGTGAGGATGTTGAGAAGAAAGTCAAAGTCCTCAGCGGTGGTGAACGAGGACGATTAGCGCTTTGCAAGCTGTTGCTTAAGCCCATCAACTTTTTGGTGATGGATGAGCCCACGAACCATTTGGATATGAACAGCAAAGATGTCTTGAAAAATAGTTTACAAAGTTTCGATGGAACATTGCTAGTTGTGAGTCACGACCGCGATTTTTTGGAGGGTTTGGTGACAAAAACCATCGAATTCAGGGACCAAAACGTAAAAACACTGTTGGGCGGTATTGAATATTACCTCGAATACCGAAAAATGGAATCGATGCGCGAAGTCGAGGCAAAATCGGCCAAAGCGAAGAAGCAGAAAGAGAAGAAAAACGTTCCTGCAGAGGACGGACTTACGTACAACGAGCGAAAGCAATTTGAAAAGGAATTACGCAGTGAAACGCGTAACTTAGAAACCATAGAACAAACCATAGAAGAATTGGAGGAAATTATTGGGCGTTGGGACCTGCAGCTCGCAGATTCTGAGGCTTGTAAAGAGTTAATGGGAGATCCAGATTTTTATCCTCAATATGAACATAAAAAGGCTGCACTTTCAGCCAAAATGGAAGAATGGGAAGCATGCAACATCAAAAAAGAAGGTTTAGAGGAGCAATTGGGGCAATCCTAATCAGCAGTGTATTTAGTGGCCTGTGGGCGCAACCAAAATTGGTCGTACAAGTCGTCGTTGACCAAATGCGTGCAGAATATCTCATCCGCTTCAATGAGCAATTTGCCCGTGATGGAGGTTTTCGTATCCTCCTGGACAGCGGATTTAATTATGCAAATACCCACTACAATTTTATCCCCACCTATACAGGTCCAGGTCATGCCAGTATTTCGACAGGTACTACGCCGAAGTACCACGGGATTGTAGCGAACGATTGGTTAGACGGCCGTAGCAATTACGAAATGTATTGTGCGGAGGATACCGCCGTTTCTCCTGTAGGAACCGTCGAGAGCAGCAGCAAGCGATCGCCTAAAAATCTTCGTGCTTTGACTTTTAGCGACGGAATTAAACTGCACACAAATAACCAAGGGAAAAGCTTTGGGGTAAGTGTAAAAGACCGCGGTGCTATTTTTCCCGGAGGTCATTTTGCCGATGGTGCCTATTGGCTCGATGGCGGAATGCATTTCGTAACAAGTAGTTATTATACCGACGAGCTTCCTGGTTATGTAGATAAATACAACAGCAAGGAGAACGCTATGGTCTTGATGAAGAGAGGATGGAAATTAGAGATGGCCACCCGCAAGTATACCAATAGTCTTGAGGACGAAAATCCCTATGAGCCCAAATACAACGAGGGGAGTTCAAGCTTCCCTTACAATCTAGAAGCCATGGTCCAATCAAAGGGGCTAAGCATGCTAAAAAACACCCCCATTGGAAATGAATTGGTTTTAGAAATGGCCGAACTTATTCTCAACGAAGAAGACCTAGGTCAAGACGAATACACCGATTTTTTAGGCGTAAGTTTTTCCTCTCCAGATTATGCCGGTCATACATGGGGGGTGCGATCCAGGGAGGTACATGATATGTATTTGAAGCTAGATGCCCAACTGGGGCAATTCATTCGTACGCTGGATAAAAAAGTAGGTAAGGGGAATTACATTCTATACCTGACGGCAGATCACGGTGCTAGTGAGAATCCGAACCACCTTGCTGACGGCGGATACGGCGTTCGAAATTATGCCAATGCAGATGTGGTTACTCAACTCAACGATCGTATTGTCAATGAACTGGATGTTCAGGTAAATATGGAGAATGCCGTGGCCAAAATCATAAACCACCACATCTATTTGAACGATTGGGCGAAACCCTACACCTTGGAAATCGCAAAAATTACAGAGCAGATGGATCCTTTTGTCCACGTGTATACCGCAGATGAAATTCGTCGTCCAGGTTCGGAAGCACTTGCCTCGAAACTTCATGAAGGTTACCAAAGTCGCTTTGGAGGGGATCTTATTTTCCAACTGCAACCCAATTCCATTTTCTACGGCCCCTACGGCTCTACTCATGGCACCGGCTATACTTACGATACCCATGTCCCCTTCCTTATGATGGGCTTTGGAGTAGAGGCAGGAACGTCGTTTCAAAAGGTGCACATTACGGATGTAGTAGACCGTGTTGCTGAACGCAGCGGACTTCCTTATGCACCCAATAGTTTTGTGGAATAGGCTGTAAGGATTGGGTAAGCGTGATTTTTTGGCTAAATTGGCACAACAAAACACAAAACCACAATGAAAAAAATTCTACTATTGGCCGGGTTTGGCCTACTTCTCGCCTCTTGTGGCAATGCCTTTTGCGATTGTGATCTTTACGAAGATAACTACACTTGGGACGGCTTTGATTACCAACTAAACAGTTCTACAATGACCGTAGAAGATACGTGTCTGGATGCAGGCATTGTTGACTCTACCATAACCGGTGCAGGGGCATACCTGAAAGTACTGCGCGTGGAATGCCCGTAAAAATAATTTGCCCTTCATTAAAAAGGCGGCCCGATGGGCCGCCTTTTTTTTGCCATCCTCGCACGTGCCCCGCGCTGCGCGGCTCGGCAAGTCTAGATTATTTCAAGAATCGTTGCACGACCTGAACGATCAAGCTGATGATGTAAATAAGCAGGCCGTAAATAGAGGTAATGCTGCTTACTTTTAAACCGCCGGCAAGCATGGACTGACTGACGCCTCCCATGGCTTCTATACCTTCAAAGGCACCCATGAGACCTATTAATTGGCCCAGGAATCCCATTGCAAGGGCCAATAAGCCAATTTCCTTCACGCCTTTTTTCAAGACTGCTGCAACAATCAGCGCGATAAAAATCAAAGTGAGCATACCCATAAATAGTGGTCCGCCCATGTAGAAATAATCTAACATAACAATGTGTTTAAATTCCCTCTAAAGATGTCAATTTTTGCCCATTGAAACCTTTGTTGAATCCCCATTTAAAACCGCTGAATCCCTCATTTCAGACTGTCGCATCCAATGTTTTAGCCGAGAGAGTTGCGCACAGGCACGAGCACACCTATTTTTAACCTCATGCGCAAGCCCTACCTATTTCAAGCGGCCTATTGGCTGCTGGCCACTTTCGTTTTAGCAGGAATCTATACCAGTTTCCTCGCTCACTTTATTCAAGCTTGGATGCTCAGCACCATGTTGCTGCCGGGTGCGTTGCTTGCGCGTGCATTAGCCCCAAGATGGAGCGGGCACTTTCCTAAAAAACTGCACTATTGGCTTTATCTGATTATTGGGGTACTCTGGTTGGAATACCTGGGCGCGATTGCTGCATACTGGCTGCTGTTTGAATTGGACCCGGAGCATTTTCCAAAAGTACTGATCAACCCCATCTTTTCCTTATTTTGGATCAGTGCATTAGTACTTGCAGAGCAGGTGCTGACTGCCCAATTTTTCCCGAAACAAGATCAGGAACCCCTCCTCTCCTTTGTATCTAACCGAAAGGAATATACACTCCCCGAGGTTGAATTGGCCTTTATTGAAAGTCGCGACCGCATAACCATCGTTCACGGCGTGAATGGATTGCAATGGACTACCACACGCTCCATTAAACAATGGGAATCTGAAATAACAGGATGGATTCGTATTCACCGAAGCTTCCTAATTAACCCACAACATATCGAACATCACAACGCCTCAGAAGTCGGCCTTCGTCTGCAGAACACCTTAGAAGTGCTGCCGATCAGCCGCAGTTACAAAGGAGTGCTCGATGCTGTAAAATAAAAAAGCCCATTGCTTTCGCAACGGGCTCTTATAGAACTATGGTATAGGCTTATTTCAAACCTTCTGTAATCATTTTATTGAATTCATCCAGTCTTGGAAGAACTACGATACGAGTACGACGGTTCGCAGCGCGACCTTCACGTGTATCGTTAGATGCTACTGGAATATATTCACCGCGACCGGCAGCAGTCATGCGCTCTGCAGCAATACCGTGTTCGTTCTGAAGAATACGAACAATGTTAGTTGCACGACGAACTGAAAGCTCCCAGTTGTCTTTTACACATTCCGATGCGATAGGATCAGTATCCGTGTGACCTTCAACCAAAATCTCTAGACCCGGCTTAGCGTTCATGATTTTAGCAACCTTGCCAAGAACATTCTTAGCGTCTTTGCTTACGTAATCTGAACCTGGACGGAACATCAACTTATCACTCAAATTAACATACACTACACCTTTTTCAACGCTGATTTGTACATCTTCATCGTTCATATCGCCTAAGGCGCCTTTCAACGAAGTCACCAAAGCGAATGTTACACTATCCTTGCGGTTCATTGCATCTTGAAGACGCGTAATAGACAATTCCTTCTCGTTGATGCTTTCAAGCGTTTTCTCCATGTTCTGAGCATTTGTTGCACTCATTGCGGTAAGATCGCCCACTTGTTTTGCCAAGTTGTTCTTATCTGCCTTTAGTTCAGCCAACTGCTGCGCTTGAGCGTCCTTAGCGGCAAGTGCTGCGGCCAATTCCATTTTTGCATTACTCAATTTGTCAGCTGTAGTGTTCTGTAACGTCTCTAGCTCAACGTATTTTTGCTTGCTCACACAGCTTGTCAAAGACAAAGCGGCTGCCAAAGCCAATACAAATACCTTTTTCATTTTCTTTCTTTTGGTTTCCTCGCAAAAATAAGAACTTATATGAGCAAACAAGGCGTAAAACGCGGGAATTCATTAACTTCCATCAACAAAATTTAAAAAAGATGAAAAAAAACCTATTCACCGCAGTGTTGGCGCTGTTTTCAGTAGTTGCCTTTGCACAAGAAAAGCCGCAAAACACTGAATCTAAGCACGTTTGTACAGAGCAATGCGATCACGGTGCCATGGCAAAGACCGAGAAAAAATCTTGCTGTTCGGAGAAAGCCGGCGACGACAAGGCCTGTGCAGACAACAAAGAAACGGCCGTGGTAGCAAAGAAATCCTGTTGCTCAGAAAAAACTACGGCGAGTGCATCATGTGCAGACAAGCCTAAGCAAACTGCCGCTGCTGGCGAGAATAAAAGCTGCTGTAGCAAGCCTGCCGGAGCGGGAACCGAAAAATAATTGGATGTAATTCCATAAAAAAGGCGCCCAATGGGCGCCTTTTTTATTTGACCTTGCCCGCCAAATAATCGTCAATAAACGTTCGCAACGTCGTCTCCACGTCCAGGTTTTTTGCGATAATAGTCTTATCCGGTCCCAAGACTAACTTTTTAGGCGTAGTAGGTATGTAGTAATACCAGAGGAAATTCGGCCGTTCAAAGTCCGATTCGTATCCGTTGATCCAATCTAGATCGTTCTCCTGAATGTACTTTTTCCATCCTGTAAATTCATTCTCGAGGGTTATGGCAACGATTGCTACCCCCTTGTCTTTGTATTCATCGTAAAACGCTTTCAAACGCGGTGTTTCCTTCCTACAATGACCGCACTCGCTGTCCCAAAAATAAAGGATCGTGATGGGACTCTGTACCTCCGATAATTTCATGCGTCCGTTGTCCTGTGTATCAAAGGCAAAATCTGGAGCAGGGTTTCCTATGAGTTCAGTAGAGAGTCCCTCAGCCTTCTCGCGGATTTTTGCCAAATCATTTTTCGAGACCCAGTCCACATAGCCATTAACATAAAATTGGTTAACCAACCAAACAAACACCTCATCTTCACCCATAAACTTCGAGGTCTCATAGTGATACGTCGCCGAACTGATAAGTACTTTTCTGATCTGTTCATTCATGGGCGCTGAGAAAAGCTTTTCCAAATGGTATATAACGGTATCCGGGTTGTGTCCCAATACTTGGTCGAAATAAAGCGTTCTATTTTTCTCGAAGAAGGGGTTGATAAAGGTGTTTGCTGAATTCAAATTAGTGTAGTCCCAAAAATGACTGCGCAGCCAGTACACGTTGGTATCTGGATTTAAAGGGATCAATTGAGGCATTAGAAATTCGCGCAATGCATCATCCTTAATACCTAATAAAAATGTGCGAACAACTGCTTCTGAAGGCTGCGCACCTGAAGCACCACCCACGAGGGATTTAAATGCTTGAAATTCGATGATTCCAGGACCTTGGAGTTGGACTTCATCGAGCGCATTGTAGTCCGCAGTAATTTCCAGCGTTCCATTTGAAATTACTAAATCAAACGTATGCATACCATCGATGTACAGCACAAAAATACCGCGTTCCTCCTGAGTCCATTCTGCCTCAAAGCAACCGGTTGCAGCACTTACCGGAACTTCTTGCTTAACTGCCAGACCTTTACCACGTAGGTATGCAATTTTAACAGCGGTTACAGAATCGGGTAGATTGGCAATACAACCCTTCAAAACAGGGTTAGATTGTGCATGAAGCGGAAAACTTAATGCTAGAAATGCGAATGCAATCAGAAGGCGGACCAATTTCATAGAATATGCAGGTTGTGAGTGGGATTCGAAGTTACAAATTAGCCAACGGCGTACTTAACTTTTCATGCACGTCTTTAAACCAATGAATCAATCGGGTCGTAATGTTCGACTGTGACCGATTTACAATATACCGTCCATCAACTTCAACAATCGGCGTCAATTCGCCCATAGAGCCTGTTCCAAAAGCCTCATCCGCAGCATACAACTCTGTCAAAGAGATATTGCGTTCCTCAACAGTCAATCCGTTCGCTAACGCTAATTCCATGACCAAACCTCGTGTAATTCCATGCAGACAAGCGTCGGCTGTCGGCGTAAGCAAGACTCCATTTTTGACCATGAAAATATTCGTGCCGTTCATCTCTGAAATAAACCCAAGATTATCCAGCATCAAAGCGGAATCTACGCCAGCATGATTGGCTTGAATTTTCGCAAGAATATTGTTAATTAAGTTATTATGGTGAATCTTAGAATCGACATGCATGGGGCTGTTGCGACGAATAGCACTGGTCATGATGCGAATCCCCTTTTCGTTATCGTAAACCGGCGGTTTCCATTCCGCAAGCACGATCAATGTAGGACCGCTCTGATTCAATCTCGGATCCATACCCGAAGTAATCTTTTCACCGCGCGTTAATGTCAATCGAATATGGGTGTCTTTAGTCATGCCATTGGCTTCTAGTGTCGCCTTAATGGCCGATTTTATGCTAGCACGTGTTGGAATGGATTCAAATGCCATGGCCCGAGCAGAATCCTCGAGTCGGTCCAAATGGCGCTCTAAACAAAACACCCCGTTTTCATAGACGCGCATGCCTTCCCAAACCGCATCACCGCCTTGAACGGAGCTGTCGAATACCGAAACTTTTGCATCCGAACGGTCCACTAACCTGTGGCCTACCCATACCTTAATGTTTTTATTTCTAGGGTCGAATTGTTGTAGCATAACTAAATTTTAAATCGGTTTGTAAATAATGAAAGGTACGCAGGCAAAGCCGCCTCAACCACTTTTTCCAGCTCCGGCGTCAAAGCCTCCGGCAACGCCTTCGGCGGTCCAAACCCAGTGGATTCATGGACATTAGTATACCAATGTTTGGCCCAAGGGCCGTCGTATGATTTAGAACCCGCAGGCCAGCTCAACATTTCCGGACGCCAAGCCAATTCGAGCGCTTCGCAAATTCGAGGCAATGTGCGTGCTGGATCCGCAAGCATTTCATCTGAATCTACAATGATTTTCTTTCCCGGCAATCGTGCTACTTTTTGCCACTGCTGCCATTCTTGATCTAAACCTATATCCTCGGCTGTAACATTAGGAATAACCTTCGCAAAGCTTTGAACGACTTTACGCGGATGTCGAATCCAAAAAATAAAAGCACTCTGCTGCGCCCAATCCCAAGGTTCATCTACCATGTGGTGCGCCATGTTCTTAAGATACACCTCATCGTGGTTTTCAGCCAATTTTTGAACTGCACCCGCGATATCCGCTAAATCAGTCGGCCACTTTTGTAGCGTTTCTAATCGACCGGGGTGGTTCAAACCCTTGTTTTGAAGGAACTTCCCGTACATCGGCTCATCAAATACAGCGCAACCCGGACGTTGCGCGAAACTGTACATCAGGGCCGTACTTATGTTCCTGGGACCCGATATGGCGTGAATGATCTTACTCATGCCATCAAGTTAGTACAAACCCACTGGATTTTTTGCCTGCCGGCAAAAGAACCAAATCCGGGGCCCTTGTACCCAAACAACAGCCGCTTGCAGCTGCGCTGCACTGCGGCTTTTTTCACGGCCCCAAGCTGGAAGCAAGCTTCCGCTTGGTTCTATGAAAAAAGCCGGGCACCCTTCGGTGTCCGGCTTTTTGTTGTGAGCCATACTGGATTCGAACCAGTGAC
>ERZ651776.619-NODE-619-length-48294-cov-7.239687_pt1 | contig 48294 bp, 28 predicted proteins | sample MGYA00514761_ERZ651776 | MGnify/ENA metagenome assembly ERZ651776
GATGATGATGAGAAATACTTGAACATTTTCTACTGAAATCAACGTGATTGATTCGTAGTAATCTGAGCCAAACGATATATAAGTCTCGTTTACTAATACTTACTCTGCTACTACTATTGACCCGTTTATCTTCTTTACCTTTCTCTCTCTTCAGATACAAAGATGTCATCGAGTTATCGTCCGATTGCAAACGCGACTCCACTCGGTCTCCTCGCGTTTGGTACAACAACTGCTATTCTGTCCGCAGGTTTGTGTACCATCGCCGAAAAAGATCGAAACGCGGCGTTGACCGTAGGCTTTGCGTTTGGTTTCGGCGGCGTCGTACAATTTCTCGCCGGTATCATCGAGTTTGTCCGAAACAACGAGTTTTCGGCAACTGCGTTTTGCGTATACGGCGGGTTTTGGCTCTCCTACGGCGTTTGGAAGATTATGGAAACGACCGGTGTGTTTGTTCCAGACGCAAACACATTGTCCTACTACTCAGCCGCGTGGGCCGTGGTCACATTCATCTTACTCATTCAAACGTTTAAAATCAACATGGCCATCGCGTTGCTCTTTGCGAACCTCACCTTCTTCTTCGTCCTCCTCTCCGCGGCGGAACAAACGAGTTCAGACTCGTTCCTCATGAAGTTTACCGGTGGCTGGGGCATCTGGACCGCCCTCTCGGCGGTCTACGCCGCCGCCGGTGAGCTCACCAACACCACGTACGAAAAAGAAGTCGTACCGATGGGGAACTTCGGCGAGGTCGATTACGGCATCGCCAGTCCCGGCAAAGGCGAGTCCGTGGTGAAGAAAACGGAAGCGCCGACTGGGAACATCGCCTGAAGATGCGCCGGCGCGGGGCGATTTTCTGTTCCGAAAACCTTGCCGTTTTCCTGGAGAATCGTTTGAGAAAGAGAGAGACACACATATACGCTTGCGTATTTTTTTAATCCAAACCATCTTAATACACAAAATCTTATTTTATCCACACTTTACCACACTTTCACATTGCACTCGAAGAATCACACGAACAAAACATCGTAACAAAAATGCTCCGCGCGGCGACCATGCACGCACCGGTGACCTCCACTTCCTTCTCCTCTCGCCGTTGTTCGGCGGCGCAATCCTCCGCTTCGTCGTTCCCGGCGGCGAGAACACGATTCTCGATTGGAAAAAATCGATCGAATCGTAACACCAACAAAAGAAACAGCAACAACAACAACAAGAGAGGATCGTTACAAGTTTCCGCGTCAATCTTCGGCGTCGGCGCGCCGGAGGCGTTAGTCATCGGCGTCGTCGCTTTAGTCGTGTTTGGTCCGAAAGGTTTAGCCGATTTGGCCAAAGGTTTAGGAGAAACGTTGAGAGCGTTCAAACCTACGATTCAAGAGCTCCAACAAGTCTCGCAAGAGTTTCAAGAGACGTTGTCGAACGAAGTTGGGATCGACGACATCTCGAAACCGTTAGCGCCGCAAAAGAGAGTCACACCGCCGCCAATTAGAGAAGTTAACGTGGAAGATGAAGAGAGGATTAAGGAGATGAACGCGAGCGTGCAGTTTGAGATGACGGAGCAAGCGAAGGCGAGTCAAGCGATGGCGGAGGCGAACGACGCCGTGAGCGAAGATATGATCGAGGCGTCGAAGCGAGCCGCGTGGGGTGGTGCCGTCCCCGGAGAATTGAGCGCGGAAGAACCACAGTTTGTCGCAGAGGTTGCCGAGACGGCGGCGCCGGCGGAAGAGCCGGTGATGCGGGTGATGGATTACACCCAACCGGCGGCGCCGGCGGAGGAGGAAGAGAAATAAAGAGAGCGAAAGAGAGGCGTTTATTCTCGTTATATATTTATATACTATATTAATCACCGCGTGTTATCAATTTTGAATATATAGAGAGTGCATTTCACCAGTTTCACGTTAGTTATCACTTCCACGCGTTCATTCCCTTTGGTAAGGTAAGGGTACCTTTCGTTTCCTCTTTCGTTTCTTAAAAGGTCAACCCAACGACCTCTTTCCCTCAAATATTCTCTCTCTCTCTCTCTGCTTCTCACACGCTCACGCGGAGAGAGAAAGAGGCTGACATATACACACACACACACACACACACACACACACACACACACACACAAAGGCAGACGTAAACAATGCCGTCGTCGCCGTCTCGTAAACACGTCGATCGACGAGGCCAAATCCAAATATCCACTCCCGGGGAAGAAAATTATTCCACCAAGAACACGAAAGACGACACCAACGACCACACTCACAACATCTTCCAAACCGCCCGCGAGACGCCAAACAACGGCTACAAATCGGATTTCTCGGAGTATTCCGACTCCGACTCCGAGGAAGAGGACGAAGAAGTCCTCAACGACGACGTCGATGCCATCGCGAGAAGAGATTCGAGAGATGAAATCGCCAGACTGTTTCAGCTGACGGTACGAATGAGCACGCAAATCGTCAGCTCGACGCACCGACGAAAATTGAGACAATATCGGAATTGCTTCACCGGGAGAGTGGCGGTGCAATGGATGCTGGCGAATAAGATTCGAAGCAACTTGAAGGAGTGCGTAGAGTTAGGGAACCACATGGTGAAGCTCAACATGATTGTGCCTTTGAAACGCAAGGGCGGGTTCGCGAATAGGAGTTTCTTGTATAGGTATAACTTCGTGGACGAGAAGAATACAAAGTTTTCCTCTTCCAATAATTTGTTGGCGAGAGATACGAATAGCGGTTTATCCACGCAAAGATTCGTGCAACTGAGCGTAGAGTTAGAGAAGATGACGGAAGAGATGAAGAACTTGGCGAGTCAAACGGAAAATACGAAGAGCGGAGTGAGGTTTTTAGCGCGAGAGACGGCGGCGAATATGGAGAGAGCGGAAAAGATTATTATGGCTATTCGGACTCAATTACATTGGGCGCGGTCTGCCGTCGTCGCTTTGGCGATTGGGGTGTTGCTGATGGTGTTTAATCAGAGGAAGATGTATATGAGCGCAGTCGGGACGAGTGGTGGTTTCGGAGAGGCGTCTGCGGATTCTACTTTTAAATTTGGCGTGTTGTCGATCATCGTGTCGAGGACGTTGGAAGTGACGGCGATTGTTGCGCTCTTTGCGGCGATTGTGAGTTTGTTCTTACAAGATGGAGGTGAAATGTTGTCGAATATGTTTATGGATTCGTCCGATTTGGAGAAGAGCAACGAAGAGACGAGTTTAAAGATGACGGGGTTGGACGACAATGTCGCTAAAGGAGGGAGATACGGTGTCGGAGGCAACGTCACGTCGCCATCATCTTCGGCAAATCCAAGCCTTCTCGAGCGCACGTCGAGCGTCATTTCCGTCGGTAACGTTAGTCGACGATTATCGTCGAAATTGCGCCGAAGCAGCATCGAGCCGCAACTCAGCGCGCGCGAGGAGATGCGAACTATGCCAGAAGACTACGCTTCGCCACCGCCGGGCGAAGATGACGTCAAGTCTTGGAAAGAAAATCAAAATGGAGACGTTGGTGTACGTTTATCTCCTCTGAATACGTTCCAACGACTCGTTGGAAATACCGTCTCCGAGCGACAAAAAGAAAGCGGAGACGTGCCGTTGCAAAGACCGTTTCACTTTGAATCGGAACTTTTTAGCGGCAAGTGCGTGTTTTTCATACGCAACGTTCCGTCGACGCCGGAAGAAGTCTTCAACGGGAAAGCGAGGCAAATACAAATCTGTGTTCAAGGTAAATTCAAAGAACCCGTCCCAATTGACGATTTGGTGTTTGGCCAATTTATGGTTCGACCGATGGTTAATTTACCTTCGCGATGGTTACTGGCACTCGCCACGAGAGTGTGTCAATCGTTTGGCGCGAAATATACCATGATCTTATCCTCGCCATCCGATGCGCGACCATTCATTCGCGCGCCTTTAATATTAGCCGCCCAAACGATATGCGTATCAAAACCAGGTGAAGAACCGGACGTCACCGGCGCGGCGATTGAAGATACGAATCTTTTAGAGTACATGCCGAACGATTTAAGCCACGCGGAAAGGCGAAAGTTCATTTTGAAATACCTCAAGCAAATCAAAACCGCGCAATTGAAGAAAACTTCGTCCTCGGGTTCAACTGAACCGGCAGCAAAAGTGCCCGTTTTTGACACCGAGAACGTGTACACGTTTTGCTTCTGGCAGGCGCAGATTGACTTTTCAAAGTACATTTGCGATTTAGGCATTGCGCAGTTTAATTTATCCAAAATAGTCGACGGTCAACCATTGGCTGCGGGCTGCAAAACGCGCGATGGGAGGTTAGCCTTTCGATTCGAGATGTGGCACGCAAACATTGTCGAAGCGGCGAGGAGAGCGTTCGATTTCGCACGACACGAGAAACTGGAGAAGGCGCTTAAGTATCAGGAAAAGAAACCGTTGGCGAGCCCTCAACCGTCGAACGGGTAAAGAGAGTATGTTTCCACGCACTTTTCGGTACGTACCGTGTATGTGTATTATATATATAACAAAAATTGTGTTTTTACAAAGAAGCGATTGAGTGCGTTTTCTTCTAATTTTCCAAGAGAAACGCCCCTGCTTCGTTATTCTCCATCTCCACGTCCACTCCATCACCCACCCCAACTCCGGCGACAACCAAACCCAACAAGAGTCTTCTCGCCAATCTTCTCGCCGTCTCTTGGCCGCTGCTCTTCTTCTTCGCCGTGCAATTCTTCTCCCCTCCGAAACAAAACACGCAAAAAATAATAATCCCGACGCCGATAACGAAGACCAACAATATCAACTTCATCTTCAAATTATTCCACCACATGCGATTCCTCAACGCCCTCCCTTGCTTGTGGAAATTATCCGCCTGAAACCTCAACGCCTCCGTCTTATCCACCAACACCTCAATCTTCTCCCCTCGATCCAAAACTTTCTCGATGTTATCCATCATGATTTCCTTCACCTCGCTGACTTGTTGCTGCACGGACGCGACTTTATTACTCCCGGTCTGCGCGCCGCCAACGCCATCACCACCACCACCACTCAACTGCTCCATCGCCATCGTTTCTTCCATCTCTTTTTTCAGCGTAGGTCCAAACGTCCTGTCCAAACTGTGCGCGTTCACGCTCCCCTCGTTAATCGATCCGGCGAATTTTTGCGCGAAGACTGTTTTCACCTTCTCCAAGAACTGAAAAGGCATCTGCCTCCCGCAATCGTCGTCCGCGACGACGAGGTAGGTAAAACCGGAGTCCACCAAGTAGTTGAACGTGTGTCGGTCCGCGTTGTACGTGAACTTAGCGTCCGTGTGAGGGACTTTATCTAAAGCCTGTTACGTTTGAGTGAAAAGAGAATGAATACATTTTGTCAGTCCTTCGTTCCCCACAAGTGTCCGTTGCCGGTGGGAGATCTCGAAGAAGAAGAAGAAGAAGTACCTGCGTGGCGATGGTGGAAAAGTTCCCGGAATACGCGGTGTATTCCGCCAAAATAGTTTTCGTCGGGCCTTTGGTGACGGCGACGAAGGCGTAGATGAGCGGCATGCTTCGTGTGTGTGTGTGTAGTATCAACGCAAAGTGCGGGAATATGTGGAGATTCGAAAGGCACCTTTTCTTTAAAGAGTTGATGACTCAAATACGAGCAAAAAGCGATTCGAAGAGCGCGGCGGTATGCATTCGGTGTGGTGGTATTACAACGCGCGCTCAGCAACTCTTCTCTCCAAAACTCACTATTTGTTCTACGTGCTTGTTTATTCTTATTACTGTTGTCTATTCGCTTTCCTCCTGGCGTTCCAGTAGAGATCGATGTATCGTTCGCTCGGCGCGGTCCAAGACCAGTCTTGGCGCATGCCGACGGACGGGAGGTTCATTTGATTCCATTTTTCGCGGTCGAAGTAGTCACCCAAAGCGCGTTTGAGCGCGTATTCTATGTCTTGTTCATGTTCGCCGTCAAAGTTGTAGCCGTTGCAGGATTTTCCGTAAGACGCGGCTCGAGCCGGGTCGAGTTGGACGTCAAAGACGGTGTCTCGTAAACCGCCGGTTCTGCGAACCAAAGGCACGGCACCGTAACGCATGGCAATCATTTGCGTCAACCCGCACGGTTCGAATATGGAAGGGACGCAGAAAATGTCGGCACCGGCGTAGATGAGGTGGGATAACGGTTCGTCGTAAGAGAAGAAGAAACCGCACCGACCGGGGTGTTGGGATTTCATCTCGTTGGCGAGGTTGGCGAAATCGTTCGCGATGCGATCGTCCGGGGCGGAGCCGAGAAGGACAAAGTAGGCGCCTTTTTCGAGCGCGTATCGACATGCTTTTTTTATCAAGTGAACACCTTTCTGTTCGGTTAAACGCGTGACGCAGGCAACGATAGGTTTTGATTCAAAATCTGTCGCGTCCATGCGCATGCGTTTAAGCAATTCGAGTTTCGCTTCGCGTTTACCTTCTTTACATGTTTGCCAGTCGTATCGCAGCGGTAAGAATTCGTCATTCGATGGATCCCAGATGTCATTATCGATACCGTTGCGTATCCCCTTGAACTTGGTGGATTCGTTTTCCGGAATGACGTTAATTGATGGGTGGTGCTTGATTTCTTCGGCGTAGGTAGGGGAGACCGTGGTGGCAAACGTGCACTCAATCATCGCGCGGCGAATGAGATCTTGACCAAACTGCAAGTTATGGATAGTTAACGCCGTGGCGGTTGTTTTGGGTCTGTCTGGACTCCATATTGCCGGCGCAGTCTGCCAATCGTGAACGTGCAAGACGTCTGGGAAACAGTTGGCGCGTTTCATGTACGCGACACACGCGTCCGAGAAGTACCCGAATCGAACGTGGTCGTCGCCTCGGCCGTATATGCACCCGACTCGGAAGTGCCCGCATTCTGGATCGATGAACGTCACTCGCACACCTTCGACGAAGCCTTGATAAATGTTTATCACGTCGTTGCCGTAATGAAACTGATCGACTTTGCGCAACCCTTCGATTTCTTTGTAGTTCATGCAATCATATTTCGGGACGTACACGTCCACGTGGTGCCCTTGTTCTTGAACAGACCGCGACAAAGCGGTGACAACGTCGCCCAGCCCGCCAACTTTTGCAATTGGCGCCATTTCAACCGCTAAGTGTGCAATTCGTAACTTCGGTGCTATACCTGACGCGCCAATGACGTCGCAATGGTAATCCGCGCCTTCGTTGTCGTCCACGAAAATTCCGTTATCTCTGAACGAAAAATCGACGACATGCGCATCGAGAGGTACGTCTATGGTTGTTTCTAAAACGCCACCATTTAATCCCGCGCGCATGTTCACTTTTTCCATCTTAGCTGGATGATTTTGCGTGCGATTAAAGTTTATATCGACGTAAATGGCTCGAGCGAATGTCAACGGCCCCCCATCCGGTCGATACCTAATCGTTACCCGCTCGCCAGCTTTCGTCCGCAAAGGATCCGTGAAGACACGAAACTCGCCTCGAATGGAAGATATAGCCTTCTTCGCCAGTAAAGCTGCCTTAGCTCTCACCGCACTTTCCGCGCATTTTCTCGCAAACGCCAGCTCTTCATGATTTTTTTCTCTCCTCTTCTCGGCTATCAGATGATACTCGCGCTCGATTTGCGCCTCTCTCGAGTTATCTTCCACGATTTCATCCGTCTCTACCGCTGCCTCGATGTGGTAATCTTTCCCATTGTTGTTATCGAATTTTCCTTTGGAATCACCTACGACGAAATCAATCACCATCGCTTCGCTCGGCACATCCAACGCGAATTCCCACCACTCGCATTTTTCTTGATCGTGATTTTTGGGGGGTGAGTGGAAGTTTTCAATCGGCTGTAAATCTACTTTGATGGCATGCTGAAGACTCCAACCGTTGTATCCAACCATCGCAAACATGGCTTTCTCCTCGCCCGAAACCGCGCTATTGTTAGGAAGTAACTGTTTTCGATTGTACAAAATGGTTACTTTCTCCCCGGCGAGTGGTCTCGACGTGCACGCATAGACGTTTCGGACGCTCTCAAACGCGTTGTCAAACTTTTTGACGGAATCTTTAGCGGTATTTCGAGCGTCAACTATTCGGACGGCTTCTATCATTAACGCTTCTGCTTGATGGTCGTAGAGCTTTTTATACGCGCGATCGCCGGCATCTTTCGTTAAGGCGTCTAATTCCTCCCCTACCGGAACGCCTTGGCGACGCAACTCGTTTTCGTCGTGGTGGTTGATGAGGATACCTCTTTCCGTCGTCGAAGATAAAGACGACGACGACGACGACGATGCCACCGGTACCGGTGCTGATGCTTTTTCTTTTTGCGCTAGTACTAATTTCGTATTCTCTTCTTGCTCGTCCGCGAGTGCCTGTTGCAACGCTTTCTGCTCCTCAATCGATTCCTGGAGCATGCGCTCCAAGTCGACGATTTTTTTTACCAGCGTTTCGCGTTCGTCCATGAGTTCGCTCGTTTCTAAATCAAACCTCTCAGTCGTCGCTTGAAATACGTCGATCGTCGCTTTGGTTGTTTTCAACGACTCTTGCAAACTTTCCACCTTCAATTTCAGCGTTCCGATTTCCTCTTTCAACGATGCGTTTTCGTCGACGAGCGCGGATAACTCGTTTTCGTCGATAACCGCATCCGAATCGTTGAGTTTGTTGTTGGCTATTTCCACGCGCATTTTTTCGATCTCATTCTCTAAAGACGCATTCAAGGTTTCCTTTTCTTTCAATCGCGTCACTTCCGACTCTAATGCCGTCAGGTGAGCCACTTTATCCTTCAAAACGTTGATTTCCGCCGTCAATTGCGCGTTTTCGCGAATTTTCTTCTCTACTTCTCCGGACGCGTCTTCCGACTGCCTTACTTTCAATTCTTCCACCTTCTTTCGTAGCTCTTCGCTCACCTCTTTTTCCCGCGCGATGTCCATCTCTAATTTCCTCTTAATATCTTCCAGTTCCGCTCGCGCCGTCTCCGCGTCTCTCTCCGAACTTTCAAGCTCTTTCTTCAAACTCCCCATCTCTAACTGAAACGTTCTCTCGAGCGCGAGAAACGCCTCGACTTCTTTCTCTTCTCGAGCGTCTCGTTCTTCTTGCATTTTGCTCTCCTTCTCTTCGAGCTCTTTGTGCGTCGCTCTCAACGCCTCGCTCGCGTTTCGAAATTCCATCTCCATTTCTTCAACTTTCCTCTCTAACGCGTTCACGTTTTCCTCTCGTTCGGCGAGTTTCGCTTCGAGCGCTTCGACCAACACTTTTTGCGCCTCCTCCTTCTCGCTCTCTGCAACGCGTTCAAACGTTGAATCATCACTGCTAAAACTCTCAGAACGACTCCGAGAAAACTCTTCGTCGGCGACGACGGCGTCGGCGCTCCTTTTCCTCCTCGCGTCCACATCTTCCTCCTCGTCCTCCTCCTCTCCTTTCGCCGCTAAAAGGTCCAAACTTTTCTGCAAAGTCTCCGCCGCCAACACGCGCTTCGACGACGCCGTCTTCACCGCCTTTCTCTCCTCTTCCTCCTCCTTTTCCTCATCCTGTTTTTCGTCGTTTCCTCTCGTCCTTTTCGTCGTCTTCGCCAGTTCCATCGCTTTCGCCTTCGCTCTCGCAACTCTCGCGTGGACCTTTTCCCGGACTTCTTCCTCTGAATTTTTTATCGATACCGGTGGTGTTTCCGACGACGACGACGACGACGAAGAGGAGGAAGAAGAATCCGACGACGTCGTCATCACCGCACGGGTATTACGTTTCTTCGTTCGCCTCGTCAAAGCACCGCTCGTTCTTCGCGTTCCGGGAAGCTCGCGTCCTTCGCGTCTCCATCTTTCGCGCACCGTCATTGCCACGTGGAAGGATTGGACGAAAGAAGCGCGCATGTGTGTTTCTATATCTTCTCTCCCTTCTCGAATGGCAAAGAAAAAGAAGAGAGAAGCAAAACAACGGCACCACAAAAAGTCGCGCGCTTCTCTCTCCCTTTCTTTCTCTCGCAGAATCCGCGAACGCAGCGAAAGAGGAGCGCGGGAAGTGCTTCTGTTCTCTGCTTCGTGGTGTGTCTCTGGAGAGATTTTCTCTCTCTCGAGGAGTCTGTCGTTTCCCTAAAATTTGCTTCAGAAGAATACGAAGCAGAGAGAGATACTGATGCGCTCTTCTTCGTCTTCTTTTCCGTCTTGTTCGGGAGCGATGAAGACGCAGAAAGGAGGGCAGAAAAGACGGAGAGGGGATGAGAGAGATTCTTTGTTGTGGAGTGTGATTGTAAATAACGACGATATTTGTTTCGCTCACATTCTTCCGAGATTGAATGGGACTGATGTGAAATTCTTGTACGGAGTGAATGGTGAAACGAGAAAGTTGATTAAGAGATCGTCTCGCGCGGGTAATTTGAAAGAGAAGTTTTGGATTGAAGAGATGTCGTCGATATCGACTTTGGAGTTTGCGTGGGAGCGTGAATGGTTGTGGCCGAGAGAATGGGACGCAACATATTTCTGCTCGCAAGTTGCTCAAACGAATAAACTCGAGTTGCTCAAGTGGATACGAGAGGAGAAAAAGTGTGAGTGGGATGCAGGGACGATTAATGAGGCCGCAGGACAAGGTAATCTGGAAATGGTACAGTATTGCGTGGCGAATGAGTGTCCTGTTGATGAGTGGACGTGTGCATGGGCTGCCGGTGGCGGTCATCTCGAGGTACTCAAATACTTACGCGAAGAAGTCAAAGCGCCTTGGGATTCGGTAACTGCCGAATGGGTGGCTCAAAATGGTCATCTTCACATACTCGAATACCTTGTTGAGCGCAAATATGATCAATTCAGCGAACATGCGTGTGAGGGTGCGGCCACGTTCGGCCACTTAGACTGTTTGAAGTACTTACACGAAACCGCCAAAGCGCCTTGGGACGAGGACTCTGTACGAGGAGCATACAAGCACAAACACCCCGAGTGTTTACAATACCTCCTCGACAATAACTGTCCTCTCCCAGACGGTTGGCGATACGAACATGGCACTTTACATACACCTTCGTAGTAAAACATACATTCACACAGAGAGAGTGAAACAGAGAGAGAGATACAAAACTCGTGTAATAAGAGCGACGCGCCTAAAAATATACTCTTACTAAAGTTTTGCCTCCTTCTCTTCTCTTCTTCTCCACAAAAATTTGGGCAAATTTTGCCTGCGCGCGATATATACGCACACACGCGGGTCGTATCGCTGCTTACAAAAGCCCCAATTGTTAAATTTCGGCGCGATCGTATTCCTCGCTCTTTGTTCCTCTCTCTTTCTCTCTCTTTGTTTGGAGTAAAAACACGATGATGCAAAATTGGATTTGAGAAACGTTCCTCGACTCCTTTTGGCGGCCAAGAGAGAAATGAATCCTCAACCCCCGACGCGTGGCGAACACCCGAAACCACCGAAACCACCTCCCGGGAAACCTCCACCGCCGCCGCCTTCCTCGGTGAAACCACCAACCTTCTACGCGGTCGTTCGTGGACGAAACCCAGGGATATACCCGTCCTGGCACACGAGCAGGAAACAGACGTTTAAGTTTCCGAACGCTCTGAGTAAAAGTTTCGTGGAGTTTTGCGAGGCGAGAGAATGGTACGAACAAATGGGCGGGGATTTAGGGAAGCTGCCGAGTTACGTCGGGTACACGGACGCGGTGGAGAAAGTGCTGGATTTAGGGAAGCCAGAAGTGGAAGAAGAAAGCGAGGAGGAGGAGGAGGAGAAGAAGAAGGAGGAGGAGGAAGAAGACGAAGATGAAGAAGACGACGACGACTACGAGGAAGAGGACGAGGAAGAGTCGGAGGACTTCTCCTCGGACGTTTCGGTATCGATGTCATCCTCCTCTGACGATGTAAACCTAGAATATAATTTGCGAGGTTTCTCAGACGACGAGGAAGAGGACGAAATTTCCTTATCAATGAAAGAGCTGGACGAACGGCCGAGTTCGGTTCTGAGCAACGGTCGATCGCCGGCGGAAGGTTCGAATTTGAATCCAAAGAAGAGGAAACTCGGATTAGTCGATCCGAACGATCCGGACAGCTCGGAGTCCGAGTCGGATTACGATGAGGATGGGAAGGATGGACAGAAAGCGTTGTTTGCAAAGTTTTTCGGCGGCGGAATCGGAAACGGCGAAGAACAAAAAGCGATGATCAGGAGATGCCCATTACACGACGACATCGAGCGATTCGCTTCGGAAAACGTTCAAAACGAAGCCGAAACGTCGGCTAGGGACGAGATAGAACAAACGGTTCGAGAAACTATACAGAAATACTCGTTTTCAAAAGCACAGGTCCACAGATTTGGTTCCGGAGCCACTGGTTTGGCGCTGAAAGATGCGGACGTAGATTTAGTCATTTTAGGCGTCGGGCCGCAATCGGTGAAAGGTGGCGGCGGTGGATTCACGAGAAGCGAGAAGCAATTATTGGTGCAGCATTTGCGGACTATTGCGAAGACTTTGCGAAATAAAGGCGTGTGTAAACGCGCAGAAATCATATCGTCGGCAAAAGTTCCGATTGCGAAATTAGACGCCTACCACGCGGAGACAAAGACGCACATCAAACTCGATTTAGCGATTGGCGTGAGCAACGGATTAGCCGCCGCGCAGTGGATCCGGGAACAAGTGGGCGAGTTTCCCGCGTTGAAACCGCTCGTTTTGGTTTTAAAGCGATTGTTACAAATTCATAAGCTGAACAACGCCGCCACGGGCGGGTGCGGTGGGTACCTTTTGATATCCTTGGTCGTTTCGCATTTGAAACAATGCACGCCGGCTATGCGCGATAAGAAGGACGGGTTGGGAGATTTGCTCTTAGGTTTCTTCCGACGGTTTGGGGTCACTCACGATTACGAAACCACCGCTATTGCAGCCTCGCGTCCGACGGGAACCTGTTCGGTCGGTTCCGTCGATGTCGCGCCGAATCCGTTTGGACCTCGACCGTTTATCATTTGCGAAGACCCGCAGGAAAGGAGCAGGAACATCACCGCCTCGGCGTATCGGTTCAAAGAAGTGAAGCAGTTGTTCGAAAAGTGTTTACGAAGCATGTCTTCGAAGAACGGGTTAGAGTTTTTAGAGGAAATAGCAAACGCGTTCAAACCTCCGCAAAATGCTAACACCGTGCACGTCATGCGAGGCGGCAAAAAGTTCACTTTCAAACGCCCTGGACCTGAGTTGATTCGATTGAAAGGCGAGAAGCGAGCGAAACCGAACACGTACAAAAAACCAACCGCAGCAGAGCTCAACGGCATGTGGGAAGAGTCTGGGGGCATGCATTCACGGAAAGGTGCCATCACGTCGCATAGAACCGGTCCTTGGTCCGCCGAACACAGCTTTCTCGCTAACGCAAAAAATAGCGTCAACGATAACTTAAACAAGTTCAAACGAAGCGAGTTCAAGAAGACCAAGCGAGAGAAGATGCAAGCGAAGAAAGACAAAGCGGAGCGCAAGAAACAGAAAAAGATGAAACAAGTCATAACAACACTTGTCATCAAATCAAAAAAGAACCACCAGACGAAAAAGAAAGCGGCCAACGCCTCCTCTTCTCCAACCGCCGAGAAGAAGAAGAAGAAGACGCCGCCGCCGCCGACGAAGAAATCGTTTCAACAAAAGAGCCCGAAAAAGCTCACATTGGCGTCGGCGGTGACCACTCGCAGCTCCAACAAGAAGAAGAAATGATGATATAACAGTTGTTTTAGGAAATATAAGCCAGCATTTTTAGATCGCGCGTACGTCGTAGAGCGCGTAGTTGTATATTGTATCGGAAGGAAAAGCGTTTCAATTAAACTCACCCTGTCTCTTCATTGTTCCCACGCACTTACACTTAAATAAGAAAAAAAGATGGACGCGCTCAAAGCCGAAGGCGCGGCGGCGCTCGCGTCTCACAACCTCTCCTTAGCCTTGGAAAAGTACCAGTGCGCGTTAGCGTTCGCGAATACGAACGCGGAGAAAGGTGCCATCGAATCGAATCTTTCCCTCGTGGAGTTGAAACTCGCGAAAATGCCGATGGCAAAGCTCCGCGCGAAAAACGCGATTCACCTGAGACCAGAGTGGGAGAAAGGTTATTTTCGCCTCGCGGAGTGTTTGTTCGAGGAGAAATCGTTCGTGGAGGCGAAGGTGCAATACGAAATCGCGAGGACGAAAACGAACGAGAAAGCGACGTTGCACCGTTTGCTGGAACGCATAGAGCTGGTGGAAGAGGCGTTGTCGGAGAACGGGTTTTACTTTCGACAGTTAACGCCGGGGAAAGACGTGTGCGTGAAAGCGAGCGGGAAGATGAGCGCGATGGTGGAGATGCAAGTGTTTCAAGCGGCGAAACAGATGCAGAACTTTATATATTTAGTCGGCGACGCGAAGACGAGAGAGTGCGTGGTGGTGGACGCGTGCTGGGACGTAGAAGGCATCGTAGAGTACGTAGAGAACGAGAAGATGAAACTCATCGGGGCGGTGGCGACGCATTATCACTTCGATCACGTTGGCGGGACGCCGCCGAGCCCGTTCAACGCGTTGGGGATTAAAGTACCCGGATTAGCGACGATATTGGAAAAGTTTGAGAAGGAGGCGAACTTTTTGGCGCACGTGCCGGTCCACGACGCCGAAAGGATTCTGAGCGATAATCCGACGATTAAAGATACGAGGGTGCAGATGTACGAAGATAACTCAACGCAGATGATTGGGAGGAAGAAGATGCGGTGGATGCACACGCCGGGTCATTCTCCGGGAAGTGCAGTTTTGGTATTTAGCGGGGACGTGGCGTCCGGGACGGGGAAAGGTCAAGGAATCGTGTTGAGCGGAGACACGATATTTCCCGGGTCGTGCGGTAGGTTGGACATGCCAGATGGGAGCGCGGAGAAAATGTACGAGAGCATGAAGAAGTGTAGACAATTATTAGATAAGAATTGCGTCGTGTATCCAGGACACGCTTATAATGGAAATTTCTCCACCATCGGAAGAGAGTGTTCGAGCGGGATGTTGCGCGAAATGTCCAAAGAGCAATGGATGGCGATGCATACTAAGTAGTAAGTAGCCCGTGTACCTACAGTAGGTAATACATAGTTAAAAACACCCCTATTCACTATAACAATTTCTATTTTTTCGACGACTGTGTGTCTTTTGTTGGCGTTGTTGGTGTCTTTGTCTCCGTCGTCGTCGCGTCTGTCTTCTTCTTCGTCTCGTCTACTTTCTTTTGTTGTTCTTGTTGTTGTCCTATTCCTCTCCCTCCGCTCACGCGCGAGGAAGTAACGGTTGCTACACTCTTCTCTTTCTCTTCTTCTCCGTTTTTTTTAACTGTTGTCGCTTCCTTCTCTTCCTCAGTCGTCAAATCTTTCCAATTCACGCACACTCGATCTACGATGCCGAACTGTTTCGCGCTCTCGGCGAACAGATACGTGTTCCTATCTAAAGCCTTCTCTACCTCCTCGAACGTGCGCCCCGTCGTCTCCACCAACGACATGGTCAAAGCATTTCTCGTCTCCTCCGCTTTTGTCGCTTTAATTAATATGTCACTCGTCATTCCGCTCATCGAATGATGCGGCTGGTGAATCATAATCCGAGCGTTTGGGGCACAAAATCTTCTTCCTTTTTCCCCAGCCGCTAGCAGTATCGCCGCCATCGACTCCGCGTGCCCAACCGCGTACGTTACTACCGGCGCATCCAGCGCTTTCATGGTATCTAATATCGCGTATCCGCTCGTCACGACACCCCCACCTGAATTAATCACCATCACGATCGGTAACTTTGCATTCTCGTTGTTCAAATGCACGAGCTGCGCCACCACTCGGTGCGACAACCGGTCGTCTATGGTCCCGGTTACGAACACGGTTCTCGCTTTGTTGTGTAAATTAAACAATAAATCAGCTTCGGATTTCACCCCTCCGTTCGAGGACGACGAAGAGCTGCCTTCTTTCTTCTCTTTCTTCTTTTCTTTATTTTTCGCCGGTGTCGTCGTCGTCGATGTCGGCGCGGCCTCGATTGGCGTCTCTCCTCCTCCTCCTCCCAAGGCTTCTCTCGATGCTTTCTCGGTCCTTTTTTGATACTCCACGCCGAGCGTCACGCACCCAAAGGTTAACCCGACTGTTCCAACGATCGGTAAAAGCCACGACGACTGTGACGACGACGATGTGAACGACGACGACGCGTTCGTCGAGTGAGAAGAACTCGAAGCAGCAGTCCTCGCGGCGGTCGTTCTTCTTCCACAACTCGTTCTCCAAGACTTCGCAGCGCCACCATTAATTTTCCCACGGGAAGAAGAAGAAGACCAATTTCGCCCCGCTAAAGAAGCGACGACGCCAAAACTTCGAAAGGAGGACAAAAAAGATGAAGATGAAAAGCGAGAACCTTCATCTCTCGGCGTTCTTCGTTTTAACAGAGAAGAGACGTTATTTATTATGCGCATTTATACGCTTCAGTTCATCAAGTAGGTAATGTCTTTTTGTCTCGTCTGATGAGAAAGAGAAAGGTCTGTCTTTTTTTGTTCTCCAAAGAATTTAATAAAAAGGGATTTTAATTGACTGCTTGATTCCCTCCCGCCAAAAAAAAACAAAAAAAACAAAAAAGAGCAACCACACTCGTCTGACCACAAAAAGTCATTAAAAAGCGCACGAGAAAGAGATTCGAGAGATATAAGGAGAGTACGACACAAAAACTGTTCGAAACACACCTCTGTCTATTATTCCCAAGATAAGAATACTCCGAACGAATACGGTGCGATGTTATCTTCTTCTTCTTTGTCTTCTTCTACTTCTTCCGTGATGACGGCGACGCAAAAACAAAGCGTCGGCAACCTCTCGACGATGCGGGAAAAGATGATTAGTCGTTCTGGCTGTCGACGTCGCAACGAAAAGATGTCAAAGTCGCGAAAAGCGATGACGACGACGAACGGGACGATGACTATCGATGATTTTGACGTGGAAAAAGTGAAAAGTGAGATCAGAGAAACGATTGAACGCATCTCTGGGAAAGTCGCGGAGATGAGCGGCGTCACGGAGAAGAACTTGACGATTCCTTCCTCTTCGGTCGAGGACACGTCGATTTTTGTTCACAATCAGCTCGCCTCCGCGGTAAAAGCTTTGGAAAATTTTGAACAATCCCTGGACCCTTTGATGATGCATTCGATGGAAACAATCGCAGAGAGGCACCCAGTTTTAGCCGGCGCGTTTGCCGCGTTCGCGTCGGGATCGTTCTCCGTCGCCGTCGCGCGGTGGGTGTTTAAGCGAGGGGCGTTGGACGAAGACGATTTGCCGAAAGCGTACGACAGCGAGAAGATTGCGAAATATTGGGCGAGACGGCCGATTGCGGTGATGAAGCGGTCGGCGGGGTTGTTGACGGAAGTGTTGACGTGGGCGACTGCGTTGGTTGGGGACGTGACGTCGAATACGGTGGAACAGAACGCGCCTATTCGGGCGAAAGCGTTGAAAGAGTTGATCGCGAGGCAAGGCGCGGCGTTCGTCAAGGTTGGCCAAGCGGTGGCGATTCGACCAGATTTGTTGCCGCCGGCGTATTTGGAAGAATTCCAGACGTTGTTAGATCAAGTGGAAGCGTTTCCTTCGGAAGATGCGAGAAAATTGATTCAGAAGACGATTGGCGAAAACGTTCGGTTGGAAGACGTTTTCGAGGATGTCTCGTGCTTCGATAAACCCGTCGCCGCGGCGAGCATTGGGCAAGTGTATAAAGCGACGCTGAAAAAAGGCGCGTTGAAGAAATCAGGAGAGGAAACCGAGGAATACGGACGAACTGTGGCGGTTAAAGTGCAACGACCGGACATATTAGAAGCCGTGAGCATTGATTTGTTCGTCATTCGATCCTTCCTGGACATTTTCTCCTCAATCCCGAAAACGGAACAAACTTTTGATTTAGTCAACGGGTGCGAGGGATTCATCCCAGTTCTCGACGTCGCCGCGGAACGGTTTTTGGAAGAATTAGATTACGAAATTGAAGGACGAAACGCGTCTCGATTTGAAAAGGATATGAACTCAATCTCCGTCGTTCGAGGCGCTATTAAAGTCCCGCACGTCTTCCGCGAAATTAGCGATAGACAAGTAATCTGTCAAGAGTGGGTGGTAGGGCAGAAATTGACGGAAATTGCAATGGATAACTCGGAAAAGTCGTTAGCTGTTCGAAAAAAACTCGTCGAAACTTTGCTCAACTCGTACATGGTGCAGTTCTTGGAAACCGGTTTTCTCCACGCGGATCCGCACCCCGGAAACTTCATGTTGATGGAAGACGGAAGATTGGCCATTCTCGATTACGGGATGATGACAGAAATCGGCGAAGAACAACGCATTGCGTTCGTAGAGTACATAGCGCACTTGTCCGCGAAAGAGTACTCAAAAACGCTCGATGATTTGGTAAATTTAGGCTTCATCCCGCGAGCGTTGGCGGATTCCGAGGAGAACAAAAACATCGTCGTCCCGGTTCTCGCGGAGATGCTGGAAACTTTATACGGATCGGGAGGCGGCGCGACGACGAAAATCGCGTCATTACAAGAGCAGCAAAGCTCGAGAGTCGGCGAGTTATCGAACAAGTTAGAGGCTTTATCGAAAGAGTACCCGCTGCAGCTGCCCCCGTATTTCGTTCTGATTTTGAGAGCGTTCGGGACGCTCGAAGGTTTAGGATTGAGCACGGATGAGAACTACGCCATCGTCGATCAGTGTTTTCCGTACATTGCCAGGCGATTATTATCGGACGATTCACCGAGAATGAGGAAAGCGTTGAAATCGTTCATTTACGGGGGATCAGACCGATTACGGGTTTCGAGAGTTCGTTCGATTTCGTCCGGGTTTTCGCAGTTTACCAATAGCATGGGCACCGCGGAAATGAACGCCTCGATGACTGGCGCGAACATCGACCCGGCGACGAAAGACGTCGTCAGACTTTTGTTCAACGAGAATGGAAACTATTTGCAAGAATTAGTCGTAGACGAAGCCGTTCGCGCTGCCGATTCGTTATCGAGGCAATCCGCGACGGCTACGTGGAGAGCGTTGGCGACGTTATCGCCAGTCATCGCCGCCTCGTCCTTGTTATCGGGAGCGATTTTAATCCCCGGCTTAAACTTGCCGTTCCTTCTCTCCGTTTTAGCGGCGAATAATCAAGAAAAAATCACGCTCACGATGGACGATAAGAGAAATTTGGCGTTGTTGAGATCTATTTTAGAGTTATTTGGCGTCCCGTCTCTCGGTAAAGCAATCGAAAGAGCCGCCGAGACGAGACAGTTACCGCAGGCGGAGATCAACAATTTAAGAATGCTCGCGCCGAACGAAATCGAGGCGTTGATGAGTTTGATTCCAGAAGCCGCGCCGGGTATTCAAAACATGTCCTCAAAGTTTGCGAGCAAATTGAGCGCGCGATTGGCGAGTCGAGCGCAGGATGATTTGGGCGGGCTTAACATACCGGAAGTCGCCGGTTTGTTTGGACAAGTCGTTCGACCGAGAGATGCAGTGGTGCCAGATTCGCGATAGCGGACGTTTTTCATTTTGAATACTATTTGTACAACATTACATACAAACGAACTAAAATCCATCGCAGTTAATATTGAAGAACTTCGTTCCCGCGGTTTCGCCAAACGCGCACAGACCGATTCTGTTCTTCGGATCAGACTTATCGTTATTTGCCCAGACCAAATTTCCATAGGTATCTCTCGCCTCTTTGCCGCTTAACGTTCCGTCGGTTAAGGCGGAGGCGACGTTCACCCACTCGTTCGCTTTTTGTTCCAAGCCCTCGATGTTTCCGCCTTTCACCAAGCTGAAAATCTTTGTCGTTAAAAGAAAACTCTTGCCAAATCTCTTCGTATCCACCGCGCCAGGAACGCTGTATTTCGTGTTCCACTTCGCGTACGACTCGTACACGTCCTCGTAATAGTTTTGCTTGGCGATAAACGCCTTGGTCTTTGCGAGCAAATCTAAGGTGTCTTTTTCGTATTCCTCGGAATACGCGTACGCAAACTGTTGCGGTGTTGTGAGCGATAAGTTGCCGCCAAAAAGAAACGCCGCGAACGCGCCAGCCAAGATATCGCGGCGACTGTTCGGCAACTCGCGCATCAGCCCAAAATTATCTTCCTCGGCTTGCATTGTATTCGCCGCCGGCCCGAGTGCTTGGGACTTTGCGCTGTTATTTTCAAACTATATATATAACGCGTATATATTAAGAATGAAAGAGATGATTGTATTTCTTCGTCAGCGCAGATTCCGAAAGCGATTCGAGTTCTTCTCAAACTTTTTATACGCATCCATCATGAAGAAGAAGAGAGTAGAGCAGAGAGAGAGAGAGAGTGAGGGAGAGAGAAATTAGTTTTGAGACCACAAGTAGTTGCCGAACGCGAATCGACGACAACGACGACAACGAAAACGAAGAATCAGATGCGATCGTCTTCGGAAAATCCATCATCCTCGTACGAATTATTAAACGAACGCACCCTGAATGAAACGCTAGGATCTCTTCGCAACGTCTCTTCCGGCGGCGTCGATTTGAACGCGTTCGTCAAATCGAAAAACAACCGATCGATATCCATGAGTAACAAATTCGGAAAGTCCGACACCATCAACGCCACGTTGCAATCTTTCGGCATTCTCTCGACCAAAGCTTTCGCTGCATTGCACGCCGCTTCGTTTTTCTCGGATTCAAAGAGCATATTTGCCGCCGCGTCACCTTTTTCGCACACTTTGTGCGCTAAAAACGCCTCTCCACCAACCGCCGAACGTATTCTCCTCACGTTCTCGCACACCTCCAACACCGTCTCCTCCTCGCAGAACGCCAGCATTTTCTTCTTATCCGCGCAATACCTGTGCGTCGCAAATACCAAGTTTTCCGCCTCTTCTCTCGTCATCTCGCCTCTACCGGTCAAAACCTCCAACGCCTTTTCGCACCTTTCGCTCGCTCTCGGATCCAACGCCAACCGTAAATCCTTCGCGATCATCTCAGACACGTTCGACCGCAACTCTCGAAACACGGATTTAATCTGAATCGCGTTTCTGGCGACCAATTTTATATCCAGCGACGCTCGATACGCGTCCGCGTTACTCGATAAAGACGACGATGAGAGTTCCGGCAACAAACTTTGCAAATTTTGCAACGTCTTCTTTAACTCTTCTTTCTCCACTCCGGTTTCCTCGCTGACGACTTCCAAGGCTAATTCGTTCGCCATTTGAGAATCAAACACGTGCTTCTCTTTGACCGTCCGCCCCATGAACTTATACGGTTCAGATTTGTTCGGTTTTCCTCGCGAGTGGTTCTCAGAGGAAAGAGACGATGCGGACGTTCTCGCGCCTCCTCGCTTTTGGATCGTCGCGCCTCGTTCGTTTCTTCTTCCGGACGATGAAGATGATGATTTTGATGATGATGTCGATCCTTTTAACAGAGAACACCACCGCGAAGGAGAAGAAAAAGAAGCGACGAAAACGCTCATCTTATTTTCTCACAAACACACACACACACCTCTCTCTCTCTCTGTGTGTGTGTGTGTGTCGGTTTCTCTCTGAAAACCCTCTCCCTTTGCGTGACTGCTGTAAGCGCACTATACTTTATAGAACATCTGACGAGAAACGAAAGAAAGATATTCTCCCGAGAAAAAGAAAGGAAAGAAAGAACTGCACACGTATTAGGGTTGGAGACCCTAAACAAAAAAAACCGCCAAAAATCTCTCTCCGGACGAAAGTGCATCGACGCGCAACAAGAAGAGACCGATTAGTATAAAGAGAGAGAGAGAGATGACGACGAGGATGATGAGAGCTTCTTCGGCGACTGCTTTGTCTCGTTGTTCTTCTTTCTCGTCGTTGTTGTTCTCGCGCGGTTTCTTCGTTTCTTCTTCGTCTTCGTTTCCTCCTCTCGAATCATCATCGTCGTCACCGTTACGACCACCCCGGCGGCGAATTGGAGCGGACGAATCGATTATTCCAATCCCTCTTTTTCCCTCCGAGAGTTTGATGAAGAAGACAAAGACGAAGACGAAGGAGATGAAGAAGGACGTCGCGTTCAATTTTCCGCTCTCCTTCTCCTCCTTTTCCTCCTCCTCGAACAACAACACGAACAACAAACGCTCGTTCGTGGTCACCGGATACGGTTTGGACCGACCGGGAATTTACGGACAATTCTCCCGCGCGATGCTGAACATCCGCGCGGACGTGGAGAGCAGTCGATTGGCGAGACTCGGTCCGGATTTTACAATCACCGCATTGGTGTCCTTCTTTGAAAACAGAACGCGGAAACAACCGAGGAAACGAACGAACGTGAAAACGCACGCGGATCATCATAAAATCAGAAGCAGTGTTTTAGAAGAAGAAGAGGAGGAAGAGGAAGGAGAGGCGACGACATCCGCGGGAACCGAGTGCGAGACGAAGAAGCGGTTACAAGACGCCTTGGATACGAGAATCGATAATTTTACCTTCGACGTTCGCGAGGTACCTCCGGAAACGAGGCAGAACGAGGAGCAATCGAGAGCGCGAGGGTACAAGAAGTTAATCATCCGAGCGACGAATTTTCCGGGCATAACCGCGCGAATCACGGAGACTTTATCCAACTGCGGTTTAAACATCGAAACGTTGAGGATGGACACGAAATCGTCGCCTTTTAGTAATAATAATAATAATAATAATAATAATAACAGCAACAATACTAATCTAGGTGCAGGCGTAGGCGGCGACGAGATGTACTTTTGCGAGACGACGGTGAGACTCATCGAAGGCGCGTTCGAGGAGGAGAAGTTTACGAGAGAGATGGAAAAGTTGGAGGACGAATTATCCTGCGACGTCGACGTGGAAGATGTGAGCGATATGCAGTAGAAAGAAAGAGAGAGAGAGAGATGTGCGAGAGCTGTATTATGTATGTATATATAACTAAAAATGTCGCGAGCGCGGCGAACACGAACTTAAACACCGATCTCTCATCAATCTCCTTTTGCGACACAAATAAGCGCTCGCGCGCGAAGTAATAAACAAAAAATGGCGTCGCACAGACAGCGCCCCCCCTCGGACGACCATTATTCGTTGAGAAACTACCCACACGTCCGTTTCGCCAAGTCCAGAAAGATTCAAAAAGGTGAAGACTTTGAGTTTTGCGCACCGAACGCGCGATGGGTTTCCAAAAGCATTCTCAACCGTCGTCGTCATCGGATGAATCAAAACGATGCGAAGGAAGACGAAACGAGAATGGAAGACCTCAGCTCGTGCGAATTTTTCTTCCTGTCTGTATTCGACGGCCACGGTGGTAAAGAGTGCGCGGATTTTTGCGCGAAAGAAACGTTATCGTCGCTCTTGAAAGCGCTGAACAGTTTAGAAGCGGAGCTGAAGAAAGAGGAGAAGCAGAAGGTGGTGGAGCAGAACGAGGTAAGTCGTCTTTATAAAATCTCTCCTTTTCTCTCTCTTTCTCCCATATGACTTTGTCGTTTCATCCGCGCGGTTTTGTGACTGACCTCTTTACTCTCTCTCTCTCTCTCTCTCTCTCTCTGTGTGTGTGTGTGTGTGTTTGACAACAGAATCCGGAAGACGTGTTCGAGTATCTTCTCCCGCAGGCGTTGAAGTTGGCGTTTGAAAATCTAGACGAAAAATTTTTACGGAAAGACATACACTCCGGGTGCACGGCGACGGTCGTTATCGTGAACGGGAGGAACGTGACGACGGCGGCGGTTGGAGATTCGTTGGCAACTTTGGACGTGCCGAATAGGAAAGGGACGTCGAGATTGAGCAACGAACACCGGTTGGATTGTTCGGACGGAGAGAGGAAGCGGATTGTAGAGAGCGGCGGTGAAGTGCGACCGACGGAGTTTGAGGATGGACCAAATGGGGAGAGACGAGGAGTTGGGCCGCTGAGAGTTTGGCCGGGCGGGTTAGCGGTTTCCAGAAGTATCGGCGATCGGGACGGGAAGAAAGGCGGGGTCATCGCGACTCCGGACGTGAGCAGAGTTTTGTTGGAAAGAGGAGCGAATTCTTCTTCGGGAGGGGTCATGGCGTGTAGGATTGTCGTCGCGAGCGATGGCTTGTGGGATGCGGCGACGCCAAAGATGGTCAGTGCGGAGACGAGGAAGATGAACTGTCAAAACGCGGCCGCGGCGTTGGTGAAGTTGTCGCAAAAAGCCAAGTTTGATAATCGAGACGACGTGACCGTTGTTGTTGTAGATTTAGATTACCACGACGACGACGAGGACGTGAAAGCGCACCCGTTCGTGGGTTGCGGACCGAGCAATAATAGCGACGAGGCGAGTCCAAGACCGTTTTGGCCTTTAGCCGCGAAAGGGAACAGAGATCCAGACGAGTACGACGAACTTCCGAGCGAGAGGAACGAAAAAATCCGGAAAGAGATTTTAGAGAAGATTGCGATGGAAAAACAAAGGGAGATTGAAATGGAAAGAGAGCGATTGGCGAGAGAACGGATCGCGTTGGAAGAGAAGAAAAGGAAGGAAAAGGAAGAGGCGATGATGTTTGAAGAGGTTGTACCGAAGAACGCGAAGAATAAAAGTAAGAATAAGAATAACGCTGAAAATAAGAAGAACAAGAAAACCGCGGCGACGACTTTGACGAGAGAAGATGTTGGAGTACAAAAGAATGCAAAAACGAAGAAAGAGAACAACAAGAACATCAAGAACATCAAGAAGAAGGATCCGAACAACAATGATACTACTGGGGTTCTACCGCGCGCGCCGATGAGCATTCCTCCGCCGTTGCCAACGATGAGCATTCCCCCGCCGGCTCAGCATCAGAAAAAGCCGAACAAGAATAAAAAGAACGCCGGGGGGGACGACGACGGAGACGACGAAAAGCAGCGATCAGATTCACCGCCAAAGAAGAAGCGTAATTCGAAAAAGAACATCGTTCGGAAAGAGCCGACGATGATGCAAGGAGGAGAACCGTCGTCGAATAACTACAACAACAATAATAACAACAACTCGGTTGCAGATCCATTGCACGTGATATTTCAAAACGCAGTCAGTCTCCCTCCATCACCCGCACAAGATCATAATCGTCATCATCACCAACAAGCAAACGCTGCTTACGACCATCGTATCGTCGCGCCTACGACGAATAACGCCTTGAACGTCATGCAACAAATCGGGATGATTCAAGGTCCTCCGCAGCAACAGCAACAGCAGCAACAACACCCACAAGTATTTAAACGGAAAGGTAAAAAAGAGCGGCAAAGAAGTAAGGCAAAACTGGCCGCTGCTGAGCTTGCTGGTGCTGGAGCTGCACATCAGCATACGGCGGCGTGAAGATAGTACAGGCGAGCGCTTATGAGCGAGTAGAGAACAATGCGTGCAGTCAACTTTTTTTATCGCATGATTGTACATAGCAACACCCGTATTTATCAAAAATCAGAAAGTGCTGTCCGCAAACATCTTAAGCTATCGCTATTTCTACTGCTATCCTCCTGTTCTTTCGGCAATCCTAAACTAAATTGCGGCATCCACGCGCGCCGCGTCTCTTCCGACATGTTTTTCCCGCTCGCGTGTAAAACGTCGCTCATAAAAAAGACAACCGAGCCGGCGTTCATGGTCGCTATGGTATCGTCTTCTTCGTCTCGAATCGACGCAACATCGACATCGGGACCGAACCTTTCTTTTTCATTCTTCTTAAACCTCAACGCGCCATTCTCTTCGCTCACGTCGTCTAAGGCCACCCACGCAGAAAGGTACGGCAACGCGACGGATGTTTCGGGAGTTTTCCACGTCTCGTATTGCCCGTCCCGGTGCCACGGAAACTCCACGCCGCGCACGTGCGGTGGTTTCACGATGTACTGGTCGTTAAACATGTACGCTCTATCGCTTTCTTTGCGCGCATCGCCAACGACCCTTCTTCGTTTTCGCGTCGCTTTCAAGCGCTTCTCTTCTCTTTCTTCTTCTTCTTCTTCTTCTTCTTCTTCTTCCTCCTCCTCCTCCTCCTCGATCGCTCTCAACAGAAACTCCGCCGCGTGTCCAATCTTCCCCGTCATCGCCAACTCGCTCACTTCTTTCCCAAAAATGCTCCCCGAGTGAGTATATTTCGAGCACTCTCGATGGTTCCACGTCTCGTGCGCGACCGCTTTTGCGATGATTCTTTTCGCGTTCTCCTCCTCCTCCTCCGCCTTCTCCTTCTCTTTCTTTCTCGTATTTGTCCAACAACTGTTTCTTCTCTCGTCGTTGTTGTAAAAAGCGCAATCACACACGAAGGAAGAGAGCACGCATCCATTCTCGCGCACGATCCATTGCTCGTCGTCTTCTTCGCCCCTTCCTACATGACACCCCGGGATTTGAAGACGACGATGTCTCTCTCGAACGCGTTCGTACTCCTCTCTCACTTTTTCCAATTCACCTCGGGAAAGATACGAATCGATGCAAACGCGGCGGACACGTTTGAACGTTTCTTTCCACTTTTGCAAAGCAGCGACGGAAGAATCGTCGTCGTTACTCATTATTGAACATTATTATGGTGGTAAATGCGTGTAAAGGAGTACTTTTGTTGTGTGCGTTCATGTCAACTCTTACTATAAGGATTTTTAAATTTCAACACTGAGGCGTGAGTTAATATGCGCAAATTTTCTCTCACGCGCTTTGATGATGTACATGGTGATGACGTCTATTTAAATCTCTCTCTGTTCTTTCTCTCCTCTTCTCTTATTTGAATATATGCATTATTCTCGGAGTTCCTTCGTTGTTGTTGTTGTTGTTGTTGTTCTTGTCGTCCTTTTATATATAGTAGCTATTGCGGTATCGTCGCGTCAATGCGCTTCCGGTTCTCCCGGAGCCTCCTCGCCGTCCGGCCCTCCACTCCCTCCTCCTTTATGCTTGCGATACAGCCGTTTTGAACCTAACACGTTCGACCCGTCTGGTCCAGTCACGTTGATTGCTTTCGTCTTTTCGCCTTCGGTCGCGTCCACGTCGTATTCTACCTTTTCGCTCTGTATAGTTGTATTCGTTTGAGGAGCGCCAAAGTGTGTCAGTGCCTCGTATCTCAAAAAAAGAAAAATGCCACCGCAGCAAACAATAAAACGACTCTTCTTGGGGGTTTCCTCCCGTCCTTTCCCCTCCGTTCGCGAGGAGAATACTAATTGCTGATGGACAAAGAACGAGACAAGGAATGAGGAAAAGGAAAAAGTCCTCCTCCTGTTTTCCACGTGGACCTTTGAAGAGGGAAAGCGCGTGGAAAAAAAAACGCCCGCCCTTTTTTCGGGGAAGAAGCCAAAAAGCCATCTCGTACCTCTCGTAAACTGCGAAATCCTTCCGCTTTCAAGTGCGACTGGTGGACGAAGATTTCCTCGCTCCCGTCGTCCGGGATGATAAACCCGAACCCTTTACTCGCGTTGAACCATTTGACTGTTTTTTATTTCATTTTGGAGTCGCGCGAAAGAGACAGAGACGGAAGAGAGAAAGAGGATGACGTGAATGATCGTTCGGATTTTTAGTCCTCGTCAGTTACAAATCGTCGAGAAAAAGGTAAAAAGCGAACGAAAAAGGGAATACGAGATGACGCGAAATGTGCAAACAAAGACCGATGCGAAATTGATTTCAACGTACCAACGCCGGTTTTCTTTGACATCGTTACTTTCGTGCCGAGCAAACGAACGCGACGTTTTGTTATTGGCGCGTTGGAGGGAACAAAAGTGACGCACGATGATATTCGCGCGAGGTTGATTGATTAATTAATTAATCAACTCTCAAAACTTCAAAAAAAAAATCTTCCGTGCATGGATTTTTTGCAAGCGAAAAATAACAGGAAAGTACCAGTTTGTGGTTTGAGTTATCTATCAATAGTTTATTATATACTCTACCACGTGCGCGTGGTATTCGTGCTACCACCGAGAACACCTCTTTGGTATTGTTGATTTTGTTGTTGCTGCAAAATGGACCTCATTTCGCTGGTGACGGATAAGACGACTTTGATGTTTTCGGCGAGTCGTTTCGCGCGAAGAAACGAGCGAGCGTTGGAAGAGAAGATGTACTTGCGCCTTCTCTTGGTGGCTTTGTCGATAGAAGCTAACGCAGCGGAGGAGAGATGGGAGAGCTGTTCGATGTCGTGGCGGCTAAAAGCGGACGTGCGGACGTATTCGTGCGATTCGCGCACGAGGACGTTGTTTAGAACGTTGTGGTGGCGACGACTCGTCGAGAGGAAGTTCGCGTCCTTCTTTTCTCGAGCAAAGGCGGAAGACGCGCTCGAATCCTCCAATCGGCTCGCTTTAGCGTGTAAGAGAACGATTTCTAGACTCGCCTCGAAAGTTTCGAGGAGGATTGCAATCGCACCGTCTTTTGTAGCCAGAACCGATCGTGTTTCGGCGTCGGAAGGTACGAAAGAATTCTTTTCCAGAAGCGCGCCGTGGATGTTTTCGTTTTCATCGTACAACGCATCTTCTCCATCGTCTTCTTCATTATTATTCTCATCTCCGTCTTCTTCTTCTTCTTCGTAAATGCCATCGGCACGTTTCGCTTCTCTAATAATCTCGTCCCTCGCGCGAAGCTCGACGAGTAACTCTCTTCCAACATCCGAAGCTAAGCTCGCAAACATCGACAACGTTGGCGCGGCGCCGGCGTTCATCGAAGAAGAAGTTATCGAGGACACTTGTAACGACGGACGTTTATTGCGTACGAGTAAATCTCGCTGCGCTTTACACGTCGTCGAGCGAACAATGCGCGAACCTCGCAAAAGATTTTCTGCAGATTCGCGAATGATTCGCGTTTGCTTTGCATGCATCGCAATCTTTTCTTGCCTTCGCGCCTCGCGAACGCCGTAATAATCCTGTTCGTTGATGTTATTGTAATCGTCCTCTTTATCATCATCATCATCATCATAAATACGGTTCCCTTTCCCAGTCAATTCTCTTGTTTCTGCGTCTCTGCAATACTTCCAATACTTATCCATCGGCGACTCTGGTCCGCAAAATCGAACCGTCACGTGATCGAGCGTCTCTCGCAATTTGGGCGAATCGTTCGGAGAAATCTTCAAGAGCGAAGAGACGACGCACAAAGATGCCTCGAGCTCGCTCAAATCAGCCACGTGAGGCACCAACGCGCGATCGGCGAGTGCTCGCGCGATAACGTCTCTGTGTCTATCGATGAACTGTTCAGTCTTTTGGACCACGGCGGCGTACACCGCTTCTCTTCTCTGCTGAACGTGCTTGAAAAATTCTTCCCGCTTCCTTTGCTTTTGCTCGTACGTTTGATTCTTTCCGTCAATATTTTCGCCGGCGAGGATGTCGTATTTAGCATTCTTGACGTCTTCATCGTCTTCAACTTGCGCAGACTTCAACAAAGAATGAATCACTCTCAACGCGTTGACGAAAATTTCGTGATGCCGTCTTCTCGAGAGCGGTAAGGGCGCAATCGGCGTACCGGCTTTCGCGCTCGACTCCGCGCACGCCGCTCCGTTCACGTCTGCGTAAGCGTCCAAAGTATCGCAATGTATCAAGGCATCAAACGCGCCAAGGATGTTATTGTTTGGTTCACTGAACGCAATTGCGTTTGGACACGCGATAGATGCAGTCAAGAGTAATTTAATTGAACTCAGCGTCGTTTTAAAGCGACTTTCCGCGTAACTCGTTTCGAGCGCGAGTTCGGACATCTTCGAACTGGCAATGATATCGCACGCTCGAGAGAATATCCCGAGTCGCACGTACTCCCTTTCCAAGTTTGTCGAAGAAGACGTGGAAATGTTCGCACTGCTCGCGAAACCAAAATTCGAAGAGGACGGTTCACTACTTGACGACGTCGTCGTCGTCGTCGTCGTGACGCAAACCGCCGTGAGTATAGCTTCCAAAGCATCAGCCGCTGCCGCTCGAGCCTCTTCGCTGCCGTGAGAAACGTCTCTGGAGAGTTGTTCCAAAATCAAACCGGCTTCGCGACGAATTATATCCGCGTTTGCCTTCTCCACGTCGCCATCGAGAAGTACGGAGTCTGGATAACCCATTGTTCCGTTTTGAAACTCGGAGCTCTCTCGTGCTTTCTTGCTCTCTAGGAAGCTCGAAGACCTCGGGTCCTCGCGAATCCTTCTGCAGTATTCCAAGTATTCTCTCAAGCAATCGATCAACCGCATCCTCGAAGCCGCATTGACGCGAAATCTATGCGTTAAGGATCCAAAGATACCGCGCAAAGTCGTGCGACACGCGGACACCGATAGCGGTGCGGCATCTTCAAGCTTCTCCTTCGCAAAGTATGTCAATTTCTTCATGATCTTTGCAGCGAGCGCGCAGCACGCGATAGATTTGGGAGAATCCGAGCCGCCGCCCCGGTTCGAATCGTTCAAAAGGCGCATGCAACCATCCAAAACTTCGTACGCGAGAAACGCGCGATCGGTTCTCGGACGGCTTCGCAACGCGGTCATCTGGTCTTCTCCACTGCCGCCTTCGATGTTTATGAGTTGATCGTAAGTACCGTTCATAGCTTGCACAAACTCCGCCGACGGCAACGCGCGACAAATAGCCGTCGAGACGCACGTCTCCCACGCCTCAAAAGCGCGACGTCGCGCATTCGAGTCTTCAATCTCTAGATTTTTCGCTATAGCAATTTCCGCTGCAGCTAATATAGCTCGTTCTCGATTTCGCGAAACGAGTCTTGGGACGCTTTGAGCGTACGCATCGCTCTCGTCGATGAGCGCTAAAGATACTCCCGAAAGTCCGTCACCTGGACTATTCGTCATTCGCGATGATCTCCCTTGTCTGTTGGATCCGTCATTGTCGCGCGCAACGGCTTCCGCGAGTAATTTGCGCTTGAGTTTCCCAACATCCGTAACGATATCGCCTCGACTCGAAGTTCTTTCACAGCCTCCGCCTGGTTTCAAATACTTTTCGCAGTCCAACTCGTCGATAGTTTGCTTTACCTCGGACGAGATTCGAGAGATGGTCCGAGAGACCAAAACGTTGTCGATGGATTCACCGAGAGTCAACGCCGCATCGAGCGCAGGTACACGACCGTCGATCGCGTCTTGCTCGTACTGATCGCGTCGACGCAACGCCAACATAGCGTCGACGATATCCACAACCCACGTTGGAACCTCGCCTTCACTTCGTTGGTTTTTGCGCGACGGAGAATCCGCGATGAGCATATTCGTCGCCAATTCGAAAATCCACGCCTTGTGAGCGGCGACGGAGATGCGTTTTTCGAGTACTTTGCAGCTTGCGATTTGATTCGTGTCATTACTCGCCATCGCAGCGCGACATGCATCGTCTACCAACACTGGAAAAGCGTTCCATGATCGAAGAAAATCGAGCGTACTCGGTGCCGTCTCGAACCGTCGAGAACACTCGAACAAAATCTTCATCCCTATTTCAGGCGCCCGCAACGGAACCACGAACGAAGCCGCCATCGATGGCGGACTCGATTCGAGACATTCAATGAGTACGGTCGAGCACGTAAACTCGAGATCCGGTCGCAAAGGCGTCGTTCTACAGGCACCAGTGATGTCAAATCCGAGCAGTAACTCCGCCATGTTCGGTGAAGGATGCGACGCGATGCTTTCGTCGATCAAATTCAAAACGCTTTCGCCACATGCTTCTGCGAAGAGTTCGCGATCGGATCGATACGTGTCACCACTTTCATACATATCGTTAGTTGCAGGAGGTTGTAAGGAAAAGGATTGTTCCAACAACGTCGAACAGCCTTCGATCAATCCCGCTCGCACTTCCGGTCGAAGCATCCTCGGTAAACCGTCGACGCGACGAGAGATTTCCGTGGCAATCTCCAAAGCCGCGAGCGCGAGTGAAGGATTAAAGGGGTATTGACAATAAGACACAATATCCGCAAAGCGTTGACCGTCCTCCCTGAAAACTAAATAGACGTCCAACGCTTTAAATCCAACATCGCGCTTGGCATCGTGTAAACGCTCCAAGTGCTCGAGATCCATAGTTAAAGCCGTGGAAAGGACGTTCAAAGATCGTAACACGGCGTTTTCGAGGGATTCACCGTACGGTTTTGATCGCTCTCGACTCAAGCGCTCTGCGCCGACAGAGATGACGTCCAAGATACCTCGAAACGTGATTCCATCGTGAAGAAAATCGAGAATCAAATCGCGGCCGGGTGGTACGGAGTCTCGAGCTATGAGCTCGAGACGGTCGCGCATCTCACCCGCCGCTGCTAAAGGCAAAGATACGTTGAATCCAATCTCTAACGGTTGCCTGTCATGATCGTTGAATTGTCCCCTGTTTGAACTCGTTTTAATCGGAATGATCTTCTCTTCTTCGTCGGCGACGTCGTAGAGTTCTAAGCACGACTGAAATGCGCGCAAGCACTCGCCAGCTAACATCCATCGTTCTGAATCTTCCAAGTGTCGTCTGCTTTGGAGCTGTCCAAAGACATCAAATCTCAAAAACCTCGCGTGATGCCACGCTGATCGTCCATTAAACGAGCACGCGCCCGCCGAATCCATATCGAGAGCACCGTCCAAATATCCCGCATCTTTTGTCGTCTCCAACGCAAAGTTAAAAAACCTCGCATACGCTAAAGTTCCCTCGTATTGACTATGGTTTCGTTCCGTTTGATAGTAATGATAAGCCACGTCCATGTTTGAGCCTGGAAGTGTGGGCACAATGGTCAAGGCAGAAGAAACGTCTTTGAGATCAACTCTCGCGTCCACTGGCGTGGGAACGTGTAAAGCGCCTTTCATTTCGAGAAATCCCCAAGCATCGTTCGTTTTCTGGACGCACCCTTCGCAAAGCGACTGGATGCAATTCAAGAGCGCTGCTTTCATTTTTGGCGGAACCGGGTCGACGTACAGATTCAAAAGAGCTTCGCACAAATCCATATCCATGCGTTCCTCAAGGTACCGAATCCATCTTCGTCTCGGATCTTCGCCTCTGGCAGCCTCCAAGGCAGCCGCGCCGACTTGATCAAACGAACCGCCTCTAGAGGATGTCCCGATGGTATTATTGCCGTCGTTGTTGTCATTCGAATCGTTTTGTTTGTGTTGTTTGTGTTGCTCTCGCCCAGACGATGATGCTTTCACGCCGGTCTCACCTCTACTTTCCTCGTATTCGCGAGCTTGCGTAGAAAAGCACGCAGCTAATGCTTTCAAATACTTTTCTAAAGCTTTCACGTCGGCGTCGTTCATTTCTGGTTCGCCCATTCGTGGATCGTACTGTTGATTTTCACCCAAGCCTTCAATTTCTTCGCTCACTAGCGATCGCATCGATCCGTCCGCGGTGTTTTCTTCCAAGCCTCGCGATAAATCGTACCTCGCTATGTAGCCGGTGATCCCTTTTAACAATTCGTCCCAATTACACCCGCCGGCGCCTCTCGCTAAAACTTTGAAGGCAATTTTAGATCCAATATCGTGCTTGGAAACCGCAGCACACAAATCGAGAAGCGCCATGAGAGAAACTACGGAGTGCTCGAGATCGATGCACGCGTCTACCAATCGTAAAGCCGGTGATTGTTTACTCATCTCGTAATCGTCCTGTTCTGGGTCGTAATCCGGCGACGTCGTCGCGGCGTTGAAAGCAGCCGCAGACTCTTCGTCACCAACCAACGAAGGATCTTGCGAACACGTTTCTGCCAAAGCAATCATCAAAGACGCCAACGCGCTGGTAGGACACGGTTCTTCGAATTCACTGTCGCCGAGGTCCCCGTTTGAAATCCTATTCGCGGCTTCGAGTTCCATAAACGTCGGCGTACACGTCCCGTCCGTTAACGAAATCGATAGCGTCGGTCTATCTAAAGCTAAACTCGTGAACTCACCTAACACAGCGTTCGCGACGAGATGCAAGTAATTTCTTCTGTTATCTTCCCGATCGTCTTGAAACGCGCCAGTTTGTAAAATGGCCGTCATCGCGTCGAAAGCGCCGTCTCGTATCGCGCTCTTCGCGACCTCCTCGCCGCTCTCAAACCCAAGACGCATGGCAACGCAAGACCACGCCAAGCGAACGATCGCAAACGGCGCGGGAGGATTTGGTGATTTTACCGTCGTCTCGATGGACTTCAAAAACGCTTCCAACTTTTTTCTTTTCGGGTCGTGCACTTGGTCTAAAACGTTCCGCACGTCTTCCAACGGAGACATCAACGCCGTTACCGAGGCGAATAACGTCGAATAACACGTCGGCAAATAATCCGGCGGCGTTTGCGAAGGAAACCGCATTTGCTCTGCGGCCCAACCGGCGAGTGAGAATACTTCTACCGCGTCGCCTTGCGATAACGGCGGCGACAAGGATGCCGCTAAAAATAATAACTCCGCGACTTGCGTCTTTTCCTTGGCTAAAACATCCGAGCGCAAGTTTGCCCGGTTGCGCGAATCATATATAATTTCAAACTTGTCCGCTTGCATTATCTGCACTTGTTGGTTTTGTTGCTGCGATCCAAATCCACCGAAAAGACCACCCCCGATCGCTGGAGGCTGCCCGGTCCTTTGCGCCGGCTGACCGCCCAACGGCCCGCCCGTCGGCGCCGCTCGAATCAACTTTGCCAATCTATTCGCTAAACTCTGCTCGTCCAAAGAAGCCGCCGCCGCGTTCCCATCGCGACCACCATCAAAGCGTTTACCCATCAAAACAACCTCGTCCACGAACCCTGAAAACTCTCGAAACGCGTTTCGACTCGCCTCGTTCGCGCCTCGATAGTTCGAGTCTCTCTCCAACGCTCTCACCGTTTGCCTCGCCCTCAACAAAACGCTCAAACTTTCCAAACAGCTCGCGCGTTCCTGAAAGATGTTCCCGGCGGCAAACAGTCTCGTTGTTTCTGCGTCGTCTTCGTCGCCTCCTCTCGCCGGGGCGATTCTCCCCGCGCTTCCCGCCAACGCCTCTATCGCGTGAAACTCCGAGACGTTGAACTGGTCTGAAATCAAAATCGCATTCTCGACGTCGATATCCCCTAAAGGCACGGTCACACCGGTCGAAGGGATCACCGCCACGCGAGACTGCATCACTTCGTTTCTCTCGCGCGCGTTTTTACCGGAAATTTCCATCGGTCGTTGTAAACACAAAGCGTATTTGTTCAAAATCGGGAACGTCGATTCGAGCGCCGTTGCAAAGTTGTTGATTTCCTCTCCGTCATCGTTTAAAGGTTCTTCTTCTCTTTTCTTGCTTCTTATTAAAAGATACTCGTACGATTGCAAGGATTTCAAGTGCAGGAGTAAGGTTTGGTAGCGCGTGCACACCGAGAGGTTTTCGCTCGTCATCCTTCTTGGTCTTCTTCTTCTTACGCTTCTTCTTCTCCTTTTTCTCTCGCGTTTGCGCGAAGTTTTGAAAAGAGAAACGAGAAGGAAAATGTTTAGGGTATTCAACCCTAATTGGTCATGTCCCTTTTTTTTTCTCTTTCTTTCTTTCTTTCTTTCTTTCTTGTTGCTAGAGAGACTGCTTTTGGCGTTATAAACACAAGCGCAAAACACAAATTCTCGGAAAACAGCCATGGTGAAATACGCGCGAGAGTCCAACGACGCGACGAAATCGTGCAAAGCTCGAGGCACGGATTTGAGAGTTCATTTTAAGAACATGAGAGAAACGGCGATGAACATCAAGGGGCGAAGTTTGAGCGACGCGCAAGGTACGCATTTTGTATTTTTTTTTTAAGTGCGCAATCGATTTTGCCTGCGGAGAGAGAGGAGGCTTTTAACGCGTAATTTTTGGGCGAGAAGGAGGGTTACACCAACCCTTTCGCGAAGGTTGAATTCGCAAAGGACGAGTGGAATTGAACGTGCGAACGTTTTATCCGCTCGTTTCGCGCGGGTTTTATCCGAGAGCGACTCGTTCGATGGTTCTTTTGTGCGTTCGTTCGCAGCAGGGTGTCGCCCTCTTCTTTAGGTCCTCGAAATTTTAGGACTACAAACTACTCCAAACGATTTGAGAGTCGACGTATCTTTCTACGCGTCGTCGTCTGTATGTATCGTCACCATCATCATCACGCTGACCCTTCACCAACGCTTCTTTTTCAATCAACACTACCACATACAACAGGTTTCTTGAACTCTGTTATGAAGATGGAGCGATGCGTCGTCTTTCGCAGATTTTGCGGTGGCGTCGGGAGAACGGCCCAAGCCAAGCAAGAAGGCTCCACGAACGGCCAAGGCAGATGGCCGAAGAAGTGCGCGGAGATCTTGATCAACTTGCTCAAGAACGCGGAATCGAATGCCGAGGTTAAGGGGTTGGACATCGACAATCTCTACATCACGCACATCCAAGTCAATAAGGCCATCCCGCAAAGAAGACGAACGTACAGAGCGCACGGTCGCATCAACCCGTACATGTCTTCGCCGTGCCACGTCGAGCTTATGTTGGAGGAAAAGGAAGAACCGGTAGCGAGAGCGGAAGAACCGAAGAAATACACTAGAAGACAACAAGCAAAGCTCCGATCCGGTATCAAATCCAACTAAGTTGGAAGAGAGAGAGAGAGACGGGAGAGCATTGTATAGTTTTCATAGAACAGAGCGAGAAAAGCAAAAGAGGGTGACTTTCATAAAAATTGTAGACATTAGCAGAACTTTAATAATTTAATATGGTTGACTTAACCGTGTTTTTACACTAATTACACCACCTAGAATAACTAATATCGCGCCGCATCGTCTACTCGCTAGATTGATTGCTACTTTACTAATATTAATCGCTGCATATATTTTTTCTTTACACGAAGAGCGACGGCGTGAAGACGATGTCTCTTTTCACGAGCTCGCAGGCGTCCAGAAACTTCTTCTCCAAATCCGACTCTCCGATGACTTTACACGCCGACGCGAGCTGTCGCATCAACTCTTCAATCCTCCTGATCGCGCGCACAATTGATCCTTCGAATGCTTCGGTCATTTTCATGATCTCGCTAAACGTGTTGCCTTTACACCACGCAAGCATGACTTCCATCAAGTCCCAACGCAAACGCTCGATCGAGTCTTCGACGTCGACTTTTAACTTGCACTCCAACTGCTGCTTGAACACTTTTCGAGCCGCATCTTTCACGTTAGAGTGCGCGCTGAACACATCTTCGCTCACGTTCATGCCTTGCTTCTTACCGTTGACATCTTTACCTCCTTTTCCTCCCGTTTTTTCTTTCCAAACGAGACACGAAACCGTAGCGACAAGCATGTGTAACGGCAACGCTTTAAACGTACCGTTGAAAATCAACTCCGTGGCGACGAGTTCGTCCGCCCCGGCAAGCTCACACGCGCACCTACCTTTTTGAGTGACGACGCCGTCTTCGGAAACGTACCCGAGTCGTCTCAACACGCGTCGCATGCGTTTGAGGACGTCCGCTTTGATCATCCCAGACGCCACGGTGACTTCTTTTTTGGCGTGTTTGACCAAGTACTCCAAGCGCCTTTTCTCGACGTGCTTTCTAAGTCTTTCGATGGCATTTTCGGACGTTTTGAAACCATGATCTTTCATCATTTTTGAAAGCATTTGAATCTTTTGGACAGTTTTTGCGTAGGCTTTATCGGTAACTTTCATATCTTTCTCGGCGTCGAGCATCGGAATGACAATTTCATCTTCTTCCTCTTCCTCTTTTTGTTCTTTTCGTTCTCGTTCCTCTTTACTTCTTTCCTCGAACCGTTTCAAAACTTCTCTAATAGACGCTCCACAACGTGTTCGTGCTTCGATCGGGTATAAATCTTTCGGTAAGTATACGCGTATCGAAGACATGCAATCGAGTTGCTCTAAAGGAACGCGAACTACGCGAAACTCAACCGCGGGAAGTTCGTCCACCACTCTATTTTCTTCGCATTGCAACAAACTGTGTCGCTCTGAGCTGTTCAACAGCGAAAACACCGGGTCATTAAGTTTTAAAGTTTCGCGATCGGCATCCGAAAGTTTCAACTTTTCCGCGCATTTCACGAGAACGTCCACCAAATACTTTTGATGCTTTGAATGTTTCTTGCTCCCGACTTTTTCAAAATGGACGATGACGCCCCAGACGCTATCGTTACCGTCTTCGACCGATTTTCTTAGCAGCGTTTCGTCGAACGATAGCGGATTACGAACTTCGTCGTCGTATTGGTCGTCTGCATCTACAGTCATCCGCGTCAAAGCCTCTGTATCGGAGCTTGAAAATAGAGACGAACCAGGCGCGTCCACGCAAACGCGCACCAATCGACCGGGTTGTAAAAACGGTACGCTATGGGTCGGTAAATTCGTGATCGCGCGTCGTTCACTCGTCAACGCATCTAAACCATCTCTCAGCTTCACATATTCATTCACCTGCTCTTCGTGTTCAATCTTAATCTCGTCTCTCTTCTTCTCCAAAAGCGCAACTTTCGCTTCCAACTGCGGCACTCGTCGCATGTTTTGAAACTGCGCAAACGAATTCATAATCATATCTTCCGGTTCCGCGCCTTCCACGCGCATCAAATTCAACAACGTCGCGTAACTCACGTGAAACGCCGAATCCAACGGATCTGATCGGCCTCTCAACATATCTTTTGCCGTCGGCGCGTCCATTTTTTCATCTACCATGAGCACGACCAAACCGCGATCGTCTTTTCCTCTTCTCCCGGCTCTGCCACTCATTTGCGTGTACTCTCCACTCGTAATCCAACGAAACCCGGTGCCATCAAACTTTCTCGGCGACGCGAATACGCAAGTTCTCGCCGGCATGTTTAAACCAACCGACATGGTCTCCGTGGCGAACAAAACTTTAATCAGACCCTCCTGAAACAAAATTTCAATCACTTCTTTCAAAATTGGCAACAACCCGCTGTGGTGAACTCCTAACCCTCTCCTCAACAAGTTTGGCATCGACGCAACCTGCGGTAACTTCTTATCGCTCTCACTCAACGCATCCATCGCGTTCCAATAAATCGCATCGATCATCTCTTTCTCGTTCTCGTCGCACAAGTCCACCTTGTGCAACGCGTTTGCAAACGATTCGCACTCGCCTTTATTAAAAGCAAACACAATCACTGGATCGTAATTCCTATCTACAATCATCTTAATAATCTTAAAAACGTCCGTGTTTTGCGCTAACTTTGCCTGCGTTCCATCTCCACCGTTCATCTCGCTCGCTTTCCTCGCCGCCGTCCTCGCTTGCGCCACCTCCGCGCCTTTCTCGTTGGCGATTGAAATCGCTTTCAAAAAATTATCCTCCTTAAACGCGCTCGTTTTATCCACGATCAAAAATATCCCATCTCCGCCGCTCGGGTAAATGTAGTGTTCCAACGGCGTCGGCCGAAAATCAGTATACACGATGTGACACGGAATATCGTGCACTTTACACACCCACTCGCTAAACTCTCTCGCGTTTGGAATCGTCGCCGATAAAAACACGTACTTCACCGTATCCGGCAACAACACGATGCTTTCTTCCCACACAACCCCTCTCTCCTTATCTCTCATGTAATGAATTTCGTCGTAAATCACCCACCCAACCTCTCTGGTGACCTCCCCGCCTTTATACAACATGCTCCTTAACACCTCCGTCGTCATCACCAAACAACTCGCGTTGGGATTTATAACCGTATCTCCCGTCATCAACCCGACGTCCGAAAACTCCTCCTTCAACTCTCGATACTTCTGATTCGATAACGCTTTCAGAGGACTCGTGTACACCACTCTCTGCCCGTCTCTTTTTGCCATCGCGATGGCGTATTCCGCGACGACCGTTTTCCCGGCCGATGTGTGCGCCGACACCAACACCGACTCTTGCCTTTCCAAGCAGAGCACGGATTGCTCCTGAAACGTGTCCAATTCGAACGGATATTTCTTCGCCGGTACTTTCGGCATTTTCTTCTTCGACGGTTGGTAGTTCTCCGGGCAGACCATATCGTGCAAACACCCGTGCTGGAACTGATTCGCGGGGTGTATGCGCGCGCAGCCGGACTTGAGAAGGAAATCTTCGTCCGTTTTGATTTGGTGTCGACGGGGAAGTTTTGTCGCGAGCTCGGGGTCGAGACCGCCCGAGTCCTCGTTTACCACCACTAAAGTTCGCTTCTTACTCTTCGTCGTCGTCTCATCCTCCTCCTCGTCGTGACCACCAGGTTCTTCCTCTCTTTTCCTCGCCGAAGCTGGTGACATTTTTTCTTCGTATTCTTCCTCTGTCTGTCTGTCGTGGGTGGCGGCGAAATATTTGTGAGGCTTCGTTCAAAGAAGTTTTAACAACAAACGCGCTTTAATACATCTATACATGTTACATTACAAGTGCGCGCGCGTCCCTAAACGAGTGCGCATTACTATTATTATGAGCGCGGCAAAAGCGCGGAGTCGCCCTCCTTCTCTCTCTCTTTCTCTCTCTCTCTCTCTCTCTCTCTCTCGTTTCCCGCGTGCGGCTGTGTACAATATTCTCAAAACTGCTCTATTTTTACTGAATAGCGCAGCACGACTTTTGCTCTTCGATTTTCACAACCGCCGGATTGACGTGCGCCTCGATGACCTCCTCGAACACTAAACTCAAATTCGTTTGCACTAAACTCGAACACTCGACGTAACTGACCGCTTTGATCCGTCTCGCCAACGCTTGCCCTTCCGCCTCGCTTATCGGTTCGGATTCCTCTTCTCCGTTCGAGCCTCCTCCGCCGGCTCGCATATCGTTGCTAAGCCTATCACCCATACTACCTCCACCTCTCTTGCTATTATACGAATTTCCTCCTCCCCCACCTCCTCGTAAATCTAACTTTGTCCCCACTAAAACAATCGGCGTCTTCGGCGCTTTCGACCGCAACTCGTTCAACCACTTTTGCTCCACGTTCCGAAAACTCTCCCGATCGCACAAGGAAAACGCGACGATAAAACAATCCGCCGCGGAATAACTCAGCGGTCGAAAGTCCGCGTACTCGTCTTGCCCTGCCGTATCCCACAACCCTAAATTCACCACGCGCCCATCTCGCATGGTCACGTTCTTGCTGTAGTTATCGAAAATCGTCGGCATGTGATCGGTCGGGAACGTGTTCGTCGTGTAACAGAGCAGCATGGAGGTTTTCCCGACCGCGCCGTCGCCGACGACGACGCACTTTAGGTTTAAAAACTGCGGCTCTTGCGTGTCGAAGAAAATGCCAGATTCGCCCGATCGTTCCACTGGATTCATCTTTTGTGTGTTACGTGTGTGTATCTGAAACGATCAAACGTCGCTCGAGAGTGTGTAAGTTTGTTCCGTAAAATGTGTCGAATGTCGAGCCAATTTGGACAGAAAAACACGCGTGGAAACCACCTCGATGTGCGCTTGTTTTCTCTCTCTCTGTGTAGATATAAATAAATGAGCGCGAGACGGAAACACGTCCGCGCGCACGTCCACGACTTAGACGTGGAGATTCACGAAAAGGAAGGCGACGTGGTGTGCCGAGTCGAAGACGTGAAAGGCGGGAACGTGATTGAGGTACGACGGGTGTATATTTGTATCTTGTTTTTCCCCGGTGTGTAACAACCTTTCGAGACATCGTTTATCTCTCTCTGACTGTCGCGAATGACGCTCTCTGACGCTCTCTTTTACGCGCGCGCGCGTGTGTATATCACAGGTGACGAAACCGAGCGGTGAGCGCGCGATGGTGCGCATTCCGAGTCGCTTCGCGAACATTTACTTCGTTCGAAGAGGGTGTTTTATTCTTTGCACTGGATTCGTTGGTTTTGCGCAAAAGACGGAAGAAGAAGAAGAAGAAGGCAAAGAAGAAGAAGAAGAGCGGGAGATGCGAAAACGACAGCAACAAGAGTTGGTCGCTTCGACGTCCACGGATTTGTCGGTGGGACGGACGAGGACGACGAAAAGAGTATCGTCGTCCGGCAACGGCGGCCTCGGCGGCAAAGTCACCGGCGAACTGAAACGGGTGTTGACTCGCGAGCAAATCAAAAGCGTCAAAAGAAGAGCGCTGTGGCCGGAAATCTTCGCCGAAGACGACACGGAATACACGAACAAAATTAGCGAGGACGTCAGACGGACGATATCTCCGGACGATTTGTTAAAAATCGAGGAAAAGTTGCGGATAGAAAACGGAGGGAAGAAAAGTAAGAGGAAAGAGAAGCGAAAAGGAGGCGAAAACGGGTGGTCCGCCGCCGCCACGCCGCTCGTCGCGGGGACCGCCGTCGCCGAGAACAACACGCTCATCATCGGCCAAGAGAACAGAGAGGAAGAAGAAGAAGAAAAAGAATCCTCCTCCTCCTCCTCGCTCCCGCCGTTGCACAAGAATACCAACTTTCGGCGAAACCACCACGCGAGTTTCGCCGACGAGAGCGGCGAAAATTCGAGCAGCGACACGAGTAGCGAGTTCAGTAGCAGTTCTTGACATTAGTAACACACAAATGCAACGCGCCATACGTTCAAAATCATTTATCATCATCACTTTGCTGCGTTCGAGAAGCGACGCAAAAGCGCGTTCAGTAGCAGTTTTTGACATTTTTACCAACGAGTGCACCGCCATAATAAATTCAAAATCAGCGCGCAAAAATGTCTTTCTCCTCTTTCTCCTCGTGCGCGTCGTGCTTCCTCCAAAATCATCAGGGAGTGGGTGGTGGTCGTTATTCTCGACGCACAAGTCGTCAAAGTCGTCCTTCTTCTTCTTCTTCTCGTCGTCAAAGAAGAGTTTTGTTTCTCCGCGTTTGTGCTGCGCAACGGACATCGGGAAACGATGATGATTTAGATGAAGATGAAGATGCGACGAAGACGAAGCAACAACACCAACGAAACGAAAAGAAACCGAAGAAAAACATCGCCGTGTTCATCTCCGGCGGAGGGTCGAACATGCGAGCAGTTCACGCCGCGTGCGAAACCGGGGAAATTCACGGACAAATATCCCTCGTCGTGACCTCTTCGTATAATGCAGGCGGCGTCGAGTGGGCGATGGACAGAGACGTGCCGGTGTTGCTCTACCCGGGCGGGAAGGATTTAGAGGAGTCGGAACGAATATCCCCGTCCGAATTGAACGAGTTTCTCAAAAACGAATATAAAATCGACGTGGTCTTATTAGCCGGGTATTTAAGACTGATCCCGCCGGAACTGTGCCGAACGTTCGAGAATAAGATGTTAAACATCCACCCGGCGCTCTTACCGGCGTTTGGCGGTCGCGGCATGCACGGCGCGAAAGTCCACGAAGCCGTGGTCAATTCTGGAGCACGCTTTACCGGTCCAACCGTTCATTTCGTCAACGAAAACTTCGACGAAGGTAAAATCGTCGCCCAGAGAATCATACGGATCGATCCGAGTTGGACCGCGGAGGAGGTCGCTCGCCGCGTGTTAAAGGAAGAACACGAGGTGTTCCCCGAAGTCGTCGCCGCGCTCTGCGACGATAGAATAGAGTTTCGAGAAACGGACGGGGTTGGTGTTATCATCGATAAGATGGATTCGAACAAACGGTATTGATGTTTTAAATAATGTGATAGTATTATTAAGAATATATACGAATATGTATTCTCTGGAGCCATTCGCGATTGTTGTCGCCGCGCGACATACGAGTGTTCTCCTCGAGATAGAAGATTTCCTCTCGATTTTATAGCAGCAGTTTTAGTCTTTTGAGAAGAAGGATTTCTATAATTTGGGTTCTGGTACGTGTTCTTCACACACTCCTTTGCAGTTTCATTAAGTTCGCAATCAACAATCGGGACGTCGTTTGAATCTACCACGAGACCTTGGATTTTTGCTCAAAGAGTGTTTAGGGTTTACAAATTTTTTGCTTCAATTTTAAAGGAAAAATCTCTTCAAATTCTCGTCACACGTCTTCCTCTTTCAGTCGCGCTTTCATCATCTCTCTCGAGTAGTCGTGTGACGATTTTGACGAACAGACGACACAAAAAAGAGAGACGACAAAACTTTATTTATTTATTTATTTATTCGTCGTGTGTTTATATTTATATAAACAACACCGATAGTAAAGAAAACATAATAGTCTTGTGATTTAATTCCATTCGAGAGTAGTTTGAATTTGAACTCCTCTCGCCTGAGAATCGTTTGAATTGGATTACGACGAAGAAGAGAAACCATAATGTTCTACTCCGCGGAAATCCTCTCCAAACGAGGCCCTCTGGGGACAATCTGGCTCGCCGCGCACATGGACCGAAAGCTGAACAAAGACACCATCACCAAGCAAGACATCATCCAAGCCGTGCAAACGATCATAAACCCGGACGCCCCAATCGCGTTGAGAACGAGCGGACAACTCATGCTCGGCGTGGTGAAAGTGTACGACAGGAAAATGAACTATCTCTTCCACGACTGCTCGGAAGCGCTGGCGAAAGCGAAACAGGTGTTTCGAAGAGATTCTCAAGGACAGGTGGATTTAGACCCGGAATCCGCGATCGCGGAGGAGAGGACGATCACGTTGCCGGAGAATTACGACGATTTGGAGATGTATTACGACCCGAACGCCAAGTACGGAGTCATGATGGAAGATTTAGGCGAGGACGGGGAGCACGTGAGGTTAGCACTCAGAGTGGACAGACAGTCGATCACGTTAATGGACGAGTTCGAAGAGGACGAGTTCGAGACGGAGTTTCAAAGAGCGGCGGAAGAGAGAGAATTGGCGGTGGCGGAGGGCGAGGAAGGCGCGGATTTGTACGACGCGGTGTATAACAACGAGGACGGGGACGGGATGAGGACGAATCCAGACGCGAGAGCAGCGTTGCAAGGAAATGCTGCGGATATGGACGAAGAGTTTGGGATGGGATACAACGCGGGTGGTGGTAATGATGATGATGACGACGATATGGAGGACGCGCAGCCGTTGCCGTTGGACGAGGACGCGAGGAAAGAGTTGGAAGGGGCTATTTTAGGCGACGTCAACGTGAACGCGCAAAGGCTAGAGCAAGAGAAAGGACAAGAACAACAACAACAAGAGAAGAGGGTCGTGTTGTTTGGTGCGAATCCGTACCAAACGCCCGGTTCAGAAAACGATCCACAACAAGCCAAAGAGTTTGTGTTTGGGAAAACGGCGCAAAAGTCTCGCGCCGGCCCAAACGCGAAAAGACGAAGAGTGGAAAGAGTCATCGTCTTTGATCGAATCACGTCGTTGACGAACGATCAAATTCGTCACCAGTTGCAAGATACGAGCGATATCGTGTGCGCCCGTGGAGCGAACAGAGGTCCACCGGTTCAAATTCCTCGAGCTTGCGCGGCGGAGGAGAGGTGTTTACCGGGCGAAGTGCATCCGAAGTTAGCGGCTATTTACGCCAGAAACGCGCAATCGTGCTGGGTGAACTTTGAAAGTCAACCGACGACGCCAAACGCGACGAAGGATGGCTTGAAGAAGGATTTGTTCGGTGGAAACGTAGAAAACGACGACGACGACGACTTTGGAGGAGGAGGAGGAGGCGCGGATGGCTTTGACGACGATGACGACTTCAACAACAATAACAACGACAACATGGATACGCCTAGAAAAGGATTCAGCTTAGACGGCGACGATAATTACGATAAAGCGGAAGAAAGTGGCGATAAAGCCATGGATTGGTCGGTTGGATCGAAGAAAATGCTCGACCATTTGAGCGCGCAGTTTGATAAAACCGACTCGAACGAGCTCAGCTTAGAAGAACAAGTCAGAGGCAAAACGAGAGCGGACGCGGCGAAGATGTTTTACCAAGTGTTGGTATTACGTACGCACGGGTATTTGGACGTGGAGCAAGAGGAGCCGTACGCGGACGTCAAGATGAAACCAGGTTTGCTCTTAGAAGAACGCATGAAAGAGCGAGAAGCGTTGTAATAATATTAGTAGTATATTTATTCAGAGTAATCCGTATTTATATTATTATTGTTTTTGCGATGACGACCCAAACTCGAGGTACCGCGTGTACAAATTTGTCATTTAGTATTAGTATAGTAGTATAAAGCGTTGATTCAAGTAATACAACATGTTGGCTATCTTATTATTATTGTTAAGCGCTCTTTTTTCAAAATGTAAAAAGTAAAATTTAGTAGTTGGAGCGTAAAAACCAAGAAGTAGTTTACGCCGTGACGGCGGCGATGCCCGTCGCGAGCTTCTCCGGCTCGACAACTTCAGCCTTTTTGGCGGATTCTTCCGTGCCAAACGCGAGTTCTTCTAACAAGGCTTCCCACTTCTTCGCCGGTTCCTTCCAGGTCAAGTCTTGCTTGATGCACGTCTTGACCATCTTTTCGTAGGCTGGAGTGCCAAAGTCCGCGGCGGCGGCAACGCACGTCTCAACCATCGCTTCGACGTCTTCCGGCATCAAGTTGTCGGCATCCATGGCGCCCATGTGGTAGCCAGTGACGCCTTCCTTGACGGTGTCGACCAAACCACCGGTGGTGGAGACGATCGGGACCGTACCGTAGGACATGGCGTGGAGCTGGATCAAACCGCACGGTTCAAATCTGGACGGCACCATCAAGAAGTCGGCGCCGGCGTTGATAAAGTGCGCGGTCGGCGCGGAGAATTTGCAGACGCCGGCAAAGTTCGTCGCCGGTAAAGTTTCACCCAACTGTTCGAGCGTCTTTTCCATGGACTTCTTACCGGTACCCAAAACGACGACTTGCGCGTTCGGGACTTGTTCGATCAACTTCGGGATGGCTTCGAACATGATGTCGCAACCTTTTTGTTCTTCCAAACGACCGATGTAACCAAACAACGGAGCTTCCGGGTCGATCGGTAAACCAACTTCGGCTTGCAACGCTTGCTTGGCGCAGGCTTTACCTTCAATGACGGTCGTTTTGTCGTACGGGAAGTCCAAGAACTTATCCTTGGCCGGGTTCCACTCCGTCGGGTCCATGCCGTTGACGATGCCTTCGATACCGATGGCGCTCAAAACCTTGTTCAACTCGACACCCTTGGCCGGGCCGGAGACCAACTCCTTGGCGTAGTTGACGGAAACCGTGACGCACTTATCCGCGTTCTTGAAACCGGCTTGCAACCAGTTCATCTTGCGGTAGATTTGGCCAGTCGGCGCTTCGTCCTTCTCTCCCGGTTTCATCGGGTTCGTCTCGTCGTAAATCTTCGCGTTGCCGTCTTCGAAGAAGAAGTCATCCGCCGCGGAGGCTGGAATGCCCAACTCTTCCAACGGTTGCGGCCAGAATCTTCCTTGAAACGCGATGTTGTGGACGCACATGATGCTCTTGGCGTCGACGAACTTGCCGTTCGGCTTGCACTCGTGCTTCAACAACACCGGCACCAACGAGGAGTGCCAGTCGTTGCAGACAAAAACGACGTCCTCGCCGTATTCAAGCGGCAACATCGTCGGCGCGTCCAAAACAGCCTTGGCAAACAAAGCGAATCTCTTCGCGTTGTCCGCGTAGTCCGCACCAGAGGCTTTCCCGTACAACTTGTCGCCAGTCTTGCCCCAAACCTTGGCCAAAAACAACGGGTGATCGACAAAGACGCGATCGACGCCCTTCTTCTTCTCGTGGAAGAAACCAACCGTTTCCCCCAAAGCCGTGGTAGACACCGAGGTATCCCACGCGCCTTCGTACTGATCGTATCTCGGCGAGATGGACATCACCTTGTGGCCTCTCTTGGCCAATTCAATCGGTAACGAGCCGACGACGTCGCCCAAGCCGCCGGTTTTCGAGTACGGCGCGCACTCGGTCGAGACGAAGACGATTTTCATCGGTCTTTCTGCCACGTCCGGGACGACGAGCGGTTCTTTTTCCACTTTCGTCGTGGTAGTGGTCTTCTTGGCGGAGACGACCGTGGTGGTTCGTCTTCTGTGTTATATTGTTGCGTTCGAAAGAGAGAGTGATATTTTGTGAGTATTTTGTGAGAAAGAAACGAAAATTTTGTCCATCCCAGAGAGGCAGTTGGGGAGAAAAAAAGAAAAAAGATTAGTCTCCTCCAACAAGAATTGGCACGCGTTGAACGAGGAATAAACGTCTCGTTCTCTCTCTCTCTCCTTTTTCGAACGAGACGAGAGAGGTGACGCGTTCTCGTTCTCCCTTTTCGTTTTCCTTTTTGCTGTAAATGCTACTTTTTGATATCATTTCGTTGACCCAGAAACGCGCGAGAAATGAGATCCAAAGTCTACGTCGACGGCCCCCCGCCGCGCGTTTAAAATTGGAAAAAGAAAGAATTCAAAGAACGAATGAGATCTCTCTCTCTTCGTCTTTGCGTTCGTCGATGTGAAAAACGTACCTGGACGAAACGACGCGAGCCGTGCGCGCCGAACCGACGAGTTGTTGCGTTTGCTGCTGAGCGAACATTTTTATTGTTGATTAAGTAGAGGTTGTCTGTGCGAATACTAATGGAGATATTCGAGAACGAGTAAGGACTCTTTCGCTGTCGGTTAAACGAGGACCACGAGAGAGAATATCTTTCATCTCGAGTCGAGAAAACAAGTGACTCTCGTGCGTTTGAGAGGAGGTCTGTTTTGCTTTTTTTCAAACGTTTTCGTAAATGAATAATTCTTGGAGGGTGTGTCTCTCTTCTCACAACTTCTTTCTTGTTTTTTGGGTAGTAGTATTTCTCTCTCTCTCGTTATCTCTCTCTCTCTCTCTCTCTCTTTGTGTATCCGAGCACGTGTTTAGGACGTGCGTAAAGTTCCTCCTTCGTAAGACCAACCGGTTGGGAGAGGACAGTCGTTGTCGAGGAGGTATTGTAAACATTCGGAGTGGTTGTTCCGATGTGCTTCTCGTACGGCCAAAGAGTTCCAAGGCGCTTTGGCGGTTTCGTGCAAGTACTTCAAACAGTCTAAGTGGCCGGACTCTGCTGCCCATACACACG
>ERZ651776.620-NODE-620-length-48263-cov-8.430955_pt1 | contig 48263 bp, 44 predicted proteins | sample MGYA00514761_ERZ651776 | MGnify/ENA metagenome assembly ERZ651776
CCGTCGTAGAAGCCGTCACGAGCCAGGGCCACGAAATTGTTGACAGCGAGTGGCGCTTCGTCGGCGAACAAGGTCAAACGAATCGGCCCGACTGAGGTATCGATCACTGCGGCGTAACTCTTAGTTGGGTCAATGAGCATGCCGGGGGCGGCGTCGTAGGCGTCGTTGCGGGCCTCTGGTTCGACCAGTGACAGGGCGCCTGTGCCTGCGAATGGCTCGAAGTCGTCGGGAACCGATGACGCAAGCACGATCTCAGGGACCGGTGTGGGTTCGCCTTCGGCCACCGGTGCTTGGGGGATTGTCACGGTGTCGGGGGCGTCGTCGCCGCCGAGAACGTTGAAGAGCACGATGATTGCGATCAGTGCCGCCACGACTGCGGCGATCTTGCCGAACTTTTTGGTCGACTCCTCGCGGGTTTCCTTGGCCTCCTCGGCCTCTACTTCGGCCAAGCGAGTCTTTCGATTTGCCTTCTGGCGCTCACGTTTTTCGGTTCCCATATCCCGGAAATCTACCGGCTTCACGCTTTCGGGCGTTCGCAGTTGGCGCAATCGGGCAGGAAGTCTGGGGTCGCTCGAATATCCTGCTGGCCGTGGCTCTGTATGTACAGAAGTTTGGTGGCACCTCGGTGGCCGACCCCGAACGTATTAGCGAGGTCGTCGATCATGTGCGACGCACGGTTGCTCGCGGGGACCAGGTCGTCATGGTGGTCAGCGCAATGGGCAAGGAAACCGACGAGTTACTTCGACTCGCCAACGAGGTTTCCGACGTGCGCCCTGGTCGCGAGATGGACATGTTGATCACTGCTGGTGAGCGTAAGGCGGTCGCTCTGGTGGCCATGGCGCTTCACGGTGCTGGTATCCCGGCTGACTCATTTACCGGAAGCCAAGCGGGCATCATCACCGACACGACCCACGAGAACGCCCGCATCGAAGAGGTCATGGCCGACCGAATCAAGGAATCGTTGGCCGCCGGCTCGGTGCCGGTCGTGGCTGGCTCGCAGGGAATGTCGACCGACAAGGAAGTCACGTTTCTTGGTCGTGGTGGCAGCGACACCACCGCAGTTGCACTTGCCCACCGGCTCGAAGCCGACGCATGCGAGCTCTACACCGATGTGCCGGGTGTGTTCACGACCGACCCCCGTCTGGTCACGAACGCCCGCAAGATGACACATCTGAGCTTCGACGAACTCTTGGAAATGACTGCTTGCGGCTGCCCGAAACCAGCTATGCGTTCAGTTGAATATGCACACCGTCACGGTGTTGCACTGCACATTCGATCAGCCTTCACCTGGGAACAGGGCACGTGGGTTAACGAGGAGGGCTCGATGGAACGAGCAATAGTCACTGCGGTAGTTCACGACATGAGCGAGGCCAAGGTCACGATCTCGCACGTGCCCGACGAGCCGGGCATCGCCGCCCGCTTGTTCCGCACACTGGCTGACGAAGACGTCAACGTCGACATGATCGTGCAGAACGTGAGCAATGAAGGTGTCACCGACATTTCCTTCACCGTGCCGATGTCGCAATTAGACGGTGCGGTTGCCGCCGCCAACGGGCTCGGCATCGGCCAAGTTACGAGCGACGACAAGATCGGCAAGATCAGCCTGATCGGCGCTGGCATGAAGTCAAACCCTGGTGTTGCTGCCCAGATGTTTGAGACGCTGGCCGAGAATGGCATCAACATCCAAATGTTGTCGACGTCTGGTATCCGTATCAGTGCGATTGTCGACGCGGCACGAACAGAAGATGCCGTCAATGTGCTTCACGCTGCATTTGAACTGGACCGTCCGGTTTTCTAGGCGTCCAACGGATGTGCACGTGGTGCACGTCCATTCTGGCGAAACCCCCGTCGTTGTAGCGAAATGCGAGCTTGCCGGAAGACCTGCGGCGGTAGTCTTACCCGCATGAATATCGGAATTGTTGGAGCCACGGGTCAGGTCGGTGGCGTCATGCTGTCGATACTGGCCGAACGCGACTTTCCCGTCGACGAACTGCGCCTGTTTGCATCGGCTCGTTCGGCAGGTCGCACGATCGAATGGAATGGTCGAACCATCACCATCGAGGATGCTTCGACCGCTGATTACACCGGGTTAGACCAGGTGCTTTTCTCAGCTGGTAAGGAAACGTCTCTCGCGCTTGCCCCCAAAGTTGCTGCTGCCGGCGCCATCGTGATCGACAACTCCTCGGGCTGGCGGATGGACCCCGACGTGCCGCTGGTGGTCGCCGAGGTCAACCCTCATCACCTCGACAACATCTCGAAGGGGATCGTCGCGAACCCGAACTGCACGACCATGGCAGCCATGCCGGTGCTGAAGCCGCTGGCTCTCGCAGCTGGCCTGAAACGACTGGTGGTCAGTAGCTACCAGGCGGCATCGGGCTCAGGTCTTGAAGGTGTCGACGAACTCGCAGCGCAACTCGAGGCAGCGGGTGATCATTCTCGCCAGTTGACCTACGACGGCACCGCTGGCGACTTCCCCGAGCCCAAGAAGTTTGCCGCGACTCTTGCTTGTAATGTCGTGCCCATCTGCGGAGCGGTTGTCGACGATGGGAGCCTCGAAACCGACGAAGAGCAGAAGCTGCGCAACGAGAGCCGCAAGATTCTTGATCTTCCTGGCCTCCAAGTCAGCGCAACCTGTGTGCGTGTGCCGGTGTTCACTGGCCACTCGCTGGTGATCAATGCTGAGTTCGAGAACGAGATCACACCCGAGCAGGCGACCAAGATCCTTGCCGATGCTCAGGGTGTTGTGCTCGACGAGTTGCCCACGCCACTCAAGGCCGCAGGTATCGATCCAACGTTGGTCGGCCGCATCCGCCGGGACCCTTCGACCAAGAATGGGCTGGCCATGTTCTTGTCTAGCGACAATCTCCGAAAAGGTGCCGCACTGAATACCGTGCAAATCGCCGAGGTCATCGCTTCCCGCTAAACCTCGGTTTGGCGCGAGACTGTCGGCATGGAAATTGCTGAGTTTCAAGCGTTGATGGAAACGCTGTACGGAGAAGACGATCGCGCTCGGGGTATGCCTTCCACGGTTGCCTGGTTGTGCGAAGAAGTCGGTGAGCTGGCCCAGGCGGTTCGCAAGGGCACCAAGGAACAGCAACTCCACGAGTTGGGTGATGTATTGGCTTGGTTGTCATCGCTCGCCAATCAGCTTGACCTGTCCCTAGTCGATGCGGCGAACCGTTACGTCACCAACCCGCCCTGACGTAGATGGGTGTGGAACGCTGGTAGATAGATTGCCTTTGTGGATCGCGAACTCACACAGGACGAGCTACGAGACGCTGCTGGCGGCGACCTATCGGTTTTGGCCATCCTGATGCTGATCGGTTCGGTCAGCTTCGCTGCGCTCAATATGTGGGTCGGCACGATGGGATGGATTGCGGCCGCACTCGCCGTGTCGTCGACCCTGCTGTGGACGACAGGCCTGCTTCGTCGCAGCGCCACGATCGCCGCCTTCGTGAAGATCGGTTTCGGTTTCAGCGGATTGGCTGCACCTGCGGTTGCCATTGTGGGTGTGCTGCTGGCACTTGTGGGCGATTATCGCTGGGGTTGGGCAGTAGTTGCTGGAGGGGTCGTGTATTTCTTCTTCTCGTTGCTGGGCCTCGAAATTATTGAACGGGCCCAGGAAACCGGCGCGATCGAGCGGTTCGAGCTCTAGCTGTTGGCGTGACCGACATCATCGGTGGCTTCGTGGCCATCGGGTGCGATCTGGGCCCAACGCAAGGCATACATCATCGTGGTCATTGCCGGTCGTAACACGAACGGATCGATACCAGGAGCGACGGGTAGCAGCAGCATCGCTCGGGCCCACCGGGGCAACATGGCGACCGCCGAGCTGAAGATCAGCCCATAGAAGGGGAGCACCCCGATGGGTAATGCTGGTGCAAAAAGAAACCGGGTGGCGTCGCGGCATTCTTTCGATGGCGCCAACTCGCTTCGATACGAATCAAGCACGGCTGCCAGTTCGGCACGCGATTGTGGGGCGTTGTCTACGCCAAGCGCGCTGCCGATAATGCTCATATCGGCCACGTAACGGTCGCACTCGTGGGGTGAGAGTCTCGTTCCGCCGTACTTCTGATGGGCGGTCAGGAAGCTGTCGATCTCGCTGGCATGCACCCAACCAAGCAGACTCGGATCGTCGGCCCGGTAGATAGTCCCATCAGGCATGGTGCCCTCGACGCGGCTGTGGATCGATCGCACCAGATTGATGGCCTCGTTCGCTTCGGCACCCGTGCCGTAGGTGGTCTTTCCCAGAAACGACGCTGTTCGTTGCAGCCGACCGAGCGGATCATGTTCGTAGTCGCTGTGTTCTGCCACACCCCGCATAGCGACCGGATGGAGTGTTTGGAAGAGAAGTGCTCGGACGCCACCGACGAACATCGCGGGGTCAGCATGCACGGTGCGCACCGGACTGTCTGCTGCGATTGGATTCGGGTCGTCAAGATCCCAGGTGGTGACCGGCGCGGTGGGGCTCTCTCCGATGACAAGTTTGCGCACAGTGGCAGAAATTTTTTGGCGAACAAAGTCGGCGGTCATGCACCGAAGGTATGGCCTCACGGCACTAGGCGCGCCGTCTAACGGGACACTTCTCTGGCCAAGGTGGGACTGTTCTGTGACACACATGCTTGCTCGCTCTCATACGTGTTTGTGTGTGCAGAGGCTTCTGCGGCTCCGCCGACCTGGTGGTGCCACAGTCGTATCAGTAAAGAAGCAGCCGTGAGCCACACCAGAGTTGCGGCACCTGTATCGCCGTTCGTGTCTGCGACGTTCGCCTCGTTCTGTCGGCTTAAGGTCGCAGATTTCGTCAACTTGGTTGCCGGGTACTGCAGGCTGGCGGGGTCTATCGAATAACGTCGTCTGGTGACTGATACGAAACCACTTGTTGTGTGGACCACCTGCCATCCCTGGATCCAGGAAGTCGTGGCCGAAGTGCAGCCCGATGAGTTCGACGTCGAGTTCCTTGACCTGAACGATGCCGACGCGGTTGCAGCCACGCTGCCGAGGGTCGATGCACTCATCTGCCTGTCGCTGACGACCGAACAGTGCCGCATGCTCGACCGCTGCAAGCTGGTCATGCACAACGGCGTCGGGTATGACGCAATCGACATCGAGACGCTCGCTGAAATGGGTATCCCGGTTGCGGTCACTCCGGTCATGACGCCCGAAGGTGTGGCCGAACACGCGTTGATGCTGATCTTGGCGCTTTCGAAGCAACTGCCAGCTGTGCAACAAAGTATGAAGTCTGGCGAATGGAACATGCTCGGTTGGCGCGAGGGATCACACAATCTTTCGTACAAGACGCTCGGCATCATCGGTGTTGGACGGATCGGCAAACGTATTGCCCATCTGGCGCACGCCTTTGGTTGTCGGATTCTGTATACCGACATCGTTGAGGCACCTGAGGAACTGGCTCAGGCCTATGGCCTAGAGCGAGTCGAGCGCGATGTGCTCATCGCACAGGCCGACATCATCACGCTGCACGTGCCGCTGACTGATCAGACTCGAGGCATGTTTGGTGCCGAGGAATTCGCGTCGATGAAACCGGGTGCGATCTTCATCAATACCAGCCGGGGTCCAACCTATGACCTCGAGGCGCTCGTCGACTCGGTTGAGAGCGGCCACCTGTTTGGTGCCGGTGTCGACGTGTTTGATCCCGAGCCGCCGCCGGGTGACCACCGGGTGTTCTCGGTCATGAACATCATCACCACACCACACATATCGAGCGGCACCGTAGAGCGTCAATACGCCATCAACCGTGCTCAGTTCGCAAACGCGCAACGGGTGCTTGCCGGACGCGAGCCGAACGATCGCATCGCCTAGAAGGCAGCATCGCCGAAAACGGCAAAAGGCCGTAGGGCTGGGTTACACCAGACCTTCGGCCGAATGCACTCGAAATGGTTAGTCGAGGTCGTTGTCGGTGTGGCGGCGAGCTACAGCAAGTGCGATTGCGCCCATCCGTGTTACATACAGGGTCCTGTCAGCCTTACTAGAAAAGACCCGTTGAGTCAGCCTGCAGAAGCGTCTGTTTCGTCGCCCTCGGTTGGCACTTCTTCGGTTGCAACGACAGGTTCGCCTTCGAAGACGGACTCGCCCGCGATGGTGGCCAGCGCGGCACGACGCAACCGGAAGGCATCAAGTGGTTTGATGAGCCAACCATCGGCGTCGGCCTGACGGGCGATCCAGCGATCGGCGTCGCGGTCGAGCAACATCAGCACCTTGGTTTGTTTGGAGCGTCCTTCGGCGATGTCGTGGCGCAGGTCGATACACGACGCCACACCGCCCTTGGTGCCGATCTGCAGGTCAAGCAAGACGAGGTCAGGCTCGAGTTGGATGACTGCCTGGCCAACGTCGCGGCCTTCGGTGATGCGAGACACGGTGGTGCCAGGTTCGGCCAGAGCGGCGGAAACCTCGTCGAAGAGCCAATCTGCATCGGTAGCCAACAGCACATGTGTCACGACTTGCAGGTTAGTGCTGCGGCCACCAAATGGCGAGATTCTGCGGTGATAGACCTGTCGAATCTTGCGGTCCCTCACAAAACCGTCCCGACGTTGGAGGTGTTGTTGACACACACGGTCGAAGTCAACGTGTGACGAGAAACTCGGGTTTGGAATGATGAGCAGCTCCATGGGTTGGTAGCGTCTGCCATCGATCGCTACCTGTCCGGTGGTGATTCCTGTACGATCTGGGTCCACCGGGTGGAGGACGACATGTCTGATTTTGAAGTCGAAACCGAAGAGCACGAGGGCCACACGGTTCTTCGTCCTCGTGGGGATATCGATGCTTATAGCGTCGGTCAATTTCGTGAGGCACTGTCCGGCCTTGCCGAAGAGCCTCGCCTGCTCATCGATCTGTCCGAGGTCCCGTTTATGGACTCGGCCGGCCTGGGTGCGCTCATCGGAGGCATCCGCCGCAATCGCGATCACGACGGCGAGATCGTGGTGGTATGCGACAAGCCTGCGCTTACCCGTCTGCTGCACACGACCGGTTTTGACCGCATCGTGCCTGTTACCGAGACGCTCGAGACCGGTGTTGCCACAATTCTGGGCGACGACGCGCCTGACACGTCTGGCTGACAGATGACATCACATGATCAAGCCGTGGGGGGCGAGGTCACCACACACCGAACTCGTCGCCTGACCCGAGCGCTGGTCGGCGCACTGTTATTGCTTCCTCTTCTTACTGTGTTCATGCAGCCGGCGCAGGCACAAGACACCGAGCCCGCAGCTGGCGTAGCAGTGGTCCTGCAAGTCAGCGGCCTACTCGATCCGCTGCTGGCTGATTTTGTTGCCGACGCTATTCACGATGCCGATGCAGAAGGTGCAAAGGTCGTGGTGCTGCAGCTCAACAGCACCGGTTCAGTCATCTCACATGACGAGCTCAATGAACTCGCCGACGTTATCTCCAACGCCGACGTTCCTATCGCCATGTGGGTTGGTCCCAGTGGTGCGCGCGCAACCGGTCCATGGGTCGAACTGGCTGGCCTCGTCGACCGCATCGGCGTTGCCCCCGGGTCCCGTATTGGCGACAGCGGCAACGAGCGACTGCTCGACGAACGTTTCGGTGACCTTCTTGGTTCAGCTGGTTCGCTGCTTCAGAACGACACGATTGGTTCTGATCAGGTAATCGAATTGGGCATCGCCCCGAATGAAGCGCCTACGGTTGGTGACTTCGTGGTGAGCCTGTCCGATCTGGGTGTTGCAACCTCGGTCAGCGGCGAGGGCGAAGATGCTCGCACCGTCTCCGACACCGTTGTTCGTTTCGAGCGGTTGTCGTTGCTTGCGGGCCAACTCCACACGGTCGCTAGCCCGCCAGTCGCCTATCTGCTGTTCACCATCGGGTTGGCGTTATTGGTGTTTGAGTTCTACACCGCTGGTGTTGGCGTAGCCGGTGTTGTCGGGGCTGGCATGTTCTTGCTCGGCTCGTTTGGCCTCTGGGTCCTGCCGGTATCGACCGTAGCGGTCGTATTAATCGTGGTTTCCATGTTGGCCTTTTCGGTCGACGTGCAGACCGGCGTGCCGCGTTTTTGGACGATCGCGGGCGCACTAGCGCTTCTGGCTGGCACCGTCACGCTCTACACCGACGGCATATCCATGTCCTGGATCCCCATGATCGTGGGTGTGGTCGGTATCACCATGATGATGGTGACCGGTATGCCGACCATGGTCCGCACTCGATTCTCCACGCCGACCATTGGCCGCGAGTGGATGATCGGCGAAGTCGGTTCGGCAGTCGAGGATGTCGCACCCGACGGTGTCGTCAAGATTAATGATGCCTTGTGGAAAGCCCGCACGAACCGGGCGACACCCGTGGCCGCTGGGGGTCACGTTCGTGTTGTGGCTGTTGAAGGTTTGGTTCTCGAGGTCGAGCCGCAAGAAGGTGCCGCCCGCGACTACAGAGAACGGCGCTCTGACGGCTAAAACACTCGGCTTTCCCCAGCTGAATCGTCTATTCACAACGTATTGACGAGTTATCCACAGATGTTGTGGATATCGCGGTATTCCTGTGCCACCCCTTGCGCATGCGGTAGTTGGCACCTATGTTCAGGCTTCTGAAACAGAAGTAGCTTCACATCACCGGGGGGTGTCTGAGTGACAGCAATAATGTCGGAAACGACATGGCAACATCGGGCTGCGTGCCGAGGTCCACAATCGCGCACGTTCTTTCCGCCGCCGCAAGGCGAACGACGTCATGAACGAGCCGAGCGAGAGGCTCGGGCAAAAGAGATCTGTGGGCAATGTTCGGTTATGTCGGACTGCCTGGATTACGCAGTGTCGATCCGAGAACGCCATGGCGTGTGGGGTGGCCTCAGCGAGGCCGAACGCCGCCAGGTAATCAAGGCGAACGAAATCCGTTAGTTTCCATATTCGCATTCTTGCGCCGCCGAGTAGGGGCGCAAGAACGCACAACCAATTTCAGCCAATTTCAGCGCTGCGGTAAACGTGGTCCACCGATGCGCACATCATCGCGTCGTCGAGTGACTCCTGTCGAGTCGAAATGGGCCAGCAACGGCAGCGCGAATTTGCGCGAGGTGTCCCAGCATTCGCGAATGTCTGAAACGGTCACCCCATCAGGCGACGCCGCCAACAAGCCAGCCAGCATCTGCGCAGCCTGTTCGACCGCTGCGGCAGAGAAATAGAGGCCCTCTGTCTGCACGACGAGTCCTCGGCGCACAAGCTCGCGGACCTCGGCCCGGTCATACCGATCGGCACCAGGCGGAGCAAACGGAGCATCGTCGAGAGCGGCAAGGAACGGATGATCTTTCAGCGCGTCAGCAGCATCGATCACCCGAACGTGGGTGCCATCGACACCGATGTCATCGATGAAGTCGATCAACGCCCGGTGACGAACATCGAGTTCAGCCAGTGGCAGCCCCAGACCGTCGGCGTTCTCGACCCGTTCCTTCAACGCAACTCGAGCCGCGTTGAAGATTTCATCCTCGACGACCCATTCGCCGATGGTTGGATCACGACGTTCACCGGTGAGTAAAAACAGTTGGTCGCTGGTGATCCAACCGCGCTCAGCGATTACCCGATCAACAGACCGGTCTGGTTTCGCCTCGGCTGCCTTGGTCACAGGATCAATGTCGAGGATTTCGCCGCCGCCGATGGTTTCGGATCGGCCACTCTCTCGCAGCACGAAACGATCGCCAGGCAACATGGGATACGCCGAGCCGAGCCGTAGCCGAACGAAGCCCGCCTCGCCTGGGGCAAGGTCGTCGGGGCCAAGTACCCGCAATGCAACCGGATGTTCGCCTGAACCCAGATACGCGACATGAGCGCCTCGGCGAGAAATGGCATGGTCCAGACCATCGAGCACCTGAAGGCTGGCATCAAAGACGGTGGTTTTGTGCCATTGGCCGTGGCGCACGATGACGTCGCCTCGGCGGACCTGGTCGTGAGAAATCCCCGACAGGTTCAGAGCAACCCGGTTGCCGGGGCCGATCTTCTTCGTCGACTGATGGAGCGATTGTATGGCCCGAATTCGTACCGGACGGTTGCCAGGTTCGACCACCAGTTCGTCGTCGACCTTGAGTAAACCGCCGGTCAACGTTCCGGTGACGACCGTGCCGCTTCCCTTGGCAGCGAATGCCCGGTCGACCCACAACCTCGGCTGGTTGTTGTCGGCTGCTTGGGGTGTGTCGTCGAGCACGACATCGAGAGCTTCGCGTACATCATCGAGGCCGAACCCACTAATGGAGTCGACCGGGATAACGGGAGCGTCGGCCAGGAAGGTGTGTTCGAGATGTTCGGCCACATCGAGCTGGGCCAACTCGAGCGTCTCCTTGTCGACGAGGTCGACCTGGGTGAGTGCAACAACACCATGGGTGACATCGAGCAGCTGCAGGATGCGCAGGTGTTCTTCGCTCTGAGGCATCCAGCCCTCGACGGCGCTGACGACGAACATGCACGCGTCGACCGCACCCACGCCCGCAAGCATGTTCTTCAGAAAACGAACATGGCCTGGTACATCGATGATCGCGATAGTGCGGCCACTCGGCAGGTTTGTCGACGCGAAACCCAAGTCGATGGTCAGCCCCCGTTCTTGTTCCTCGGCGAAACGATCCGGGTTGGTGCCGGTCAGGGCCATGACCAACGTTGACTTGCCATGGTCGACGTGACCGGCAGTGGAGATGACGTGGGTGGCGCTCACGCGGTCACTGCCTGGAGTGCTGCTGCCAGCATGGCGTCGTGTGCTGGTTCGACGGTGCGGAGGTCAACCAAGGTCTTTTGGTCATGTACCCGAGCGATAATTGGCGGCTGGTGGGCCCGGAGCTGTTCGGTGTGGTCCCCGGCCAGCATGACACCGACGGAGGGGACCTCGACGGTCGGCAACGTGCCGCCACCAGGCACTGACATGAGATCTATGACTTGGCCTACGCCGAGAGCCGTAGCCCGTTCTCGCAGCTCGGTGGGCGTACGGGCTGCCATACGCCAGAACGGAATCGCGTCGCCGTCGCGACGTAGGTACGCCATGGCCAGCTCTTGCAGTGCACTGAGCACCAGGCCTCCAGGCCGAAACGCTCGGGCCAGGGGGTGGGCTGCACACTTGGCGACTAGATCGGCTCGCCCCGCGATGATGCCTGCTTGAGGTCCGCCCAGCAGCTTGTCACCAGAGAAACACACCAGGTCAGCGCCCGCAGCAAGTGTTTGTTTGGCAGCGGGTTCGTTTTCGAGCCAAGGCGGCGGACCCGTTTTGAGCCATGGACAGGCAGCGTCGAGCAGCCCGGAGCCGATGTCGCAGACCAGCGGCACATCGAGTTCGGCCAGTTCACCAACCGTGGGGGCTTCGGTGAAACCCACGATCTTGTAATTGGATTGATGCACCATCAGGTTCACCGCGACATCGGCGCCGCTGGTTGCTGCGTTGGCGAAGTCACTGGCCCGGGTCCGATTTGTGGTGCCGACTGCGTGCAACGTTGCGCCACTTTGTTCGATCACGTCGGGGACACGAAAGCCGCCACCGATTTCTACGAGTTCACCTCGGGAGACCGCGACCTCGCGGCCGACGGCCAGGCCGGCCATGGTCAATGTGACTGCGGCAGCGCAGTTGTTCACGATGATCGCCGCTTCGGCTTCGCACAGGCGGGCGAAGAGCTGGCCGACATGACGTTGGCGCGAGCCTCGCTGGCCGGTGCCGAGATCGAACTCGAGGTTCGAGAAACTTGCCTCGGCCTGGTGTGACCATGGCGCTCGGCCAAGATTGGTATGCAGCATCGTGCCAGTGGCATTGATGACTGGTTGCAACAACGAAGTGGCCAGAGCGTGAGCTCGCGCTTCGGCCTGTTCGTGTTTGCCGTCGGCGATCGCTGCCCGGGCAACATCGACAAGGAGTGGGTGAGGGAGGCCGGTGTGGGCGAGCGACCGTGCCAGCCGATCTACCGAAGGAGGACGCACCGACTGATTCTATTACTTGCGCCCCGGCCAACACCTTCGCTGCGATACGACAGCACAGAAGAACACGTTGTTGAAAGTAGGCGGACCGCGGAATATGGGGTGGGACCGGTGCGTTATCTTGGCTTGCTGTGCGCCGTTTCGTATTCCCCCTGCTGCTCGGTGTGCTGCTTGTTGTCACCTCGTGTGCCGATGGTTTTGCGCCCCGAGGTGATGACGACGACGAGAAGTTCGAAGAGGGCGCCGCCCGGGCCAGCGACGTGAGTCGCACCCCGGTGCCGGCTCTGGCAGCGATCGTGCCCCAGGCAACGGCTGCACCGACCGCCACGCCACTCCCAATAGTGACAGCGACACCGGTTCCGACCGCCACGCCACTCCCAACAGTGACAGCGACACCGGTTCCAACGCCGACGCCAACTCCTACGCCGAGCCCCACACCAACCCCGACACCCATGTTTCCACCAGAGATCTTGCCAACACCGATACGGGCGACGGTTGGTGATTCCACCTCTCAGGTCATCGCAACCGACGTTGATAGTTCGATTGCCGAGATTCGGATTGTCGATGGCCCCGAAGGGCTGACAGTAAATGGCGACCAGCTTCGTTACGTTCCGCTAACCGCCCAGTCCGAGGTCGCACGTGTCGAGGTCACAGACACGCAAGGCTTGACCACGAGTGGCGATGTCACGCTGCTTGGCCGCTTCCCCGGTCATCCGCAGGCGCTTGTTGCGCTGGGCGACTCGGTGCCAGCAGGTCATGGATTGGATCTGCTGGACTATCTCGGCGGCGACCTGTGCTGGCGCTCGTCGAACTCATTTCCACGGCGTGTGTTCGACATGCTCAACGCCGAAGGCGTATTTCCTGCTGGCCAGGGCGAGTTTGCTCTGTTGGCATGCAGCGGGGCCGACGTCGACGATCTGTATGAACGCGAGGTCAGCGGTGGTTTCTCGGACATCACGCCATCCAGCGGGACACGTTCGCAACTCGACTGGACGATCCGTTCGAACCCTCGTTTCGTAACCATCACCATTGGTGCGAACGACACTGGGTTCGTCGGGCCTGATCAACTCTTTCTCGACGACGGCGTCACGCTTGACCGGCCGCAGGTTGATCGACGCATGGCGGTCATCGAGGCAGACCTGATGTTTGTCCTCGACGAGATCTTGGCAAAGACCGATGCCACCATCTTCATCACGAACTACTACAACCCGACAGCGGAAAGCCCGCAAGGTATACCAACGTGTCGCCGCGAGTGCTTCAAGGTCAAGGCCGACGAGGTCCTCGGCCGCATGAACGATGTCATCGAACATGTGGCAGTTGGCTTTGATCCTGATCGGGTTGTGTTCGTTGATTTCGAGACACCATTCGTCGGCAAGGGCGCCCCCAACGGCCTTGGCCCTGATGGGTTTCGCGAGGGCGGCTTCGGGGTCATTGGTGACTTGCTTGCTGGTCAGGTCGAGGACGTGCACCCGTACTGTGCCCGAGGCGAAACGGTTGGCGCATCCTGGGTCAGCGCAGTGGACTGTGTACATCCCGACGAACGAGGCACGGCCGAACTCGCCGCCATTTTGGTCAACGCAATCCGTTCACACCTGGCTGCAAACCCCAGCGCGTAGAGCGGTGAGACTTGGGAGCGGTGAGAGTTGGGAGTGACGGAGGAGCGGGGCGCGAGCGAGGGACGAGCCGCACCGGACAAGGTTGTTGCCATGTCCGACGAACGTCGGCCTGAGCGGAGCGGTGAAACGCGGTGAGACTCAGGCGGGGGGCGACTCGTCGTGATCGAGCCAGCCGGGAACTGCAGTGTTTGCGCTGATCGAACGCAGGTCTTGGACCTGTGACTCCGCGGTGGTGAACTGGCGGAGTCGATCGAGCCAGTTATCTCGGTACTCGAGATACGCGATGTGTTCCTTCTCGGCGTTCGTCCAATTGCTGCGGCGAAGTGCATCGATGGTGTTACGGCTCGCCAGGACCAACGCACTGAGCTGAGCCCGCATCTGAGGCGCAGGGTGTTTGGCGATTGCGTCGTCGATGGCTGGCCCGAGATAGTCGTGGCCGCCCGTGAGGTCGGCATTCAGGTCAATGGCCATGCCGCCATCAGATACCTGCTTCAGCACTCGTTCGTGGTTCTCGATCCACTGCTTGACCGAGTCGCCATGCGCTCGATGCCAGATGCCTAACTGCGCCTGGGTGACCTGGGTCTGACCCACGATCGGCGCTGGTGCAGCCGCACTTGCGGCGACCGTTTTCGTGGTCTTCCGGCCAGGGGTGAAGGCCCACGTAATGATCATCAGCATCAGGCAGACACCAATGATGATCAACGGAACTGCCGTGTCGGGATTAGAGAACTCAGGCACTGGTCTCATCGTACCGCTCGGGTTGCGCAGACTTTGGCCTCTTCTAGGGCTTCGGTATTACAACCAAAGGGTGACGATGGTGCCGATGGCATTAAACAAGAAGTGGGCGATCACAGCCGGGCCGAGCCGATTGGTCACGACCGCGCCCGTAGCGAGGACCAGGCCGACGGCGCCGAGCGCCGACAACAAGACCACCGTTTCCTGCCAGGTGGCATCGACCTGCCAATGGGGAAGGGCAAAGAGTAGCGACGAGGCAATGATGGCGAACACGCTGCCAAACGTCTTTTGTAGGACGCGCAAGATGAGTCCCCGGAAGAGCAACTCTTCGGCGAGCGGAGCACCAATCACAACAAGAAGGATCACGCCTACCAGCCAGATGGACCCGCGGTTATCTTCGAGAATGCCGGTGTTCGAGGCGTCTGCGGTGTCTTCGAGCCCCACCAATGCGGCCGCACCAAACGTTGCCGCCTGGGAGCCGGCCAAACAGAGGACGGCGAGAAGCAGGCCGATGAAGATGTCGTTGGGCAACGCCGAGACGAATTTCCAGTCGTGCTTGATGCCAAGGCCCTTGCGGCGTGAGACCAGCCATGGATAGGTGGCTTGCAGTATCTGAAACGCGGCGGTGCCAAAGAAAAGGGCATACACCGGATTGTCGGTGATCTCGTCACCGCCGATGGTTGTTGCGATGACCGTCACGGTGGTTGCCGCGATCATGGCACCCATGAACCAGACGACGGCCAGGAGCACATCGATCTCGCCCCACCACGGGCGTTCTCGTTCGCGATACATCCCAGTCCGGGGTCCTGAATCGGGTGATAACGGCGATGGATTTGGCGGAGAAGCCTTGGTCATTGGGATATTTCGCGTTCTATTTCGCGCATAGGCACTACAGACCGTACATTTGATGACTGTTCAATCACCACGCACAGCAAGGAAGCTGACCATGGGAAATCTCGTCGAGGGACGTGTAGCCGTAGTTACCGGAGCCGGCCGAGGCATCGGACGCGAGCATGCACTCATGCTCGCATCACATGGCGCCAAGGTCGTTGTTAACGATCTCGGTGGTGCCACCGATGGTTCCGGGACTGACGCCAGTCCAGCCGAGCAGGTTGTCGAAGAGATCAAGGCCATGGGCGGCGAGGCAGTTGTCAACGGCGCAAATGTCTCTGACTTCGCCGAAGCCAAGGCCATGATCGATCAAGCCGTGGACACCTTTGGTGGCCTCGACATCTTGATCAACAATGCAGGCATCCTTCGGGACCGCATGATCTTCTCGATGAGCGAGTCGGACTGGGACGGCGTCATTGGGGTACACCTCAAGGGCACGTATGCACCTACCCATCACGCTGCGAACTACTGGCGCGAACGGGCCAAGTCTGGCGAAGACAACGACGCTCGTGTCATCAACACATCGTCACCGTCGGGTATCTACGGCAACATTGGACAGGCCAACTACGGCGCTGCCAAGGCCGGCATCGCGGCATTCACCGTGATTACCGCCATGGAGCTCGCCAAGTACGGTGTGACCTGTAATGCGCTTGCACCAGCGGCATACACCCGTATGACCGCAGACCTTCCTGGTTTCTCACAGATGGACGAGGAAACCAAGGAGAAACTCGGTCCTCGCTGGATTGCCAACGTCGCCACATGGCTCGCAAGCCCTGAGGCTGCCGGTGTCACCGGACGGATCTTCGACGTTGCTGGCCAACGAGTCGGCATCGCCGAAGGCTGGGTCCTAGGTCCCCACGGCCAGCAGGGCGAAGACGCAGAGTCAGTCGGCGCTGTCGTCAATGAGATCATGGGTCAGGCTCGCTTGAACAGCAACATGTTCGGGAAGCCCGAAGGCGGCGTAGGTCGCCCGAACCACGGGTAGTCCGGGTAGTCCGCCTTTCGACTCGTTCCTCGCCGAAACGCTGTCTGAGCTAATGCCTCTACGGTCCCGGCGAGTTGGGTTGTTTGGGTAGTCCGCCTTTCGACTCGTTCCTCGCCGAAACGCTGTCGGAGCTAACGCCTCTTCGGTCCCGGCGAGTCGGGTTGTTTGGGTAGTCCGCCTTTCGACTCGTTCCTCGCCGAAACGCTGTCTGAGCTAACGCCTCTTCGGTCCCGGCGAGTTGGGTCTGTCAGATCACTTCTTGTGAGCAAAGGTCGAGCTGGAAGGCTCGGCCTTTGTCGTTTTCTTTCGGAACTGGTGGCTAACGGACGTGATGTAGCTCGACCTGGATGATCCGACCACCAACACGTATGCGATCGCCCGGCTCAAGGGCCATCGTCGTACTGGGTGCGATCTTGGTCCAGGCTTCGCTCTGGCCAGCCCGACTTAGATAGGTGCCGTTCGACGAATCCAGATCTTGTACGCCAACAAGCCAGTCGTCGAGCACAATCCGGGCATGTTTGCGTGACAGAGACAACGTGTCGTCGGTCAGGATCATTGGCGACGCTGTGCCCGCGATGACATCGGGGTGTGAGGTGGGCTCACGGCCGATCACCAGGTCTTCGTTGAGTGAGTACGTGGTGCCATCGTCGACGACCAGCACACCCAGTGGTGGCCGAGGTCCGTTGATGAGTACCACGGTATGGTGCACGCCCATCTTGGTTCCGCACTGCGAGCAATAGACCGCATCAGGATGGTTGTGATGTGCTTGTGAGCACGCAACACCGAGCACCATGACAGGTCCAACCTGAGCTGGTGCGGGTTGTGCTTTGGGTGTGGCGGTTGCGGGTGTGGGGTCTGGTGGTGTGATGTCTGAGGCTGGTGCGGGTGTGGGGTTGGCGGGTTGTGCTTTGGGTGTGGCGGTTGCGGGTGTGGGGTCGGCGGGTTGTGCTGAAGCAGTTTCCGATGCGGTCCCGTCGGCGGTGCCTTCGACTTCGGCGTCTGCGCGGGTAGCTGCCAGCACTGCGCCGCCGATACCGACCTCGACCCAGTCGGCCTCGACCGTGCCAGCCAACAAGTCCACATCGGGGCGAGCATCACGGGGGGCAGCATCTAAGTGCAGGCGAATATTGGCGGCTGTCTCGTTGACCCCTGCTCCGAGGGCATGGACCAGCACTTGGCCGTCGATTGGTCGCATCGAGCTATGCACCGAAGGCGACGTCAGCGCAATCTGGGCGGTACCCGAGGCGATCACATAGAGTTCGCCACCGGCGGTGAACAACATGGCGAAGGCGTCGGGTCCGCTGGTCTGGGCCATCGCAACCACGTGGTCGATCAGGTCAGGCTCGTTCTGTTTGTCCTCGATGAGAGCGATGATCTCGTCGCCGTCGGCGCTTGTGAGGACCACGAAACCAGCATCGGTCCGATGAGCCAGCCCGCCACCGCCTGTGGTGCGTGCGTGAGCGGTATAGAGATCTGCTTTCACGAAACTCCCCGGTGTGGTCGAGCGCTGCGGGACATCACGACGGTAGTGCGGACGAACAACAACGTGTGTTCCTTGGTGTGCTGGTCAGGGTCGGGCGAGTCGGTGTCGGGCTAGTTGGTCAGGCTGGTAACGACCAGCTTGGAGTCCGGCGGAACCTGGTGGCGCTCGATGAACCCTGCGAGTTCGTCAAGCGGCACCCATTGTGAATCGGTGACCTCGCCGTCGTTGAATACGAACGGGCCGTCGTGGCGACACACATAGAATCGACCGACCAACGCGACATCGGGTGCTTCGAAGGAGACGGGACCATGATCGGTGAGTTCGCCACTCACACCTGCCTCTTCCATAAGTTCCCTGTGGGCCGACGCCAGCCAGTCTTCGCCGACGTCACAGATGCCACCGAAGGCTAGATCCCATGCACCCGGGAAGACGTCCTTCCAATCGGCTCGTTTATGGACCAGTAGTCGGTCGTCGCTATCCAGCACCGCGACGTACACGGAGCGATGCCGTAGCGTGCGCGCTCGCATCTCGGCTCTTGTCACGATCTCGATCACGGCGCCATCTTCGTCGACATGTTCCACGAGCTGGGCTGCGGCGGCGGCGACAAGGTCAGTGGTATCGGCTGATGCCGAGTCGGGAGGTGCTTGTTCGGCTGTGGGCTCATCGGTGTTCATCAGTTGTCGCTCGTTTCTTCAACCTGGATCAGGATCTCTGCGATACCAGCGTTTGGTGCCTGGTCGTGCACACCAGCGCTGGCGAGCACGATCTGGTCGGATGTTGTTGCGAAGTCGACCGGGTGGGACCCGGATTCGCTCGGGATTACTTCCTCAAGAACGGCCGGTCCTGGTGACGCGAGTTCATCGATCGAGGTGCCCAAAATGACACCAGAGATTCGCCCGAGTTCCGATGATGCGCCATTGGATACGACCAGCTTGCTGGCTATGTCGCTGCCTGCCGAGATCTGCCGGGCCTTGTAGACCACGGCGAAACCGCCGCGACCAGTCACCTCGAGGTCTCGGTATCCCTCGATTTCAGTCATGCTGAGGTGCCTGCGCCACGCTGTGATCGTAGTTGCCTACTTCGGACAGTCCCGATCAGTGCTTCGCCGGAGCGCTCCCACACGAGACCTTCGGTAATGATGCGCTGACCTTCGACACGCTTGTGGCGCTACGGTCAGCGACGTGAGTGACTTCGATCTAGATGGCTTGTTCGTCGAACCTCGTCCCGACGAGGATGCATGGGAAGCGTTCCTGGACCTGGCGTTGGAGCGTATTGGCGGCGAGCGTTCACCTGGTCTGACGAATCGCAAGATCGGTGAACTCGAAACGGTGCTCGGTTGCCAGTTGCCATTCGAGGTCGGGCTGATGCTGGTGATGGGTGTGCCCAGTGACGAGCCGTGGCGTCAGTGGACAGATCCAGCAGCCGACTGGCCTGCATGGAACGAACGACTTGTCGCCGGGTTCGTGTTCGATGTCGAGCACAACGATCTTTGGTCGGTCGACTGGGGTCCAAAACCAGCCACGTTGTCCGACCAGGCCGATGTCGTGCGCTCACTGATCAACGAAGCTCCTGGGCTGTTCCCCATCTACGGGAACTACGTCGTTCCGCTCACGGCTGCCGATGGTGTGCCAAATTCCGACGGCAACCCGGTGTTGCTGGTCGATGGCAGCAACGTGACACTTATCGGCGACGATCTGGCCGCATGGATGCATCATCAGTTCGATGTACCACTGCCTATGTGGCCAGCCGAACAGCGCACCTTCCCGTTCTGGTCAACCAGCGCGAACTAACGGCTGGCGCACGCCCAAGACGCGGTCGTTAGCCCCGGTAGTTCTTGGCCCGCGGGTAGAGCCCTCGTAGCAGCAGCGGCGGCCGGAATCGGCGCCAGTTGGCTACGGGTTGCGAGAGTCGGTCAGCGATGACATACGCAACGGCGGTGTTGAAGCCCATGCCGGAATGGCTGCCAAAGACTTCGACGTTTTCGGCGATCGGGCTCTTGGTTTCCAAACACAGCTTCCAGCTGACGACCCCGTCGGTGCGGCTATAGACCGACGTTGCAGGAATGTGCAGCGGTGGTCGTTCCGCCATGGCGAAGGCTTCGAGGAAGTCGGCATCGTGCAGCGGTGACAACGAGTCCCACAGACCGGATACGGCACTGCGGTCGCCTAGACGGGTGCGAAATGGGCTGCCCAGCGTGATGACCTGACGAAAGTGTTCGGGATTTTCTCGAGCCAGATAGCGGGCAAAGATGCCACCCAAGCTCCACCCAACGACGCTGATCGGCGCATTGTTGTTGCTCCTGCGAATGCGGGCGACTCGTTTATCAAGTCCTTCGAGGATGTTAGGGGTTGGTCCCAGGTTCGTGCCGAGACGCCAGCCGTAGGTGCGATAGCCGAGATCGCGAAGCAACCAGCGCAGCGCAGCAGTCGAACGATCGGCGGCGGTGAATCCAGGCAAAACCAGCACGGGGTGACCGTCGCCCACGGGAAGTCGACGAAGTAATGGCAGCAACACGCGCCAGTTCGCATACTCGAGCGCGGCCCGCGACTCGAGGGCGGTCATCCAGAACGGTGGTGCGTCAACACCGGTTTCGGGTATCACCTGGGTCGCAGTCACAGTGCACTCACCATACCTCCGGCGGCGTGACCGATAACACGCCGGGGCATCAGCTGAGGCAGCCCTTTTTGGAGCCGCACGAGGGGTAGGTAGGGACCACCCCATGCAGGCGGTCCGCATCCGCTCGGTTCGGCGTCGGACATAACAACCTGTTACGACGGCGCCTTCTGCCAGGTTGTTTTTGCTGGACGGTTCGACAACTTCACGATTGCCTCAGACGGCAACGGTAGTTATCGACAGCCGATGCCAGTCGGTGACTACGACCTGTACTCGTTCTGTGGGTCTGAGTTGGCCTTTGTTGACTTCCCCAACTTCACGGTGCGGGTAGATCCGGGGGAGAACACCGGCGACGTGTACCTCGCGACATGTCCGGAGTACGTGGTCGGGCCATAGCGTTTTCCTCGACCGACGATGATCTTCGCCCGTCTATCTTGGTAACCGTGAACATCACGCTGCTGTACTTCGACGATTGCCCTAACTGGCTCATCGCCAACGACCATCTTGAGACGCTCGTCGTCGAGCATCCCGAGATATTGATTACTCGCCATATCGTTGATACCGCCGAGGAAGCCGCTCGCACTGGGTTTCGTGGTTCACCCAGCATCCTGGTAGATGGTCACGATCCTTTCGCCGGGCCGGGCGACCTGGTTGGATTGTCGTGTCGCATCTATCAGACACCGGAGGGTCCAGCGGGCTCGCCGACACTCGAACAGCTTCGGAAGGTCGTCGCTCGATCCGATTAGAGCTCTCTAACTGCATCGGGGACAAGGGCGACGATGAACCAGGGTTAACGCTTGAGTTTGAGACCCGCCTCGTCGGCAAGTGCGTAGAGATCATCGACGATCATGTCGAGCAGATCCCACAGGTCGGGCACGAGTTCGCGGCAGGCGACAAGGCCGAAGTCGAGCCAGTCGACATAACTCTGCACAGTGATGTTTAGGCCCTGGCCGTCGACCACGGTTGACACTGGGTAGTAGTGCAGCAACTGGGCATCACCGAGGAACAGCGGAGCCCGCGGTCCTGGCACATTGGAGACGACCAAGTTTGCTGGTGGGTTGGTGCGATCAGCCAGCCGGGTACGGGCTGCCAAGCGGGCGGCGCGAACGGCTAGCGCCGGCGGAGCCAAGTCACTGAGATCGGCAATCATGTCCGCGGGCATCAGGTCGAATTGACCCTTGGCGGCGACCATGGATTGGTGGACATCAGCCACTCGCTGGACCGGGTCGTCGACGGTGGTCGGCAAATCGGCGAAGATCGCTGACACTCGGTTGGACCATTTCTCGGTTTCTTCACCAGTGCGAATTGAGACCGGGATCATGGCGATCAGATTCTCGTCGGGTAGTTCGTCGTGCGAATCGAGGTACCGACGCAGACCACCAGCGCAGACCGCCATCACGACGTCGTTCACGGTCGCGCCGAGTTCGTTCTTGATTGCACGTACGTGTTCGAAAGGCACCGCCTTGTACGCGAAGCGGCGATGTGCGGTGATCGTGGCGTTGAACGGGGTGCGAGGGCCGCCCATACGGGGTAGCAGCGGAACCTGGTCTTGTTCATCGGCCTTGTCAGGCGAGCCGAGCGCTCGACGGACAACTTCGCCAGCAGGACCAGGGATGCCTCGCTGTAGCGAACCAGCGACCGTGGTGAAACCCTGGTTGCGGGTGACTCGACCGAGTTCGTTCAACATCTTGATCTGTAACCGGAGGGCCTTCGCAGGGGTCTTGACCATGCCGAATGCGGTGCGGGCGAGGAGTTCGCCGGTGCCGGGTTCGGATTCGGGCGCCCAGTTGCGGTGTTCGTCGCTGGTTTCAGGGTCGAGCAACAATGCGACCATTTCGGCCCCGGCAGCGCCGTCGATGGTGCTGTGGTGCAGCTTGAGTAAGACAGCGAAATCGCCAGATGCGAGCCCTTCGATCACGTAGGCCTCCCATAACGGACGGGAGCGATCCATGGGCCGACCGATGAGTCGGCCGACAAGATCACCAACCTGTTGGTCGTTACCTTCGCCAGGTACACCGATGTGGCGAACATGGAAGTCAAGATCGAAGTCGGGGTCGCTGATCCAGTACGGACGATCGAGGCCGAGTGGGACCTCGACCAGTCGCCTGCGGAATGGTTCGAGGAGGCCGAGCTTCGATTCGATCTGATCGCGAAGTACTTGGTACGGATCGAAGTCCTTGTTGCCTGTAGGTCGCTGGTAGATCGACAGGCTGCTGATGTGGCCGAACGATGTCGACGTCTCCAGGTTCAGGAAACTTGTATCGAGCCCGGTGAGCTGCTTCACGATGTTGCCTCCGGGGGAGCAGCCTGGTCGGCTGTAGGTGCAGTGACTGGTGCTTCTGTGGCGACGGGTTCGGTGGCAACCGACTCGGTGGCAGCAGATTTCTTGGGCGTAGCCGTTTTCTTGACGGCCGCTTTTTTGGCCGCAGGCTTCTTGGCGACAGCTTTCTTCGCCACAGCTTTCTTTGCGGGCTTCTTTGCAGCTGGTTTCGGCCTGGCGGCCGGCTTCTTAGTAGCGGCTTCCTTGACAGCAGGTTTCTGTTTTGCAGGAGCTTGGGCAGCAAGCGTCTGGACCGCAACCTCGGCGAACATGTCGGCAAACGCCTGCTCGACATGGTCACGGAATGCTTGTGGTTCCGTAATCGACTCAGGATCGATGAACATACCGATTTCGAAACCACCGCAGTGCGACATCGCGGTGATGTTGGCGCCAGTTCCGGCGACGGGGCCCATGGCGATGATTCGTTCAACCCGAGCGCCAGCGCAGAAGAGCTCCATGGGAGCGCCTCGCAAGTTGGACGTTGCGAAGTCGATGCGTGCTCCCTGCGACCGAGCGGCCCGAGTCACGACCGAGGTTGGCAACATGTTTGCGATTCCAGACAGGCCGCCGATACCGCCGGTGCGTTCGGCCTGATCGCGGGCGTCTTGTGTCGCTTGGTGCACGAGTCGCAGCCGCTCGATGATCGAAATCGGCCCACCTGGCAAACGGATGGGGACCGGTGTGAACGAGTTACCACCTGCCTTGCTGTCGATGCGAGTGCTGAGCACAAAACTTGAGTTGAAGGTCTGATCAGGCGCTCCGCGTTCTGCGTGGTACCGGTGGGCACCCTCGGCCAAACCAGCCATGAACGCGTCGTTCAAACTTCCACCAACCGCGTGGCCAGCTGTCTTGAGATCGTCGACAGTCAGGCTGACGTGTTCAAGGTGGCGATGTCGTGACCGGCCGGTCCACAGCGGTGAACCATGGCTTTCAACATCAGATGCTGGGGAGAGTTGGTGCACTGCGGCCGCGGCGGTCTCACCAAATGTCGTGAGCTTTTCGTTCATACGGCCGGGGTCCGCAGGCCACAGAACGACCTCGCCGGCAACTCGGCGAGCAATACCCATCTGACGACGAGCGAGATGGCCAACGCTGGCGCGCACCGCGTCGGCGAGCGACGAGTCACTGTCGCCACCGGACTCCTTGACCGGTGACGCTCCGACACGGGCGGCGATAAACGCCTCGAGGTCAACCTCATCAGGAGCGGGAGCGTCGCGGGTGAGCTGCTGGTACATCTCGGCCATACGCATTTGGCCGATGCCATCGGCGATGACGTGGTGCATCATGGAGTAGATCGCACCGCCGCCATTGTCGAGGCCCTTGATCGAGACAAAACGCCACAACGGACGTGTGCGGTCGAGTGGTTCGTTGTACAGGCGGGTGGCCAGGTCAAACAACGTGCGTTCGCTGCCGTCGGCCGGAAGCTCGATTTCCTGCAGATGATACGCGAGGCCAAACTCCGCGTCGGGGGCCCATGCCGGTGTCGACAGTCGAGCGAAGCCGGGCACGACTCGTTCACACAACCGGGGCATGAGCACGATGGCCGCTCGGAGCGTGCGACGTAGATGTTCGAAGTCTGCGGGCTGGTCAAGCAGCGTGAGCGATGCTCCGCTGGCGTTGAGCCACGGGTCCTTCTCGATATTCCACATGAGCGCTTCGTGTTCGCTCATGCGGTCGGATGCTTCAAATTCTCGTTCTTTGCGGGCCATGCGTCGGCGTCCTCTCAGGGGTATTCAGGAATCGGTGAAATAGGTGTCAGGTGTCGGTGCCGGGACGGCGCACAGCCTCGGCATTGGGGTCGCCTTTGTACCCAGGGGGATAGGTGCGAGCCAGCTCATCGGCGGTTGGTGTGCGCTTCTCGCGTGCCTCGTCGGGGAGGAGAGCCATGATTGCCTTCATGATGGCCGTGGTGTCGGCGTCGACGTCTGTGTAGTCCAGGGCGACAGGTTCGCCGACCACTGCTGAGACATTGGGGCGATCCACGGGAAGAAGGCGAGGCAACCGCGAGCTTCGGGGCCACACGTTCTCCGTGCCCCACAAGCCGATTGGGATGACCGGCGCGTTGGTCATCGCTGCCAGCTTGGCTGCGCCCCATCGACCTTTGAGTTCGGTTTCGAAGAAGGCTGGTCCGCGAGGAATCGTGCCTTCGGGTGCGATCATGACAGCCTCGCCGCCAGCAATCGCTTCGGCTGCCTTCAGCAACGGTTCGTCGGAGCCGGACGCACGCTCGACCCGGACACCACCAATAGCCGCCATGAGTTTGCCGATGATCGGTGCATCGAAAACTTCCTTCTTGCCGAGCCCACGGATATTGCGGCCGGAGCGAGCGGCGAGTAGGCCCATGACGGTTGTATCGAAGTAGCTGCGGTGGTTGAAGACCAGGATTGCGCCGCCGGTTTCAGGGATATTGGCCAGGCCATCGAAGGTGATGTTGGCGTAGGGCGCCACGATCTCGGGGCGCATGAACGGACGGCTCCACTCCTGGATCTCGCGGCCTGCAATCTTGACGACACCTTCGTTCTTGTCGAGGTGGCGGATCGGCCAGCCTTTTATGGTGGCGGTCATGGTCAGGTTCGGATCAGGATTGACTGCCACCGGGTGCCCAACGAGGTCAAGCATGGGTGAGTCGTAGTAACTGTCGCTATAGGCATAGCTGCGGTCGAGTCGGACATCGTGTGCTTCGGCCCAGGCGGCGACGGCGCCGGCTTTTTCGGTTCCCCACACGAAGGCGCCGTCGATTTCACCCAGGTAACTTCCGTCGGCACTCTTCCACTTGGTGCAGATCACATCATCAAATCCGAGTGCATCGGCGAGTGGGCGCACGAAGGCTTCGGGTGAGGTTGTTGCCAGAACCAGCTTGAGGCCGTCAGCACGGTGCTTTTCGAAGAGGCCAGCGGCGAATGGCTGAATGTCTCCGAGCAACTCTTGTGATGCGGCTTCGCACGCCTTCGCAACCGCAGCCACGTTCCAGCCTTTGGACGTGCGCACGGACAGTTTGGCTGGAACCATGGTCAGTCGGCTTTCGCCGACCTCTTCGTAGAACTTCAGGAACAAGTTTGCGAGCGGGATGTCGTGATGTTCGGTGATTCCGGCATCGGCGATGTAACGAGCAAAGACGGGAGCAGAGGAGCTGCGGATCAGCGTGCGATCCAGATCGAAGAAGGCTGCGGCGAGAGACATAGGGATACATTATGTCAGTCGCTGACATTCGTCAATTGCTGACATCAAATAGATTTTGGGTTACGCTCCATCGATGACCACTGTCGAACCGCGACTCGAACCCGGCGATGTACTCGTCGACCCCGCGCCGCGAGTAAGCGACCCCGAGGCGGGTCGTCGTTCACGCAAGAAGCAACGCACTCGAGACGATCTGATCGCCGCAGGCGACTACCTGTTTGCGACTCAAGGGTTCGATGCAACAACAACGACCGACATTGCCGAACGGGCCGACGTGTCCCAGCGAACGTTGTTTCGACATTTCCCCACAAAAGAGTCACTGCTCTACGGCGATCTCGACGACACACGGTTGCAGCTGCGCGAGTCGCTTGCGTCGCGTCCCGCCGATGAACCAATTCTCGTGTCGGTCCGCGAATCCATGTTGTCGCTCGCCGAAGACTTCGAACGCCATCGTGATCGGCGGCTTCTCCAAGCCCGGTTGGCGGCCAGTTCACCAGCAGTGTCTGCCTACAGCCGTGCCGTCGTGCAGTTCAGTTGGGAACGAGAGATCATCGCTGCGGTTGCCGCCCGCCTCGGCGTTGACCCACTCAAAGACCCTCGCCCAGAAGTCGTTGCCGGTGCAGCGATGTCCGCAGTGCGCATAGCCATGCGCCAATGGACCGTGAGCGGTGGCACGTTGGACTTCATGACACTCAATGCTGCGGCACTGGAATCCATAGCCAGCCTGTCTGACCTGGGGTAGTGGTAGGGCACGCAGGTTCTTCAGGCGGCGTGGGAAGGCGGAGCGTTGCTCCGTTGCACCGCACGATTGTGACGAAACCCAGCGAAGTACTCGGCTGGTTCGACAGAGCTTGACATTCCAGATCGATTATTTCGTCTCAGCGAACCGAAATCTACTCGCCGGAACCGATGCGCTCCGCGTCTGGCTGACCCTCGACACTCGGGAAATGGCAGGCCACCGGATGCCCCAGGCCTTGCGATAAGGAAGACCTGTGCGTCCATGCGAGCGTGCCGTTGGGGGACACGGTCGCCGTCGATCACCGGTGATCGTTGGCGACTGAGAGATACGCGAGAGCTCCTTGGTCAGATATTGCTGGAGTGATTGACCTGCTTCCTCGGCCCGACGCTGCAAGTTCGCATGGACCTCGGCTCGAAGATCTCGGATCAAGGCGATCGGCACGCTTGCACGGATCACCGATCGCAAACAAGCCGCTCGGTAATCCCCGCCCGAGACGCTAGAAGCCTTCAGGATCACCGACATGTCATGCGAAGTCACACGCCTAGGTATCATCGGTGAGCGCTGCGAAATCACCGACGAAGCGTCGCTTGACAGATGGTGCAGCGTCTCGCAAACACTGTTTTGGAGCTTCAACATCTAGGTCCCGGTGAGATTGCATCTGGTCGGGATAGGCACGCTGCGATGAAGGTGCTCCTCGGTGTGGTTGGGCCTGGGTCAGCTACGTTGGCTGGTTGGCGACCGGTGTCATAGTGTCGTGGTCGAAGCACTTACATAAGGGCAAGCAGGGGTAGACAGTCGCGCGTGAATCTTGCATCCATTATCGACGGGCACGACGGCGCATCTATCGCGCTCATCGAAGACGACCGCCACGTTTCATATGCCGAATTGCGAGAGCGGGTGGCCGCGATGCGCGCCCACTTCGGCTCGATGGGGCTTGGTCTTGGTGACCATGTCGCTGTGGCCTGTGGCAACGAGATTCACTTCGTCGTAGCCACGCTCGGTGCATTGGGTGCGGGTTGTGTCGTGGCGCCGATAAATCCGTATTCGCCGATCAATGAGCTCAAGCGCAAAGTCGCACCCCTCGATGCAAGATGCATCGTGATTGGCGCCGTTGCTCGTGACATGCTCGACCATGCTGATGAGTTCGATGCGCCACTGATCGACATGAAGACGGTGGCCGATTCAGCCGATGCGCCGTCATCGGTTCTCGACGTTGACCCAGATCACCTCGCTTTCCTGCTGTCGACCAGTGGCGTCTCGGGCACGCCCAAGATCGCCATGCTCAGCCACAACAACCTTGCATGGGTACAGCAGTCGATCGTCGGTGATGGCCCTCAGCAGCTTCGTGCCGATGACGTATCGCTGGCGGTGCTTCCGCCAGCGCACATCCTGGGCCTCAACCTGGTGATCCTGAGCGCGTTGCGTGCCGGTGGTGCTGTTGTCCTGCAACATCGTTTCGACGTCGATGAAAGCCTGCGTTTAGTCAGCGAACATCAGGTCACCATGATTGTTGGCGCCCCGCCGATGTGGCAGCGATGGGCTGCTGCCGATGCGCCTGCAGACGCAATGGCCTCGGTTCGTTTTGCTCGGTCTGGTGCAGCTTCGCTTCCGGCCGATGTCTACGAGCGTCTCCGCACCCACTGTGGTGTCGAAGTTCGCCAGGGTTATGGCCTGACCGAATCCTCCGCTGCTCTGGCCACCGGCCGCGGTCTCGACGTGCGTGTCACCTCGGTCGGCAAGCCGCTGCCCGGCGTTGAAATGGTTCTTGTCGACGACGACGGTGAACCCGTTGACATTGGTGACATTGGCGAGGTCGTCGTGCGGGCGCCATCGGTGTTCAAGGGGTATCTGAACGATCCCGAGGCGACGGCATCGATTCTGACCGATGACGGCTGGTTGTGGACCGGTGACGTTGGGTTGTTCGACGACGACGGTTACCTCTACCTTGTCGACCGGGTCAAAGACATCATCATCGTGTCGGGTTTCAACGTGTACCCGGCCGAGGTTGAAGACGTGCTCATGGAACACCCCAACGTGCGTGGTGCGCTTGTTGTCGGCGGAGCCCATGGTGCAACCGGTGAGACCGTGATCGCTCATATCTCTGGTGACGTATCCGTCGAGGATCTTGCGGAGTTTGCGTCGTCGCAGCTGAGTCGGTACAAACGCCCAACCGAGTATCACATCGTCGAAGAGCTGCCGCAGACTGCTGCTGGCAAACGTCTGCGTCGCGAGCTTCGCAAATGAGCAAGGGGGCGAAGTTCCTCTTCGAATCCGCCCCCGACCTACCTGGCAACGAACGAGTTAGCCGGTACGGCTTGGCGTTGATTCGTTCCGTGGTGTCTGGGTTATGGAACGTGACTGTCGAAGGCGTGGAGAACGTTCCCCTTGAAGGCCCAGCCGTCATCACGCCAAATCATCTGTCGTTCTGTGACTCCATCTTTGTGCCGTACGCCTTACCCCGCCGGGCGTGGGCGATTGGCAAGGGCGAATACATGGACGACTGGAAGACGAAACATCTTTTTCCAGCGTTTGGCATGATCCCGGTCGACCGAACTGGCGGCAAGGCGGCTATGGATGCGCTCGATACTGCAGCCAAGGTGCTCGACGGTGGGCACCTCTTCATGATCTATCCCGAGGGAACCCGTTCTCGCAGTGGCAACCTCCACAAGGGCCGCACCGGTGCTGCTCGTTTAGCGGCACGGTGTGATGCGCCGATCATTCCGGTCGGGCACGTGGGCACGCTTGACGTCCAACCTCCGGGCGAGTTCATGATGAAGCCCCGCAAGGACGTGACTGTGCGATTCGGCGTCCCGATGTGGGCCCGTGACTTCGGCGACCCAGATGACCCTCGTGTCAAGCGCAAGTTCACCGACGCAGTGATGTTCGAGATCGCTGCGTTGTCGGGTCAGGACTATGAGCACACCTACGCCGGAGACAAGACCGCAGCCATCGAGGAATCCGCAACTCGACCAACGGCTCCGAGCCAGGTTGTCCCCACGATGCCGACCAAGCTGGCCTCCCGTCAACATCGCTTGAAAGATGTAGCGGCGACCACAGACATGAACGGTCCGTCTGGGTCGGACAGCACCGGCCACGACAGCGGAACGCATCCTTCTGAAGCGGCCGCCAACGTCGCTGACTCCGGATTACCACCGTCTGTTGTGACGGCGGGAACCGCTACAGCACCAACCAAACCGACGAGGCCAACCAAACCAACTCGGCCTGGTTCCTGAGGCAGACTCACTCCTCAAAAGTTTCAAACCTGAGTGGAATAGACTCAGGTTTTGTGTGTTGATTGATTGAGTCACGACATCACCGCTATGTCAGCCCATACAGGCAGGCAAAAACGCTGGTCCTACGTGATACTTGAGCTAATTCATCAGTGCGGACATGCTGTGCTGAGAACTACCGAGGAGATGGAGAATTCCCATGGCGCTCGATCCCAGCAAATGGACCCACAAGACCAGCGAAGCCGTGCAAACGGCGATGGAACTCGCGACCAGTCGTAGCCACCCGAATCTCACCCCTGATCATCTGCTGCTCGCTCTGCTCGGCCAGTCCGACGGCCTCGTACTCCCGCTGCTGCAGCGGGTTGGTGTTGCGCCGCTTTCGTTGCGCAACAAGATCGAGGATCGCCTTGGCAAACTGCCTAGCGCCTACGGCGGCGACGCCCCCCAAATGAACAAGGAGTTGTCGCGGGTCTTCGAGAACGCCGACATTGCTCGCAAGGATCTCACCGACGAATACCTCTCGACTGAACATCTCTTGTTAGCGATGAACGAGCGACTCGACGTCGAGACCAAGGTGCTGCTGCAAGCGTTGTCCGAGGTCCGTGGCAGCCAGCGGGTTACCAGTCAGAACCCCGAAGACACGTACCAGTCGCTTGAGAAGTACGGCACTGATCTGACCAAGATCGCGGCCGAAGGAAAGCTTGATCCGGTCATCGGTCGCGACGAGGAAATCCGGCGCACGATCCAGGTGCTCAGCCGCCGGACGAAGAACAATCCGGTACTTATTGGTGAACCCGGTGTTGGAAAGACCGCCATCGTCGAAGGTCTCGCTCGCCGTATCGTCGAAGGCGACGTGCCCGAGGGCCTCAAGAACAAACGAGTCATTTCACTGGATCTGGCCGCAATGTTGGCAGGGGCTAAGTACCGCGGTGAGTTCGAAGAACGGCTGCAATCCGTGCTCAAGGAGATCGTCGACGCCGAAGGCCAAGTGATCACCTTTATCGATGAGATGCACACGGTTGTTGGCGCTGGTGGTGCCGAAGGCGCCATGGATGCCAGCAACATGCTCAAGCCAATGCTTGCCCGAGGTGAGCTGCGCATGATTGGTGCAACCACGCTCGACGAATACCGCAAGTACGTGGAAAAAGACTCAGCGCTCGAACGTCGATTCCAGCAGGTGTTGGTCGAGGAGCCGTCGGTCGAAGCCACCATTGCCATCTTGCGAGGCCTGAAAGAGAAGTACGAAGTCCACCACGGCATTCGTATTCAAGATGCTGCCCTGGTGGCTGCAGGCATCCTGAGCGACCGTTACCTCACCGGCCGTTTCTTGCCCGACAAAGCCATTGACCTCATGGACGAGGCCGGCTCCAAGCTACGTATTGAGATCGATTCGATGCCCGATGAAATCGATCAGGTCGATCGTCGTATCCGTCAGCTCGAAATTGAACGAGTCGCACTCGCCAAAGAGACCGACAAGGCGTCGGGTGAGCGGCTTGCGTCTCTCGACGAAGAACTTGCGAATCTGAATGAAGACCTGACTGGCATGCAGGCGCATTGGCAGGGTGAAAAAGACGCCATCACGTCGATTCGAGATCTCAAGGAGGAACTCGAGGCGGTGAAGATTGAAACCGAGAACCTCGAGCGTTCCGGTGATCTTGCTGGGGCTAGCGAACTCCGTTACGGGCGCACACCTGATATCGAACGCGATATCAAGGTGGCGACCCTGCTACTTGACGATCTCCAGAAGGATCGCAAGATGCTCAAAGAAGAGGTCGACGAAGAAGACATCGCCGAAGTCGTGAGTCGAATTACAGGCGTGCCCGTGTCTCGGCTCATGGAGGGTGAGGTGCAAAAGCTCATCCGGCTCGAAGACGTGCTGCACGAACGTGTCATTGGCCAAGACGAAGCTGTCGACAAGGTTGCTAATGCGATTCGTCGGAGCCGTGCTGGTCTGAGTGATCCGAACCGTCCTATTGGTTCGTTCATGTTCCTCGGCCCGACCGGTGTTGGCAAGACTGAGCTTGCTCGGTCGTTGGCCGACTTCCTCTTCGACGACGAACGAGCGATGGTCCGTATCGACATGAGCGAGTACATGGAGAAACACTCCGTTAGTCGCCTGATCGGAGCGCCCCCTGGTTACGTCGGTTACGACGAGGGTGGCCAGCTCACCGAAGCCGTCCGCCGCCGTCCATACTCGGTTGTGCTGCTCGACGAGATCGAGAAGGCTCATGCCGACGTGTTCAATGTGCTGCTGCAGTTGCTCGACGATGGACGTCTGACCGATGGTCAAGGTCGCACGGTCGACTTCACGAATGTGGTGTTGATCATGACCAGCAATCTTCCGATTGATCCCAAGGATTACTTCAAGCCAGAGTTCGTGAACCGGATCGATGACATTGTTCGATTCACGCCACTTGAGCTTGTTGACTTGGAGCGGATCGTAGATATTCAGCTTGCTGGACTCGCAGGCCGATTGGCTGAACGCAGACTGGTCCTCGATGTGACCGCTGCCGCGCGGGTCAAGATCGCCGAACTGGGTTACGAACCTGCCTTTGGTGCTCGCCCGCTCAAGCGGGTCATCCAGCGTGAGCTTGGTGATCGAATTGCGCTCGCCGTGCTCGAAGGCACCTTCCCCGAAGGTTCCACCGTGCTCGTCGATGTCGACCCAGCTGCAGATTTCGAGGTCGAGGGTGCTTCGTTCATCGTCACCCAAGGCGAAGCTGCCGTTGCTGCCTGAGCTGTTGTGTCATCATCGGACCAGCCTCGATAATGACGATGGCGGCCTAACTAGGGCTCAACTTGTGGAGTTGTGGCGTGTGAACGAGTTCCTACCCATGCCGACGTTGGTGGTGTTCGGTTGTCTCCGTAAAAGCGACCCGCCATGTGCGTCGCTGTGTGTGGATGGGTGTGGGTTTCCGCCGAGATACTCACGTCTGTTCCTATGTTGTGTTGCTTTGCCGAGTATCGCGCATGACCATTAACTGCGCATTACTGGTCATGAACGCAGGGTGCGGTGTGAGGATGTACAAAACGCAGCCGACTCGACGCGGGACTATGCTTCGGAGGCGCAATAACAGCGGTTATTGCGCGCTGAATCGTCATGCCGCCGGTCGATCGAGCGGCGTAGGGGAAATTTGTGGACGCAAAAAAGGCACCGGTGGAAGACTGGACGACAGACTTCGACCACACCCACCCCGACTATGCGGCAAACGCCCATCAGATCTGGGACGACCTTCGAGAGGAATGTCCGATTGCTCACAGCGATCGATTCGGTGGCATGTGGATGCCCACTCGCCACGAAGACATTGCCGCCATCGCTGCGAACAAGGACGGTCTCTACACAAGCCGTGGCGTAGTCGTGAGCGAGGTTCGACCTGACATTCCTGCGCCGATTGGCTACGCACCGCCGATCACCAGCGACCCGCCATTCCATGCGCCGGCCCGCAAGTTGCTGCTCGGACCGTTCGCGCCTCGCAAGGTGCAGGCGTTGGAGCCTTTCACCCGCGAGTATTGCCATTCGCTGGTCGATGCCGCGCTGGAGACGTCGAATGAACAGGGCTGGTTCGACGCAGCCATCGGCTATTCGCAGAACATCCCGGTCAAGGTCATCGCCCAAATGTTGGGACTACCGGCTGAAGACGGTCCGGTCTTCCGCCGCTTCATTCACAACATCATCGAGAATCCTGTCCAACGTGAGATCCCCGAAGAGGAAACGGTTGAGTGGTATTTCGACCAGCAGATCGCAAAACGTAAGGCCAACCCCAAACCACCGGGCGAAGGCGATCTCATCGACCATCTCCTGAACGTCGAGATCTTCGGCGAGGCGCTGGCGCCTGAACATGTTCGAGGCACGGTTGTCCTGCTGCTTGTTGCCGGCATCGATACCACCTGGTCCTCGATTGGTTCAGCGATTTGGCACCTTGCGCAGCATCCGAACGACCTTGCTCGTTTCCGTGATGACCCAGAGGTGCGCCCGTTCGCTGTCGAAGAGTTCTTGCGGGCCTATGCGCCGGTGACCATGGCTCGCATGGTCGCTGAAGATCATGAACTACAGGGTTGTCCAATGAAAAAGGACGACTGGTTGCTGCTGCCATTCCCAGCAGGCAACCGAGACCCCGAAGCATTCGAGGACGCCGACAAATTTGTCATCGATCGGCAGAAGAACCGCCATGGCGCATTCGGTCTTGGTATTCATCGATGTCTCGGGTCGAATCTGGCCAGGATGGAACTATCTGTGGCGCTCGATGTGTTCGTCGACCGCATCCGCGACTTCTCGTTGGTTGACCCGGCGAACGTCCGGTTCTCGACCGGCCAGATCCGGGGTCCACGCGAACTTCCTGTTTCTGTGAAGACGAACGTATAGCGTCGGGCGCGTACGTGCGATACTCGATCAGGCCAGCGGGCTTGGCTGTGCTTGAGTACAAGGGGTTTCTATGAAGATCAATTACAACCGCGAACTCTGCCAAGGGCATAACCGCTGCTACATGTTGGCCCCCGAGATTTTCGACGTCGACGACGAGGGCTACGCAGTGCTCAAGATCGAGGGTGAGATCCCTGCAGAGTTGCACGACAAGGCGCAACTCTGCGTGGATAACTGTCCTGAATACGCCATTGAGATCGCAGAATAACCACCATACGCTTGGGTAGTAGATCAAGGCGGAGCTAGTGGGCAGCGACGCGTTACCGGCAGCATTGCCTGATTACGAGATCACGCAAGAACTTGGGCGCGGTGCCATGGGCGTCGTTTACCTGGGCGCCACCGAGCGCTTGACCGTCTGGCCGTCATCAAGGAACTGCCTCCTTCGCTGCCGGCGACAGCGTTCGGGAACGGTTCTTGACTAAGGCTCCTGTTGTCGCAGCGCTCGATCCCCCGACATGTTTGCCATCATGATTTCGTGGACAGCGACGGCCACCTAGCACTGGTCATGGAACGTCTGCCAAACGACAGCTAAGGGAGCAGTTCTTGCGTCACGGCCTGGCCGCACCTCGTGCCTGTGGCCTGGTACTGGCCACGCTCTCTGGCGTGCACCATGCCCATGGCAAGGGCATCATGCACCGCGATATCAAGCCCGAAAACCTGATTTTTACCCACGACTGGCAGCTTAAAGTCACGGACTTTGGCATTGCTCAAGTGCTTACGGGCAGAGAGACCATGGGCACCATGGAAGGCGCAATCGTTGGCACGCCAGCGTATATGTCGCCCGAGCAAGCCGAAGGCCGTACCTGCGGGCCACAAGCCGATGTCTACGCGTCGTGCGCAATGCTCTACGAGATGCTCACGGGCGCGTTGCCGTTTCCGCATGCAGTCAATGCCATGTCTATGGCTACCGCTCGCCTGACCGATGATCCGGTTCCAATCACCCCACTCGCCCGCATTGCCAGTGGTGCTTGCGCTTTTTGGGCTTGCGTTAGCGGCATTGTTCGCATTGAATGGCCTCGGTTCCGATCCCGTTGCCGGTGACTCAGTCTCGGTCACGGTGGATGCTCAGCCTGTGCAGTCCAAACAGATCGCCGAAGTAGATCTGACGGCCCCGTTCGAGGTCGGCGACCTTCGTTGGCATCCCAATCGGGTCAGCCCAACACGAAAACGAAACGGTTAATACCGGTTATTTGAAGCGGATCACCTTCGCCAGCGTCGGCCGCTAGACATGCTTCGGCGTTGGTTGTCGGGCTACTTCGTGGGGAGCTCAGCGCCCCAGAGCACCGGATAGACCATCTGGTCACCGACCCCCTTGAGTTCGACGAGTTCGCCGTGGCCAAAGTGTAGATCGCCTCGGGCAGACGCAATCTCGCGGACGATAGATGAAACCAGGATCTGGCCGCCCTCGGCCATAGCTCCAACTCGGGCAGCGATGATGACATGGCGTCCAAACAGATCGCCAGAGTCCTGGCGGATTGCCTCGCCGGTATGCATTCCGATCCGGATCCGCACCGCATTGACGGGATCCGCGACAGCCTGACGATGGAGCGCTTGTTGGATTTCGCTGGCGCAGATGATGGCGCGACGGGCGCTGTTGAAGGTGATCATGAACCCGTCGCCCTGGTTCTTCACAATGAATCCGGCATGGGCCGCGACCTGCTGCTCGACGAGTTGGTTGTGCCAGGTCAGGATCTCGTACCAGCGATGGTCCCCAGAGCGCAGGGCATGTTCGGTCGACGATTCGATGTCGCTGAACATGATGGTGACGGTGTCGTCGCCGCTGCCACTTGGCAGCGATATCTGATCACCGAAGCTGGCAACCAGTTCGTCCATGCTCGTGCGGCGAGTCTCTTCGGCTGCAGGCGACGGCCGTACGACCTGGTCGCTGCTGCGGAGTCCGGAGGGTCCAGGATGCGGGTTGTTCGTGCTGCCCGGATTGATCGTTGCCACGATGGTGCCGCCAATATCGCGGCGGGTGGGTTGGCTCACTGCGGCAGGCGGGCGAGGGGTTTCGACAACGATTGTGGTGTCGCCGAGCGTCAGATGCGAACCGGCACCCAGGGTGGCTTCGCCAGTAATCCGGATCTGGTCGAGGAATGACCCGTTGGTGCTGCCCAGATCGGTTACGAGAACACCACCGCCCGCAGGGTTAAGCCTGAGGTGCTCGCGCGACACTTTTTCGTCGGCCAGAAGCAGGCCATCACATTCGCGGCCGATAACTAATGGCTCGGCAATCGTGAGATAGAGATCTGAGCGGCCCGGTTGGGTCACCTTCACGGTCGGATACATGTAAGCCCCTTCGCAAAAAGGATCGTAGTGCTGAATCGGGCAGGAGATGGCACGAGACGTGTACTAGAGCTGTAAGTGGGACAGAAATGCTGGTTTACTCGGCTATGACTTTGCCTCGCTGGGAGAGATGATCCCGGGCACTCCAATGAGGAGGAGCGTCAACGCACCGCCAGTTAGCGCCAGCCGGTTGATGATGTTCGCTTCGCCTCGGGCGCCACCGATCTTGCGATTGACGAGCAGTTCCACTTGGGGGTATTGGCCGGCACACGAGATGGTTTTGGTGAAGGTGTCCCGATCGACTGCCGGCGCTGGCCTCACACTTGCGGTGGCATTCTTGGCGCTGCGCATTTGGCCACTCGACACGCTCATGTGGGTGATGTTCACCGCTGTTGGCGCAATCAGTGGCTACGCAATCGGCCTTATCCTGCCCGGCGCCGACGATGAACTCATCGACATCCTCGACGAACAAGATGTTCTCGACGCCGTCGTCGGAGCCAAAGCCGAGTTCTAGGAGCAAAAGTTACTTCCCCTGGGGAGGTAACTTTTCGTAGGCGCATAGGACTCACATGTGCTTGTTGGCGCACGTGGGTTAACGTCAGCACAGAATAAACATGTGAAGGGGGCATCATGACGCTGAAAATGGGTATCTACCTGAACTCGCAACATCCCGAGGACGAGGATGCGGGTCAGCACCTGCGGGCGATCGTGGAGCAAGTCAAGTCGGCCGAGCGGTTGGGTTTCGATTCGATCTGGGCCGGCGAACATCATCTGACCGACGGCTTCCACTTCTTCTCCCAACTGGCGCTGTTGTCGCATCTGGCTGCCTACAGCGGGGACATGGATCTGGGGACGAACCTGGTGCTGTTGCCGCTGCACCCGCCGGTTGATATCGCCGAGCAGGTTGCGCTGATCGACCAGCTCTGTGGTGGGCGTTTCATTCTCACGCTTGGTCAGGGCTATCGCCAGGAAGAATTCGACGCATTTGGTGTGAAGATGGAAGACCGTCTTGCGCGTTTCGTCGATGGCGTCGAGATCATTCGCCGGCTGTGGACCGAACGTGACGTGACCCATGAGACCGAGTGGTATTCGCTGTCGGGGGCAACGGTGCGACCAGCGCCAGCCCAGGTCGGTGGCGTGCCGATATGGATTGGCGCCAGCGCTGACCGGGCGATCAAACGAGCGGGACGCCTTGGTGATGCCTTCATGGCCATGCCCAACGCCACCACTCCCGAGGTCCGGCGCCAGTTCGACATGTTCGATACGGCACGAGCCGAAGCTGGCTTGCCGCCCGCGACCGAGGCCGGGCGTTTGATCGAAGTGTTCTGCCATCACGACAGCGCCGAGGCGCATCGTCGAGTCGCTCCCCATCTGTTGACCAAGTACGCGGCGTATGCCTCGTGGGGGTTGCAAGACAATGGGCTTGACGACAATGGGCTTGACGACGCTGATGCTGGCCCATCGGCATCGGTTGAACAACAATTTGCCGAGCTTGCCGAGGATCGTTTCGTCGTCGGCAACCCCGACGAGGTGGTCGCAGGTCTTGTCGCTCAGCATCGGGTTGTCGGGCTCACACATCTGACCATGCGGGTGACCTGGCCCGGCTCAAACGTGGACCATGCGATGGAATGTATTGAGTTGCTTGGCACCGAAGTGCTGCCTCGGGTCCGCCAGGAACTCGCTCGTACCGTTTGAGCAAGTTGCGGACTGAATCAAGTTCTTGACTCAGTACAGAAAACCTGTTTGAGTAGCGTAGGTGAGTGGAGCTGCCGAGCAAGAGATGCGCGACCGTGGTGTCCACGTGACCGCGCAACGATTGGCGATAGCCGAAGCCGTTTCCGCACAGCCGCATGCAACGACCGACGAACTGGTCGACGCCGTTCGTTCGCGCATCGGTTCGATCTCTCGCCAAGCGGTGTACGACACCTTGAGTGTCTTCGTCGAGAAGAGTCTGATTCGTCGAATCCAGCCTGCTGGATCCGTTGCCCGCTACGAAGACCGCGTTGGCGATAACCATCACCATCTTGTCTGTCGTGACTGCAATGTTATGTTCGACATAGATTGCGCTGTTGGCGACACACCGTGTTTAACCGCCGATGATGATCACGGCTTCGAGATCGACGAAGCCGAAGTTGTGTACTGGGGACGTTGTCCCTCGTGCCGCACCAAGTAACGCACAAACCTTTCTAGTAATAACCCCCAAAATTCTGAGTAATCAAGGAGAAATATGACCGACGAGAACAAGTGTCCGGTACTACAACACGACCATTCAGCTCGTGGCAGCTCGGCCAACCAACACTGGTGGCCGAACCAGCTCAACCTGAACATGCTCCATCAGGGCAACCCGAACTCGAACCCGATGGACCCCGACTTCGACTACGCCGCGGCCTTCAACAGCCTCGACCTAGGCGCACTCAAGGCTGACCTCACCGCCTTGATGACCGACTCCAAGGAATGGTGGCCAGCTGACTACGGTCACTACGGCCCGTTCTTCATCCGTATGGCATGGCACTCAGCTGGCACCTACCGCACCCACGACGGTCGCGGTGGCGGCGGCGCTGGTCAACAGCGTTTCGCTCCACTGAACAGCTGGCCAGACAACGGCAACCTCGACAAGGCCCGCGCCCTGCTCGAGCCAATCAAGCGCAAGTACGGCCAGAAGATCTCCTGGGCCGACCTCATGCTTCTCACCGGCAACGTTGCTCTCGAATCCATGGGTTTCAAGACCTTCGGCTTCGCCGGCGGTCGCCCCGACGTGTGGGCTCCTGAAGAAGACGTCTACTGGGGACCAGAAAACGTTTGGCTCGACGACCAGCGCTACAGCGGTGACCGTGAACTGCAGTCACCACTCGGTGCCGTGCAAATGGGTCTCATCTATGTAAACCCAGAAGGCCCCAACGGCAACCCTGATCCAATCGGTTCCGGTCGCGACATCCGCGAAACGTTCGGCCGTATGGCAATGAACGACGAAGAAACCGTTGCCCTGGTTGTCGGCGGTCACGCCTTCGGCAAGATGCACGGTGCTGGCGCCGAAGATCTCATGGAAGCCGAACCAGAGGGCGCTCCTATGGAGCAGCAGCTCCTGGGCTGGAAGAATAACTTCGGATCTGGCAAGGGTGTACACACCACCACGAGCGGTTTCGAAGGTGCCTGGAACTCCACTCCTACCCAGTGGGACAACAACTACCTCGAGACATTGATGGACAACGACTGGGAACTCACCGAGAGCCCAGCCGGTCACAAGCAGTGGACCGCTCCAGCACTCGCTGGCACCGTTCCCGATGCACACGACCCATCGATCACCCACGCTCCGATGATGAGCACCGCCGATATGGCCATGAAGATGGACCCAATCTATGGGCCGATTTCACAGCGCTTCCGCGACAACCCAGAACAGCTCGACGATGCATTCGCTCGTGCCTGGTACAAGTTGCTTCACCGCGACATGGGCCCTCACGTGAACTTCTTGGGTCCTGAAGTAGCGCCAGAACAACTGTGGCAGGATCCAATTCCAGCCGGCACCGCACTCAGCGACGCCGACGTTGCAACCCTGAAGACCGCCATCATGGCATCTGGTGTCAGCGTGACCGACCTGGTATCGGTTGCATGGGCTTCGGCTTCGACGTTCCGCAAGACTGACAAGCGAGGCGGCGCCAACGGTGGCCGTATCCGCCTGTCGCCTCAGAATGCATGGGAAGCCAACAAGCCGGCCGACCTGCGCCGGGTGCTCACTGCACTCGAGGGTGTCCAGTCAAGCGCTGGTATCTCCGTATCGATGGCTGACTTGATCGTTCTCGGCGGTTGTGCTGCAGTTGAAGCTGCGGCTTCAGCGGGTGGCAACGCAGTGACTGTCAACGTCAGCACCGGTCGTGGCGATGCCACTCAAGAACAGACCGACGAAGAGTCATTCGCATGGCTCGAGCCACACGCCGACGGTTTCCGTAACCATCTCGGCAAGGGCAGCAGCCATGTTGCTGAGCACCTGCTCGTCGACAAGGCTCATCAGCTCGATCTCGGTGCTCCCGAGATGGCTGTGCTTGTTGCTGGGCTCCGTGTCCTTGGCGTGTCGAATGACAATCACGGTGTTCTCACCGAGAATGTCGGCACCCTATCCAATGACTTCTTCGTGAACCTGCTCGACGTCGACACCGCCTGGGCAGCAGCCTCTGGTAGCGAAGACACATTCGAGGGACGCGATCGTGCGTCTGGCGACCTCAAGTGGACCGGTACCCGTAACGACCTCGTGTTCGGTTCGAACTCGATCCTGCGAGCAATCGCAGATGTCTACGCATCAAGCGACGCTGGCGCCAAGTTCGCCAACGACTTCGCCGCTGCATGGGGCAAGGTAATGGACAACGACCGCTTCGACCTGGGGTAGTACGCCATGCGGCGCTGGGGCGCCGAATGGCTGTTTTCTAGCCTGAGCGTCTGCGGTCCCGGACCGCTGCGCTACCTGGGTTAGCGAATACTGCTTGACGTGAGTAGTTCGTGAATGAAGCCCCGTCGGAACCGCGAGGTTCCGGCGGGGCTTTTTCGCGGGTCGTCGTGGGTAGTAGGCCAGGCAGCCCTGGGTTGTACCTCATGCGGTGCAGCCATGTTTGGACGACCAAGTCGTGGTGAGCCTGTCATGGTGGGCTTCGGATGGATACGTTGGGGGCATGGCCGAACTTGCTGGATCGCAGACCCATGACAACCTCAAAGCCGCGTTTGCTGGCGAGTCTCAAGCGAACCGGCGTTACCTCTACTTCGCCAAGGTTGCCGACGCCGAAGGCCAGGAAGATATCGCTGCTGGATTCCGCTCGACTGCCGATGGCGAAACCGGTCATGCCCATGGGCATCTCGATTATTTGCAGCCAGTCGGCGATCCCGTAACCGGTGAACCAATCGGTACGACGGCCGATAATCTGCGGGCTTCGATCACGGCCGAAACCCACGAATACACCGAGATGTATCCAGCCTTCGCCAAGACGGCACGCGACGAAGGCTTCGATGACATCGCCGACTGGTTCGAGATTCTGGCCAAGGCCGAGAAGTCCCATGCCGGTCGTTTCGAGCAGATGCTCGAGTTCCTGGGCTGAACATGCGACGTCTGGTTGAGCGAAACGACATCGTTGACTTCGCCACCTACGAAGACAACCGGGTAGCGAGTCGACCGCTGGCGATGGCGGCGAAGAAGCCGCGTCGGGTGCATCTGCACGAGAACCTGACCGTCCTCTTCGAAAATCGGGACACGCTTCGTTACCAGATCCAAGAGATCATGCGGGTCGAGCGAATCGTACGCGAGGCCGACATCGTGCACGAGATCGACACGTATAACGCACTGCTTGGGAGCCCCGGCGATATCGGTTGTGTGCTGCTGATCGAGGTCCCCGATGCCGACGAACGGTCACGGCTGCTCACTGAATGGCGTGGCCTACAAGCGCGGCTGTACGTCTCGTTCGCGGACGGCAGCAAGGTCTTCGCGACCTTCGATCCGGCACAGGTTGGCGATGACCGGATCAGCGCCGTGCAGTACCTCCGCTTCCAGGTCGAAGGCCAAACGCCGGTCGCCATCGGAACCGACTTCGAAGGTCTAGAGTCGAACCTGACGTTCACGTCAGAACAGATCGCTGCACTCACCGAGGACCTCGCACGACTATGAGCACCATCAAAGTATGAGCAGCGGCGAGATATGAGTACCGCAGACAAGAGCGCCACCGAGGTCGTCAAGCCTGCACCAACGGTATTTCCCGAGCGCACACAATTCGATCTGTCGTCGTACCCGTGCCCCCGGTGCGAGAAGACCATGGCCGCGGACTCCTACGCTCCGTGCCAGGACTGCATCGCCGAACTCAAGGCCAGTCAGCAGGGCGAAGCAACCGGCGAAGCAGCCGCTGCCTACGAACCCAAGATGAACGTAACCCCCAACGCCGTGGCGCTCAAAGACGACTAGCCCGCCGGGTCAATCCAAATCCCCGATCTGTGAGCCTCATATCGCGCATAACGCGGTAGGAGCGAGGGACGAGCGGGCGGCAGGCGACGGAGGAGCTGACCAGAAACAGGCAGACCGTGTCCGACGAACGTCGGCCTGAGCGGAGCGGTGAGACACTGTGTTCTAATTCACTGTCGGGTCTTCCCTTTGAGCGCTACCGTTACTAGGTGGCGAAATCAGAGGTAGGTGAGTCAATCCGATTCATCGGCCGGATGGTTCGCCCTCATTGGCCGGTCTTCACGGTGGCGGTGCTTGGCGGCGCGGTATTTGCCGCTGGTGCCGTGATGAGTGCGATGATTCTTGGCCGCCTTGTCGACGACGTCATCCTGCCAGTATTCGAGCAAGGCGAAGACATCTCGTCATCGAGTTTGGCTGGTTGGGCAGCCGTGCTGCTCTCGGTCGTGGTGATTCGTATTATTGGTGTGGTCGCCCGGCGTTATTTCGCTGGCATGACCGCCGAGCGTGTTTCCCGGGGCTTTCGCAGGGATTTGGCCCATGCGTACGTGCGCTTGCCGATGTCGTTCTATCGACGGCGATCCTCAGGTGATCTCCTTGCACATGTCGACACCGACTCCGACACAGTGACCGAGGTCTTGCATCCCTTGCCGTTCGCCTTTGCCGCAATGTTCATGGCCATCTTCGCTGCCATCGCCATGTTCCTGGTTGATCCATTGTTGGCGTTGCTGGCGTTCGCCATCTTCCCCATCTCGATCGTGCTCAACCGGGTCTATACCCAGCGAGTCTCGGTCCCAGCGACCCAACAACAAGCGTCGGTCGGCAAGGTGGCCGCCGTCGCCCATGAGAGTTTTGACGGCGCACTCGTGGTGAAGCTGTTGGGTCGGGAACAAGCAGAGACGGCCCGATTCAACGCCGAGGCCGAGGAACTGCGCCAACATCGCGTCCGGGTCGGCACGTTACGTGCGATCTTCGAGTCGACACTAAACGCCGTGCCCAGCCTTGGCATCGTCCTGGTCATCCTTATTGGCGCATGGCGGGTCGAGAGCGGCGCAGCCACTGTTGGCGGGCTCATTGCGATCTCGGCGTTATTCGCCACACTCAGTCTTCCGCTGCGAATCTTGGGCTACTTCTTGCAGAATGTGCCGATTGCCCGGGCTGCGAGCGCTCGGTTGCACTCGGTCCTCGATGAACCATTCGCTGAGCCGGGAGCCGGCCAGATGTTGACCGACGCCGATGCTGACCTGCGCTTCGAACATGTCATCTTGGGATTCGGCGATCAGGTCATCATCGACGATGTCGATCTCGAGGTACGTGCTGGCGAGACGGTCGCGCTGGTTGGGGCAACCGGCAGCGGCAAGTCCACGCTGGTATCCGCACTCGCTGGCCTCCTCGAACCTCTTGGTGGCCGGATCACCTTTGGTGGCATTCCGATCGACGATCTCGATCCAGCGGTACGTACCGATGCGATCCGCATCGCTTTTCAAGAAGCCTTCCTATTCGGCGACACGATCGACGCCAATGTCGGTTTGGAGCGCAACGGCATCGAACGGCGCGAAATCGACGGTGCGATCGCCACGGCTGGCGCGACCGGCTTCGTGACCGCACTTCCGGATAACACGTCGACTGTGGTTGGCGAACGGGGCATGACACTCTCGGGTGGGCAGCGCCAGCGTGTTGCTTTGGCCCGAGCACTCGCGGGGCAACCTCGCCTTGTTGTGCTCGACGATGCCACAAGCGCGGTCGACGCCGCTATCGAACGCCAGATCCTCGATGCGCTCCGAGATAGCGAACATGCCCCCTCGATGCTCATCGTTGCCCACCGTCTGTCCACCATCCGGCTGGCTGACCGGGTTGTCTTCGTGAAAGCTGGCCGTATCGCTGGTCGCGGTACCCACGAGGAGCTGCTGGCAAACCCCGATTATCTCGCGCTGGCGACCGCGTATGAGGAAGCTGAGGCCGAACGTGTCTGATCTGACTGAGCAGGACATAACCGGCGGTGTTTCCGAGCCGGCCGAGCCGAGTCTTGGTGCCTGGAAACTGTTTCGTCGGGGTGTTGAAGAGAGCCCCGAACTGCGCACTGGGCTGATCTCCACGATCATCATGGGCCTCGCCGTGGCTGTTGGGCGCATCGTGATTCCGGTTGTCATCCAGCGCACGATCGATCAAGCAATCTCAACCGACGCATCGGGCTCAGTCCTGGTCGACATGGGTCAGGTGGTGACCTTTGCCCTGATCGCCATCGCTATTGTCCTCGGTTCCACGGTTGTGGCGATCATTGCCCGACGCCGCATGATCGTCAACGCTGAAGCCGCGATCTATGGCCTGCGAACCCGGGCGTTCGGCCATGTCCACAAGCTGAGCCTGGCCGATCACGTCGACAGCAGCAGCGGTACCTTCCTGACACGAGTCACGTCCGACGTGCAAGCTATTAGCCGGTTCTGTGAGTGGGGCTTGCTCACCTGGACGGTCGGCCCCATGGTGATCCTGGGGGTCTTCGTCGTTATGGCGTTATACAGCTGGCAACTGGCGTTGATCGTCTTCATCACGTTCATGCCCACCGTGCCGTTCATGAAGTGGGTGCAGGGTAAACAACTCGTGGCCTATGACACGTTGCGTGCCTCGGTTGCTTTCATGGTCGGTCGAGCAAATGAAGCCATCATTGGTGCAGGCACGGTGCGGGCCTACGGCGTTGGTGAGCGGGCCGAGAGCCGGGTTCGCGAGGCGACAGACCAGCGCTATACAGCTGGTATCCGTCGAAACAAGTTCATGGCGATGGTCTTTTCGACCGGTGACTTCTTCGGGTCTCTTGCATTGGCTGCAGCCTTTGCCGTTGGGATCTGGCAGCGCGACAACTGGGGACTCAGCGGGGGCACCTTGGTCGCGGTCCTGTTCCTGATCACACTTCTGAATGAACCCATTGGCGAGCTGGGCGAGACCACGGACAGGACCCAGGAAGCCATTGCTGGCTGGCGCAAAATTCTTGAGCTCCTCGACATGCCCGTCGACGTCATCGAGTCAGACGCTGGCAATGAGCTACCTCGCGAGGCGTTGTCGATCACGGCTACGAACGTCGACTTCTCGTACCGCACCGGACCGCGGGTGCTGCGCAACGTCTCGCTGCACATCCCCGCTTCCACCAACGTGGCCGTGGTCGGCGAAACCGGTTCAGGCAAGACCACATTTGCGAAACTCCTGTGCCGTCTCGCGGATCCCACCGATGGTTCTATTGAGTTGGGTGGCATACGGCTTGATTCGGTGTCGCCGGAGTCGCGCCTTACGTCGGTTCGTATGGTGCCCCAGGATGGCTTCTTGTTCGACACGACGCTGCGAGAGAACCTCCGTCTGGGTCGGGTCGGCGCGACCGATGCCGACATCGAAGCCGCCGTGGTCACGCTTGAACTGGATGGTTGGGTAGCAGGCCTTCCCGACGGACTCGATACCGAGGTGGGCGCACGTGGTGACTATCTCAGTGTTGGCGAGCGCCAGTTAGTCGCCCTGATCAGGGCTGCTCTGGCCGATCCTGGTCTCCTCGTGCTCGACGAGGCGACGTCGTCGGTCGACCCTGAAACAGATCGGGCGCTGACCGAGACGATCGCCCGCCTGTCCAGCGGCCGCACTGTGGTCTCGATCGCTCACCGGTTGGCGACGGCCGAAGCCGCCGACCTCATCGTGGTCTTCGACCAGGGCGAGATTGTCGAAGTAGGTTCGCATGCCGAACTTGTTGGGGCCGGCGGCATCTATGGCCGTCTCCACCAAGCGTGGGTTGGCAACACGCAACGCCCGGCCGCTTTCGACCTCTAATCTGGGTTGATGTTCACTCCGTTCTTTTGCGACCTGCTGCGCTCGATGGGTGCGGACGAGAGGCTCTGGTCGGAGTCTGGTGTGACGGTTCTTGGGCATCCTGCTCGGGCCGAAAACCATGTCACTGCTGGATATGTGATCGGCGAACACTTTGTGGTCACCTGCGATCCGGCGGCCGAGGCTCTGCTTCGCCGCGCCACCGCAGACATGGCACCAACTATGCAGGCATGGCAGCAGATTGCCGTGGCTGCTGGCGGTGAGCTACTCGGCACCGGCCGCATACAGCTGCTGCCTGATGCGTTGCCCGACGTTCATGCGTTGCCCGAGGGTTTCTCGTTTCGCCGCCTGGATCCCAACAACCCGGACGACCTGCAACTGATCGCCGAATTCATCGAGCGCAGCGACGCCGATGATCTCGACGAGGCCGAGATCGAAATCGACAATCTCGACGACATCATCCGAGTCGTTCTCGACGATGCTGGAGACATTGTTACGTACTCGGCGGCGTGCCCTTTCGAGCCGACCCCTCAGTACGGCGATATCGGCATCATGACCAGCACGGAGCACCGTGGCAAGGCCCTCGGGTCAATTGCTGTTGCCGCTCTCTGCCCGATCCTTCGTGCCGAAGGCCTTGAGCCGCTCTATCGGTGCGACGAAGACAACGTCGGTTCCATCAAGGTCTCCGCCGGCCTGGGATTCGAGATCGCCACTCAACTCGCCGCCTACCGGTTCCCAATCACCTAAGACGCAAATTAGGAGCGTGGTGTACCTATTTCGTACATCAGGCTCCTAATTTGCATCAAGGGGTTAGAGGGTGAAGCGCATTGCCTCGAGGAGGGCACCGGGGAGGCGCACGCTGTTGTCGCTGCGTTGGCCGTAGGTGGCGTTGTCGAAGACGAACTCGGGCTCAGACGTGAGGCCCTTGAGCTGCGAGCCGAGCATGTTGTACACGGTGTCGTCGAACCGAAGCACGTTTACCGGGGCCACGATCTCGCCGCCTTCGACCCAAAAGGTTGCAAACCGGGTCATGCCAGTCACCCGGCACGCTGGGCGGTCCGAGAAGTTCGTGTACCAAAGATTGCCCACATACAGGCCGGTGCCGAGGTCAGCGAGAGCCTGATCGGCGTCGAGGTCACCACCGGCGATGGCAAATGAACGAGGCGATTCGTCGCCTGCTGCGCCATTTGGCGACAGGCCGAACTCGATCGCGGAGCGAGGCGAAACCAGTGGATCGCCGGCCTTGCCGCCGTCGATCATCACAACTTCGTCAGGGCGCATGAATCCCTGTTCTTGGAAGTTTGGCGCCACACCGTTTGCCGTGTCCTCGCTCATGCGGATCGACGGATCGAGTTCACCCTGGCCGTTGAGCAGTCGCAGTAGCGCCGACTGGCTGGTGCGCTGGGCTCTGGCGCCGAACGAACTCCAGGTCAGCAAGCCGACGACCTCTTCGAGCGCCGCCGGAGTCAAGTACGCGGCGTAGTCGCCAGGCGCCAGATCGATCGGTTCACGAGCGAGCGCCGTGAGTTTGACCGCAGCGTCGTCGAGTTTGCGGTTGAACGCAGCGTCGTCCCATGCGAACCCGGCGTAGGAGTTCTTGACTGCCTTGTCGGCTCGCAGATAGAACGTCCAATCGAAGTTGAATGTCGACGTTTCGAACCAGTTGCGCTGACCCAACGAGTTGGCAAACGCACTAGCCATGCCGCCCGACGTGTAGATGCCGACGAGATCCTTGTCGCCGGCACCCTGGGCGATCGCCGACAACGCCTGGTCGCGATCGGGAAGCTCGTTGTCGCCGACATGATGCGACGAGGTCACCTCGGTATTGATCACAAGATATGGATCGTCGGGGACCGCAGCCCGTTGCTCGCGTAGCCGCTCGAGCACCCGATCAACGCGTGCCTGGTCGTTGACCGCATCGCCTGACAGTTGCACGGTCGCCTCGGTGTGGCGTTTCCCTTCGATCAGATCAACGTCGATTGTCGTCTGTTCGATCGAGCCGGCCTGACGAACACGAGCGTCGTTGAACCTGGCGAAGGCGGTGGACTCGGTATGAGCCGAGACGAGGAGGATCTCGTCACCGTTGAGTCGAGCAGTGGCGCTGGTTACGAGATCGTCGAAGTACTGCTGGTCAATCATGCGTCGGCTCCGAA
>ERZ651776.621-NODE-621-length-48153-cov-24.911619_pt1 | contig 48153 bp, 44 predicted proteins | sample MGYA00514761_ERZ651776 | MGnify/ENA metagenome assembly ERZ651776
TTATTAATTTCACCTGAAGGTATTTTAATTGTTTTAATACCTATCTTATTAATATTTTTAACATCCTTGATACTAAAAGGAGATATTAGATATTTAATCTTATTTTTTTTACAACATTTTTTTAGAATATTAAAAGTAGGTGGTAAAGCAGGGATTGTAATTAAAAACACTTTTTTAAGCAATACTGATAATGCTTCTGTTGCCATACGTAAAGAATTATTAGAAAACTTTAACCTACATACCGTTCTAGATTTACCAGGCGGAACCTTTACAGGAGCAGGAGTTAAAACAGTAGTATTGTTTTTTACAAAATGAGAACCGACCAAAAAAGTGTGGTTTTACCAATTGAACCTTGACCGTAATTTGGGAAAAACAAATCCTCTTAACGAAAAAGATTTAGCCGATTTTGTAGCCCTACAAAAAACAAAAGCAGAGAGTGAAAACTCTTGGAATGTTCGTTTGAGTGATGTTAATCAAGACACTTTTGACTTATCTGCCAAAAATACAAATACTCCAAAAGAAGCTCCACTGCGCCGACCCAATGAGATTCTAGAAGCAATGGCTACTTTGGATACCGAAACTGCTGATGTGATGAATGATTTAAAATTATTGATTGGGAATGATTAAGGAGTCAACAATAAAAAATACAAATTTACCTGCTGGATGGGTGTTAAATAAACTTGATTCTTGTGTAAGTCAGTTCATTGTCCCTCAAAGAGATAGACCTAAAGTTTTTGACGGTAATGTTCCTTGGTGTAGGATTGAAGATATTGATGGAATTTATTTGTCAAAGTCAAAATCTGGATTAGCTGTTTCACAAAAATTAATTGATTCGATGCCATTAAGAGTTTATCCAAAAGGTACTGTTATAGTTTCTTGTAGTGCTGATCTTGGAAGATGTGCAATTATTTCTGTTCCACTAATAACAAATCAGACTTTTATAGGTTTAGTTCCATCAGAAAACATAGACTCTTTGTACTTATATTATTTAATGGGTTCGAAATCAAAAGAGTTAAATGAGATGGCTACTGGTGCAACTATTAAATATTTATCTAAAAATGAAATTTCAAAATATTGAAATCCCACTACCAGCATTACCCCAACAAAAACAAATCGTCTCAATATTAGACAAAGCCTTTGCAGCCATAGAAACCGCAAAAGCCAATGCAGGACAAAACCTACAAAACGCTAAAGAACTTTTTGAGAGTTATTTGCAGAATGTCTTTGAAAATAAAGGAGATGATTGGGAGGAGAAGAAAATAGAAGACTTATCAAATGAAAAAAAGGCAATCGTTTCAGGTCCTTTTGGGTCAAATTTAAAAGTTGCAGATTATAGAGAAGAAGGTGTTCCAATGATACGGCTACAAAACGTTGGCAAAGGCTATTTTATTGATAAAAGCATCAAATATGTAGACCCTTCTAAAGCGGAAGAGTTGAAATCGCATTCATTCAAAACAGGTGATATTGTATTAGCTAAACTTGGTATACCCATAGGTAAAACTTGCATTATTCCAGAATATTTTGGCTCAGGTATTATAGTAGCTGATATAGTTAGAATAAGACCCGATAAAAAAACTGTTAATTACAAATTCGTTGAATACTTCTTAAACACGGACTTATCTGTTTCACAATTGAATAAAAATATTTCTGGAGCTACTAGACCAAGAGTCAATCTATCTGATGTTAGAAATATTATTATTCCGATACCTGAAATTAAAGAACAAGAGAAAATAGTTCAAAAACTAAATGACCTAACTACTCAAACAAAAAAACTAGAAGCCATTTACACACAAAAAATAGCCGATTTAGAAGAAATGAAAAAGAGTGTATTGCAGAAAGCATTTTCTGGCAATCTCAACCCCTTAAATTAATCCTATGAATGAAGCGGAAACTAGAGCAGAATTAATAGACCCAAAGCTGGTAGAAGCAGGTTGGGGAGTGGTTGAGGATTCTAGGATACTGAGAGAGCGTAATGTCTGCAAAATTACAGCAGGTCGTATTCAGGCAGGCGGTAAACGTGCCAAACCACTTATCGCAGATTATATTTTAGTGTACAAAGGCATTAAACTCGATGTAGTTGAAGCAAAAGCAAGGGATTTAGAGGTTGGTGAAGGTGTGGCACAAGCCAAATTGTATGCAGATAAATTAACTCTAGACACCACCTATTCTTCTAACGGAGATGCCATTTATCAAATCTGTATGCAAACAGGTGAAGAAGGTTTGGTAGACCGTTATTTAACGCCTCAAGAATTATGGATAAAATCATACCCTCCAAAAGCAAGTACAGAAATAACAAGACTGTGGAGAGACAACTTCTCTAGCATTCCTTTTGAAGATAAATCGGGTACTTGGCAACCTCGTTACTATCAAGAAATAGCCATTAAAAGAACCTTAGAGAGCATTGCTCAAGGTAAAGACCGTATTCTATTAACACTTGCCACAGGTACAGGAAAAACAGCTATCGCCTTTCAAATTGCTTGGAAGTTATTTCATACCCGTTGGAATTTAACTGTCAATAATCAATATCAAAAAAGAAGACCTAAAATTTTATTCTTAGCCGACAGAAATATTTTAGCTAATCAAGCTATTAAAAATGGATTTTCCCCTTTTGATGATGGAACAACTGATCATAGAGTTCGTATTACTCCGAAAGAAATAAAGAAAATAGGGAAAGTGCCGACCAACGGAAGTATCTTCTTTACCATTTTTCAGTCTTTAATGGCGAATGATACCACTGCAGATATTGAAGAAATAGAAGAAGAGAGCATGACAGATTATGACACCAATACTGCCTATTACAATCAGTATGCTAAAGACTATTTTGATTTAATCATAATAGATGAGTGTCACAGAGGCGGTGCTAACGATGAAGGAAATTGGAGAGGTATTTTAGAGTATTTCTCTCCTGCTGTTCAGTTGGGATTAACCGCTACTCCAAAACGTAAAGACAATGTAGATACTTACAAATACTTTGGAGACCCTGTATACGTTTATTCCCTTAAAGAGGGTGTCAATGACGGTTTTTTAACGCCTTTTAAAGTAAAGCGAATCAACACTACCATTGATGATTATATCTACACATCTGACGATACCGTAGTTGAAGGAGAAATTGAAGAAGGCAAGTTGTATGAAGAAAAGGAATTTAATAGAAAGATTGTAATTCCTGCACGAGAGCGTTATCGTGTTAAAGCTTTTATGGATGATGCTAATGAAAATGAAAAAACGATTATTTTCTGTGCCACACAAGCACATGCTGCAATGGTTCGTGATATGGTAAATCAGAATAAAAAAATTAGCAAAAATACTGAGTACTGTGTCCGTGTTACTGCAAATGATGGAGAGATTGGAGAGAATGCTTTAAAACAATTTCAAAATAATGAGAAGAGTATTCCAACCATTTTAACTACTTCTCAAAAACTATCTACAGGAGTAGACGCTCATAATGTGCGTAATATAGTTTTAATGCGTCCGGTCAACCAGATTATAGAATTTAAACAAATTATAGGGAGAGGAACTAGGACCTTTGACGGTAAAGATTACTTTACCATATATGATTTTGTAGATGCCCACCAACGTTTCCTTGACCCTGAATGGGATGGTGAGCCAGAAGACCCAGTTCTTTGCTCTAGTTGTGATGAAGACCCTTGTGTTTGTGTTAAGGGAGAACAAAAAACTTGTAAAGAATGTGGTGAGCGACCCTGTATTTGTCAAGTAAAACCAGAAACCGAATGTGATATTTGTGGAAACTTACCTTGTTCTTGTAGAAATAAAGTTAAAGTTAGATCGAAGGGCGGTAAGGAACTAGAAATTCAGCATACAACACAAACTATGTTTTGGGATGCTGATGGAATGCCAATTACCAATGAAAATTTTCTGAATAATTTGTTAGGTGAAATCCCTAATTTATTCAAAAGTGAAGCTGAATTAAGAGAGTTATGGAGTAATCCTTTAACTAGAAAAATATTGCTTGAAAAACTGGATACAGCTGGTTATGGATTAAAAGAGCTGAATGGGCTAAGAAAATTAGTAGAGGCTGAAAAAAGTGATTTATTTGATGTCTTAGAATATGTGTTTTATAGCGACACAAAACCAATAACTCGTGCCGAACGTGTTTCTGCTGCAGATGCAACTATGTTCACTTTAATGAATGACAAACAGAAAGAGTTTATTGAATTTGTGTTAAGCAAATACATTGAAATCGGTGTAGGCGAATTAGACCAATCTAAACTTCCTATTTTATTGTCTAGTATGTTCCAATCACAACAAGATGGTATTGCGGAACTAGGCGGTAATGTTTTTAAGATTAGAAACTTATTTGCTGAATTTCAAAAGTATTTATATCAGTCAGCATAAATACCAACTCAAATTCAATCACATTGCAATCCTCTTTCCTACACTTGCAGCAGCGCTTTAAAAACTTCGAATAAAAACGAAATGAATAAAATCAAAACGACATACAATACTACTTCACTCCAAGTAAACCAAACCCCTAAATAAAGATGACCGTTACCGCTGAGAAAAATGAAAAAGTTGCAAAAATGATATTTGCTTCTATTCATCCACATTACTTGACAAGAGTGGTAAAAAACGGAAGAACCAAGGAGGAGTTAAACCAGGTAATAAGTTGGTTTACAGGCTTTGATGAGGGAAAACTACAAGCCTTGATTGAGGAAAAAGTAACTTTTCGAACTTTTTTTGAAAAAGCTAAAATACATCCAAATGCACACTTGATTCGCGGGGTGGTTTGTGGGTATCGGATCGAAGAAATAGAGGATAAATTTGAAGTGTACAAACAGTGTAGGCGCATGGAAAAGCTCATTGATGAATTGGCAAAAGGCAGAAAGATGGAAAAGATTTTGAGACAATAAATAAAATAGAAATTTAATTTACTACTTTCAATACTGCTATTTCTTTTTACCCTTTAAATAACACGCCGCTATGGAAGAGAAAAAAAACAACCTGAGTCTTCTTACCAAATTGATTGTTCTGGTGGTCATCATCTGGAGCAGCTCTACCCTTTTGATTTTATTGGGTCTTGACAACTGGTCCGACCGGGGTACGTTTGGGGATTTGTTTGGGGCTGTGAATGCTTTGTTTTCTGGGTTGGCTTTTGCTGGATTGATTTATACCATTGTATTACAAAAGCAGGATTTAGAATTACAGCGTAATGAAATTGCCCTAAACCGTGCGGAGCTAAAGAAAACCGCCAAAGCCCAGCAACATTCTGAAAAGGCTTTAATACAGCAGGTAGAGCAAATGAAACTGGCTTCAAAATTGAATGCGCTCAAAATACTCATTGATTACTACAACATTCAAATCGCCAACCCGAACAATAGCCCAGAGGTGGTGGCGAAATCAAAAGAAAAAAGGAAAATGACCATTCAAGAAATAGACCTCCTAATTGACAGAATAGGAGATGATGAGCTAGAATAAACGGCTTATTTCACAAGATGGGGATATGCTTCCTCTCGGTTTTGAAAATTAAGAATCCCTTCTTTTACAATGACGCCTTTATTAATGTTGATTGCATTTCTTAAGGTTGCATTCTGATGCCAACTGCTTGATCCCTCCAGTACTGCTTCTAGATGTACAATCAATGCTGCAGAAATAGATCGTGAGGCACTTTCCCAAAAATAACTTGGGGTATGATCTACGGCATAATAATCAACATTGGCTACCGTAAACATTGGGTTTTTAAATGTTGTAGGCTTGGCAAAATAAAAGCCCATCCCTTCATCACAACTCACGTCTATGATGAGTGAGCCCCTCTTGAGGTTTTCTTTTTCATCCTCTAGCACAAAGTCAATGGGATCGTTAGTATCTTGGTAGGTACCGTTTATGATTATGTCTGTTTCGTTGATTAAATCCAAAAGGGGGCGCTCCGACCCGTCGTGGTCAACCACCTTCAGCCTGGGTTCGCCGCTTTGCCCTTTTTCAATTCGGGTGTAGGTTACGTCCAAGACCTCCTCCCTAACTTCATGATCCGGCCGTTGGATACAAATGGTTATGTCTCTAAATCCATGGGCTTTTAGAGCATAGATAGCGCCTCTACTCACAGCTCCAAAACTGAAAATAATCACCTTCCGTTGGTTTCCGTAGTGACCGTCAATTCCTTTTAGTTGGAGGGCATGAATTACAGCGCAATACCCTGCCATTTCATTATTTTTATAAAATGTATGCCTCCCCATAGCCCCCGTGGGGGTCCAGACAAACATGTCTTCAAAAGCAATAAGCGTCAATTTCCGATCGATGGCCGTTTGTGTAATCTCTTGCTGCTGCTCGCAATGGGGATAACCCCATATCATTCCGCCTGCCTTCATTTCTTTTAAGTCTGAAAGAACGGGTTTTGCAATAATAACAGAGCCAATGTCAGAGAGAATTGATTTTCTGCTGGCAATCCCACCACTACGAGCAGCAATATCTTCATCTGAAATGTCAAAGGGGACACCGTAACCCGTTTCAAAAATAAGTTTTGTGCGCACGTGCTGCGGAAGTCTGATTAAATGGTCTGGATGGATAGGAACACGCCTTTCATCTTCTTTTTTTGAAGTTCCAATAACGCCAATTTGGGATAAATTCATCTGTTTTTTTTAGTTGATACGCATTACAAAATCCGTTTTTTAAAAAGTAGGAATAGCCCTACGCTTTGATTTTCAAAAATGAAAACGGCACTAAATTATAGGTTACTGTTTCTCTAATAAAGGTGCATTAAGGCAATAAATCCAGTGCCCCCATTTGAAAGTTTGTGCTTTAAAAAAAGCGTAAGAGAATATAATTATTTTTTGAAGGTAAGCTATTATAGAGCAATACTAGGGCCTACAGGCAGAAGATTCCTTATTGCCCCAACAAATAAGCAAAAATTAGGGGGGCTACAATTGTCGCATCGGATTCGATAATAAATTTAGGGGTGTCGATGTCCAATTTCCCCCAAGTGATTTTTTCATTAGGAACGGCACCAGAATAGGATCCAAAACTGGTTGTAGAATCTGAAATTTGACAGAAGTAACTCCAGAAAGGGGTTTCTGTTTGCTCCAAATCTTGATACAACATGGGCACGACACAAATGGGGAAATCTCCTGCAATTCCTCCGCCTATTTGAAAAAATCCAATTCCTTCTTTTCCTGCAGTTTGGCTGTAGTAGTCTGCTAACCACATCATGTATTCAATTCCTGATTTTACTGTGCTTGGCTGTAACTGCCCTTTGATGCAATACGAAGCAAATATATTTCCCAGAGTAGAGTCCTCCCAACCAGGTACTATAATAGGTAGGTTTTTTTCCGCTGCGGCAAGCATCCAAGAGTTTTTTGGATCAATTTCATAGTATTCTTCTAATACCCCGGAAAGTAAAAGTTGATACATATATTCATGAGGAAAATAACGTTTGCCTTCTTGCTCTGCCTTGTTCCAACAGTCAAACACGTGTTTTTGTAGGCGCCGAAAGGCTTCTTCTTCAGGGATACAGGTGTCCGTTACCCGATTTAAACCTTGCTCCAACAGCTCCCATTCTTCTTGAGGTGTTAAATCCCTGTAGTTGGGAACACGCTTATAACTTTTATGAGCCACCAAATTCATGAGGTCTTCTTCTAGATTGGCTCCAGTACATGATATCATGTGTACCTTGTCTTGGCGTATCATTTCAGCTAGAGAAATTCCAAGCTCAGCAGTACTCATGGCTCCCGCAAGAGAAATCAACATTTTTTTTCCCGAAGCCAGATGGGCCTCATACCCTTTTGCAGCATCTACTAATGCAGCGGCATTAAAATGTAAAAAATGTGTTTCGATGAAATTTTTAATTTCTTTAGCCATTAGAGGTGGTATTTATAGGATAGTAGTTTATAATAAAGTTTTGCTGCCATAAAATCAGGAGCACTCAACGAGGGTTTGGGTGCTAACTCCACTATATCGAAACCAACTACATCGCAGTCAGAAAATACTTTTTTAAGTAAGTCTAAGGTTTCATTCCAAAGCAATCCCCCTGGTTCTGGTGTACCTGTGGAGGGCATGATAGATGGGTCAAACACATCAAGATCTATGGTGATGTATACTTTTTTTCCCAGGCAATTAATGACATCGTCCTGCCAGTAGTCATTCGAACGAATATCATAGGAAGTAAAAAGGGTGTCTTTATTCAAAAAGGGAAGTTCCACTCGATCCATACTTCTGATTCCTACTTGTACCAGGTTTGTAGTAAAGGAAGCTTCATGAAGTGCGCACGCATGATTGTGTGTCGAACCCTGGTAGGTGGGTCTTAAGTCAGAGTGTGCATCCAACTGCAAGACGGTAAGTGCATCGTATTTACTTTTAAAAGCACGTATCGCCCCGATGCTCACCGAATGCTCACCGCCTAAAATGGTTACAAATTTTTCTTGGTTTAAGTGTTTCTCAACAGCTGCTTCTACTTGTTTGGCAACCGCTTCTGGGCTTGATTTTTCTTTAATTTCTGGGGCGAGATAAATTCCGTTTAAATACACTTCAGAATCTGTTTCTATGTCATACAGCTCCATGTTTTCAGCTGCAGAAAGAATGGCGTTAGGTCCCAAGTCTGCGCCTTTTCCATAGGTGCTGGTCCCATCATAGGGGATAGGGAGAAGCACTACTTTACTGCTTTCATACTGTGTGTTTTCTGTGGGAATTCCCCCAAAAGTTTTGTGGTCACTCATAACCCAATAGTTTCATGAAATTATCTGCACTTTGTTGTTCAGCAAAAATGTTCGTTTCCAATTCACCTGTTTCCGTTTTATGAATCAAAATGTGTTTTGGCTGTGGTATTAAGCAGTGTTGTAAACCTCCAAAACCACCCAACGATTCTTGATAGGCGCCTGTATTAAAAAAACCAATGTACAAGGGTTTCTTTTGAGGGAAAACCGGGAGATAAATGGCATTTACATGCTGCTCATTGTTGTAGTAGTCATCACTATCACAGGTGAGCCCACCCAAAAGTACACGCTCATAGGGTTGGTTCCAGTGATTAATAGGCAACATCATAAATCGCTTGTTAATAGCCCACGAATCTGGAAGTGTTGTGATGAATGAGGAATTTATCATGTTCCATTTTTCTCTATCGTTCTGCTGTTTTTGGTACAATACTTCGTAAAATATTGCCCCCGATTCCCCTACTGTATAGGATCCGAATTCGGTAAAGATATTGGGTACTGGAACCCCCCCTTCCTTACAAACCGTCTGAATCAAATTAATGATTTCAAAAATCATGTATTCGTAATCAAAGTCAAAGCCCAAAGAATCTTTCGTGGGAAAACCACCGCCAATATTTAAGTCCGTAAGGGAGTGACAGTTCTTCTTTAGCTCCACATAGACATTCAAGCACTTTTGGAGTTCATTCCAATAGTATGAGTTGTCTTTGATGCCAGTGTTGATGAAAAAATGAAGCATTTTAAGCTCCAACTTTGGGTTTGTCTTTATTTCTCTTTTATAAAAAGGGACTATATTTTTGTAGCCTATCCCTAGACGACTGGTATAAAATTCAAACTTCGGCTCTTCCTCCGATGCAATACGGATTCCAATTTGAAACGGCCGATTGATCTGCCCATCCAACAATTGAATTTCATCGTAATTGTCAATAATGGGAATGCAGTTGTAATCGCCTGAGTTGATTAATTCAGCAATGTTTTCAATGTATTGATCGCGTTTAAATCCATTGCAAATGACAAAGGTATTTTGAGTGATTTTACCTTGGGCTTTTAGCTTTTTGACAATCTCAATATCAAAAGCGGAAGACGTTTCTATATGAATATCGTTTTTTAAAGCTTCATCTAAAATGTGACTGAAATGTGCACTTTTAGTACAATAACAATAATTGTAAGCCCCTTCATAATTTAACGCAGAGATTGTTTTTTGAAACAATGCCTTGGCGTGTTTTATTTTTTCGGAGATCTTTGGAAGGTAAGTTACCTTTAGCGGCGTTCCGTGTTCTGTGAGTAACGATTCTATATCCACTCCTTCCCAGACAATGGAATGGTTTTGATTTAATTTAAATTCTGGTTGTGGAAAATCAAAAGATTGTTCTATAAAATCTAAATATTTATTTTTCATTAGCGGTTTATTCGTCAGGGGCTATTTCTGGAATTTCTTCCTCATTGTCCTCTGAACTTTTTAGAAAACGGAGCTCGATCCCTCGTATTGTTTTTATAGGAATAAGCAGAAGGGCTTCCTCGGTTTTATAAATGACACCCTCTACTATACTGCCTTGATATGGAAAAGTAGTTCGCTCCAATTCTCCCTCAGAAAAAGCACTGTAAATTGATTCTTTTGTCGAAGAATCAAATTTTGAAAAACTCCTAATGACACGATTCACAATCAACATTTTAAGCTGCAAATATCAAATATTGTAGTTATAAATATTTGTTTAATGGTATAATTAAGTAATTTTAGCTAAAAATTTATTAAATAATAAAAATAAACACTGAATATGGATGCTACTGATAAGAAAATCCTTGAAATCCTCCAAGTAAACGCCATGATTACAGCAAAGGAAATGGCACAAAAACTGTCCCTAACGACCACCCCTATCTATGAACGGATTAAAAAACTCCAGAAGTCTGGTATAATAAAGCAATATGTGGCTTTATTGGATGCAAATTTGGTTGGAAAAAGCATCCTTGTCTTTATGAATATAACCATCAAAGATCATCATTCTGACAAACGAAATGAGTTTGTAAAAGAAATCAAACGCTTGGATTCTGTCATTGAATTTTATCATACTTCGGGGAGTTTTGATTTTCTTGCCAAGGTTCGCTTCTCAGACATTAAAACCTTTCGTGATTTCTTGGTCAACGATGTTGCATCCATTTACAACATTAGTGATATTGAAAGTCAAATTGTGCTAGAAGAAATAAAATATTCTACTAAAATTATCCTCTAAAACTGAACTAATTCCTAACGTTTTCAAAAAAAACGCCTTATTTATCATAAGGCGTTTTTTTAAAAATAATTTTTAAGACTACTCTTTTATTCGCGTTCCTTCAATGTCAAACATCCCCATCATAGCACCTGAAATATCATCTCCATCTACTGTTAGTTCGAAATAAATATCAAACCCTGAAGCAGTCGCTTCAATTGTTAAGACTCCGTCATTGAACGATGTACTATTTATCTGCATGTCATTTCCGGTGTCTCCACCGCTGGCCAACTCCATCTGAGAGATGTAATTTTCACCTTCTTTATTTATGGTTAATTTAACTGGAATATCACCATAATTATCAACCTCAAAAACGGTGAAATTAAAAGAGCCTACATAGGGGTCTTTCACCGTTTTCTTTAAAACGCCACAAGAGGCAACCAAGAAAAGTAATGCGAGTGTAACTGTTTTTTTCATAAATATTAAAATTATATAACCTGTTTTAATTCTTTATTACAACTATTCCGTTGTTGTTGTTTGTTGTTCACGATCCCAAACGGTAATGGTCCCATTGGTTTGATCAACCCATGTCATTCGATTATTGCTGTTAGAAAAAGAAATCAAATATTCATTCGTTATATTCCCCTGAGTAAAGTAATAATTTCCTGAATCTGTATCCACTAACCATGTATAAGCACTAACAATAGGGCTTTTACATGCTGTAGAATTTTCATCTGCTAAAACATAACGTGTCGTTACAAGTTGTTCTGTAACAGATGCTGTAAATTCCATACAGCTGTAGGTAGGAATTAAGTTTACAAGGTCGGCTACCAATTCATCCCAAACAATTACAGAACCAGAAGTGTCAGTAATAGAATAAACATTCCATTGTCCAATTAAATTGTCGGGTGGAAGCACCTCCTCTTTGCCACAACTAATAATAGTTGCTAGGGTGAACAGAAAAAATGTGATTTTAGGGGCGTTTAAAAATTTCATGTTAATGTTTTGAATTAAGTAAAAGTAAGCAAGAAACTTTGACTAAACAAAGTGTTTACGTTAATGTTTATTAATCCATTTAAAAAAACAGCTGTTTTCTTGCCTCTAACAAAGCGAGTTATACAAATAACGACTACTTTTGTAAAGTAGCATAGTTGTTTTGCGTATCTCACTACCATTGCTAACTACAAATACAATAACCTAAAAAAGTCATGAAAAAATTAATTCTATTATTGCTATTAGGAATGTTAAGCATAACCAGCTACGGACAAACTGAAATTGAAGCTAAAGACCTTACCAAAAAAGAGCTGAGAGAACTCAAAAAACAGAAGGCCTTTGAAAAACAAAAAGACCGTTATGCCAAAAGAGGCTTAAATGCTTGGGGAATAAATGAAAATGCCCCCAACTTGGTATTGGCCATTAGAGAACACTTGGGGTCTGCAAGAATTGACACCCAAAGAGGGCTTGTAATTATCAGACAATCTGAATCCTTTTCAAATTCGCAAGCCTATCCTCTTTGGATCGTTGATGGTCAACAGTATTATTCTCCCCCAGAAGTGATTTCATTGCAAAATATACGTGAAGTAAATATTTACGAATCCCTTGCTGAGACAAACAAATGGGGTCAGCTAGGAAGAGCTGGCGTTATAGAAATTATCACTCTGAATGCATTGGAGTAAAAAGAAATTTATTCGGTATTTAACCAAGAACCTGTTTCGTTTTGGAATAGGCGTTTTTCTTATTCCCTCCATGTTATGTTCTCAACTAAATCAAACAGAGCCCTTCCTTACCGTATTAGGAACTGTTCAAGACGGCGGATCTCCCCATCTTGCTTGTGAGAAATCTTGCTGTAACACCCTTTCCCATGAGCAAAAGGAAAAAAGGAATGTTACTGCACTTGCTATACTTATCCCTAAAACGAATTCAAGCCTTCTCTTTGAAGCCACACCTGACATTATCTCTCAATGGAAGGAACTTAACAAAACGTCTGTGTCTATTTTTTTAACACATGCCCATATGGGACACTATTCTGGCCTTATGCAACTTGGGCGAGAAGCGCTGGGGGCCAAAAATATACCCGTCTATGTAATGCCAAAAATGAGTGCTTTTTTGAGTAAAAATGGCCCTTGGAGTCAGCTCGTTTCCCTAAAAAACATTGAACTCATCCCCTTAGATAAAAATAAAGTAGCAACACCTAGCCCTGAAATTACTGTTACACCACTTTTAGTACCCCACAGAGATGAGTTTTCTGAAACTGTTGGGTATCGAATTCAAGGGCCAAACAAAAAAGTGCTTTTTATCCCAGATATCGACAAGTGGTCAAAGTGGGAGTTTAGTTTAATCGAGTTGCTTGAAAAAGTAGATTATGCCTTTATCGATGCTACTTTTTTTGATGCTAAAGAAATAAACTATCGCCCGATATCAGAAATTCCTCACCCCCTAGTGAAAGAAACAATTGCTTATTTATCTTCCGCTTCAAAAGAATTAAAAAATAAAGTATACTTCATTCACATGAACCACACCAACCCCATGCTAAATCCTGAAAGCGAAGAAACCAAATGGGTAATTGAGGAAGGGTTCAACATTGCTAGAAAGGGTCAAAAATTCAAACTGTAAGCCTCCTTTTTCGGATTTTAAAAAAACACAAATAGCTCAAAATCATTATCTCTTAAATATTCTTTATATTAGAGATATAATTTAATCTAATCTTGATGTTGCTACTATCTAAAGAAACTTGGTTTTTAAATAAATCCAAACTACTTATTGGTATTATAATACTTCTTGGATTCCTCTTCACAAAATGTACTTTCGTAATCCCAGATGAAATAACTCAAGAAATGGAAAGCCTCCCTGAGGTTGTAGATTTTAATTATCATATAAAACCTATTCTTTCAGATCGCTGTTTTAAATGCCATGGCCCAGATGAGAATACCCGAAAAGCAGGTCTTCGATTGGATATAGAAACCATTGCTTTTGCAAAATTAGAAAGCGGAAAAAAGGCCTTTTCAAAATCAAATCTTTATGGAAGTGAAAGTGCTCATCGAATAATAAGCACAGACCCTGAAACCCAAATGCCACCGCCTGAATCAAACCTCAAATTATCCGCTCGAGAGAAGGCTTTCCTTTTAAAATGGATTGAACAAGGCGCTGAGTGGAAAGAACATTGGTCTTTTAATCCTCCAAAAAAAGCCGAAGCAAGTCCTGTTGCTAAAGAGAAATATCCCCTAGAAATAGATCAGTTTATTTACGATAAACTCCTTGAAAACGAATTAGAATTTGAGCCTCAAGCAGATAAAGAAACCCTGATAAGAAGACTTAGTTTTGATCTTACCGGTTTGCCGCCATCATTAAATCAAATAGATTCCTTTTTGAAAGACACCTTGTCTGGGAGTTATGAACGCCTTGTAGACCAACTAATAGAGAGTAATTCCTTTGCAGAACGACTTACGCTAGACTGGCTAGATGTGTCACGCTATGCCGATTCGCATGGCCTGCATGCAGATGGACTCAGAACCATGTGGCCTTGGAGAGATTGGGTGATCGATGCATTTACCAAAAAAATGCCCTACGACCAATTTGTAACCTGGCAACTTGCTGGTGACTTACTTCCAAATGCCACACGAGAGCAAAAATTGGCAACAGCGTTCAACCGAAACTCTCCAATGACAGCAGAGGGAGGTGTCATCGATGAGGAATGGCGCCTGAATTATGTTTTTGATCGAACCGAAACTTTCAGTACTGCCTTTTTAGGGCTTACTGTTGCTTGCGCGAAATGTCATGACCATAAATTTGATCCCATCTCACAAAAAGATTATTATCAACTTAGTGGATTTTTTAATAACGTAAGAGAGTTGGGAATGACCGGAGACGATGGTGATTTTGGCCCCTTGCTTTATCTCCCCTCGGAAAATCAAGAAGAACAATTAGAGAAACTCCAAGTCCTTATTAAAGAAACTGAAACCAAAATGCAGCTTACACAAAAAGAGCTTGCAGAGGTATACCAATATATAGACAAACTCCCAAAAGAATCTGATTTAAACAAACATCAAATAGGATATTATCCTTTTGACAAACTATCCCAAGTTCGCTCAGACTATTTTATAGCAGATAATAATAGAAACGTAAAATCAAGTAAAGCTCCTAAGGTTGTAAAAGGTGTAAAAGGAGAAGCGCTTGAATTCAAAAGTGATTATGACCGGCTCTCAATCAATAAAGAAATTCCAAACTTTGAATGGACCGATTCCTTTTCGGCTGCAATTTGGACGCAGACAAACCAAAGAAAAGAGAAATCAAGACAATTTATTTTAGGAACCACAGGGGGGAAAAACAATTGGTGGCGTGGTTGGGATTTCTATTTAGACGACCAAAACCACCTCAACCTCAGGTTAATAAATATGTCCCCAGGAAACATGATTCATGTGCGTTCCAAAGACAGCATCCAAGTAAATGAGTGGTCCCATATCGCCTTTTCCTATGACGGAACCGGTAAAGCAGGAGGGATTAATCTTTTTAAAAATGGCGAAAAATTTGAGTTTGAAACACGCCTAAATAATTTATCAAAATCCATAAAACCTGTCTCTGCAAGTGGGATAAATATTGAAGAACGTCCCGTTTTAATTGGTAAAACATACGAAGGTTCCACAGGTGATAATGGCTTATTTATGGGGAAAATGGACGATTTGAAAATCTTTAATAAGTCTATTTCAAATCTAGAAGTAAAAATGCTATTTGATCAATATTCAGGGAAAACAACTCCTGTAGATGAAACCTTAGCAAAAAACCATTGGATCCAAAATCATCCCAAATATAGCGCTGTTCAAAAAAATCTTAAAGAAAATCTAAACGCCTGGAGAGAAGAAATAGAGCCCGTTTTAGAAGTCATGGTGATGGAAGAATTGGACCAAGCAAGAACTACCTATCTGTATAGCCGAGGAAACTACAACGAGCCTAGCTTAAAAGTAGCATCTCTGACTCCTGAAGTTCTTCCCGCTATGGACCCAGACCTTCCTAAAAATAGACTTGGATTAGCGCAATGGCTCTTTCAAAAAAACAATCCATTGACAGCACGGGTTGCTGTAAATAGGTACTGGCAAATGCTTTTTGGAAACGGACTCGTTTCAACGCCTACGGATTTTGGGGTTCAAGGTGCGCTCCCTTCCCATCCCGAATTACTGGACTGGCTTGCCGTTGATTTTATGGAAAATAATTGGGATATAAGAAGACTTGTCAAACAGTTAGTCCTTTCTGAAACCTACAAGCAAAAAGCCCTTTTTGATGATAAAAAAAATAATATTGATCCCAACAACATTTTACTAGCCAGAGGAAATACCCGTCGCTTACCCGCAGAAATGATCCGAAATAATGCCCTAGCTGTGAGCGGGTTATTGTCAGAAAAAATAGGTGGTCCTAGTGTAAAACCGTACCAGCCTAAAGGGTTGTGGAAAGAAAAAAATACCTTTTCAATTCGCCTATTAGAATACGAAGAATCCGAAGGTGAAGACCTCTACCGAAGAGGGATTTATACTTTCATCAAAAGAGGGTCACCTCCGCCTTCACTGGTTACTTTTGATGCTACAGCAAGGGAAATATGTACTATAAAAAGAGAGAATACTTCTTCTCCCTTACAATCATTAATATTACTAAATGATGTTCAGTTTTTTGAAGCCTCTCGTGTTTTTGCAGAACGTATTTTTTCGGAGTCTAAAGGAGATATCAAAGACCAAATTAAACACGGATTTAGGTTGGCAACTTCAAGATTTCCAAAAGAAAGTGAAGTAATCTTATTGAACGAACTGTATCAAAATCAATTAGGATTCTATAGAAAAAATAGAGCTGAAGCCTATAAAGTTTTGAACGTTGGAAAGTCAAAATATAACGGTTTGGCTCGAGCAGATAAAGTTGCTGCTATGACAATAGTCGCAAATACATTATTAAATTTAAACGAATCCTATTATAAGTATTAATCCATGAATTGCAATCACGACCACGACAATTCTGACTATTCCAGAAGAGATTTTTTAACCAAAACTACTTTGGGATTAGGCGGTTTGAGTTTGGCTAGCATGCTAAATTCCGAAAACTTGTATGCCTCAGATAGGATACGTAATTCCAATGCATTAGACCTGAGATTGCCTCACCATGTTCCCAAGGTGAAGCGTGTAATATATCTTTTTCAAAGTGGAGCCCCTTCACAACTCGATTTATTTGATTATAAACCCACGCTAAACAAAATGCAAGGGCAAGAACTTCCACCGAGTGTTTTTGGGGAGCAACGCCTAACGGGTATGACTGCAGGACAAAATTCATTTCCACTAGCAGGAAGCCTTTTTAACTTTAATCAACATGGAAACAGTGGTGCTTGGGTCAGCGATCTAATGCCTCATGTTAGTAAAATTTCAGATGAATTATGCTTCATCAAATCAATGCATACTGACGCTATTAATCATGACCCTGCTGTGAGTTTAATCCAAACAGGCTCTCAACTCCCAGGAAGACCTTCGATGGGTTCCTGGTTGAGTTATGGCCTTGGTAGTGATAACAAAAACCTCCCTGGTTTTGTCGTTTTAATTACGAAGGATAAGTATGGTCAGCCGCTGTATTCCCGTTCGTGGGGAAATGGCTTTCTTCCTTCTCAGCATCAAGGGGTACAGTTTCGTTCAGGAAAAAATCCTGTTCTCTATCTTGACAATCCTCCGGGTGTAACCAAACAATTGAGAGAAGAACAACTCGATTATTTGTCTAAAATGCAAAAAGACAAACATGCCGATATAGGTGATCCTGAAATATTGTCTCGTATAAGCCAATATGAAATGGCCTTTAGAATGCAAACTTCAGTGCCAGAGGTGATGGATTTATCCAAAGAACCCGAATCCATCTATGAAATGTATGGTGAGGACAGTAGAACTCCAGGAACTTTTGCTGCCAATTGCCTATTAGCAAGACGCCTAATAGAGAAAGATGTAAAGTTTGTACAATTATATCATCAAGGATGGGATCACCATGGGGATTTACCCAAACTAATCAAAACCCAATGTAAAGAAACAGACCAGCCTACAGCTGCTTTAATTAAAGATCTCAAGCAAAGAGGCTTGTTAGAAGATACCTTAGTTATCTGGGGGGGTGAATTTGGAAGGACCAACTACTCTCAAGGTCAGTTGACCGAGACCAATTATGCCAGAGACCACCACCCTGGTTGTTTTACCATTTTTATGGCGGGTGCCGGAATCAAAAAAGGAATTACTTATGGAGTTACAGATGAATTTGGATATAATATAATTGAAAACCCTGTTCATGTTCACGACTTTCAAGCCACATTAATGCACCTTATGGGAATTGATCATGAGAAATTTACTTTTAAATTTCAAGGTCGAAGGTTTCGTCTTACCGATGTTCACGGCAAAGTAGTAAAAGACATCTTAGCATAGCTATTTATATAGATACCGAAAAAATAACAAAAGACTATAAAAACTAAACGTATAATCCCATGAAAAAAAGCAGAAGAAATTTTATCAAAAAAGCAGGAGTTGCTGCTGGAATAACCCTAACCCCTTTTGAAAATATTTTTGCAATTACCAATCCTGCAATTGAAGAAAACCCAATAGTAGGCCATGGTGATTATACCTATCGAGTTGATAAAAAATGGGGAATACAAGATCCTTCACAATTCCCTGTGAATGATTGTCATGAAATGGTAATGGACAAGAATAAAAGAATTTTGATGACGACTACTCATCCCAAAAACAATATTTTAATCTATGATAGATCAGGGAAAATATTAGATGCTTGGGGAACAGAATATCCTGGTGCACATGGGTTAACCATTGTTGAAGAAGGTTCAGAAGAATTTTTATTTATCACTGATCCCGATTCGCATAAAGTTTGTAAAACAACTCTTAAGGGTGAAAAGCTATTGGAATTTTCAATGCCAAAAGAGGTGGAAGCCTATACCACAGCAGATCAATTTAAACCTACAGAAACAGCTATTGCTCCTAACGGAGATATTTATATTGCAGACGGCTATGGTTTAGATTACATTATTCAATATGATGCAAAAGGAAACTACATCCGCCATTTTGGTGGGAAAGGGACGGAAGATTATCATTTCGATTGTTGCCATGGAATCACTCTAGATACTCGCGGAGGAAAAGAGCCCACACTTTTGATTACCTCACGTTCTGCTAATAGTTTTAAACGATTTACTTTAGACGGAAATCATATTGAAACGATTCATCTTCCAGGATGTTATGTATGTAGGCCTGTCTTAAAAAATGGAATGCTTTATTTTGCGGTAATAGTCACAAAGGACTGGGGATCGTATGATGGAATGCTCGCCGTTCTAAATGAAAAAAATGAAGTGGTATCATTACCTGGTGGAAGTATTCCAAATTATGTTAATGGTGCATTCAAATCGCCAAGCTATGACCAAAAAACATTTTTTAATCCCCATGATGTCTGTATTGATGATGATGAAAATATTTATGTCCCCCAATGGAATTCAGGAAAGACATATCCACTTAAACTAACAAGAGTATAATGATCGCATTGGACATAACTACATTTTTTGGTAGATTACATCCTCTTTTGGTGCACTTGCCCATAGGGTTTATTATACTTGCGCTTATCTTTGAGTTAAAGTGGTTTAGAGATAAAGGGTCCCGTTTTAATTTTCTTTCAATCACCTGGTTACTGGCCTTTATAAGCTCCTTTTTTTCTGCTTTTATAGGATGGTTATTAGCGAGAAACGGGCATTATATAGAATCCGAATTAACACTGCATCAATACACCGGAATTTTACTTGTACTTTTTAGTTGTGTAGGTTGGATTTTGAGAATAAAAAATTTGAATTTACCCTCTTTATTCAGCCGTATAAATAATTTCATTGTTCTCATTTTGCTTATTTTAGTGGGGCACTTTGGTGGGAGCCTTACCCATGGTCCCAATTATTTAATTGAGTATGCCCCTGATTTTATTAAATCAAAATTTGATAAGCAAAAGGAGTATAAAACATTTGATGCGCTGCCACTAGATTCTGTTTTTGTTTTTAATGATTTGATACAACCCTTATTGACGGAAAAATGTATGGGGTGTCACAATACTGAAACCTCCTATGGTGGCTTAAACATGACTACAATAGAAGGTTTAAAAAAAGGAGGCGGAAGCGGAGCTGCCATTGTAGGAAAGAACTTGAATAAGAGCTTACTTTATAAAAGGCTAACTTTTTCTCAAGAAAATGAAAAATTTATGCCGCCAACAGGGGTCCCTTTTTCTTATCATGAAATCCAATTATTACAATGGTGGATTATGGAGGGTGCAAACTATTCTAAAACACTAAGCCAACATACCATAACACCAGAAATACAATCTCTTTTATTAAAAAATTACAGCTTAGACACCCGTGACAAACCTTGGGTTGAAAAAGTGACGTTAGCACCATTAGAGGATTCCGTTTTTTCAGCATTAGAAAATGCAAATTTCAGCTGGAGAACACTTTCACAAGATAATCCATTATTAGATATTCGATTTCAAGGAGATAAAGTTACCAATGAGGCACTCAAAGTTTTGGTGAGGTGTGCCCCGTATATCACTTGGCTAAATCTAGGAGATAGTAAACTTGAAGGGGCTCAAATAGAAATTATGGGGAAAATGGAAAATTTAACCCGTCTTAATCTTCAAAAAAACCGAATTAAAGCATCCGATTTAACTTCGCTCAGTACCTTAAAACATTTGGAAGTATTAAATCTTCACAGTACTCAGGTTAATAAAGAGGTTTTTGAGTTAATTAAAAACATACCCTCACTAAAGAAAGTATTTCTTTGGAATACAAAAGTACGTCTGGGTGACATTTCAAAAAATAGGGCTGAATTCCCTACTACAGAACTTGTGTTTGATCTTTAAAAAAGACTATTCTGTATTTCCTTTGGTGCTTGAAACTTTCGTAAAAAAAGTGTTGTTCCCATTTTTGATCTTTCTTTTTTGATGTTGGCCACTACCTCAGCAGGATATTGACTTTCATGACATAATAAAGCACGATACGCTTGGTCGAAGTGCGCAGTAGTAAATGGAATTTGAGTTGTTAAAAAATTACGGCTTTGTCCTCTTAATTTTTTTGCTCTTTCATCCTCCAAAAAGTCAGAAGGTATTCCAAAATAATATAAATCCATGGGCTTATCCCAGGTTTGGGAAACAAATACTTGAGTCACTGACGCCCCAACTAAACGATGATCCATATGTGTTGTAGCTCCATCTGGTCCCCAAGTTATAATTGCATCAGGTTGAAATTCAGAAACAATTTTATTGAGGTCTAAAATTAGCTTTTGAACATGAGGAATGTGTCCATCAAAACCTTCTGCCGCTTTTAATTGATCATGGTAGTCAAGATGAATTAAAGTAACTCCCAATGTTTCTGCAGCACAGGCCATTTCTTTTCTTCGTATGGCGGCCAAACCATCCCCAGCCTTATTGTCATTATATTCGTTGACCCCCAATCTTCCATCTGTAGCAATCACTAAAGTAACCTCAACACCTTCTTCAGCATATTTAACTAAAATAGGAGCAACAGACTGTTCGTCATCGGGATGGGCAAAAATTGCAAGTATTTTTTTTGAAGGAGATTGTGCACCTATTAAGGAAGAAATTAAAAGAAAAACAAAAAGAGATTTAAATTTTTGCATGATGTTTTATTAATAATAAAATAGATTACATTTAAAATTCAATTTACTAAAATTATGAAAGCAGTTTTACTTTATCGCGCTAAATACTTTTTTATCCTTATCCTTTTTAGTTCCATATTACAGTCAAAAGTATATTCACAATCCCAAGATAATTCAGATAAAACACTTCGTTTAGGTGTCATTGGATTGGTTCATGATCATGTGAGTTGGGTTTTTAATAGAAATAAAGAAGACGTCACAATTGTTGGTATTGTTGAGACCAATAAAGAGGCCATTGCACGATATCAAAAGCGCTACCAGCTTCCCGATTCCTTGTTTTTTGACACTTATCAAGCCTTGTATGATAAAACAAAACCAGAGGCTGTTTCTGCCTTTAATGAAACAAAAAGTCATCTAGAAGTTGTTGCATTTTTTGTTCCAAAAAATATTCCAGTCATGGTTGAAAAACCGATGGCAACTTCTTATGAAGATGCACTTGAAATGTCAAAACTTTCAAAAAAATATAATGTCCCTATTCTAATCAACTATGAAACCTCATGGTATGAGAGTACCTATGAAGCAAAAGATTTACTCGCACAAAATCGAATAGGAAATCTAAATAAGCTTGTTTTTAACACTGGGCATCCTGGGCCCAAAGAAATTGGTTGTAGCCCTGAATTTCTTGAATGGCTTACTGATCCTATTCTGAACGGCGGTGGAGCCCTAACTGACTTTGGGTGCTACGGTGCAAATATAGCCACTTGGCTTTTGGAGGGTCAAACACCCATTTCTGTAAGTTGTATTGCTAAGCAAACAAAGCCAAATAAATATCCAAAAGTAGACGATGATACAACAATCGTATTGGAATATGAAAAACAACAAGTCGTTATTCAAGCTTCATGGAATTGGTCACACAACAGAAAAGACATGCAGCTATATGGGTCGAGTGGGTACATAAATTGTTTAAATGGATCAAAAATGATGGTCATGGAAAAAGAGTCGGAAGGAGAAAAACCCTATAAGCCAAAAGCCATTGAAGACTATCAAAAAGATCCCTTCCGCTTACTCTATGAAGTGGTGCACGAAAAAAGAAAAATTCCAAAAAATTCACTTTACAGTATAGAAAACAACCTGATTGTTTCAAAAATATTAAGCTTAGCGCATCTTGCCGCTCAGGAGCAAAAAACGCTTCCATGGAATTACTTGGATTAGGGTTGGTTCTTTAAAAACAAGTCTTATTTAACTTTATTTTTTTGAATTCATTCTCTTTCTAAGGAGTTTTAAGTTTGTAAATTTAAATTCAAAGGGCTTTTTCATACCTTTATGGGGTGTCAAAAACAATCATAGTAATGGGTGTAAGTGGTTCTGGAAAAACCACATTAGGGGAAAAATTATCCCGTTTATTAGGAATTTCATTTGTGGAAGGTGATCAGTTTCATTCACCGATGAACATTAAGAAAATGAAAGATGGCATTCCGCTAGATGATGAAGATAGAGCGCCTTGGCTCCACGATTTAAATAAAAAGTTGATCCAAGAAAAAAACACAGGTGTAGTATTGGCTTGTTCTGCTTTAAAACAGAGTTACCGTGATATTTTAAGTCGAAATATTCATTCGGATCAATTGCTTTGGGTCTATTTAGCTTGTGACTTAAAAACACTTAAAAAACGCATGGAAAACAGAATTCATTTTATGCCAATATCCCTTCTTGAAAGTCAACTAGAAACACTTGAAGTCCCTGTTGAAGGAATTCATCTGGATGCCAACACCGAATTAAATGACCTTGTAAATCAAATAAAATCTCATCTAAATCATGCATAATCCAAATTGGGGCGTAATTGGCCTGGGTGTAATGGGAACAAGTCTAAGTAGAAACTTAGCTCAAAAAGGAGTGCCTTTAGCTCTTTATAACAGACGTGTGGAAGGAGTGGAAGAGAATGTCGCAGAAAAACATTGTCTCACCTTTCCTGAACTTAAGTCAGCGCTTCCTTTCGAGGATTTAAATAGGTTTGTAGACAGCCTACAAGCCCCTAGAAAAATAATCCTCATGCTTCCGGCAGGAACAGCAACAAATTCTATTTTAAAACACCTTACGCCACTTCTCACTAAGGGAGATGTTGTGATTGAAGGAGGTAATTCTCATTTTGAGGACACCGAAAAAAGAGCCAAAGAATTAGCTGATGTAGGCATTCATTTTTTAGGAATGGGTGTTTCCGGAGGGGAAGAAGGGGCGCTGACAGGACCCTCTTTAATGGTGGGTGGTTCTGAAAGTGCTTACCCCCTTGTATCAAAGGAATTAGAAACTATTGCTGCTAAAAATTTAAAAGGAGAACCCTGTTGTGCTTTCTTAGGGGCGGGGGGCGCTGGGCATTTTGTAAAAATAGTTCATAACGGAATTGAATATGCAGAAATGCAGTTACTTGCTGAGGTTTTTGAGTTGGCTGGATCCGATGCAAGGCATGATTTTATTGACCTCCAAAAAATGTTTGGTGAATGGCTAAATACTTCCAGTCAGAGTTACCTTTTAGAAATCACCCATGCACTTCTGAATTATACTGAAAAAGGTAATCCGTTTATCAATTTTATTAAAGACGAAGCCTCCAACAAAGGAACTGGAGCGTGGGCAACTGCTGCAGGTGCAAATCTAGGAACCAACAATAGTATGATGGCTTCAGCGTTATATGCACGTTATAATTCTTCTTCAAAAAACGAACGCGAAAAAATCTCTAAAATTTTTCCAAGAGCAAGAAAAGATGAAAAAATCTCATTAGAAGCATTAAAGAAAGCATATGATTTATCTCGATTAATTAATCATCATCAGGGATTTGAAATGATCCGTGAGGCTGCTCTAGTTTATGGTTGGAAAATCAATCTTTCAACAATTGCCAGTCTATGGTCTGAAGGGTGTATTATAAAGTCGGATTTAATGCATTCACTAATTGATATTTTTAAATCCAATCAAACCTTACTAGAATACGATCCTTTTATTCAAAAAATAAACGCCGGTTTAGAGTCGTGGGAACTCACCTTAGAAAGTAGTTTAAAACAGCACATTCCAACCAGCAGTATGAGTTCCGCCTGGCACTATTTTTTAGCAATATCTCAAAAGCAAAGTAGTGCTAACTTGATTCAAGCGCAAAGAGATTACTTTGGTGCCCATGGGTTTAAGCGAACTGATTCAAGTGATGATACGTTACATCACGGCCCCTGGAATACCGACAAAAACTAATTTTTTATTCCAATATTCTACCAACTGGGCGTACCTCATTTCCTTTAATTCCAGTTAATCTGTCCCCCAAAACCAAACGGACTGAATCCGCTATTTTAGTAATTTTCTCAACCAAAAGTGGGTGTTGTTCCGCAACATCATTTTGTTCGCTAGGATCAGTGGTAAGATTAAATAGTGCGGCAATTTTAATTTCATTAATCTCATAAGGAATAGGGAAACCATCATTCGTTCCTTCTCTTCCGTTTAGGGTACGATAGGTGTGAGGAACATACAATTTCCACTCCTTGTGCCGAACAGCATGTAGCTCATTTGTTCGATAGTAAAAGAAAAAGTTTTCGTGTGGTGATGATTGATTCAATCCCGTCAAAAGAGGAACTAGAGAAGCTCCATCAATTTTTTTTGTTGGTAAATTTGTATTTGCAAATTCTGCAAGCGTGGGCAACCAATCAATTCCCATGGCAGGGGCCTCTATAACCATATTTGCAGCAATTTTATTTGGAAAGCGAATGATTCCAGGCACTCTATGCCCACCTTCCCAGTTTGTTCCTTTACCCTCTCTGAAAATTCCTGGAGATCCCGAATGACCTCCGTAAGATAACCAAGGGCCATTATCAGAAGTGAATATAACAATGGTGTTTTCAACCAAATCTTCTTGTTCAAGGGTACTCAAAATACGCCCTACAGAAGCATCAATCTCATGAATTACATCTCCATAAAGACCTCTTTTTTGGGTATTTTTAAGACTGTCTATTGCAAACAATGGAACATGAGGTTGTGGATGAGGTAAGTAAACGAAAAAAGGGTTTTCTTTATTTTTTTTAATAAAATCTATGGCTCTATCTGTAAGGGCACCTGTCAGAAAGGTTTGATCCTCTAAAACTCTTAGTGGAGTTTCATTCTCATACAATTTAATGTCTGGAAAATTGAAAACAGCTCCTTGTTGTGGATGTTTAGGCCACATGTCATTGGAATATAGGATACCATAATATTCATCAAAACCATGCTTTCTTGGTTGGAATTCAGGAGCATCACCCAGATGCCATTTACCAAAAATACCCGTAGCATATCCTTTTTCTTTTAAAAGTTCTGCTAAGGTCGTTTCTTCTGGATTTAGCCCAACTTTTGAGCCAGGGCTGTAGGCATTGTGGATTCCAATTCGATCTGGATAGCATCCTGTCAAAATGGAAGCTCTAGAAGCCGAGCATACAGGCTGCGTAGCATAATAAGAAGTAAAACGAGCGCCTTCTCCTGCTAATCGATCTAGATTGGGAGTCTTTATATCAGTTGCCCCATACACACCAAGATCCCCAAATCCTTGATCATCTGTCAAGATAAAGATAATGTTTGGCGGCGTAACTTTATCTTGGGTATTGCAAAAACAAAATAATACCAAGATTAAAAGATGTAAAAATTGTTTCATGGGTTTTGATTTAAACTGCAATCAAACTTAGGGCTTCTAAATGGTAAATCAAACTAAACGGTGCCTGCTGAATGATAAAATAGTATTAAAAAGAATTTTCTCTCCCTCGTTCCTTAAAAAAATTAATTCTTATAAGAATTAATCCTATTCTATTGAATAATTGACAAAAGAGCTTGTGAATTATTGTATTCTCATCAAAAAGACATTTATTAATGTTTTCGTAACAGTATATTTATCGATATGGTTTTATCTTTGAATAAAATTTAAAAGAAAAGCATATTTTTTACGCTTTTTTCAACTAAAAAAAGATTAGGTTTTAGGCTTTGTTACCCTAAAATAATTTAAATTTTTATAGTTAGTCAATTCAATTTGTTTGTTTAACCGTCTTTTTCCAAAGACGGTTTTTTTATTTTTTCTGTGGTGGTTTTTGATTCACAGTAAGAAAAAACTCCCATAAATAGGAGCCAATAAAAATTACAATAACTGGAACTATATAGATATATAAAAAAGCCTTGTCTTGAAGGAGGAGATTGAAATATCCACTAGTAGTTGAATAGTATTTTATTTTTTCTGTGGTGAGGTCATAAATGAGTCCCGAATAAACGATTAAAAAATAAAGAATAACAACTATCCTTAAAGGCCAATATTGCTTTGGCTTTAAATAAGAAAACCCAAAATAATAAAATAAATTTTTCATTGTATAAATGTAATAAAACTATACATAGGCACGAAAACAGATCATAAATAATGGTCAATCCATTAATAAATTAGCCGTATCATTTCCTATTTTACTCCCTATAGCGATTCCCATTCCACCAAGCCTAACTCCAATAGCACAATGATCTCCCATTTTCTTAACTAAAGGAATCTTGTTGTTTCCAAAAGCCATAATACCAGACCATTCTCCTTCAATTGAGGGAGTAGAATTTGGAAGGATAAACTCCTTTAGGTCGTGAAGTAGCTTTTCCTTAATTTTTTGATTTACCCCAAAAGCTGTTGTCGTTTCCTTCTTAAAATCGACATTTCTTCCTCCTCCAAAAATAATACGATCCCCACTATTTCTAAAATAAAAATAGCCTTCATCATAATGAAAAGTTCCTTTAATTTTTAAATCTTTTATAGGAGCAGTAACCAAAACCAAACCCCTTCCCGGGTATACTTCTAAATTCTCAAAAAACTGCTTTGCAAAAGCGTTATTGCAAATGGCTAGTTTTTCATACTTAAAAGAAATAGTTTCCGTGTTACTTTTAATAAAAACCTTTTTCTGATCAGGATCAAAATGGGTTACATCGGTATGTGAAAAAAAGAAAACATTGGCTTTATTAAGTTTGGAACGAAGTGCTTGCATCATCATTCCTGTATTGATTTGCCCTTCAAAAGAGTTTTCAATCAAATGATTAACCTTGCTTGTGTCAAATCCAAAATCTTTTATCTTGGAGGGCCTAAGGTGATATACATCTTTATTAAAAATCGGCCTGAGCAAGGAATTAAAATGAGCAATTGAATCAAGTGCTTTTGGTGTTTTTTCAAAAAAAAGTTCATACCCTCCATAGGGTTTATAATCAATTGCGTTGTCTCCCAATTCTTTTCTTAAAAGTGCTAAGCCTTGAACTCTAAGTTCAAGAATATTGAGCATGGAATCCTGATCCATTTTAGTTGCATCATCCATCAATTCTGTAAGGGATCCAAAACAAGCAAAGCCAGCATTTTTTGTGCTTGCACCTGAAGAAAACAAACCTCGTTCTAAAATCGCAATGCGTGCATCAGGATATTTTTTACGATATGATAATGCACAAAACATGCCTGTAATACCTGCCCCTACGACGACTAAATCATAGTCTAGCATTTCTGACTTTTCCCAATAACTTAACATCCCCATTTAGCGTTCAGGTTCATCTTGTTTTTCATTATAAATCTATAAAGAAAATATCTTTTCCATACGCACCCATTTCTCCCCAGGAGCGGCTGTTGGGAGGGCTTTTTGATAACTCCACATTAAGGTCTCCCATTCTTGTACTTTCGAGTTTGACTCTTCCTGCTTTTGTTTGCCCTCTAAAGAAAATTTTTCATCTGTTTCCATAATCATGAAAAGGCGATTGGCTACCAAATAAATTTCCATCTCATGGATTCCAACAGCTTTAATACTTTTTAAAATTTCTGGCCATACATTCTTGTGATGTGTTTTATAGGCTTCAATAGCGTCTTTATCATCAATTAAATCAAGAGCAAAACAATATTTTTTAGTTTTCATAACCCTTCTTTTATCCAATTTTATAAACCTTTAAGGTTCGGTATCCGTAGGCAGCGACAACAATAAAACAGAGTAAGGGTAAGGAAAATGAAAAGTTGACTTCAGGGACTCCTAATATTTCAATATCGTTATAGCCACTTCCACCAAAATCTAAAATTTGCCCCTGCAAAACTGGCATAAAAGCTCCGCCAACAATCGCCATGACTAAAAAGGCAGATGCTGGTTTTGCGTCTTCTCCAAGACCTGTTAAAGCAATCCCGTAAATGGTGGGAAACATCAATGACATGCAAAAAGAAATCGCAACAAGCGCATACAAACCGCCCATCCCTTCAATAAAAATTGTCCCTAAACAACAGACAATTGCCATAAATGATAAGCTCATCAATAATCTACCAGAATTCATATACTTAAGCAAGTAGGCGCATAAAAAACGTCCTAAAAGAAATATAACTAGTGCGCTATACGCATAATTCACTGCTTTTTGATTTTCAATACCCAAGTTCTCAGCATATTGATAAATATAAGTCCAACACATAATCTGTGCACCTACATAAAAAAGTTGAGCTATTACTCCCCCGACAAAGCGCTCGTTTCGCGAAATTCTTTTAATAGAATTCCAAAGGCTTGTGCTTGATTCTTGTTGCGTTGTGTTTGGCATTTTTACGAAAGAAATCACAAGCATCATCAGCAAAACAAAAATCCCCAAAGCGACATAGGGATTTCGTATCACCTCGAGGTCCGCAGTTTTGACAACAGCCTTGGCAGAATCAGAAAGGGATTCATAAATACCATTGCCCTGTGCATCCAAATCATCCGATTGTAATGCCCCCAAGATAAAACTCTGTGCGACAAAAAGTCCCATCAGCGCTCCCATAGGATTAAATGCTTGAGCCAAATTCAACCGCTGTGTTGCAGTAGCCTCATCCCCCATAGAGAGGATAAAAGGATTGGCAGTGGTTTCTAAAAAAGCCAAGCCAAAGGTCAAAATATAGAGTGCCAATAAAAAGAAAGTATAATTTTCCATAGCAGCAGCTGGATAAAATAAAAGCGCACCAAAGGCATACAGAAAAAGTCCTACTAATATTCCTGTTTTGTATGAATACCGCTTTACAACATAGGCTGCAGGTAAAGCCATTGTAAAGTATCCTCCATAAAAAGCTGCTTGTACCCAAGAGGCTTGCGTATTATTCAATTCTAAAATCTTTTTGAATGCAGAAACCATTGGGTTGGTAATGTCATTTGCAAAGCCCCAAAGCGCAAATAATGTTGTAATCAAAAGAAAGGGAAGGAATACTTCTTTTGAAACAATGGCCGGTTTGGAAACGTTTTTCATGAGCAAAATTTATAAAGATCGGTCTAAATGTGAGTAGCCTCCATCCACAAAAATCAATTGTCCTGTAGTATGACTTGAGCGTTCAGAAAGTAAAAAAGCAACTGTATCTCCAATTTCTTGGGCTGTAGTCATGCGATTCCCTAAGGGAATATTTTGAGTAATTTCTTTTAGTTTTTTCTCAGGATTTGAAAATGTTTGAATCCATTTTTTGTAAAGTGGAGTGTAGCATTCTGCAACAATTACAGCATTGACGCGGATGGAATACGGTAATAATTCAACCGCCCATTCACGCGTTAAAGCATTTCTACCTCCGTTGGCTGCAGCATAGCCTGAGGTACCTCCCTGTCCTGTAAAGGAAGTCTTTGACCCTATATTAACAATGGACCCCTTGGAAATTTTTAATGCAGGCAAAGCATGGTGTGCCATCAAATAATAATGAGTTAGATTTTTTTGAATAGAATCCATAAATGCTTTGTGGTTTCCAGATTCTAAACCGATACTATCGTTTACCCCTGCGTTATTTACCAAACCATCTATTTTGCCGTATTGCCTCCTAACTGTATCAACAGCTTCTTGACACTGCTTTGGATCTGTAAGCTCTGCTAATGCAAATCCAACAGATGCTCCTTTTTTACTGAGCTGTTCAACGGCTTCCAGTATTGTTTTTTTATTTCTTCCAACAATAACAGGTATTGCCCCTTCTTGAACTAAGCGTTCACAGATTCCATATCCAATCCCTTTAGAACCACCAGTGACAATTATTATTTTTCCTTTTAACTCTAAATCCATTTTTCCCTTTTAGTCCGTTAAATTATATATACGACATGCATTCCCTCCAAAAATATTGGCTTGCTCTTTTTTTGAAAAAGCTGCTGTAAAATCTTGAACAAGTTTAAGTACTTCTTTATATTCTGCAGCTAAAAGGCATACGGGCCAGTCAGAACCGTAAAGAACTCTGTCTAAACCAAAATAATCAATAATGCTTTCTAAATAAGGGGTAAAATCATTTGCATGCCAATGATTCAGATCTGCTTCTGTAACCATCCCCGAAAGTTTACAGCTAATGTTTGGGGCAGCAGAAATAATTTCAATTTGGGATTTCCAAGAATCTAATTCTTGCCCTTTAATATTTGGTTTTGCTAAATGGTCTAAAATAAATTGTTGCTCGGGAAATTGAAAAACCAATTCTGTTGCTGCTTCAAGTTGTGAAGGATAAACCAAGAGATCATAAGTCAGTCCAAGAGGAGCTAGTTTACAGAGCCCATTTTTAAAATCATCTCTTAAAACAAAATCTTTCTCCTCAGATTGAACAATATGACGAACCCCTTTGAAGAGCGGGTTTTTAGAAAAAAACTGTAACCGATCTTCTACATTCTCAGCACATAAATCAACCCAACCTACAACCCCTTTAATGAAGTCATTTTCCTCAGCTAAGTCTAATAACCAGGTTGTTTCTTCCTCAGATTGATCTGCTTGAACCGCGATACATCCATCAATGGAATTTGATTTAAGTAAGGCTTTTAAGTCTGTAGGTAAAAAATCTTTTTGAAGAATGCGCATCGAATCATCAATCCAAGTATCTCGCTCAGGGATGTAATTCCAAAAATGTTGGTGCGCATCAATTTTCATCCTTTTAGATAGGCTTTTACCTCTTGCCTTGAAGTGCCTAACCCTTCAATACCTAATTCAACAATATCTCCTGGCTTTAAATATTTTGGTGGAGTTAAACCAAGTCCCACCCCAAAGGGAGTTCCAGTAGAAATAATATCTCCTGGGAGAAGTGTCATAAACTGACTGATATGACTCACAACTTCTTGAACGTTGAAAATAAAATCAGAAGTAGAACTGTCTTGCATTACTTGGTTGTTTAACTTCAACCATAAGTGTAAATTATTAGGGTCTTTGATTTCATCACGCGTTGCTATAAAGGGACCTAAAGGGGCAAAAGTATCACAGCTTTTCCCTTTTACCCATTGTCCTGATCGCTCTAATTGAAATTCTCTTTCGCTCACATCGTTATGAAGAACATATCCTGCAACATGACTCAAAGCATTTGCTTCAGTAACATAGGATGCTTGTTTTCCAATCACGATAGAAAGCTCAACCTCCCAATCTGTTTTGACGCTTCCTTTAGGAATAATAATCGCATCGTTTGGGCCTACTAATGCTGAGGTAGCTTTAAAAAACAATACGGGTTCCTTGGGAATATCCATTCCGCTTTCTGCGGCATGTTTGGCGTAATTTAATCCTACACACACAATCTTTGAAGGGCGAACTAAAGGGACTCCAAGGCGTGTTTTTGGATCCACAACTGGACATTGACTTGCGCTGGTAATAACCCACTTTTTTAATTGTTCTATTCCATCTCCTCCAAAAAAGGCTTCGTTATAATCTTGTCCAAAAGCAGAAACATCTATCCAATCTCCGTTGTCCAATTGAACCCCTGGCTTTTCATTTCCAATCTCACCAAAACGTATTAATTTCATCTTACTGTATTTAATTATAAAGTTACTTTCCGTTTAATTTTATGAACCCACCGTCTATTGCATAGTCCGATCCCGTTATAAATCCAGCTTCATCTGAAGAGAGAAACAGTGCTAAATCAGCAATTTCTTGGGGTTTCCCCATTCGCCCTATGGGTTGTGTTTGGGAAAGTTTATCAAACATTTCTTGTTCTTCTCCAGGATAATTTTTTTTAATAAAGCCATCCACAAATGGTGTATGAACGCGGGCGGGAGAAATACAGTTACAGCGAATATTATGAGCTAAGTAATCTTTGGCGACCGAAAGCGTCATCGTTAAAACAGCTCCCTTAGTCATGGAATAAGCAAAGCGATCAAAAATCCCCACGGAGGATGCTATCGAGGCAAGATTCAAAATACTACCCCCTCCCTTTGATTTCATATAACGAATACATGCTTTTGTACAATTATAGATCCCTTTAATATTTACTTCATACAAGCGATCTAAATCTGCTTCTTCAACGGCTTCTATGTTTCCTACATGAGCAATACCTGCATTATTTATCAAAATATCTATGGAATTCAATTTTGCTATTTTGTCAATACATTCATTAACTTCATTTTGTTTCGAGATATCACAAGCATACGCTTTTGCAGAAAAACCTTCCAACTCTATCTGCTTTACCGTTTCCTCGGCTGCCTCAATGTTGAAGTCTAAGATATATACCGTTGCTCCTTGCCTTGCAAAAGTTAGTGCAATTGCCTCCCCAATTCCACTTCCTCCACCTGTAAGAACCAAGCCTTTATTATGTAAACTAAATTTTGTCATCCTTTATTAATGGTCAAATTTAAAAATGCCTTTATTTTATGATTTACCATAACCCTTATTTTGATTGTAAAGTTCAAAATAGCGCAATGCGTTACAATCTGTATAAATTTTGTGTCTAAGCAAGCGATAAAACAATCGGGCAGCGTTTCCGTTTAACCCTAAAGTTAAACAATCGTGTTAATTATCTTCGCTCCAGGAATAAATTTATTCTGTTGTGATCAGAACAACACCGCCAGATCCAACAATTCCATAAGAGGCAATGTCAGAAGGATTCTTCAGCACTTCAATCCGCTTTATTTCTTGAGGATTTACAGAAAATGCTGCTCTTGAAAAATTACCAACCTGAGATCCATTGATAATAAACAATACCTCTTTAGGATTATTTATACTGGAAATTCCTCTTAAAAAAATCTGAGCATTTTCACCATCTCCCCTGATGCTAAGGCCTGAATATCTTCTCAAGCGATCAATTAAACTTACATTTAAATTTGCTTGACTTTTTTCTTCAACCGCTTTGGGTTTTTCTGAAGTGGTACTTTTAGAAGCAGAGCAACCTAATGTTACCAAAAACAAGGTCATTAAAACAAGTAGTATATTTCTTTTTTTCATAATTTAATTTTACGATTCAAAACTTGTTAAAGCTACTCATTAATTTTGGTATATTTTAGACCATGTCCAAATTCAAATAAAGGATTTTCTGAGTCATAGGGAAGATCTTCTTTTTGGTCTAAAACGGATTGCATTGAGGAAGGCAATTCAATGGGGAGCGTTCCCGTAGGAGCAAATTTTCCGAAAATTAAATCCAATATAATTCCCTCTGCAACATCAAAATCCGCAATAATTGCTTTTGAAAAAGGTTCTATTTCCGTAAGAATTGCGGGGCGCTGAAGGTTTACCACAACGACCGTAGGTTTTGATTTGAATAGAGGTATCAATTCTGCTAATTCTTCTTTTGAATAATTTAAACGCCCGCCCCCAAAGAGTTTCTCCATAATGGACTCTGTCTCAATATCACCACTTGGTGTTTTTAATTTAACGATAATGACCTCTGCATTTTCCAGTGTAGAAACTTCAATTTTTAAATTTTTACTTTCATCAAAGCCATGAAGGTAAACTTTGGTTTTTTGTGGAAGTGGCAAAAATTCGGTTTCATTTTTCAATAAGACTAAGGATTTTTTCTGTGCTTCAATTCCTTTGGTAATGTTGGCTTTATTATCAAGAGACAAATGGGATTCGCTTTTTAAATAAGGATTGTCAAAGAGTCCAAGCAGAAACTTTTGCTTGAGTATTCTTCTTAAAGATTCGTCAATTCTTTCCTCACTGATTTTTTTAGAATGAATGCTATTGGCAAGTTCTAGACTCAGCGATTCTCCCCCGATCATGTCCACTCCAGCAGCTATAATTTTCTCCAATCTTTCAACTGTAGATAAGTGTTCAACACCATGCGCTGAAGCTGGTTTAAACATCATTCCAAATGGTTTTATATCTGAAATAATTCCCCAATCAGTACAAATAATCCCATCAAAATTATACCCATCTCGAAGGATTCCTTTAATCAAATCTTTATTATATCCTGCAGCAACATCTTCTGATGTTATTCCTTTAGGAACACTATAGTAGGGCATCACAGAAGAAACTCCGGCATTGAAAGCAGCCTCAAAAGGGATGAGATGATAATCAAAATTCCCTCCTTTATAGGACTGATATCCTGGGGGAAAATGGCTGTCTTTTCCATCATCTAATGGACCCGATCCTGGAAAATGCTTTACCATTGCAGCTACTGAATGGGTCCCTAGCGTATCTCCCTGAATACCTTTTATATAAGCTGCTGTAAGTTTTGCATTTACAAAAGCATCTTCTCCAAAAGTCCCATTAATTCTTGTCCATCTTGGCTCTGATGCAATATCTGCCATGGGACCCAGGGCAACTCGAATACCAAGGGCTTTGTATTCTTCACTTACAATTTTTGCATGATCATAAACTAATGTGCTATCCCTTGTAGCACCCAATCCTAGTGGGGAGGGCCATTTAGAAAAATAAGGGGTGTAAATGGATGCCCCAAATGTATCTGGAACCCCATGCCTTGGATCTGTTGCAATGGTTATGGGTATTCCCAAACGAGTGCGTTCCCCAACTTTCTGAAGTGTATTATGCCAAGCCACCATTTTTTCCTTGTCATGGGAGGCTCTAATATTGAAGTGATTCATGTGTTTTTTTGCAATCATTTCTAAAGAAGAACCCATCAAAAAACTAAAAGGATCTGAAAAAGTTGGATGCTCCATTAGACTACCATCCTCGTTTACACCAATCATATTTATGAAGATAGTCCCCGCTTTTTCTTCAATGGTCATCTGAGAAATCAAATCTTCGACCCTATTTTGAATGGACTCTTCCTTATTTTCGTAGACGTCCAATTTTCCATTTTTATTTAAATCTCGATATGGATTACCCTTATTTTCAATGAATGGAGCTACTTTTCCTAAAAGTTCTTCATTTTTGGAAGAATCAACATTCCATTTAATTAAGTACACTAAATAAATAAGAATGATAAGGCTTAACAAGCCTAAAATACTAAAAAGTAAATTTTTAAATAAGCGTTTGAATTTCATGGCAAAGGTTGAAAAGGTTAAAATAAGTGTACTCGCATTTAGTAAATATAAAACGTTACCCTCTAAAAATAATCTCTGAGTAATTATTATTTCCTTTCTTGAATTACCATCTGAAAAAAAACTAAATTTGGATTAACTATATTATTTAAAAATGGAAAAACATAAACTAAATTCTATTGCGCTGTTAATCTTTTTCTTTTTCTTTTGTGGATTTATAAACGCACATTCTGGATATCATTCAGAAAGTCATGCAAAGTCTTGGCAACTTAGTGAAAATAATAAAACATTTAAAGCTGATTATATAGCTTTAATAAAGGATATTGTTTTGCTAAAAGACCCAAAAACTGGGGTTGTTTATGAATATCCCTTGACTGATTTTGTAATGGAAGATCAATTTTTGATTCTTAAGCGACATGAATTGACTGCGCACATCAATGCGAATTTAGCGTTGCCCATTCCAGTTAAAAAAGGAACCTCTGGATTAAAAATGACCAAAGGGAATGTAAACATTAGCTTGATATTGCTATTACTTTTGGTGGCCTCTTTAGTCCTTTACTGGTCAAGCACTAATCGTAAAAGTTTTTTAACTCCAGCTTTATTTTCTTTATTGTTTTTAATTTTTATAACCTGCTCCGTAGAAGAGGATCCTGTCCCTGAGGTTCCCGCAGTTGTTGCTCCAGTAACTCCTCCTGCACCTGAAGAAAATACGGATACAGATAATACCACAGACACTTCTACTGAAACAGATAACACCACAGATACCTCGACTGACGACTCAACGGATACCCCAACGGACACAGATAATTCAACGGGAGATGGCACTTTATTATCTACAATTCAGTCTCACTTTGCCGCCTACACTGGAGTCAGTATTAGCGCCGATGATGACTATTTTTATATTGCCTCCTACAGTTGGCCTGAACATAACATGGGTACAGGAATCACTGCATGGCAAGAACAAGTACCAATTCCACAAAATTATCAAGGAGACAACAGCTGGGCAATTCCTTTGAATCCTGAAATGGCAGATACCCCACTTAGTACTTCTGACCATCTTTTGAAAGGAGCTTTGGCAGTTGCTGTAAATGGAGTCCCTATTTTTAACGTTTTCAATAATCGTGGAGAAAACTCTTATGAACTAGGAGAATTAGACAATTGGGGAGGACACTTTGGAAGAGGGGATGATTATCATTATCACTTAATTCCAACCCATTTGGAAGATGAGATAGGAACAGACACCCCCTTAGCTTATGCGCTTGACGGCTATCCCGTTTATGGCTATACAGACGAAACGCTTGATGCCGCTTTTGGTCGTGAAGATAGTAATGGTAATTATCGTTATCACGCAAAAACAACAGCTCCGTATTATATGCCCTATATGATGGGTAAAGTAACGTTAGACCCAACCTCTACAGCTCCAGAAGATCAAGTAATTCCTCAAGCAATTCAAAATGCGGTTCGTCCTTCAGATACATTCAAAGGAGTTAATGGAGCCGTAGTCATTGGAATTACAGAAACAGGAAAAAATGCCTTTTCTTTTGAATATGAAGTGTCGGGTACAAAATACTATGTTAATTATAGCTGGGATGAAAATTGTAACTTCACCTATGTTTATAATGATGAAGATGGAGGAACTTCAAATTTACCAACTAACGGAAGTATAGACACTGGAACTGGAAATGTAGAAAGTTTCAATAATGTCAACTTTTGTGTTGATGTGAGTTTAGGAGAAGGAGGTAGTAGCAGCACAAATAGTGACGTTGATACTGTAGACTCCTCTGACGACTCATTAATTGATACTGGAGATACGGGATATAGTGTTGTTTCTGAAAATTCAGAATTCACCTTGTCTAGTATTGCAATCGACTCTGATGGTGAAATATTAAGTGACTACCAATGTGAAGAAAAAGTAAACGGCTCAGAAAAATCAATTCCTATTTCTTGGTCTAATGTTCCCGAGGGAACAGGTTCCTTAGCTATATCAATTCATGCCTATACCAACAGTGCCGTGGTTGAAACGAACTCTTACCTTACTCTTTGGGATATAGATCCTAGTGTAACAGAAATTGTGTACGGAGGTGCTGATGATGGAGATTGGTATATGGGACCCAATAAAGATGGAGTAGGAATATCTTATACATCCCCTTGTAATCCAAACGGTAACTCTTCAACCTATTTTATGACGATTTATGCGCTTTCTGAGACTCCGAGTAGTCTACCATCAGAAAACTCATTGACCGTAGATTATGATACATTGATTGAAGCAATTGGAACAGTAACTTTAATTGATAGTATTGAAATGGAATACGTTTCTAGTCCTTCCAATTAATAAATGTTAAAAAAGTATTTAAAAGGGAGCACTTTACCCCTTTTTTACTTTTTAAACAGTCTCTTTTTTTATAAAACGTGCTTAATCAAAAAGGTGAAAAAAGTTCAAAAAATGCTTAAATTATTCATTTTATGATCAAAAAAGGGTAAAAAAAGATAGAAAATGCTCTTTTTTTATGAATTCTAGTTTTTACAAATCTTGAACACAACGAAAGCCAGTATGGTTAAAACTTGAATCTCTACTTGAACTCATTCTCCTGGAAACTCTGTAGCCACTACAATAGGAATCATTGCACAAAAAAGAGCCTCCTCGCATTACATGCTTAGGGGATAAGGGTTCCCTCGGATCATTATATTGTCTTGGTCCTTGTGGGTTTTGAACCACCCCTTTATTTTGTGCTTTTTCATACGCTTTAAAATCATACTTATCCTGACACCACTCCCAAACATTTCCTGCCATGTCAAACAATCCATACCCATTTGGTGGGAAAGAAGTGATGGGTGCCGTCCCAAAGTAACCATCCAATTCTCTATTGTTGTAAGGAAATACTCCCTGCCAAAAATTGGCCTGATCAAAGGCAGCCTCAACATTCGTGTTTCCCCAAGGATAGATATTCCCAGAATTTCCCCCTTGTGCGGCCCATTCCCATTCTGCCTCTGTAGGTAATCGCTTATTTGCCCAAGTAGCATACGCCAGTGCATCATCCCATGCGATATGAACCACCGGATGCTCCATCCTGTTTTCTAATGAACTTCCTGGACCCTCTGGATGTTGCCAATTGGCTCCTGTTGTCCAACGCCACCATTGGGAATAATCTTCTAAATTGACAGGACCCTTAGTTTGTTTAAAAACTAAAGAACCAGCCTTGAGCAAACTATCATGCGGTTTGGCTACTCCCAAAGGAACAGTTTTCTTCATTTCTTCCCAATCAATGTCGCGTTCGGCAATTGTTTTGTAGCCTGTGGCCTCTACAAATAATTTAAATTCTTGATTGGTTACCTCGTTTTGGTCCATATAAAAAGCGGAAATAGAAACTTCGTGTTTTGGAAATTCATCTACATAAGCTTGTGAGGAACGCCCACCCATAGTATAAATTCCTGCAGGAACTAAAACCATTCCCTCAGGGGGAGGTTGAGAAACCTTGGGAGTATTCTTGATTGAAGTACAGCTAAATAAAAAAGAAAAACTTACACCAATTAAACCTCGTAAAATCAATGAATGTCTCATTGTATGACCTAATAAAGTTGATTAAAAGAAGGAAGATACTCATTTTTGTGAACAGCAAAAAAAGTGTTCTTAATGAGAAGTATCCATTTAAATTGGTTTTATAGTTAATCATTTAATTTATAAATAATCTAATCTATAGCTATAGTTTAATTTATGCCTTCAATAACCTTATTCAATTAATCTCTTTTTATAAATGGATAAACATATTTTACTTAGTTTTACATCCAACTAAAATGGGGATGTAGCTCAGCTGGCTAGAGCGCTTGACTGGCAGTCAAATACTATTTGATGTCTAAATAAAATCTAAGCCCAATAGGAATAGTTTATTACGATTAAGTTGAACATTGATGTTTAACTAAATTGCCATATAAGTGCCAAATAATAGCCTTTCCTACCCTAAAGTCTGCAAACGTAAAGACGGTAAATATTACGTTGATTTCAAAATCAATAATAAACGTTATAGGTTGTTTAGTGGTCGTCTAATTGGTTCTTCTTTATATCCTAATTCATATCCTGCAAAACTTCGTTACTCTGTAACTTCAACTCTTGCTAAACAGGTTTATGAGTTTATAGTATCTAACGATTACTCTCTTACTAAACCACTTTCTACTGTTGAGCATTATGATAGTCTTATACGAGATAAACTTGCTGAACCTTTATCGGATAGCTATCGTAAAACATTAATGCAATTATCAAGTGTTTTAAGAGAACAACTAAATAGAAAAGGTTGTGTTACATCTTTGTTCATTGATTCTATTCCACTTAAGTACAATAACAACACAAGTTATAATACCACAAGAAGACACGTAAATGTATTAGTAAACTATTTACACGCTAACGGTTTTCCAATTGAGCAATCAAAGCTAAAAACACGTAAGCAAGAAGAAGTATTACATAGTCCTATAAAAGATGTAAAAAAGTTGCTGTTTAGGGTAAAAGAATATAATGAAAACTTGTACTTATGCTGCCTTCTTACTTATGGTTGTTTACTGCGTCCACATCAAGAAATAAGACTATTAAAGTGGGAGGATTTTAGTGATGATTTATCGCATATTAATCTTGGGGGAAACAAAGTAAAATCTAAGCGTAATCGTATTGTCCCAGTACCTTCTTATATAAGAGAAATACTTGCAAAAAAAGTGTCTAATAATAACATCTTTTCTAATACATCTAACCCATACAGTAAAGGTTATTTTTTGCTTCTTTGGAGACGTTTTAAGAGACTTAATCCTGATGTTATAGCAACTACTACTATCTACTCATTTAGACACTCTGGAGCAATAGATATCTTTAAAAGAACAGGAAGTATAACCAAGCTACAAAGGGCAATGGGACACTCTTCTATAAATGTTAGTTTGACTTATTTAAGGGGTTTAGAAATCCCAGAACTTACTGAAGATGATATGCCTGTGGTTTAAAAGAAAAACCCCTCAGAAACAACTAAGGGGATTCCTTTTAGCATATATAAATTATTTTTGCGATGCTGCAATTTCTTTATTTAATTCAGTCGGGTCAAATACCCATGAAGCGCTTACTATTCTACCATCAACCCATTTAAAAGATACATTCACTGGATTTGATGTGCTCTTTCCACTTTTCTTAGAAGTAGCTTCCCATAAACCCCAAAGGTGACTCCATACCTGGTTATTATTATTTTCATCATAAAAAGTAGTGTCAACAAAATTCTGGGGCATTTTTATTTTCGTGTACAGATTATGATGCATCGCAAAACCCTCTATAATTTGATTTTTAGTATAATTGTCACCATTAATAGTGTAATTTCCATCATCTGCAAAAATTTGATTAATAGTTGTAAAATCATTTTTAAAATATTCATCATTTATTTGACGAATGGCATTTGAATATTTGTCGGTAGTTCTTGTCTTTCCGGTAATTTCTTGAGCGAAAGAATAAGTTGAAACACTAACAAATAGTAAAAAAATAATTGTAAAATCAGAAATCCAAAAACTTACTGAAGATGAAATACCTTTAATTTAATAAAAAAACCCTCCATGGAGAAGGGTTTATATAATTCTTTGTTCATATTATTCTGTCATTTTTGAAATTACGTTGCGCGCATTATTTGCAAACCGATATTTTTCAAGAGCCTTCATATACATCTCTTTTGCAGATTCATTCATTTCATTTTTTAAATAGTATTCTCCCATTGAGTCATATGCATTATATCCGTCAGGATAAGCTTTTATATAGTCTAAAAATACTTTTTCAGCACCTTCCATATCTCCTTTTGCCATCAATTTATACCCTAAAAGGTTAAGTAGATTTTCATAAGACTCATTATTTGTTTTTGCGTTAGCTATAAACTTATTAATAGTTATAATGCTTTTTTCATTGTCTTTCATGGTATGCAAATAGAATTGTTTTATGAAGTTTCCTTTTGGTTCAAGTTCATGCATTTTTTTCCAAAGTTCATGAGCTTTCGAGGAATCAAAAAAGCCCCAGTAACCATCAGGCTTCTGGTCTAAAATTGAAACAAAAACCTTAGATGTCTCGTTATTTTCTGCAACATTCTTTTTCGCTTGCGCTATATGATATTCTTGTTTTTCAGAACCGTCTAAAGACATTTCTGCGAGGCAAACATGTGGAGCAAACATTGAAGAATCGTAAGAAAGAGCTGTTTCGAAAAAAGCATAAGCTTTTTCTTGTTCAGCATTCATAAAGTGCCTCATTCCAATCATAGCAAATTCATTTGCCATTTCATTATCACCAAACCATTCAATATATTTTCCTGGTCCTGGTGCTGAAAACTTAGATAATGTTTTTTGAGGATTATTACATGCCGATATCATTAGACCTGTAAATAAGATTAGAAGAATTTTTTTCATTTTAATTGATTTGTGGTTAATAAGCTGCTAATATAAAAAACTCTACAATATCTCTACTCCGTGTTTTCTTCCTGAACTTAATGAAGAGGATATGCCGATGGTTTAAATATCAGGGATAATTTCTAATTGTTGTTCAATTGGGAGTTGTAAAAAAGTATCAAATTCATCATAAAATTCAGCTGTTGAATATCCAAATGTAAGATTAAAAGCGCCTTCAAATCCTAGTTCTTTTAGGTTTGGATAAAATGTATCCAGAAGAACGTTTTGGTTATTGACCTTATTAGTCAAATAAGCTACTCCCCAAGAACCTAATTCATACCCGGCTTGATTACAAATCTGGTAAGTAAATTGATTTAATTTACCGTTAGGACAATTATCCTCTTTTTCTCTTTTGCCATTTTCCATTTTTCGTGTCATTTTTTCTCTTAACGAACCATACGATTTTTCAAATAAAAGAGTTCCATTATCAATTAGTTTAAATAAAGTGTAGTTAGCCATATATTCAGCTCCACCTTCCATCATCCAAATAGCTTCATTTGGTTTTACATTGTTATCTCTTTGCTCGTTATCTAAATTAAAAACACTTGCAAGCTGGAAAACGTGAAAATATTCGTGTAAAACTGTTTTAAAATCATCTTGAGGAGGAATTCCGTCAAACAAATTATCAAAACTAAAAGGATATGAACTAGATAATTTATGAATACCCCATTGAAAACCTCCATTGTGCCCAGCACCTCCTTGAGGCTGGTTATTTAGAATTACATTTTCTCCAATTTTTTGATAAGCAATCATAGAATAATCTAATGTCTCATCTGTTTCTCTGCTTAGGCAGTCTGATAGAGTCCATTGATTCAAATCCTCTCGCCTTTCGCAAAACTTATTAATTAGGTCTAGTGCAGCTTGTTTATCAGTACCAAATACCCAGTATTCTACAGGACCATATTTACCAAACTCATCAGCAGCTGTTTTTAAAGCAAGGTTTATTCCATTAACTACATTCTCTGATAAGTCTGAAGTAAAAAAAGCATTTGGATAAAAATCAACAATTTGTTCAGTGTAATCTGTATAAATATCATAATTAAATATTTCAGGGTCATTAGTTACATCTGTTGTATTAATTTCTACAGGTGTGAGAGATGGTGTTGCAGCCGTAGTTACATCTGTTGTATTAATTTCTTCAGGTGTGAGAGATGGTGTTGCAGCCGTTAAAGAATTGCTGTCTTCTTCTGTTGAACAACTGTAAATAAATACAATAGTTGTAAACAAAATAATAGAGAGAAAAAATGAATTTTTCATCGTTTATATCGGTTTATGCTTAATATGTTTGAATATAAAAAAATACTAATAATAGAAGGTTCTCTTTGCGGTTGGTGTCAAGGTAATTATTGTATGAAATTAAATTCTTCTTCTGAAACAATATACGGCCATCCGCTATCATCAAACTTAAGTTCACGTGTACCCATCTTAGGGACTCCATTCTCTTCACCGTCATAGTAATGAAATGAAAAACAAAGTCTACCATTTATTTCTTTTATCCCTGGGTGACCAGGACCTATATATTTTGTTTCTCCCAATAATCCTGACATTAGCGTTGTTCCAGGAAGAGCTACAGGACTGGCAACATCCCTCGGATAAGTATCAGAGAAAGAGCGTCCTTCTTTGTCTAAATATGGACCATAAATATTTTGTGAGCGACCAACAACAGTATAATATGTACTGTCTAATCCTATGCAACACCCTCCTAAACTTAAAAACAGATAATAATAGTCATCCTTGTGATAACTAAATGCGCCTTCTCCAAAGGTAGCTACCGTATGGAACGCATCTAACCCTCCTTCCTTATAAAAACCAGGTGTTTGCTGGTCAAACCCCTCTATTCTTCCAGTATTTTCATCCATATCGGCTATAACTATTACATTCTGGTCAGCCGGGTCCCACGAACCAAATGTCATGTAAAGCTGATTGTCGGTGTCTTTCCAAATATTGGAATCAATTGCTCTTGGACCTCCTCGGTCAAAAGTAATATTGTTGGAATAATATATAGGAATAGGCTCCATATTCCATTCTTGATTTGGATAATTTCCAGTTGCGTTTGCTCTGTATAATCCAGCAAACATAGCATCTTCTAAACTATTACTTTGAGCCCACCGACGACCTGGATTATTATAAAGGTGAAAGTATACTGTATTGCCATCAAGCAAAGAAGGAGCAACAGCGATGATATTATTATGTTCATTTTCCACATTTGAGTCGTAATCATACTCTTCCATCCATTGTCTGTGCCACCAAAAATCATCTCTTTCAGCACCTTCATCCCAATCTCCTTTTAATTCCCATTTTGGCTTTTCATTATTTAAATTTAAGGTAAAGTACCTTAATCTTTTCATAGGTGTTTGAACTCCGTTTTGTCCCGTGTTGTTTCCTGATGAAAAAACTGTAAAAATATTTTCTGATATTTCCGCGATGTTGGATACATCATGTGCGTGAAAGTTAAAAGATATTTTTTCAACTTCTTGTATTTCAGGTTCTGGTGCTTCAACGTTAGGTGAATCAGGCAAACCCTCTTCTTCTGTTGAACAGCTGTAAATAAATACAACGGTTAGTACTGAAATAATAAAAAATGAATGTAGTATTCTTTTCATTTTAATTGATTTATGGTTAATAAGCTGCAAATATATAAAACTCTTTCTGCTCCGTATTTATTTTCCTAAACTTAATGAAGAGGATATGCCAGTGATAATAAAAAACCCTCCACTTGGGAGGGCGTAATTTTAAATACTATTCACTTTGATATACGAGAGTTAATTCTGACCCAGGGTTCATTTGTCGTGAGCTACCTACTTTATCAGAAAGGACTTTAGTTATAAACTCGTTTTCGACAAAATAGTTGCTAAACTTTGCTCCTTCTACAGGAATATTCCAAGTAATGTGAGATATTTGCTCGTATGCATTTTCATTTCTGTCAATTACTTTTGTAAAACCCCACCATTTGTGATTTCCATTTTCAACTTGTTTTAGTACGTGTGGTTTGTAAATATTAGACTCTACTTGCTCATAATCTTCAGTTGTTTGATTCATCGGTGCAAAAGTCATTTTATCTCCAATTTTTAAAATATCTTCAGACCACGGCGTGGCATCTAGTAGTTCAATAGTATATATTCTTACTTGTTTTTTTACACTAGGACCATTGTTTACAATTTTATTTATAGTCCTAGATGACATTTTACCCTTTAAGCCAGTTTTCATAACTGAAATAGCTTTCTTCAAGTCAAACTTATTCATCCAATTTCCCATCTGTTCTTTAGAAGTGAATTGGTTAAAGACTACATAGTCTGCTGCTAATTCTCCATCATCGTCTTTTGGAGTTCTCTTCCAAACTGCCCACCCTGATTTCTCACCTGCATCTATAGATTTCTGATGATATACTTTCCAGACTTTTTCGAGTTTATGATAATCCTCTTCAGTACCCTCATTAAGAACAATGAAGTCAACTGTAGCATATTGTGAAAATCCGAAAAAAGGAACTAAAAAAAATATTAAAAACTTTTTCATTTTAATTGATTTGTGGCTAATAAGTAACTAATATAAAAAAACTCTACAATATCTCTGCTGGGTATTTTCCTCCTGAACTTAATTAATAAACAAAGGCAAGTCAATACTTACCTCATTCGTAGCTTGTTTCATTCTTGGTAAAGTATATTGTAGAACTTACTGAAGATGATATGCCTGCGGTTTAAAAGAAAACGCCACTAAAGTTAATTAGTGACGTTAGTGTTTATTGGCTTATTATTTATTAAAAAACTAGTCAAGCATTATAACTTTTCTGATTATAACAGATTCTCTTAAATCCCGAACTTTCATTATATTTTGATAATTTTTATCAGCATCCCAAGCTGGAGTATTTGCAGAAAGTTTAATTACATCAGAGTAGCTTGAAAACCAATCAACCGTTAGGTAATTCCAATAAAGGTCTTTACCATATTTATCAATTCTTTTACCCATAGACCATCCTGTTCGGAGTCCTTTTTTGTCTAAGCCATTTTTATAAATAGCTTTTTCCATATTTTCATAGGTTTTAAATTTTCCCTCAACAACTTTCATCCAATTTACAACGCCTACACTATCAGGTAGAGAAACATTCTCATCTCTTTTGATATCGGAGACAGTTACAACCATTGCCTCAGCGACGATTTCTCTTTTTTCCCTAACATCGTCCATTAATTTTCTCCAGTCTTCGTTTGTAATATCGGGAAGAGCATCACTTCTCATTTTTTTCCAACCATCACTGTTCATTTGTTTTTCCATCTGACTGATTAAAACTGGTTCAACTATTAAATGTGTGAATGGTGCTTGAGGGTTTCCAACAACTTCCCATAAATGCCATCCATTTTGATAACCAGCATCAATTCTCTCTTGAGCCATTTTTGAAAATTTAGTTTTTAAGTCTTCAGCATAATTATTTCCTGGTTTTACTTTAATAAAAGTTTGTTTTAAAACAACTTTATCTTGAGCATTAGTATTAAAACTTAATGCGATTAATAAAAAGAATAAAAAATATTGTTTTTTCATTTTAAATTGATTTATGATTAATAAGCTGCTAATATAAGAAACTCTACAATATCTCTACTCTGTGTTTTATCCCTGAATTTACCGAAGATGATATGCCTGTGGTTAAAAGAAAACGCCACTAAAGTTAATGAGTAGTTTTGTGTCATTACTTGATATCTATAAGTCCAAATTCAACAAAATTATCTATTAAAAAATCCGCATATCTTATAAATCCTAAATCTGTAAAATGTACTCCATCAACCGTCCCCTCATTGTCGTTACCTATTGCATTTTTACTTTCAACATAAAAAATATTATTATAACCCTCATAAATCATTTTTTGATATTCAGTTTTTAATGCTAAATTCATTTCCCTTATCTCATTTTCCATTTTTTTATCCAAAACTGAAGAAGTACCAAAAAAGTTTTCCACCAAAACAATTGGAGTTTTTGGATTATTTTCTCTTATAGTATTTATTAAAGGAATTGTTTTATTGGTTACGTTTTCTGGATTAATCATATTGGGCATACATTCTATAACGTAGAATAGAGGTTTTGATTCCGATATTAACTTTGCTATTGGCTGTTCCATTCTTCCGTTCCCGCTAAATCCAAAATTAATACAATCAAGGTCTAATTTTCTGGATATAATATTGGTATGAGCCATTCCTGGACGAGAGGCGCACCCGCCCTGAGTTATACTGGTTCCGTAAAAAATGATTGACTTATTTCTATTTTTTAAGGGTTTTTTAATTACACTATTTGAGTCAATACCAACTTCAATATTTAGAACCCCATCATATAGAGGTAGAAATATTTTAAACTCCCGCATCTCTTCTGACATATTATCTATTAGAGTAGACTCATTTTTAATACCGTCTGGACGGCCCGTATTAAGATATTGCCAGTTGTCTTTATTCTTGAAATATAAATCAACACCTTTAATCCCCGTTTCAGCCATATGGTTCATTTTTAAATCATTTAAAATTGTCCATTTAACACTTATAATCTTTGAATTAGAAATAAAACGAATAGACATTCCAGCTGATGATTTTGACAAATCCCATACAGGTTTTCTGACAATTTCTTTATACGAAATGGGTAATCTGTCATAACGATTTTGTTTGAGAGAATCTGAAATTAAGGTGCCTTCAAGGCTAAAAAAATTCTTACCATAGTATTTTATATCTCTTGATGTTTTTAAATCATTTTGTCCTGGAGCTAAATTTTGTCCAAAAGAAATCATTGGAACTAATAATAAAGCAAAAAGGAAATTTTTCATAGCGATGGTTCTAAGATTTTCAAATATAGAATAAACTAAGCTTTTAAATCACACAAACAAAGGCAAGTCTTCACTTACTTCATTAGTAGCTTGTTTCATTCTTGGTAAAGTGTATTGTAAGGCTATTTGAAGCATCTTAATACGCTGGTTAGCATCTAACTCATTTACGTTTAAAGAAGCTATTAAATCGTCTATAAGTAGTTGTAGTTTTTCTTTTACTTTTGATGTTGTTTTGTTTTATTATGGTTTTTTAATTTTTCTATTATACTTTCTAAATCAACAACAATT